>SDBS01004729.1_pt1 | contig 13342 bp, 13 predicted proteins | sample 2277091 | NCBI WGS metagenome assembly SDBS01 (sample SAMN10404972, study PRJNA504765) | marine sediment metagenome | isolation source: marine sediment core GS10_PC15, 163 cmbsf | place: Arctic Ocean: Southern Knipovich Ridge | collected 2010 | reverse complement strand
ACATTGCTTTTTAGGTTTATTTTACTAAAGTCCTTTATAAGCAAAGATGCAGGGCATTTCGAGTATTTTTGCCAAGCAATGCAAAATAAAATTCAAGATGTCACGCTTGTATAAGGGCTAGTGTGTTTCTACGCAACTCAGATTGTCCAACAGGTCAAGGGGATGTGGCTTGTTGATTTGAGGAAAAAGGAATTTCGGTTATTAAGACCCGAGTTTGCCAAGAGGGGAATTGATCTTATTGTCGTTCGAAGCAGGAAATTCAAAATCAATCCTCTTCAGGTACCGTGCCAGGTTGATCCTCATGAGTATGCCTCAACTATCGCCGATGTGCTCGTTAAGGTTTTGAACTTGCCTCCGCGAGCTTCTGTCTTGTTGAGTAGCACGATCATCACTCTCTATAAAAAGTTTGGTGTATTCTCAGGTGGTCAAAAGTTTCCGACGCTGTTTCATCTTTTTGAAGAGATTCGACTGAACAAGAATGCTAACTCACAGGCCAGACAGGCAATCTTGGACAACCTTGAGGTTGTGTTGTTGGCATTTGGAGTGGAGATGTTGGGTTACTATCGAGGTTGGCCGGTTCATGAATTGGCTAAGCAACGGATTGTTTTTGAATTGGCAGGGCAGCCTGAAACTGGAAAAGATCTTGTGCTAAATTACCTTGTTGCATCAGAATTCATCTCACGCATGTCGAGGGGGATTTCCAACCAGGGAATGGATCTTTGGATGAGTATTGATGAGGGGCAGAGATTGTTCTCTCAGCGGAAAGAGTCGGCTGGGCATGGGGGAAATTCACTGACTGACCTTGCCGGGTTGGTTCGTGGATCAGGGACGGGGCTTTTCATTTCAGTGCTAACTCCCGATGATTTGTCGGGAAGAATCCCTTCGATTACATCTACGAAGATCATGGGGCGGTGCGGTTCCATCCCTGAGTATGAGGCTGCCGGGCGCTTCATGGGATTGAGTAAAGAGCAGGTCTTTTGGTGTGCTCACCATCTGGTGCCGGGAATGTTTGTTGGGCAGGTTGGGGACGGGAAATGGCGATTTCCGTTTTTGTTTAGGGTTCCCAAGATGAAGAGTATGAGGGGTGTTAGCGATATTGAGGCTGACAAAAGTTTGGAGGCGTTGGGGGATTTGGATGTTGAGAGTGTCGAGTTTTCCGATTGGTCGGCTGTTCCGTGTGTTAAAGTTTCTGGCAGTAGGGATTCTGGCACTGGGGTGGATCGATTTAGCGATAGTGGACTTCGGCTCATTGAGGCAATTGTTGCACATCCGATGCTTCCTTCAAGTCAATATGTGAAACTGGCAAAGATTAGCCCTAATACGCTCAAGAAGCTTCGACCTGTGCTGATAGAGAAGGGTCTTATTAGGGAGCATGTTTTGGATTCTGCCGGGAAGGGACGAAGTAAGAGGGTGTGGGAGCCGTTGGAGGCAGCAAAGCGGTTGGTGGAAGAGTTGAGGTCGGGGGTTTAGTTGTGCGCGGTGGTGCCTTTCACAATAAAATCGTTGAGGATGTTAGGGCGGTGTTCTTGTCTTATGGATGGGAGGTTGAGACTGAGTTTTGCTGTCAGCGTAATGGGATTACGACTTTTTTTGATGTTTATGCCGTTAAGGGAGATGTTGAGATTGCTTGTGAGATTGAGACGAGTGTCAGGCATGTGGTTGATAATGTTTTGAAGGCGAGGGCTGTTGGGATTGAGGTGTGGGTTGTTGTACCGTCTCGGAGGTTGTGTCGTTTGGTGGAGCGGAAGTTGGATGGGGTTTGTGGAGAGGATTGTGGGGAGGTTTTGGTTTTGTTGTTGGGGGAAGTGATGGAAGAGTTGGATAGGATTGAAGGGGGTGGGTGATGTTTTGGATGATGGCAGATTTGGAATTTAGATTGCTTGGTGTTTTAATGATTCGGTCTAATAGAAACTCTGAAGTAGTTACACCGCCGAAAGATTTATAAAGTTGAGATTACTACCCTTTAGCATGACATCAACAGAACTTGCAATTGCGGAATTTCTGAAGACAATAGAAAGATATTCAGCGAGAGTTGAAGATGAGCAATTAGAATCAATTGTGGATGGAATTGACAGATTAAGACAGCAAAACCCGGCGGTTTATGATGAAAAAACTGTTGCTAGATATCTACGAGATAGAGCAAGAACATTGAAAAGACTTGTTGATGAATATTTTGTTGCTTCAATCGCCAATAAATTCCCTTTGCTTTCTGGTGAGTTATTTGGATTGAAAAGACACCTCACTCTAGTTAATCAAGGAAGAGCATGGAGCGTTGTCCGTGATGATTCCGAAGGAGAAGAATACGATAAAGAACAAGAAAGAAAAGGAAAAACTAGAGTAGAAAGAGTTCAAGTTCCTCTTTTCGCTTATATTCCTCTATTTAACGGAAAACACACTGCAGAATTAGGGAGTTTTTCTAGGAGGAGAACAAATTCTTATGGCGATACTCGTATGACAACTGTAAAAATTAAGGCAAAACTTCCTGGTAGTATTGGACCAAATCTAAAAAATGCTTATAGAGATGTACTTAGCCATTATTTTGGTGTGCTTTCAGAAATGTTTACTAATCCTGTCGCAGGAGACATCATGTATGCAAAAGGAAACCTTGCTCAGCCAGAAGTTGGAGCAATTTGGATTCCAACACCGGAATCATTAAATGTTAAGGTTGACAAAAAAATAATTCAAAAAAGAAAAGATTTGGATCCTGCAATGATTTTGAGAGTAAGGGGAAATAGTTACTTGGTTCAAACATGGAGAGTTGATGACGAAGAACCATTTGAACATTATCTTAGAGAATATTCTGTTGGAGATTTGAAAGGAAAGCTTGGTCCAACATTAAAGCGTATGAAGTAAAAGAACAAACCAATTTCTAACTCCCAATCCAGTGCGTGGTTTATACAGGCGATTTCATCTACGCCAGAGGAGTTGGCGAAGGAACCCTTGGATCGTGAGTTAGTGGATCCTCCGTTGCTAATAATAAGCACAAGACCATCCTCTCGGATATGCAAGATACCGGTCTAAACTTATCGTAAGGGTAGATCGGTCTAACTCGTAGTTTGGACTGGAACACCCATGCCGCTAGCGACAGGCACATGTGATATCATCCGTTCACGCGTGGCAATGAGCTCTTCTAGAGTGACGTGGCAGAACCGGCGAAACCATTCCTCTTGGAGTGCGATAAGAGGGACATAGTCCAGGTGCGCGTACTTCACGGCTACCTCCGGGATACTCATGAGTCTCTCGTAGGCTGGCGATCCGGGAAGAGGCATGAAGAGGCATACTGCTACGGTGTCTACAGAAGCGATGTCCAGGATACGTAGAAGATGATTCTCTGTCTTCCTCAAAGAATCCGGTGATTCGCCCTCCAAACCCAAGATAAAACTTGGAAATACTTTGATCGCATGGTCCGACAGGCGTTTCACGGCACGCAGATCGGTCGCAGTTGTGCTGCCCCTGTTTGCCTTGCGGAGTATAGCGTCGTCGCCAGCTTCGATACCCAGGAACACCTCATACGCGCCGATGCTCGCCATTCTGGCTGCGGCCCGTGTAGTGACGCGCACAGGACGCGCATAGAACATGAATGCCGGATCGATATCTGGTGGTTTAGATTCGGCAAACGCGTTGAACCAGGTGGTATTGGACAGAATGTCATCGGATAGTTCCCATATGTAATCGGCGTCATAGGACTTACAGAGCATTCTTATCTCTCGCCAGACTGTTGCCATGTCGCGGGCCCGCCAACCTTGGTCGGTACGAGCGCAGAACGCACAGCCGCCACTGCTGGCACGCCAGGCACAACCCTTTTGTGTCCAAACCGAGAAGGGGCGACGGAACTGTTTGTTGGGGTTCTGGCGGTGAAAGTTCGAAATGTAAGAGTCCAAAGTGACCAAGCTGCGGTCCGGTATCGGCGTCACCCGAAGGTCTACGTACAGATGCTCCGTATGCTGGATGATTCCCTTGGCACTACGGTATACGAGATTCGGTATGTTCTTATATGGGAGGCCAGTCGCGAGACCAGCGAAGGCTTCCTCGCCATCCCCCACGACAACTGCATCGACGGAAGGTTGCGCCATTAGTATTCGTTCGGCAAGGGCAGTTGCGTGGTGGCCGCCGAAGACAACAGTTGCGCCACGACCCTTGGCAATCCTGGCAAGGTCGACGGCGTTCGCATAGGTCAGTTGGCTTATGCTAATGCCTACGAGGCCTTCGCGGAGACGATTCGAAATGGCCTCAAAGGACAGAACCTCACCATCCAGGATATCAACCGTCAGAGCAGTTCGCTCGCGAAGCCATGTGGCGATACCGAGAATGCCGAGAGGTGGGAAACAACCGGTGCGGGATAGTCGTCCTGCGTTCTGATCGGGCGGTGCGAGCACAAGTTGGCATTTCATGGGCAGTTTCTCACTGATCGAGAGCTAGATTTTGAGTTTGAGGGTGACTGATCCAGGATCATCTGGCGCTCGCCGTATTACAGCCAAGAGCGTTTCACGCCGACGCAGACCGTCTACGATTTCTTTGAAGCGGAGTTCTTGTTCAGTCATGCCGCTTCGCTGTCTCGCCTCGAAAATCTCGGACAGCAGAGCCTGGAGGCCACGGTAGTTGTCTGGCCAAGGCAGTTCGCACAGCAGTTCCATTGCGTTCGAGTTCACCTTTCGGATCCTCTCATTTGGTTTGGCGATTCCACTGTTGCGTCTGCGGAGTATAGAATTGACGAACACTGCAATGTCAACTCGGCGGTCACGAAGCGGTGGGATAGTAAAACTACGTCGCGTGAGACGGTAGACAATTGCCTCGTTGAACCCACGGCGTATGAGCTCTTCTCCATTCAAATTACTTGCACAGATCATAAGTAGGTTCGATTTGACAATTGGACCTGCGGCTCGCCCAGGAATATCCATTTCATACGGTTTTTCGAAGAGACGCAGAAAGCAGTTTGCCCACTTCGGTTCAGGTAGCGTATTGATCTCATCCAAGAAGACCGTCCCACCAAAAAGATGAGCCAGAAGGCAGCGTCCTACAATGGATTCGGCAGGCTCTTTCTTGTACTTCCCAAACAAGCCATGCGTAAAGTTATCATGACTGTGAAGTGTGGCCATATTGAGCGAAAAGTAGTTGAATAGTCGTGTCTGGCCCCACTTCTTGGCCAGTGACATTGGCTTCCTATGGCCAGGTTTCTCTTCAAACATGTCTTTTAACTTAATGTCCGGGTCATTCTGACAGGCCCTGGAATCCACGATTACTTTAAACAGCTCCCAGTCTTCCTTCGGGGCCATTGGCAGGACATTGGAGAACTGGTGAACGACCCGACGCGCACAGCTGTGATCACTAACTAAGTGTATGAGTTTAGCTATATTCTCCTTGCCGCATCCAGGCTCGCTGTGAAGGAAAATTACCTGAGGTTCATCCTCTCCGCATTGTGCCACGGCTGCCCGCAGGCGTTTAAGCAGATCTATGTACAAGCGACTCGCACCGACCATATCGAACTGATTCGTCAGTGCTTCATAGGTATTGTCGCACTTCTCTTGCCATTCGTTGATTTCCTTTGTGACCTCTGGCAAGAGTTTTTTCAGTGCGACTGATTTGGCCGACGCTATGGCTTCAAGCTCAGTTATATCACCATTCATGAAGACTCCATTAGTGAGCAAGTTGGCAATCTCGCTAGAGTGATTTGCCAACTTCACATTTTTCACGGCATCCTTCAATTTGTGGAGGAGGCTGGGAGTGACAAAGCCACACCTGGGTACCATTTCTGCCAATTCATCATGGAGCGGAGACGTTAGCATCGTCAGACGCTTTGTGACAATGTGAATATTTGTGGGGTGGTTTGGATCATTTTCCCAATCCACCTCGCAGGCCAAACGAATACGGTCTTCTTCATCCGGCCATGTGGTGCGAACACAAGTTGTGGTGGCCGCGGCATCAAGTTCAAAGCCCCTGAGCGACTTAGCGAGGAGTTTACATGCTTCACGGATGCCATCTTTCACGTCGTAAAGTAGGCTCGCTTTGTCTTCGTGACTAGTGACAAGCGCGAGTGAACCGGTTTTATCGCTATTGCCAGGGACTAAACCGATAGCTTCTGGGTGTGCGCCATAAGCAACAACACGTTCGAAGTTGGCTCCGTCTTCGACAAAAAGCTGCGATTTTGCAGATGCGTCAGGCACGGCGCAACGGCCTATAGTATAGAAGAAGGTGACAAGAAAACTACGAACTTGGAAAAGAACAGGCATGGCCTGGAACTCATCTTTTGTCCAGATGCCTGATTTCTCTAGTGATCTCGCAAGGGCGGACAGTAGGTTGAACTCGGCTTTGGAAATTTTGATTCTCCTTGACGCCTTCACGCACTTGGAGGCCAAGTCAAAGTCATCCGACCCAACATGATCCAGGTCGTGCTCAACGAGCACTGGGAAGAATACGGAATGGAGGAGTGTCCTGGAGATGCGCCACGCTTTGGGTGTGATACAAGGCTCGCCTTTCAGAGAGTTCTCCCGACAGAATACGACATCGATATCGCTGGGGCCGTGCGGGTCTGTCATCAGATGTCCGGGTCTTGCGTCCCAATCGTAGATTTTCCTGAAAGTATCGATCTCCGTCTGGGCAAAGGTGGTTCTTTTCCATACCTTCCGACTATGAGTGACCCGAATCCATCCCCTAAGAATAACGCTACTGGCATGGTAGGACATCAGCACATTCTTCTTGGGAAGAGACTCCATTGATACGATTGTCATGCGGAGTTCATTGAGAATCTTTCGAATTAATCTTGTAAGACTCTTCCTGTAGGCAATGTTATTGCCGTTGCGTATTTCTGTGTAAAGAGGTGTGAGGTTTCCAACGGACATGGCATCGTGAACCACAGAACACAATTGGGTTGTCTTGTTTGCCGCCAAAAGTACCTCCTTATCGTGCTCGCCAGTGCACCAGTCGTGAGTCCAGGCGTGCTGTTCCCCAGTTAAGTCCGAAACCTATGATTCCTGTTAGCATAATGCCAACGTAGACGTCCTCGGTGCGGTACATCATGCTCGCGTTGTATATAGAAGCGCCAATGCCAGCCGTCGTACTGAGAAGCATCTCGCTCACGATGGCCACGACGACAGCAAACGAAATCGCCATGCGGATACCAATGAAAATCTGAGGCAATGCATCCGGAAGGATTACGAAGAAGAGCCGTTGATACGGGCGAGCCCGTAGCGTTGTCGCAACCATGATTCGAGTAGCTGGTACGGACGCAACTCCAAGGACGGTGTTGATGAGCATCATGAGCCCAGATGCCCAGGCAATGGCGGCGATCTTGGCAGTATCACCGATGCCAAATGCGAGCAAAAAGAGTGGAAGTATGGCCGTGATGGGAATGCTACGGACGAAATCAATAAAGGGGGTGCTCGCGTTGTAGAGACGTTTCCAGGAGCCAAGGAAGATACCGGACAGCACGCCGATTATGGCGCCAATGAGAAAACCAGCGAGAACCCGGGCCATAGTGGCGGTGATGTCTCGCAAAATGGTGCCAGTACTAATCCCACGATAGAAAGACACAACCACCGCGTGAGGTTCAGGTAGGAAGAGGGGTGAGACGGCACCGGAATAGGCCAGGATGCTCCAGACGGCTACGAGTATCAGAGCTAGGAGGATGCGATCTCGGGTCATGGCTGCTGCCCTCCCACCATAGTTTTGCGGAGGCGGTCGCGCCATTGGGTGACTTGCTTGTCGTGAAAGATCTCCTGCAAACGCGGTCGCGGCAAAGGGATTTGGACTGTATCGGCGACATGGGCGAGGCGCGACGTGAAGGCGACAACAGTATCGGCTACCATGATGGCTTCATCAATGTCATGGGTTACCAGGACGGTGGTTGCTCCAATTGTTTGCCAGATGCGCTGCAGGGCGTCGCGCAACTCCGAGCGGGACGGAACATCGAGGGAGCCGAATGGCTCATCAAGGAGCAATACGGCCGGTTTGTGGATGACAGCGCGCAGGATCGCAGTGAGTTGTTGCTGGCCGCCACTGAGCGTGTATGGGAAGCGTTTAACTGGCAGGTCGAGTTTGAGGCTGGTCACAAGGTCGGTTGCTGTCTGCCGCGCTTGTGGTTTCGGGGAACCATGGAGCCAAAGAGGCAAAGCAATGTTGTCGAGCACCGTAAGCCATGGGTATAAGGACTCCCGGTAATTCTGAAAGACGTACCCACACGTGGCTTTGTCAGACGAGACCCCATCAATCTGCACGATGCCGGACGTGGGCTTTAGGATGCCAGCCAAGCACAGCAGCAATGTTGTCTTGCCGCATCCATTTGGCCCGATAATGGAGACGAAGGCACCTTTTGGGATGCTGAGCTTGAGGCGATCTATCACCAGCAGATGTCCGTTGGCGGCCGCACGATCCGGATACGTGACTGAAAGGTTGGATACGTCAATGTATGCGTCATCGCCCATCATTCCCCTTCATCACTATGTCTCGGATATCCACGTGGCCCTTAACGATGCCATCACGTTCCAGCAGGTCCATCATGCTTTGGAGGCTATTCATGTCCACCTCTGACGACGTCCACCAGCCGTAGAGTTTTGTCTTGGCTGCAATGTCCGCCTCCACTGGGGCATACTTGGGCAATAGGGCCTTTGCGCCAGCCTCGTCGCCTCTGATGCTCTCAATGGCTTGGTCGAACGCGTCACGGAGTTTCCTGGCTTGCTCTGGCTTGGCGGCAATAAAGGGCTCCGCCAATACGCCGCCGCCGCCCGGGAATGGATCCATGATATACTTGCATCTAGGGTTGTCAACCAGGATGCGTCCCATCCCTCGCACTGTTGCAATGGTCACATAAGGTTCTATCGTGAAGAGTGCCGCGACTTCGCCCTTCTGAAGAGCCTGAAGTTGAAGGGTGGGTGAAACCTGAGAGATCTTCGCGGCATTGATGTCGCCGAACGCGGACCTGAAGATCGCTTGGAGATTCAGAAGCTGCGTGGCTCCGGAAAACGTGACCACCGTCTTCCCACGCAATGCCTCGATGTCCTTTGCCTCGGATTTGAGCGGTACAAGCAGCGCATTCACGCCTTGTGATGCAGTCTCGACGGCATACCAGATCATCCTGAAGGTTCCCGGGGTTTTTACCTCGATGGCGAGTAAGCTTGGGAAGCCGATTCCCATGAGTCCTTGCACATCGCCTCTGGTCAGGGCTACGATGCCCTCGTTGGATGTTTCGAATCGTACAAGTTGGACGTCGAGTCCTTTTGCCTTCGTGAAACCTTTCTCGACTGCCACCAAAGCCGGTAGGCTGGACGAATACGGAACGTAGCCGATGCGGACTGACTCCAGATGCGTCTCCGTTTGCCGGGGCTCTTTCTTCGAGCATGAAACGAGCATGATGGCGGACACCAAGACAAGTGTGATGATTCGTAGTCTCATGATAATTCCTTTCTTCTCTCTGATTCTTTCAAGAAAGCTGTATGACGATGAGTATACACAATCTGTGTAAACCGTGCAAGGTAGCCTTTTCTCTCCTCCTGAACCATGGGAAGTGTGATCATCTGTTCCACTAATTCATTGAGCTCTGTTGGATACGGGCTGCATATACACATTTCACCGTCTCTCCCAAGGGCTCGAAGCTACCGACCACAGATTGCAAACTACGCCTTTTTCTCCATTTCAAAGAGCATAACAACTCCAGAGTACCAGAGTTCCAAGCCCTAATATAGGGGCAAGCCAGTGGAAATGCAAGTTGGAATTTTCGGTAGTGCCTCATTGCTCAGTTGGTGTCTGTGCAGATTTTCGGGTCATGAGGCTTTTGGCCAGCGAGCAGCCCACTGTCCGGAGTTGCCGGCGAGGCAACTGATGGCCAAATGGGCGTCTATGCCGTTGCGATTCCAATGGCGGCCGCGACCCTTGAGGCGATGGGTCAGAGATTTGCATTGGGCTTCCGTTGGTCCCGGACTAATCTGGAATCCATCGGCCAGATAGCGGGGATAATCCAGCATCTCCATGCGTTTGGTAATGTAGCCCTGCAGCGACTTGACCGCATTGCGTTTGCGGCCGCGATGCGTCTTGAGAAGGACGCTCAGCTCGGCCAACGCTTCAATGGGATCGAAGGCAATCATCGTTTTACAGAACGCTTTTCGCCACTGCCGGGTGGCCTCTTTACCCTCACTTGGCTCACAGTGCGGGCGATACAAGCCCCATTCAACATCACAGTCTATCCTCCTCTCCAATAAAATCTCTCCCTATCCAATCTCACTACCCCCAATCCCTTCCCCTCGAAAAATAATATCCCCTCCCCAATTTTCTTTCTGCGCCCCACCCCCCTCACTGGAATTAACCAGTGAAAACAAAATAGAAAAATCTAACCCTTAAACAAAAGGAGTATCCATGAAATCCGAAGAACCAAGCCCCGCAATCCTGCAAGTAGCCCTAGCCCTCGACCAACTAATCATAACGCAAAACAAACCCATAGAAAACATCACCGAACATCTGCTCCAAATAGAGAACAAAACCGCCAAGAACCAACAACAAATTCAAACCCAGTTTACCAACCTAAACCAACAACTCAAAAACCTGGAGTCCACTCAAGCCCTACTCGAAACCATCAACGAAACAAATCGCAGACTATCCGACCAGTTCTACAATGAACAAATCATCCAACCAATGACAAGAAGCCTATTCCCACTCCTGGACTTCACAATCAAAGTAGAAGAGAGCCTGAAAGAAAACACACCCCGATACCAACTAGCCCTCCAATACATCACAGCAATCCAAACACAACTAGACCAGTTCCTAATAAACTTCGGGATCGAAAGATTTCACCACAAAACCGAAGAGCCATTCAATCCAAAAATAATGAAACCTCTTAAATCCATTCTCACTAACGATAAACGCTTAAATAGTCTCGTAGCAGAATCCTTGCTATGCGGTTTCAAGAAACAAGAACGAGTCTTGAGACTCGAAACAGTCAGTCTCTTCAAATACTAAAATACCTAATTCAAGAAAGGAACACAAAATGATTATTCCAGGAATTGACGCAGGAAACTCACGATTCAAGTATTCCGTTCCGGATCTTACCGGAAGCCCAAAACCAATCACAAACAGATTCGGTGAATCATTCACTCCAAGCGCCATCTTCTTTTCACCTGACGAATCGAGCATTGTCGGCACCGAAGCGTTGAATGCCGGTTTTACCGCCCCAGAGAGATTGGTGGTGAATTGGAAACGAAGCATGGGAACAGACAAGGTTCTATACAAATCAGAAAATGGAACCATCTACACAGCCAAGGATATTTTGGCAATCCTACTAAAAGATGCCAAGGAGAACATTGAGGCCAAGACGGGCCAAGTCGTAAACGAAGCCGTGATCACAGTCCCGGCAAACTACAAAGATGTCCAGAAACACGAAACTATCGAAGCCGCCGCCCAAGTCGGCATCAAAGCAATTCTCTTGCCTCATGAACCAACAGCGGCCGCCCTCGGAAATGAAATCCATAAGAAAAGCAATTGCACTGCCTTAGTTTACGATTTAGGTGGAGGAACTTTTGATGTTTCGGTCATCCGATCCAAAGGAAATGTTTGCGATATCCTTGCAACAGGAGGAGAGCCCAACATCGGTGGCAGGGATTTCAATGAGCGTATAGCTCAAAATATCCTCGATGAGTTTGAAACCGAGCATGGCTTTAGACCAGACAAAGACAAATACCCGGAAGTTCTTCTGGAAATGACGATGCGAATTGAGCAGTTGAAAATCAGCCTCTCAATCCAAAAACAATCACCAATCGTCCTTTTCTGCGAAGGCAAACAACTTCAAATGACAGTCACACAAGAGATATTCAATTCATGGGTCATGGATATTGCAGAAAAGACAATGGAGCGAACACGGAAGACAATTAAAGAGGCAAATCTGGACATTGCTGATATCGACGAAGTATACGCGGTTGGCGGCGGATCAATGATGCCCATCATAATCGAACTGCTGGAATCCTTAACAGGTAAAAAAGTATCAAAAAGGTGTGAGCCTCACTATGCTGCCGCCCTTGGAGCGGTTATAGCTGGACGATTGGAATATCGAAGACAGGGTAAAGAGTATAAATGTGGCGACTTGGTTTTGCCATCACCCGATTGGATCGTCCACGATATTTTAAGCCACTCAATCGGAGTTTTGGCCCTGGATGATAACCACGATGATGTGTGCAGCGAAATACTCGCCAAAGATACGCCGATCCCTTCCACCCAAACCAAGCTTTTCAAACTTAGCGAATCCAACCAAACGGCCGTTACCATCAAAATATTGGAAGGAAAAGACGGCCAGGGTGCCAGCGAGTGTTTACCCCTTGGACATTTCGACCTTGAAGGTTTACCACCTCGTCCAGACATGATCGGCCGAGTCGAGATCACTTTTTCCTTGGACAGCAATGGTCTTTTAACTGCCACAGCACGCGACATCGTCAGCGGCAAGACCGGTGAAATGCACATCGATTATGAGGCGTCTTCGAGTAAAAATGAAGCGAAAGGAAACGCGGCGTAATAACCCATACGAGAACATGGCAGGCAGTATTTAAACTGCCTGCCGTTTTGCCGGAGAACCATTATGAAATATTTGACTTTTGCGAATAGTATTCATCAAGACAAGACGGAAACTTTGATAACATTGATTGACGTATCTCCGTCGATGGAAGAAGAGGATTGGAAACCCACTCGGCTGGCAGGGGCAATTCAAGCCAATAAAAAACTGCTCAAAGTCAAGATAAAAAAGCACCCAAAGGACTTTGTCGGAATCATTAAATTTGGGGGCAAGGCAAAACTATTACATGCTCCAGTCTGTTTGGAAAAAGGCCTTCGCAGTTTGCAAAGAGCCTTGAAGAATCCGTGGACATCATCTGGCACCAATTTTACCGCAGCATTGGCACTTGCGGAGAGATGTCTGTTTGGTGCGACTCCAAAACAAGAAGGGAGTCTTTTTTCAAGAATGCTCTCTGAAATTATTTCTGAACCGACATCTAACAAATCCCAAATCAAAAAGGGGCGCAAAAGAATCATTATGCTGACTGATGGTGAACACAACCAGGGAGGTTCACCACTGAAAATTGCAGCGAAACTCAAGAAAGCAGGAGTCATTATTGATTGCATCGGCATCGGTGGCAGCCCAGAGAAAATCGATGAAATTCTTCTCAAGCATATCGCCTCGGTAAACTCAGATGGTTCTGTTCGATACTGCTTCATTGGCGATCAAAAACAGTTGCTACAAGAATATAAAACTCTGGCTCACCATATACGAGCCATTTAAGAAAGGACAATGGAAATGACAGGATTAACTTACCTATTGATGTGTTTTTTGTATTTCGTCTGCGTAGGCCTTGATATTGCAATGTTCTTTTTGCAGATA
>SDBS01004728.1_pt1 | contig 13343 bp, 12 predicted proteins | sample 2277091 | NCBI WGS metagenome assembly SDBS01 (sample SAMN10404972, study PRJNA504765) | marine sediment metagenome | isolation source: marine sediment core GS10_PC15, 163 cmbsf | place: Arctic Ocean: Southern Knipovich Ridge | collected 2010 | reverse complement strand
TATGGCGGTAGACATTCACGTAAAAGATTTTTTACTTTTCGATCTTCTTCTTTATGCTCAGGAAATAGGCTTTAATGGTATTGGATTTTATGAAAAGAAGAATTTCTTACATCTTGATATTAGACCCGGATCAGAACAATTTTGGAAAGGAAATAAGTGAATTGGATATTGAATATGCACTAAAACTAATAGCAAATAACGGCTTTCCCCTGGTGCTTTCTGTATATTTAGTATGGAAATTAGAGTTTTTTATTAATGAAATAATCAAGAATCAGAAGGAATTTTCCCATAGTATTACTGCTGAAATCAAAGAAATCAAGCAGGCTATCGTTGAATTACGGCTTGATTTTGCAAAAAATCAATGAAACCACTAATATATAAGGGTTTTAGCGTTTTTGAAAAAAGCTTCGTATTTTGCATATATGAGGCGTATTTGTTGCTACATAGGGAATCATACCAACCACTTTAAAACAAAGGCTTAAAACACGCTTAAATTAGCTCTTTATTTTTCGTGATCCTTGCAAAACCCCGCTTTTAACCTTCTTCTCTCTAATATACTCTCTTTTAATCCTGAATCCTCTTCTTTATTTGCATATTTGCCAGGACATTAAAGAAACCCTTTAAATTAAAACGGTAAAATTATTATATAGTGATTGCCTACCATATCCAGATTGACTAGCTGTCCTTTCTTGGTTAAAGCGTTACTTCCGGTAATAAATAAATCTACCGTGAGAGCTTTTTTTCTTTTTTGAATAATTTCTTCGCGTTTGATATTATCATTAAAAGTTTGAATAAATGTAATATTCTGTGTCTTTTCAAGTTCTTCCAGTATCCCTGTTTCAATTACAGTTAGGGAATCACCCCAGGAAACTGTTTCAATCTTTAACTTTGGAATGAATTCATTTATAATTATTCTTTTTGCTTCCAGGGGATGTTCTGCTAATATAACATTAAAATGATTTTTAAGGAGGCTTTGTTTACAGATCTTAATCCCGTCATTCTCTAATTAGTTTTGGTCATTCATTTATTGGGTCTCCTTTCCTTTTAGAATAATTGTATATTTATCACAGGTATTGTTTGTTCTTAGTTGTCTTAAAATAAAAAAATTACTGTGACCTCGCATCATGCTTAATTATAGTAATCATAATAAAAATATACTCTTCTGACAAGTTAATAATTGATGATATATATCAGAATCAGATGCTTTGTCTTTAGGTAAAATGATTGAACTTTAAATTAGATTGCTATAAAATATTGTTATATCAAATTTATAATTTAGCTTTAAATCAAATGTGTGAAAGGGTATTTCATTATATGAAGATTGTTATTGTTGGTGGTGTAGCAGGAGGTGCATCCACAGCTGTGCACTTAAGAAGGCTGGATGAAAAAGTAAAAATTATCGTGATTGAGCGGGGAAACTATATTTCCTTTGCTAATTGTGGATTGCCTTACTATCTTAGTGATACTATCAAAAAAAAGGAAGATTTAGTCATCCAAACACCGGAGTTATTCGGAAAGCGCTTTAGTTTAGATATACGTACCAATCAAGAAGTGATGAAGATTAATCGAAATAAAAAAGAAATTACAACTCGGAATCTCAGACAGAATAAAATATATAAGGAAAGCTATGATAAGGTAGTACTCTCCCCTGGAGCTGTGCCGTTAGTGCCACCTATTAAGGGACTAGATGTCAGTAAAGTTTTTAGCTTAAGAGATATTCCTGATGTTCTGGCAATCAAAAAATTTATTCAAGAAAAAAAACCTAAGCGGGTTGTAGTTTTAGGAGCCGGATATATTGGGATTGAAATAGCAGAAAATTTAAAAAAAGCTGGAATTATTGTTACCATTATTGAATTGATGGATCAAATACTAGGACCCTTGGATTATGAAATGGCAACTTTGGTACATCAACATTTAAAAGAGAAAGAAGTAGGTTTACCTGTAGATACCATAGGAGCCATTGAGGGCAATATTGATAAAATCCTGGCCAATCGTTTCAAGAAAAGGGGGATGCTGGTCTCTCTCCGGAGCACTAAATTTAGCCAAGATCGGACAATTGATCATTAATAATGATTGGGACAGCTGGTAGCCCAAACCAAAGGATGAGAAGATCTTCAAACAGATAGAACCTAAAGAAGAATATCATTTCCCCAAAGAGGATAAATATGACCGTTGGTATTCTCTTCCGATATTGGCAAGTTCTCACCAGGACAGGACCTGGGCAAAAAAATTAAAGGAGTTAATCAGTATCCGTTAATTGAAGTAGTAAAAAGTAGAATATAGGAGTGTGTTATTAAATGTATTGGTATTATTCTTGTTTTACTGTTAGAATTTGATTATCATCGCTTACACTGTAACTTGATTTAATTTCCATAATCTTGAGTAAGGCAAAGTACCCATAAGTGAATAAGTTCAGATACATATGCACCATTTTAAGGATGAAAGAAGCAGAATAAAGGAAAAACAAAAAGAGGTGCATAGGGATTATGAAGGGGAGCATTGGAACAGCTACTCAACTGTCCTATATTCGACCTTACTGGGGAAAGGCTATAACCAAGCTAAACTATATAGAGAAATTATCCCCTCAGGCCAAGGCAAGATATAAAGCCATTAACCTGTACAGTTCCGGAGATTATTCTCTGGGGCAGATCTGTGAGATCTTTGAAATAAATAGGAGCACCTTTTACCGCTGGAGAAAAAAATATCAGCCCAATAGAGTTCAGAGCTTAGAAGATAGATCCAGAAGGCCTCAAAAAGTAAGGTCTAAAGTAGTAAGGAATCACCAAGTAGCGATGCAGGTCTGCCAAACAAGAAGGAAATATCCCTACTTTGGTAAAGAGAAGATAAAAAGAATATTAGAAAGAGATTATAAAATAAATATCTCAGTCTCATCGGTAGGCAGGATTCTAACTCAATACCAGTCCATTCTTCCCAAGGTCAAGGCGCAAAACAAAAGAACCAGAACCTTAAAAAAGAATAGAATCCGGTTATCACAGGTCAAAGGCGACATGCAAGGTGTTATTTCGGAATGGCTCCAGGTAGATACTATAGAGTTAAACCTGAGATTTAACAAGATATTTCTCTTTTCAGCCATTGATCCCTTATCCCGGCTTTATTATGCAAGAGCTTATCATAGAGCCACCAGTTTCAGTGCCCGGGATTTTCTACGCAGATTAATCTATTTACATTCAGATAATATTAAATACCTCCAGGTTGATAATGGCTCAGAATGGGAGAAACATTTTATTGTCGAGACCAAAAAGAGAAAAATTACTTTGGTTCACAACTACCCCCATTCTCCCAAGATGAATACTTTTGTGGAAAGGGTTAATGGTACTATACAGTCAGAATATCTGGACCGATTCTACGATGAGACCAATATAGGTAGAATCAACGAAATACTTTATGACTGTCTTATTGAATACAATTTCTATCGCCCTCATAGAAGCTTAAATCTTTTGACACCGATAGAATATTGTAGTAAGTTAATAAATAATAAAGATCCTGTTATGTTGCAAATGTATTGGATGTAAACATGTGCTTGACTTCATATTTATTTAGGCGTAAAATACTAACAATATAATAATTCAATCCAAGAAAATTCCAATAAAACAAAATAATATTAAGTTTTTTAAATAAGGAGGAATAGAACAATGGCAATCCATATTGGTCGTTATGACACTTCACACCCTGGGGATACTAGCGATCTGAAGAGACAACTCCAACAGTTTGATCCAAACAGTATAGATTGCATTGCCTTACTGACAAAGACGGAAGGTAACGCAGACAAAAACGACTATTCGCGTGAATATGCACTTCTCAGTACAAGACTAATGCTAAAGGAATTCGGTGGAGAAAAATTATTGGATAGATGTTCGTTTCTTTTTTCGACAGGTAGTGAGGGAGCCTATACACCATTTGGATACTACTTTGTTCGTACATATGATAAGTCCAAGTTAGATTTAACTTCAACAAAGCCTCAGCTCGTGATGGGTATTGGCCGTAGTAGATGTATCCGTAATGATGAGGTTGGCACGATGTCTCATGTTGACCTTGTTTCTGAAGGTGTTAATGCAGCTATGAGAGATGCCGGACTCACTCAAGAGGACGTTTCCTTTGTTATTGTTAAGAATCCTCTAATGGCAATACCAATTTCTACTGAGTCGGGAAATACTCCAAACCGAAGAATTACAGCATCTCATTGCAAAGGTATAGGTGGTATTGGCGCTGGTATTGCACTTGGAGAAATTGACCGTGCAAGCGTTACAGTGGATATGATTGGTAAGGATCACTCTATATATGCAAAACGAGCAATGGTGTTTTCCGGAGCTGAAGTTGACTATGTTGATGTAATAGCTTTTGGAAACCGAGTCGGCTCCTTGTCTGGTCTAGTTGCCCATTCAGGGCAAGTCAAAGACCTTTTGGATAGTAAGTCAATACGCAAGGTTCTCCTTAAGGCTGGCTGTAAACTTGATCAATACGGTGACGTGATTGATCCTGATCAAGTAGTCGCATTCTTCTTAAAAATTGGCATTGCTCCTGACGGATATATAAGAGGATCGCGTACCACAATTCGTACTTCTCATGTTAATATGGATTTTCCAATAAGAGCAACAGCGTCTGGTCTGGTCCATTCAATGTTAGGTACCACTCGTACTTTTATCTCAGCTGATACAGTCCATCAATCTCTACCTGGTGGTGGGCTATGCGGTTGCATCGTGAAAATTTAACATAATTTAGGATAAAATATATTTATTGTTTATTGTAACTATAATACAATAAATGGGACAGTATGAAAAAAGAATAACTTAGGAATGAATGCATGATTGTTTAAATGATAATTTTCTTATCCAGATTATATTTTGAATAAATTTTAAATAGTTTGAGGTCTGGAAAACATCCATAAGTTGCTGAAATAAGCCGACCAGGTAGTTAGTGTAAAATTTACTGGGGGACTTAAAAACTCGCATCAACCTATAAAAAGGTATAGATTTACCTAAAATACTCTCAAAGTATCCTTTAATAAAAAAGAAGTAAGACTGAACATATGGATACTGATGTAATAAACACAACTATTCCCCAGCAGGTCAAGTTAGTGTTTGACAGTATAAAAGATGTATGGTACTATTTTTAATAGTTAAATTAAATATTATTTTTTAAGAGAGGTGCTATTATGAAAAAGTTAGGAATTTTGACATCTTTTATGCTTGTATTATTACTACTGTGTTTTTTTCAGTTGGTTGGGTTAGCTGAGACAGAGTATATTGTTTTAGGTACAAGTTCTGTGGGAGGCAGTTACTATATGTATGGCGGTGGGATATCTAGTTATATAAACAATAACGTGGAAGGGATTATCGTAACTGCTGAAACAACTAGAGGTTCTGCTGAGAACGCCAGATTACTAGGAGATAGACTCGAATTTGCACTCATGAACGGTAATATTACCTGGCAATCTAGGGCTAAGGATGGAAGAACGAACGTTAATGGTGTTATGACCGTAGATGTAGCATCAACTCACTGGGTAACTTTAGAAAGGACTGGTATTAAAAGCATAGAAGATCTTGTAGGAAAACGTATTTCTATTGGTGCGCCGGGAAGTGGAGGTGAGGCCTCAGCTATAGCTGTTTTGAAAGCTTATGGCATATGGGATGAAGTAGAACCTAACGCACAACGTTTGGGGTTCAATGAATCGGCAACAGCTTTGAAGGATGGGCATATTGTTGCTTTTGCCGGGGGTTCCGCTATACCGATGCCTGCGGTAGCCGAATTGGCTAGTAGGGGTAGGGTACGTTTGCTTGATATAAGTGATTCTGCGTTAGAAAATCTAAGAAAAGAACATCCTCCTTACATTAGATGGATTATCCCTGCTGGGACATATGATGGAGTGGACTATGATGTTCGGACTATGGGTACTCCCTCCGTTCTAGCCGTTGATGAAAATGTATCAGATGACATGGTTTACACAATAGTAAAAGAACTATTCAAGCCGGAGGCTATCAAATATATGAAAAACGTCTACTACGCTTGGGAACCGAGTGTAAATATAGAATATTTCGATCAAGCTGAGGTACCATTGCACCCAGGTGCGGAGAGATATTTCAGAGAAGCTGGTCTAATCAAATAATCTATCTAATTACATACTACACGCTTACCAAAAATGGGTGCTATGAGAATTCATTTTTCCTAACTCTAAGCACCTATTTTTATTAACCCGTAGGGTAGAAAACCATGGGTTTACCCATGGAAAATGAGAAGGCGGCGATATGCTACAATGTTCACATGAAGACAAGACTCTCAGGACACAGTGCCTGTCGCACCGAGTATCATTATCGCCTGGATACCCAAATATCGCTGCTGCATCCTAAATCCTGGCCTAAGAGGAGGATATCTGAGAAAACTTTTTCCTATGATACTCAGAAGCTTCCCGGGTTGTGAACTAATAGAATACAATATCCAGGTAGATCATATCAATATGATCACGATCATACCGACAAAATACAGTATTGCTGATGTCATAGAGCAAATAAAAGCACAATTAGCAAGTAGACTCAGGAAAAAGTTTTTCTGGCTGTCATTAAATGTATACTGGAAGAAAAATATTGTCTGGCAGCCAGGTTACTTTGTTCAACAGTGTTTCAACATTGGGCATCGATGAAAAGAGAATTCTTGTTGATCTATATTTATACTCCCTTACATTTGAAAAAATAGCTAAATAAAAGAATTAATAACCATTTTTAAGAATTTTTAAGAAAAGGATGCAGCGTAATTGTATATTACATAGATATGGTAAAAAAAATTAATGTAGGAAGAAAAGAAATATTTAATTTTATAGCAATATTATTTGCAGGTTTTTATATCTATCAAGCTATTTTTGGTATAATATCACCAGCTATGAACCGAAGCATGTTCGTCTTTTTCGGAGTGACACTGGTGATAATCAATAAACCTCTGAAATTTCCCTTTGTGATCATTGACTACATTATACTCTTTGTTGTAGTCATCGGTACTATTTATTTTAATCTCAACTATGATCGATTTTTGAGGAATTTTGGGTTGCCCTTGAGTAATATAGATCTGCTTGTGGGAACTTTAATGTTAGCAGTCACTATTGAAAGTGTACGTAGACAACTAGGTTGGACTATCGCAATTATGGCGAGTTTTTTCCTTGCATATCTAATGCTTGGTAGTTATTTCCCTCCTATTATAGCCCATAGAGGCTTTAGTTGGGATGCGATTGTTAGTACCATGTATGCCAGCACGGATGGTATTTATGGAACAGTAACCTATGTACTAGCCGTCTACATGTTTCTGTTTCTTGTACTAGGTTCTTTTCTTAGGGAATCAGGAGCTGTTACATTCTTTCTAAATTTAGCCAATGCCATAATGGGTCACCAAACTGGGGGATCAGCCAAGGCAGCATCTATTGCTAGTTTCTTTGTGGGTATGATTAGTGGATCTGCATCAGCCAACGTAGCTATAACTGGGCAGATGACTATTCCTTTGATGAAGGAAAACGGCTATTCACCCGAAGTAGCTGGCGGTACTGAAGCAGCATCTTCTCTAGGAGGTACTATTTTACCACCAATCATGGGAGCTTCCGCATTTATCATGGTAGGTATTACTAACATTCCTTACCTTGATATTATAAGGTTTGCTTTAATTCCTGCTATTCTTTATTTCTTAAGTGTATTCCTTCATTGTCATTATTATGCAAAGAGGAAGGGTTTAGTTGGTATTCCTCGAGAGAAATTACCTGATCTTAAGCAAACACTAAAAGAAGGTTCACACTTTTTTATTCCTATTATTGTGTTAATTGTGTTGCTTTTACGGGGTATGTCACTCCAACGTGTGGCACTTTGGTCGATCGTAGCTACTTTTGGACTTTCTTTTTTACGCAAGGAATCCCGCATGACTTTGAATAGACTTCTCAACGCTTTGATTAACAGTGCTAGAACTGCTTTGCCAATTGCTGCTGTTGCTGGACCAGTGGGAATCATAAGTACGGCAGTAGTGTGGCCGGGTATGAGCTTAAGAGTTTCTAATATGATTATGCAATTGACCGGTGGAAGCTTGGCTCTTACCATCATTTTTGTTTTTATTATTGCCTACATTTTAGGTATGGGACTTTCAATTATTCCCTCTTATATGATATTGGCTACATTAGCTGCCCCTGCCTTGATAAATTTAGGGGTGCCTTTACCAGCAGCGCATTTGATGGTTCTCTGGTATGCTCAGCTATCTACTATTACTCCGCCGGTTTGCCTTGCTTCATATGTAGCTGCGGGTATAGCAGAAGCCTCTTACTGGAAAACTGGTATGCAAGGTGTTATGCGGGCAGCAGCAATTATATACTTACCAATTATATTCGTTTATCAACCTGGGCTTATATTGTTTGGCGATCCCCTCAACATTATTAGAACGGTTTTAACTACCACTATTGCTGTGGTGGTGCTTGTTGCCGGTTTGGAAGGATTCTTCATCGGTCAATTACATATATTTCAGCGTCTAATGCTCATATTGTCTGCTTTTATATTAGGTTTTACAGACCAAATATCAATAGGAGTGGTGATGAGTTTTGCCATAGTGGCAAGTATAGTAACGACTCAATTGATGAAAAAACGGAGTAATTAGTAAAGGTAGGGAACCAAAGGAATAAATAACTTTTTTGACTTTTTAAAATTTATTAAGAATTTACATAACGTTAAGTTATTTTGTAAAATTAATTAATTATCTTTAAGTAGCTAGTAAGACGGAGAAGAACCATTTTTACCCCTATTATTCAAACAATTGACCTAGAAATCCGAGTGGTGGGTAGCTAACAATTTTTACTGGATTATTCTATGGCAATAAAAAATTTATCTCAGGGGGTGGAACAAACCAAAGGCCTTTCTAAGAGGAGTTGTCGCACCTATTTTCAAGAAAATAAACCTTACCCCCTAGATCTAAATATTTACAGGAGCTAAAACATGTTTTTTATCAATAATGAACAGGTGAAAAAAATATTAAATATTAATGAATCTATCGATCAGATTCGAAAAGTATACATGGCACATGGTAAGGGCGAAGCATGGTTGTCTAAACCCTCTGCTCTATCATTAGAAAAAGGCAAAGGTCAAAAGTCGTTTTATAAAATCAAAGGAGGAAGCGTTCCTTCTTTAAAGGTTTGTGGATTTCGTTTAATAGGAAATTATTACAATTTAAATCACAAAGAAAAACAGGGATATAGTTACTGCTATCTTACTGATCCAAAGACCTCTCTTCCTATTGCTTACATACATGAGGCTTACCAACATGCATTGCGTACCGGGGTTACTGGAGCAATTGCACTTTCATGTTTAGCAAATAAAGATGCACAAACTGTAGGGATAATAGGTGCAGGTAAAATTGCCCGCACTACGCTAGAGGCTCTTAACTATCTGTTTACTTTGAAACGAATAAGAATTTATTCCCGTCGTGAATCCTCACGAAAAGCCTTTGCAGAAGAAGTAAAGAGAACATTGAAGGTACAAACGCAAGCGGTAAATTACCCTGAAATGGCAGTTCGGGATGCACAGCTGGTTATAACTATTACCAATGCAGATGAAGAATTAGTTAAGCCTGGTTGGTTAGCACAAGGAGCGACGCTTTGCTCGTTGGGTGGAAACCAAGAGATTAGCCATCTAATATTAGATGAGGTAGATAAATTTTATGTAGATGACTTTGAGTTTTGTACAAAAGCTGGAGATATTCATGCTTGGATTGTACATAAATATCTTTCCGAAGAAAAAATTAAAAAAAGTTTAACTGGCAGTATACCTGAAGTTATTGCTGGAAGAAAAACAGGGCGGGTAAATCGAGAAGAGCGTATTCTAGTGGTAGTACAGGGAATGGCTACTTGCGATTTAGCTCTAGCACGATTAGTATATGACAGGCTTCGGACATCTCCAGATATACCAAGCATTCATATCAAGGAGGAAATAGAATGAAAAACAAGTACCAGTTATCAAAGAAGGATTTAGACGACACTGTTGAATTGCTTAAGAAGATGGTGGAAATTCCTACTGTTTCTCCTTCGGGTGAACATTATGAGGATTTTATTCGGTTCACGGATTCTGAGCTAAAAAAGCGGGTGCAAGGAATAAAGACAGATGTTTTAAAAATCCCAGACTGTGCTTACAGAAAATTTCCTGATTTCCATAGCCAGTTCGTTGAAGATCGTTTTATCCTAATAGGTTATCTTCCTTCACCCGATAAGCCCAAAATTTATCTGAATGGCCATTATGATGTTGTAGAACCCGGAAACCTTGAACAGTGGACTATATCACAACCTTTCTGCCCAAAAATAGTAGATGGCAAATTATACGGTCGGGGAGCATGTGATATGAAAGGCAGTCTATCCAGCTTCTTCAAGGCTTTAGAAATCATAAAACGTGAGAAACGTGAGCTACAGTATGATATTGCTTTTGCTTTGACACCTGACGAGGAGAAAGGAACATACTCCGGGCTCAGGTATATGGTTGACCAAACTAAGCACGGCAACAAACTAATTGAAGGAGATTTTTTTTACTCCTTAGATGGAACCCAGAATGAAATTAGTATTGCCAAGGCAGGTACATTTCTTTTCGAAATCGACATCAAGGGAATAGCAGTTCATTCTTGCCGTTCCTTCACTGGGATCAACGCAATCCACCTTGCAAATTACTTTATAAATGAACTGATAGAGCTGAAGTGTGAGGTGGAAAAACGAAGTTCTCGAATACCGGCTAACCCTGACCTACCATTGGGTTATGCCCGACCTAACTTGAGTGTAACATACATCCAAGGTGGCTATTCCGCTAGTTCAATACCCGATCGTTGTATTATACAGGGAACCCGTACAGTATTGCCAGATGAAAGCGGTATCGGCGGCCAGTCAATGGTTGATGCTCAAAATGAGCTTGTTAATGCCATTTTAATCATCAAACAGCGTTACCAAATCGAATGTGACTTTAAAGTGGATATGCTAATGCCACCAATGAGTACACCAGAGGATAATCCATATGTTAAAAAGGTTCGTGAAGTAGCCTCTGAAATTGAGGGTGACCTTTTTCCAATTGCCTGTTCTATGGGATCCAATGATATTGCATGGGTAAAACAGGAACTCAGCCTACCCACCTTCTCACGAGGTGTACAGCGGGAAGGCTGTAATGTACACGGAGTTAATGAGAATGTCCCGATTGAAAATCTCAAAATTGGGGTGGTGGACCTCGTCGATTTTCTGAGTAAGTAGCAACTTTGTGTCTTAGTTTGAACTTCAACTTTAAATTAATTTTGGTCTCAAATAAAATGTAAGTGCAAAAATACAATTAAGTCGGGAGTTTAAAAAAGTAGCCCAATATAGTAGTAATCTTTTGTGTGAGCAACAAAGTCCATATTTTGGATAAACGTATATATATTAATTAAAGTAATGATAAAACAAAGTTGCATTTAGAACCTTAAAAAACTGTTGATAAATCAGTATAAAGAGAGCATGAAAACATGTCCTCGCTGCGACAATAAAAAATGGTGGAATCTTTCCACCGGCCAAATCAGGTGTAGTAACTGTGGCCTGACCATATAGTTTAATTAAAAAGTATATTACCCCTTCTTGTCGCCTTCTATGTAAAAGCACGCCATTTAATACCCTTCTTTAAAATTCTTATTTTATAAGCATTCCAAATTATAAGTTGACACCATTACGTCGTCTTTTCAAGTTAATAAAAGTAACTAATTGTAAATAGGTATTGACAAATATAAAATATTGTAATATCTTTTAAATAGATAATGTAATCAAGAGAGGGGTCAATAAAATGTTAAGTTTAAAAGAAGTGGCTAAAAAATTAGATCTACACTACAATACAATTTACGGTTACGTTCGATTAGGAGAGCTAAAGGCAATAAAATTTAAAAAGGTTTATCGAATCGAAGAAGAAGAATTAAAGAAGTTTATTAAGAACAAAAGATTTAAAAGCGAAAAAGAATTATGAAAATTAAAAAACTCTTAATAAGGATTGGTAGGAGTTTATTAATCTTTATCTTTGTAGTTTTTGTGTTTATGCCTTTCTTCAATTTTTGGGTTGAACACCCTTTACTCGCGGGAACTTTAATAATAATTCTTTATTTCATATCACAGTGGATAGAAGATCATATACCCTATTTTAAAAAGAAAAGAGATAAAAGTCAAAAAAACGAAAATAAATTCATTTAAGAAACGATAAAATGGGAAAATCAGTTAAAAACAAAGAATTAATTAAATTAGTTGGATACTGCCGTGTTTCTACAAACAATCAAAAAGAAGAAGGAACTATCGAAATACAGGAGAAAAGTCTAAAGCAATACGCTAATAAGAATAACTATGAGTTAATAAAAATATTCAAAGATGAGGGTATAAGTGGATCAAACGAATTAGAAAATAGACCGGGATTGGCAGAATTGTTTAGCTATGCAGAAGATAACAAAGAGATTGAGGGAGTTTTAATCTTCAAGTTAGATAGATTGGCCAGGGATCTTTATATACAAGAGCGTTTATTTAAAAAATTAGAGGGACTTAATAAAAAACTTATCAGTATAAAGGAACCTAATTTAGATAGCAAGGACCCCATGAGAAAGGCTTTCCGGCAATTTATGGGAATAGTATCTGAATTAGAGAAAACTTTTATCACTATGCGGCTTAGCGGAGGAAGGATTAACAAGGCCCAAAAGGGCGGTTATGCCGGAGGGGCTGCTGCTTTAGGATATAAAACAAAGAATAAAAAATTAGTGATAGATGAAGAACAAGCAGAAGTAATTAGAATGATCTTTAAAATGAAAAGATATAAGAGAATGGGGTTAAGAGAAATAGCCAGGGAATTAAACGAAAAAGGCGTACCTACTGCCAGGGGTGGCAAGTGGTATGCTGGGACCATTAAATATATACTGGAAAATCCTCTTTATAAGGGGACAGCTCATTATAAGGAAAATAAGGTTAAGAATAGGGAATTGACTTTAGTTTAATAGCTTTAAGTTAAATATCTGTATAAAAAATATCTATTTTTTATACGGTAGGCCGTGCCCGAACAGATCACTTCACAAAATATATAGAAATGGAGTCTAATATGAAAAACAATAATATTTTTCAAAGAAGATTCTTATTAAGTCTGTGCTCTAACGATCAAAATACTAAAATCGTTAGAGCTATTTTAAAAAGTCCATTAGAGCTATCTCAATTGATTATACGATTACTTTTTAACTTGAGAATTCCCTGTGGCTTGCCACAGGGTAAATTCTGAAGTATTATGATTATATGAGTAAAGGAGACGTTCAAAAAGGATATCATTGTGCTTGGCAGATACATTATCATATAGTAT
>SDBS01004727.1_pt1 | contig 13345 bp, 15 predicted proteins | sample 2277091 | NCBI WGS metagenome assembly SDBS01 (sample SAMN10404972, study PRJNA504765) | marine sediment metagenome | isolation source: marine sediment core GS10_PC15, 163 cmbsf | place: Arctic Ocean: Southern Knipovich Ridge | collected 2010 | reverse complement strand
ATTTTTTTATTTTATATTAGATCTTATCCTAATTTGATTAAGTTCTATTATAATTATTTTCCCTTCTGATTCTTCTAAATGATAACTTTTCAAGAATCTCTCAAATAATTCTTTTACAGCATTCTTACCTTGCTTTTTAGATCTGATTATTATAATTCCATAAAAATTATCTATAGGGTTTAGGAAATCTGAGTTTAATGTAATTAATACTCGTTTTTCTTCTAAACATTTTTTATTTAAACTTTTATCATCAATACCTGTTATATTTTCATGAAAAACAGAATCCACTTCATGTTGTCCAATACTTTCAATTACATTTTTTAAAATCCAAGGCACATTTTCATCTAATTTGAATTTCACTCTTTATCCCTGATTTTAGATTAATGGAAGTATTTCTTCTCTAGCTAACATAGCTCCATATTGAAGAGCCGCTTGAATATGTTCTTTTTTTAACGAAGGATAATTTTTTAAAATCTCATCATCCGACATTCCTTCCGCTAAACAATCTAAAATGATTGAAACAAACACTCGAGTACCTTTAATGCAAGCCTTCCCATGACAAATATTTGGATCAAATGTAATAAAATCTTTCCACATCATAAAACTCACTATGATTATAGATACCTTTAAGCTATTTATGTTTAATTCTTATTTTTATTACCGAACTTTTCCCCTGTAATATTACTAATAAGTGTTATTATACTAAAATATATCAATTAATATATTGAAAACTTCTAATTTGAAAGGTTATTTTTCTGATTCTATAAAAAATGAAAAATGATTAATAGCTAGCTTCATAATGTTGAAATAATAAACTATAATCAAAGTCGTATTAAAAGTATCTTGTTAAAATAGTATAAATGTTAAAAATTGAAATAGATTTTGAGAAAATCAAAACAAATATTAAAAATCAGTTGAAAGTAGATGATAATTTTCTAGTTAAATACGCTAAAATTATAAATTATTTTGGAAGTATTATAATAAATAATTGTACTTCTTATAGTCATTTAAAAGAACTATGTAGTGTTGCTGAATGTTATCTGATGGTGAATTCATCTGATTCTAAGTTTATCAAAAAAGCATTAAAATTAGGTATAAAAAAAATCATCATTCCTTATAAAGATATCAAAAAGATCAGCCAAAAAATATCTAAAAATGTTCTAATAGCTAGAATTACGTTGTCAGAAAAATATTTTATCAATAATATGTTACCTAACATGAAAGAAGAAATAAGAGAAATTTTTAATGACATTAATTCTAATTGTTCAGAATTTTTAGTTGATTTTGACGATAAATTAAATTTAGATAAGAACACTTTACTTACAATCATAAATTATATTACTGAATTTAATAAATATCCATTAACCTTTCTAGATCCAAATGGTAAAAATTCTGATGAATTAGAAAAAAAAGGAGTAAGTCCATTTATAACTTCGTCTAATATAATTTCGGAAGAAGAAATGTCAAAGCTCTTCATCTCAATTATGGATTTTCAAAAACAAGAGGGATTAATTCCAACTATTGTGCAAGATGATCATAATCAAGTTTTAATGCTTGCATATTCCTCTCCAGATTCTTTAACTCAAGCACTAGCTCAAAAGAAAGGGATTTACTTTAGTCGTTCTCGACAATCAATTTGGATTAAAGGAGAAACATCAGGAAATTACCAAAAATTATGTCAAGTTAGGTATGATTGTGATCAAGATACTATTCTTTTTACTGTTCAACAGTCAGGAGTTGCATGTCATTTAGAAAGATATTCGTGTTTTGGTGACAAAAATTTTGATTTTTCAGACTTGTATCAAATCATTCAAGATAGGATTACAAATCCCATTCCGAATTCGTACACTAGCAAAATTTCAAAAGAAGAAAGATTAATCATTGAAAAAATTAGAGAAGAAAGTAATGAAGTTATGAATTATACTGATAAAGAGAATTTAATCTGGGAAATTGCAGATTTACTTTATTTTATATTAGTTCTAATGGCTAAGAAAGAAATTAAGATTCAAGATATATTAGACGAGCTTTGGAAGAGAAGAAATAAGGAGAACTAAGAATATGTTAGAAAATCCAGATTCACAATTAATTCGACTTGGAATCCCCTCAAAAGGTCGAATGGCAGCGGAAACCCAAGAATTTTTTAACTCTTGCGGTTTTAAAATAATCCGAAATAGACATCAATATATTGGAAGCTTAGAAGGTTTCCCGACAATACAAATAGTATTTCAACGTCAAGAAGATATTATCCATGGAGTATTAAGAGGAAGTTTAGCTTATGGAATAGTAGGATTAGATTTATTAACTGAATTAACTATAAAAGATCCAGATAAAATTGTTGTTGTTCACGAGGATTTGGAATTTGGTAGATGTACATTAGAATTATTAATACCTGAAGAATGGACAGAAAGCTCTATGAGTGAATTAAAACAACGGAAAAATTTTTTACGGGTTGCTTCTAAATCCCCCTTATTAACACGTAAATTTTTTGATAAACACGATCTTGATTTCGAATTATTTGAAGCAGCAGGCACATTAGAAGTTGCTCCTGCATTAGGGTATTCAGATATAATTGTTGACTTAGTTTCTACTGGACAGACTTTAAAAGATAATCGTTTAAAAAGAATACGTGATGGATGTATTCTTGCATCCCAAGCATGTTTTATTGGTAATCGAAATAGCTTAAAAGAAAATCAGAAAATATTAAATTCTGCTCGAACACTTTTGGAATATTTTGAAGCTACTTTAAGGGCAAAAAATTTTGTCTCCGTATTTATTAATATGCGAGGAAAGAATCCTGAAACGATTGCTGAAAAAATGTTTGCGAACAAAAACTTAAAAGGCCTTCAAGGTCCAACCATCTCACGTGTGCTCTCATCAGAGGAAGGTTCTTGGTTTGCTGTTCACATAATTGTTGAAAAACAGAAACTTACGAAAACTATTAGAGCCCTAAGAGAAATTGGAGGGAGTGGTGTTGTTGTAAGTCCTACACTATTTATTTTTGAAGAAGAACCTAAACGTTACAAAGAATTATTAAAAAATTTGGAGGAAAAATAATGATTTCGATTTATAATGCAGAAGAAGCTAAAAATACAATTCTAAAACGTAAGAATATTAGTGATAGTACAGTATCTCCTAAAATAAACAAGAAAATTGTAGAAATCTTTGGACAATCATTAACACCACAAGAAGTTGTTAAAAGGATTATTAAAGATGTAAAAGAAAATAATGATTCAGCTCTTATCGAATTGACAAATAAAATTGATAAAAGTGATATTGCTGATTCGATTGAGGTTAAAACTGAAGAAATGGAAGCTGCCTTGGATAATATTGATTTAAAGGTTAAGGAGGCGTTAGAAAGATCAATAGAAAGAATATTAGCTTTTCATAGAAATCAACCTATCTCTTCTTGGATTACCAATGATTCAGGAGGCTATTTGGGACAAATAATAAATCCTATATCTCGAGTTGGATTCTATATACCTGGAGGAACAGCTCCACTTCCATCGACAGTTATACATAGCGTATGCCCTGCAATTATAGCAAAAGTAAAAGAGATTGTAATAGTAAGTCCACCACCAATTTCACAAATAATATTAGCGACTTGTGAATTAATCCGTAAATTCAACTCTAGAATTAAAATTTATCGTGTTGGAGGTGCACAAGCTATTGCAGCTCTCGCATTTGGGACCAATACTATACCAAAGGTCAATAAAATAGTAGGTCCAGGTAACATTTTTGTAACTTTAGCTAAAAGAGAGGTATTTGGGATTGTTGGAATTGATGGCATTGCCGGTCCAACGGAAGTAATGATATTGGCTGATGGAACAGCTAATCATGAATTAATTGCATCTGATTTACTTGCACAAGCCGAACATGATTTTTTATCAATTCCTATTTTAATTACTACTAATCAAAACATAGCAAATATGGTTCAAAAATCAATTAATGTCCAATTAACTAATTTATCACGAGCCAATATTGCCCAATATGCGATTGAACAAAACGGTGGAATCATAGTAGTTTCAAACATTGAAGAAGCTATTTCAATAATCAATGAGTTTGCCCCTGAGCATTTATCTATTTTAACAAAAGATCCTTGGGAAATATCGTCTAAAATAAAAAATTCCGGAGGTATTTTCTTAGGTGAATCGTCATGTGAGGTTTTGGGTGATTATATTGCAGGACCTAGTCACGTTATGCCAACAGGAGGATCTGCCAAATTTTTATCGCCACTATCCGTTTTAGATTTTATCAAAATTACAAGTTTGATCGCTTTAGATAAAAAGACTGTAGCTAATATTGCTCCTATAGCTGAATTATTAGCCAATAAGGAACAACTTACTGCCCATTCAGAAGCGGCTAGGAGGAGATACAAATGACTAAAATTAAGCCTAAAGAGCATATTGATTCAATTGAGTTATATAGTGGTGTAAAATCAATAGAAATTATTGCACAGGAATTAAATATTCCAATCAATAGTATTATTAAGCTAGATGGTAATGAAAATCCTTACGGTCCACTTCCAGAAGTGATAAAAATTTTAGGAACTCTTAAAAATATTCATTTGTATCCAGATATGTTAAGCACTAAATTAATCAAAACCTTAGCACAGAAAAAACACATATCAAAATCAAATCTCATTATTGGTGCTGGATGTGATGAATTAATTGAACTTTTAATTAGGGCATATGCAAATCCTTCTGATACAATAGTGACTATTTCTCCAACATTTGGTATGTATTCATTTCTAGCTACTTCATATGGAATTAATTTTAAAAAAGTATCTCAAAAAATTGTTAAAGAAGATACATTTGCTCATTACAATCTTGATAAAAGTAAATTTTTAGAAGATGTGAAAGATGCGAAAATTGTATTTATTGCTCGTCCAAATAATCCTGATGGAAGAGTTATTTCAGAAGAATTTATTAAAAAACTTGTATCTCTCCCCATTTTAGTTATTATTGATGAAGCTTATATCGAATTCTCAGATTTTCAATCTCTTGCTAGTTGGGTTCCAAATTATGACAATTTAATTATTCTTAGGACATTTAGTAAGGCCTATAGTTTAGGAGGGATACGAGTAGGATACGGAATAATGCCTAATGATATAAGAAATGTCTTACTTTCAATTAAGCAACCATATAATGTAAATATTGCAGGGCAAAAAGCAGCAATATCTGCCTTATCTAGCCCTTTAGTTGATCAAAGAGTATCAGATATTAAAAAAACAAGAGATAATTTTATAGATGAACTTGTTTTGCTTCAAAAACAATTTAAAAACTTTTGGATTCATCCTAGTGAAGCCTGTTATGTATTACTTACTTTTGAATCTGCTAATATATCAAAAAAACTATATGAGAATTTCTATTCAAAAGGTATTCTTTTACGTTATTATTCCTCATCAGATATGGTTGCTAATATAAGAATAAGTATAGGACTTCAAGAAGATATGGAGAGAGTAGTTGAGGAGCTTAAAATTTTTTTAAAAGGAGAAAATTAAAATGATTCGTAAATCAAAACAAGAAAGAAAAACAAAAGAATCAGATATTAATATTGATCTTAACATTGATGGTTCTGGAATTGCAAAAATAAGCACAGGAATAGGATTTTTTGATCATATGTTACATCATATTGCGGTTCACGGTTTATTTGATATAGAAGTAAAAGTGAATGGAGACCTTCATATTGATGCTCATCATACCATTGAAGATGTGGGCATAGTTTTAGGTAAAGCCTTTAAAGAAGCAATTGGGGATAAAGCAGGAATTGTCCGGATAGCACACTCATATGTCCCTATGGATGATGCTCTTGCTTTCGTTGCACTTGATTTTTCTAATCGTCCTTATTCGATCATAGATATCCCATGGACGGGTACATATTTTGGAAATAAGGAAAGCGATCTAATACCTGTTTCTTTAATGGAACATTTCTTAGAAACTTTTGCAATCCATGCTAGTATTACTTTACATGTAAGAAGTTTATTTGGAAAAGATGACCATCATAAAGTAGAGTCAATTTTCAAGGCTCTAGGACGTGCACTGGATAAAGCTTCTCGATTTAACTCAAAAGGAAAAGGAAATATCCCATCTACGAAAGGAATACTTTAAAATATACTATACCTCAAATAAATTTGTAGGAATCTAAATATGATTACAATAATTGATTATGGGATTGGAAATTTAAGATCAGTGCAAAAAGCTTTACAAAGATATTATTCAGATGTTGTAATATCGAGTAATAAGGAGGATATTCAAAAAGCAGCGGGCATCTTATTGCCCGGGGTGGGTGCGTTTGGAGATGCTATTGAAGAAATAGAACAAAGAGGGCTTTTTGAATTCTTAAAACAAATTATCCCCACAAAACCAACTCTAGGAATTTGTTTGGGTATGCAATTATTATTGGATAGTTCAGAAGAAAGTCCTGGAACTGAAGGATTATGTCTTATTCCAGGTCAAGTAAAGAAAATGGAGCCTAATAATTCTATTCATATCCCACATACGGGATGGAACCGTATATTTGCTGTAAAAGATCCCTTTTTCTCAGGCTTTGCTTACTTTAATCATACTTATTACTGTGATGTGAATGATAAAAACACAATTTTAGCCTTTGCATTACATGGAATAAGATTTGGAGTTATTTTAAGCTATGGAACGATGTTAGCAACACAATTTCATCCGGAAAAAAGCAAAGTAATTGGAGAAAAAATAATAAAATATTGGGTTAATCATATTTCAACACAGGTGAACCAAGTATGAAGACAATTATTCCAGCAATTGATCTAAGAGAAGGAAAAGTAGTTAGACTTTCTCAAGGTGATTTTTCTAAACAAAAAACATATTCTGACGATCCAGTGGCGATATTTAAACAATTCATAGCAAAAGGTGCTTTATGGATCCATATTGTTAATTTAGATGGAGCTTTAACTGGTTCATTTCAAGAAACCCCTAGTTACCAAGCTGTTTTAGATATTTTAGAATATTCAAAAGAGACTGGAATAAATATCGAACTTGGTGGTGGCATAAGAACTTTTAATATTGCTGAAGAATTAATAAATAAAGGTATTAAAAGGATAATTCTAAGTACTGTAGCGATAGAAAATGAAGAACTTTTAACTAATTTAATAAAAAGTTATGGAAATAAAATTGCTGTCGGTTTAGATACTTTCAAAGGAACAATTCGTACTAAAGGGTGGAAACACAATACGAATTTAAGTCTCATTCAAGTTTTAAAAAAATTGGAGGACAAAGGAGTTCAAACATTTATTGTTACAGATATAGCAAAAGATGGAATGTCAACTGGACTAAATACCGCACTTTATGAAGAATTAAAAAGGATTAAAAAACCAAACACTAAAATAATTGCATCGGGGGGAATTTCAGATATAAACAATGTAGAAAAAGCATTAATGCATGCTGATGGAGTTATAACTGGAAGAGCTTTATACAATGGAAGTATTCCCCTCAATGTATTAGGTACTCATTTTGATAAACTTCATAATTCGGGATTAATAAGGCGAATAATCCCTTGTTTGGATGTAAAAGATGGAAGAGTGGTAAAAGGTGTAAAATTCCAAAATTTACGAGATAGTGGGGATCCTGTTGAATTAGCTCGCTATTACAATGAAAAAGGTGCGGATGAATTAATCTTTCTAGATATTTCGGCAACTATAGAAGGACGAAAAAGCATGCTTAATAATATTCGATCCGTAGCTGAAGAAATTTATATCCCATTTACCGTTGGTGGTGGAATTAAAACAATTAAGGATATGACAGCAATTATAAAATCAGGAGCAGAAAAAGTGAGTATAAATTCAGCAGCTATAAGTGATCCTGACTTAATTACTAAAGGTGCTAAAAAATTTGGATCTCAATGTATTGTTGTCGCTATCGATGTAAAAAGAAAAGACAAATCATGGGAAGTATATACACATAGTGGTACTAAATCTACAGGACTAGATGTGATAGATTGGGTAAAAACAGCCGTGGATAAGGGAGCAGGAGAATTATTAGTTACCAGCATGGATAAGGATGGTACTAACTCAGGTTATGATCTTGATTTAATTCAAAAAATTACGCGAATTGTGTCTGTACCTGTGATCGCCTCTGGTGGAGCAGGTACTAAAGAACATTTTTTGGAAGCAATCAACAATGGCGCTGAAGCAGTATTGGCTGCTTCTTTATTCCATTATAATAGGTTACAAATCAATGATTTGAAAGAATATTTAAATGCCCATGATGTTATGGTAAGATTATAAATTTCTTTTTATTTTCCATCTTTAATTAGCTGTTTCTTTGCTTAATTTTCGGGACAACACACGTTCCACTTGCCTTACATACGATTATTGGATTTTCTAAGAAATCTGCGGCAGAATCATTAATATCATGTCTTAACGTGACAACTTTTCTTGCCTCAAAAACAATTCTTCTTGAAGTATTGCCACATTCCACAATCTCTCCTTCAGCTTCAATATAATCACCTGCATAAACAGGAGCTAAAAATTCAATATTATCATATGCACGAAATAACCCTTCATCTCCATCATATCGAATTAATAATTCAGTAGCAACATCACCAAATAATTCTAATATTTTCGCACCATCAACTAAGTTTCCACTATAGTGAGCATCCTTCAAACTCATCCTCATTCTAATCAAAGACTTCATAATAATCATGCCTCTTTATCATTTTTTAAATTTTTAATATAAAATCATTAGGAATATTAAATATTGAATTCAAAAATCAATATTCTTTTCATTTTCGTTGTTTTAATATTTAAACTTATCATGAATATTAAATTAAATTTTCATATTTTAAGGTTAAATTTGAGTGTTATGAATGAAAGCGAATTCCTAAATAAATATGATATATCTGTCAGAAAAAAGAAAAAAAGATCTTTTTACCAAAACAAGTTGGCTACCATGTTTTTTGCTGTTTCAGCTTGTTTCTTACTTAGAATTTTCCTAATTCTAAGATCATTAATGGAATCCTCTAGACGTGTATCTAAATTCTTCATTTCCATCAAATTATTTTTATCACCTTGATTTTCAACCAATGCAATCATCGCATTATCCTTGTTCATTAAATCTCTTAATTTTTGTCTAAAGTTTGCTTTAACCTTTGTTCTGACTATTCGCCCCTTATCTATCAATATTGGTAATACAGGAGCTCGTTCAGTAGTTCTATTTGTATTAGGATCTACAAAATAGAAAATATAAATAGGAATACCTACAGTCACATTTTTCGATTTTATTTCAAGAGAGTAATTCTTAAAGAACTCTTGAACGTTAGTCATTTCATTGTCTTTAATTGATTCGATATTTTTTAAAGAAGCCTGTTTTTCTCTTTTTATCTGAGCAATTACATCTTCCGCTGAACTCAAATCTTTGCTGAGCCCAGAATGTTTTGCTTGTATTTCTTTTTCAACTTCAGATTTCTTGCGTTCTAATTCCCTGATTTTTTGTTGACGAGTTTTTTCAACATCCGAAATTTCTCGCTGTACGTTTTTTTTTAATTGAGCTATCTCACTTTTATAACGAGAAATAGTATTTCCTAAATCTTTATATTTTATTTCTAAATCTTTTAACCCTTCTTCAACTAAGAAAAGATCTCTTTGATTTACTCCATTTCTCAAACTATTAACGCTATTTTTAAGTGTCGTTAGATTGTTATGTAATTCATCTGTTTTATCATTAATTTTATACTTTCCACTTTTAACTAAATCCTCAGGAGACTTTTCTATTTCTTGTTCTTTTACCTCTTGTAGTTCTTTATTAAGAATTTCTAATTGTTTCTCTTCCTCCCCTGTGTCTATTTTTGTATCTCTAATTTTTTCAACATTTTTGCCCCCCTTATCAATCCATTTTTCACATAATTGTGTTATTCTATCAGCAATAGTATCTAATATATTGATGTCTTTTTGAGATACAAAATCGATCACTTCGGGTACAATACTTACTTGATTTACGCTTTTAACAATTGCAGAGCCTTCTAATACAAAGTGGGGAGAAGAATGGGAACCTAAATTATATTGGTTAAGAAAGAAATTTTGGAAAAAAACCATTTCACTTGTAGAAAACAAAGCTTCCTGAATGACAACCCCCCTTTTGAAGTTTTTACTTCGTTTTAGATATGAATTATTATAGCCTTGTAATGAACTTAAGAAAGAGTAGGGATCTGCTCCTTTAATAACATTTTCAGGTCTTGGAGGCATTTGAGAAAATTTTCCAACATTTAATTTTTCTTGTTTATTTAACAAGTAGCTACACACACAAGCTCTGGTATCATTTAGGGGAATTAAACGAACTGGCCAAAAACCTGTCGAAATTTTTGATAATCTTCCTAATTTTTTAATGCTTTTGCCATAAATTCCAATACATTCGATAAAACCCATTGCTAATTCATTAAGTATAGTGGCTTGACCTCGAGCTGGAAGTACTTCGCCCATATTAATTAAATAAGGAATTACTTTGTCAACCATCAAGAATCCCCTCATCTAATATAATATCATCTTCTTCCCAACCATTTCTTAAGATATTTTTTTTTATATCTTTTTTGAATATCATTTGATTCACCAAAATTATCTATATTAAATTTTATAAACAATTTATTAATTAATGTTTTGGTTTTGTCTTACCTTTCTTATTAAATCTATAAATAAATTGTTATTAAATTATTTATTGTTAGTTTATAATACTTAAAAATCTTTAAAATAGTAGAAAAATTTCTTGAAGGAAAAGTTGTTTTAATCACTGGAAGAATCTCCAGTTTTGGAAGAGAATAGCATAAAATTTTTCCTTGACAGGATTAGATTTAGTATTAACAGATATCAAACAAAATTGAAGTGAAGATTAATCTATAAAATTAGGGAAAGAGAAGAAAAAAAGCAAAAAAAATTATTATCTTCTTTTTCAACATTGTATGTTAGGAAGATCGTAGAGAAAAAAAGAGTTCTTTCTTAGATTGAATAGTAAACAAACTGATTTATTGATTATCATTCACTATTAGCAAAATTAAGAATAATTAAATTTTTATGTTTTCTCAAGTTAAATTATTGCAATCTAAAACAAGTTTATTCAAAAATTTGAAAAATTTTTAAAAAGTTGAAATAAAATGGAAGCGGGAAAATTTTTAGCGTTGTTAGGAGGGATATTAACTCTACTTGGTACTTATGTTTTTGCCCTTTACGGATCTACAGGTATAGTTGGCTCAGGTATTGGATATATACTTAATATAGGTGACTTATTTGGAGAGGCTGATTCATTATCCACTCTTATTGATACTCCAATAGGGCTCTATTACGTAATTGTAGTTTTGCTTATCGTCTTTCTTGCATCTGGAGTGCTACAAATGATTGGTTCACAGAGTCGGGCAGTAAGTTTTATATTTTCACTATTTCCCTTAGGTGTTGGGTTAATGTTAGTTTTACTAGTATATACAGATATTCTTGGAACTACATCCGGCTTTTTTACAATTACTTTTATGGGTGAACAATATGGCGATTTTTTTCCAATTCTCATAAATCTTGGAGATTTAGGTTTAGGCCCATATTTATTGATTTCAGGTGGAGTTCTAGGAGTAATTAGCGTCTTTTTAACGCGGGAAGATTGACTTAAAAATTTTTTTTTTTTTTTTCTTATCTGTCATCTTACGACACTTTCATCACATAATTAAATAATACTTTGTTTTAACTTACCTTTCTTATTAAATTTATAAATTTCTAGTTATCAAATTATTTATTATCAATATGTAATACTCAAAAGTGTTTAAAATAATAGATAAAATATCCGGGAGAAAAACTGCTTTAATCTCTGGAGGAATTTCCAGTTTTGGAAGAGATGGGAATATAATTGATATCTATAATACATTTTTAAAACTTAGTGAACGTGAAGACATCACAAGAGCACAATTAACTCTTGTTGTTCGTAATTGGGAAAATTCTACAATTATAGAAGATGCTCTAATAGAAAAAATACAGGGAGGATGATCAGAGAACATAAGTTTAAAAATTAGTAGATTAGAATAATTAACAAATATTTTCTTATATATTATCAAACTTGAAATTGGTTTATTGATATGAAAAAAATCGGACTTATTGTTAATCCAATTGCGGGTATGGGTGGTAGCGTAGGGCTTAAAGGAACTGATGGAGATATTTACAAACAAGCATTAGAAATGGGAGCTAAACCATTAACGCCAAATAGAGTAAATATTTTGCTTTCTGAAATAAAAAAAAAGGAAGAAATTTTTTTCCTTGTAGCACCAGGAAAAATGGGAGCAGATTACGTTCAAAAAAAAGAATTTGATTTTGAAGTTATTGGAGAAATAGGTGAAAATACAACAGCAGAAGATACTAAAAGAATTGCTAAACAAATGATTGAAAAAAACATAGAATTGCTATTATTTCTAGGCGGTGACGGAACGGCAAGAGATATTTACGATGCAATTGGAATTAAAAAACCGGTAGTTGCAATTCCTGCAGGGGTAAAAATGTTTAGTTCTGTGTTTGCTCTTAATCCTAGGGCTGCGGCTCAAATAGTTGATAAATTTTTAGAGCAGGCCGTAGAAACTCTAGAAAAAGAAGTGTTGGATATTGATGAAGAACTTGTTAGAAAAGATATATTATCAGCAGAATTATACGGATATTTAAAAGTGCCAAAAATCCTAAGATTAATACAATCTGGTAAAACAGGTTCAAATATGGGGAGAACAGTAGAAAAAAATAAACGAGATATTGCTGAGTTTATAATTGAAAATATGGAGTCTGATGTTTTATATTTATTGGGACCAGGTACAACAGTAAAAACTATTACAGATAATTTGAATCTTCATAAGACTCTGTTGGGAATAGATGCACTTAATGATAAAAAAATCGTAGGACAAGATCTAAATGAAAGAAGCATTCTGGAATTGTTAAGAAATTATTCCAATGTTCAAATTATAATCAGCCCAATTGGAGGTCAAGGATTTATTTTGGGGAGAGGAAATAAACAATTTACCCCAGAAATTCTTAAAAAAATTGGAAAAAAAAATATTAAAATCATTGCAACCGAAGAAAAATTAAGAGATTTAAATTGCTTAAGGATTGATACCGGTGATACTGAATTAGATGACACATTTATAGGATTTGGAAAAGTAATAATTGGTTATAAGGATGTATTAGTTCTTTCAATTGTATAAAAATTTAATTTTTATTAAGATATTACTGAGTTTATAATTGTAAATATAGAATCTGATATTTTATATTTATTAGGTCCTATCTTATCTTTGCAATCCACTGAAAGAATTTAGTATTTCAAATATTAGATCCTCCCATATAAGTTGCATGATAAATTTTTATCTCCATACT
>SDBS01004726.1_pt1 | contig 13346 bp, 13 predicted proteins | sample 2277091 | NCBI WGS metagenome assembly SDBS01 (sample SAMN10404972, study PRJNA504765) | marine sediment metagenome | isolation source: marine sediment core GS10_PC15, 163 cmbsf | place: Arctic Ocean: Southern Knipovich Ridge | collected 2010 | reverse complement strand
ATACCACCCACCCACCATGCGGCGGTGACCAATCCGGTGGTGCGACCGGATTCGGCCGTTTTTGAGCTGCAGGTTTCTCTGCGGCCTGCAAGGTGGCGGCACATCGTCATCCACGCAGCCCCTTCCGCCCGCAAGGACGCAGCCCGGCGATGCCACTTCGTGATCAGTTCGGATGGGCAACTGGACGCAACCGCCAGATGGAAACGCCAGATTCAGGGCCAGGCCGTCTCTGCCGTGGCCAAGAGCTTTAACACCGAGACTATCAGCATCTGCCTGGTGGGCGACTTCTCCCAGCGCCCGCCGCCCCATGTCCAATTCCAGGCGTTGGTGGCCTTGACCAGGCTCCTCCAGGACGAGCCGTTCAACATAGGCCCCGGGCACGTCTATCTCCGCAGCGACCTCGACGCCTTAAGCGATTCTCCGGGGTTGGCCTTCCCGGTCGAGAAATTCGCCGGTCTATTGCATCGCCCCAGGCCCTGAGCGCCCTCGCTCCATCGTAACCTCTTGCCGCTACATCTCTTGTGCGCGCCGCGGGGGTGTTGTCCCTGCCCCTGGGCGGCATGGCAGACGAGTGCGGCCGGATCTGCCAGCCTGCCTCCTGCCACCCAGAAAGCGGAAATCTCGGAATCTTTACCTGGTTCCACAAGTTTTCCTTCAGGCCCTCCACTATCGCTGCCGATAGTATAGTTGGTCTGAGGCGGCCCCACCCGCCCTTTTGCCGGAAAGAAGTTGACCCATGAAGGTACTCATAGTTGATGCTGACTGGCGCTTTGCCACCCACGCCTCACGCTTCCTGGAATCCCATGCCCATCTGGTAGTACACCAGAATTCAGGCGACCAGGCCCTCGACCACGCGCAACACTGGCAGCCCGATCTGGTCATTGTAGCCGCCGAACTGGCCCAGACAGGAATCATGGAGGGGCTCGCCCGAATTAACCCGCAACCAGCGGTCCTGCTGACCGGCTGGATGGACCGCTACGACATCGCTTGGCGCGCCTGGCAGCGCGGCGGGGATGAACTGTTGATGAAGCCGCTGTTCAACACCGGGGAGCTGCATCTGGCGATCGTGACCGCGCTTCAGAACGCCGCCGCCGGCATCAGCACCAGCAGGATGCCCGCAGCGGTCCCAGCCTGACACATCATTGGAAGGTTACGCCGGCAAGGCCTTTTTTGCGCTTTTTGCGTCTCACGAGTGATTTTGCTCACTTTTTCAGCGTTTCCCACTTGCGGACAGACATGGGGTAGCCTAAATTCGCACCTAAAGGACAGACGCGGTGCTCTTGGGCGTGATATTCATTGTGATCGGGGTGGGGCTGATGATATTCGGGGTCCGCATGTTATGGTCGTGGCTGGGAACCACCGCCAGCCGCTTCGACGCGTCCTGGTTCGACCGCGGCGGAAGTTCCAAGACCGACCGCCAGTTTCTGGACCTGTACTTTATTGCGGCGGTTCTGGGCCCGCTGCTGGGCGGGGCGATGCTGATAGTATTCGGCCTGTCGCAGCTCCAGTGGGGATGATCAGTTCCCGATTTCCCGTTTCCAATCTCGGGGTGTTGGGGTAGCCTGTACGGCATGATTGGCCGCGGGATTGGCACCGGGTTTGCGACGGCTAGGGACTCCCTTGCACGCGGGCTTATCAGGCTGGGCGTCACGCCGAACTTCCTGACGATTCTGGGGATAATTCTGACTTCCGCGGCTGCGGTCTGCTATGCGCTGGCAGCGGGCAGGGACTGGGCCTGGAGCCTGGACATCACCGCCCCCGCCAACGCGCTGCTGCTGGTGGCAGGCGTGCTGATGGTGCTGTCGTCTGCGTGCGACATGCTGGACGGCGCGGTGGCAAGGCTGGGGGCAAAATCGACGCCCTTCGGAGCGTTTCTGGACAGCACGCTCGACCGCTACAGCGATTTTGCGGTCTACGGCGCGATTGCGGTGTACTACGCCCGCCAGAGCCCAGCCAACGTTACCTTCGTTCTGCTGTCGATGCTGGCGGTGTTCAACTCCTTCATGATTTCGTACACCAAGGCGCGTGCGGAGGATATCATCGACTCCTGCCGGGTCGGCTACTGGCAGCGGGGCGAGCGGTCGGCCGCAATCCTCATCGCCACGTTCGCGCACAACGTGCCCGCACTTTTGACCCAACAGGCATTGCTGCCTATGCTTACGGTCATAAGGCGAATACTCTACACCCGGGCGGTCATCAACGGCAAAAAACCCGTTACCGACCCGCGCAAAGGCCCGCTGCTGCTGAAGCTGCGCCTCTGGCGCTGGCCGCGGGCCACCATCCCCTACGACTTCGTCACGGGCGTGAATATCGCCTGGCTCATCTTCGCTGCTCCGATCAACGCCTACTGGTATATCCGGGGGGTGATCTTCGGTCGGATCAACGCCTTCGATCTGTTGGGCTAATGGCCGCCCTGGGGGCCCCGCGCACGGGCAATTTCTTCTTCGCCCCTCGAAAAAAAAGACCTCAAGATGCCGCTTTCTACCGACGAGTATTGTAGAGTACTAACGGCATGTAACGAGGTAGGACAGGGCATGGTGCTGAGGCGCGGGTGTCGGTTTGCATAGAACGACGTTTCGCCTCCTGGTACGAATGGAGCGAAAACGGGATGATTAGGCGCAGGGAGAAGCTCATATCGGCTGCGATGTTGATCGCGCTGTACCTGTTGGCGCGCTCGGCCGGCGCAGGCGTCATCTCATACACCCCCACTGAATACACCATATTTGCCGGCGAGGACCTGGACGTGGGCATTGGTGACACGGGCGGCTCGCGTATCGGGCAGACGGCAGGCGCGGGAGGGGACGTGACCTTCGCCACCCATGTCATCGTTAGCGACGTGGGCGAATACAGCGGCAGCGACTTTGCCGATGATGACGTGACCATCGGCGACAGTTCTTACATAACCGGGCGCGTCGACGCCGGCGGCGAGGAAGCGAACCGGCCCAACGGCGACGGCAAGGTCGGCAATTACTCCCAGGCCGCGTCTCTGTACGCCGCAGCGGTCGTCGTGGTTCTCACCAACGCCGACGTAGGTGTATCGGGCAATGCCCAGGATGTCCACGACAATAGGGCCACCATCGGCGCCGGTTCGGAGGTTTGGGACAACGTCCAGTACAGCGCCAAACTCACCAACGGCTGCACGCTGCACTTGGACTATACCGCGGACGGCCGGCTCGCACCCGGAACGTACAGGGACCTGATCGGACAGGCGCTGCATTGAGCCTGTCGGCCGGTACCTCAACATCGGCCGGTAACCCTTTCGATCTGCTGGGCCAATGGCCGCCCTGGGGGCTCGGCGCACGGGCAATTACCCCTTCGGCCCTCAAAAAAAAGACTTCAAGATCCAGCCCTCTATTGACGAGTATCGTAGTGTACTAACAGAGAGTACTAACAGCACATAGTAGTGAGGTATCACAGGGTCCGGTGGTCACGGGCCGGTGGTAGTATTTACGTAACGACCCCTGACCCGGCGGTAGGAGCGAGGAAAAGGCCGATGATCCGGCACAAGAAAACGCTGATAACGGCTGCGATATTGATCGCGCTGTTCCTATTGGCGCGCCCGGCCGGTGGAGCGGTCATCTCGTACAGCCCTACTGACTTCACCATATTTGCCGGGGGGGACCTGACCATAGGCGTTACCAGCGGCACTGGCTCGTATATCGAGGGGATGGTAGGCGCGGGAGGGGACGTGACCATCGGCGACAACGTCACGATTGCCGACAGTGACGGATTTACCGGCAGCATCTTTGCCGATGATGACGTGATCATCGGGGACGGTGTTTACATAACCGGGCGCGTGCTGGCGGATGACTCGGACAGGGATGATCTTGGGGTCGTGATTGGCGACTATGTAACGGTCCTCGGGCGCGTCGACGCCGGGGCCACGGGAGGCAGCGCCGCCGACATCGTGGTCGGCAATTACTCCAAGGTCGGGGACATCTACTCCAAGGACGGCGTCACCCTTCTCACGTACGCGGAGGTGCTCAACAACATCAATGCCGATGACGTCAATCTCGGCGCCAACTCGCACGTTTACGGGGACGTCACTTACAAGAAGACCTACACCGCGGACCCCACCGCCGTGGTAGACGGCTCGTTGACCAAGGGCACCCCCATCGCCCCGGACAGCTTCACCTACACCCTGCCGACCGCTCCCACCTTCGACAGGACCGGCACGGTGGACCCGGACATCACCTCGGACAGCGAGCTGGCCCCCGGGGCATACAGGGACCTGATCGTGCGGGCGGGCACTACACTGACCGTGTACGCCGGTACGTACGACTTTCAGAATATCACCCTGGAAGCCGGCGCCAATATCAGCATCAGGGGCGACACCTTTCCCGGCGACGTGATCATCCAGGCATTCGAAGACCTCTTTACCGCCGGGAACAATGTCCTCGGTCGCGTGGGCCAGGCGCAGCTTGTAGTCAACATCGGCAACCTCCTGACGATAGGTTCGGGCTCGACGGTTGCCGCGAGTCTGCTGGCGTACAGCGACACCATCACCTCCATTGTCGACATCGGCGACAACACAACGTTATACGGCAAGGTGTACTCTGCCGGTGACGTCATCATCGGCGACGACGTGGTCGTTCCCGAACCGGACAGTATGGTCCTGCTGAGTTTCGGCGCGGTGTGCCTGTTGATGAAGCGGCGCCGCAGAGGCAGCAGGGCATAAGCTTTCACGCGGCAACCGGGTGAGACGCAAACCCCTCTATCCCTCCGCTGTTTCTCTGTCTCTGCCCACAGGAATGCGACAATAGCAGGGATCCCCCCCTGGAGGCCCCGCGCCCAGACAATTTCCCCTTCCGCCCGCCAAGAGAACTTTATAGTCCCTTGAAATTACAGTTGCATTCTACCGGCACTTGGGTTATAATGCGGCAATAAGCGAGATATGATACTGAGCATGATGCGGTGTGGTGTTGGGTCACCGCTGTTGGTATCCATGTGTGGTGGGTCTTGGCTTCCCGGTTAGAAAGCGAGGAAGAAGACGGTGATTGCACGTAAGGAAAAGCTGATATCGGCTGCGGTATCAATCTCGCTATTTGTATTGGCGCACTCAGCCGGTGCAGCGATCATCTCGCCCGGCATCACCGACTACAAGATATTTGCCGAGGGGGACCTGACCGTGGGCGTTACCAGCGGCGTTGGCTCGTATATCGAGGGAATGGTAGGCGCGGGAGGGGACGTGACCATCGGTGACAACGTCACGATTGCCGACAGTGACGGATTTACCGGCAGCGTCTTTGCAGATGATGACGTGACCATCGGGGACGGTGCTTACATAACCGGGCGCGTGCTGGCGGATGACGCGGACAAGGATAGTACCGGGATCGTGATTGGCGACTACGTAACGATCGCCGGGCGCGTCGACGCCGGCAGCACGGGGGGCAGCGCCGCCAACATCGTGGTCGGCAATTACTCCAAGACCGGGGACATCTACGCCAAGGACTTAGACACCCTTCTCCCGTACGCGGAGGTAAGCAACAACATCAATGCCGACGACGTTAATCTCGGGGCCAACTCGCACGTTTACGGGGACGTCACTTACAAGAAGACCTACACCGCGGACGCCACCGCCGTGGTAGACGGCTCGGTGACCAAGGGCACGCCCATCGCCCCGGATAGCTACACCTACACCCCGCGGACAGCTCCCACCTTCGCCGCGGGCGGCGGGGACGTGGACCAGACCGCGGACGGCTACCTGGCCCCCGGGACGTACCAGGACCTGACCGTGCGGACGGGCATCACACTGACCGTGTCGGACGGTACGTACAACTTCCGGAATATGACCCTGGAAAGCGGCGCCGATATCAGCATCCAGTCCGGCAGCAGCCCCAGCAACGTGATCCTCCAGGCATTCCAGGACCTCCTTACCGCCGGGAGCAATGTCCTCGGTCGTGTGGGCCAGGGGCAGCTTGTAGTCAACGTCGGTAACCTCCTGACGATAGGTTCGGGCTCGACGATTGCCGCGCATCTGCTGGCGTACAGCGACACCATCCCCTCCATCGTCACCATCAACAGCAACTCGACGATACTCGGCAAGGTGTACTCTGCCGGTGACGTCATCATCGGCGACGACGTGATTGTCCCCGAACCGGGCACTTTGGTCCTGCTGGGTCTAGGCGCGGCGTCCCTGTTGGCCAGGCGGCGGCGCAGACGCAACAGGGCATAAGCTTTCACGCGGCGGCCGGGTGAGACGCAAACCTCTCTTCTATTCCTCCGCTGTTTCTCTGCCTCTGCCCACAGGGATCCTCCACAGGCCCACCTGCCCCGGTCCGTTTCGGTCCTTACAACCCCGCAGAACTTTTCTTAGCTCGCTTAGTCTTCCAGCCGCGCGAACAGCGTCAGCGAGTTCGCATCCGTCACCTGCACTTCAACGTAGTGGCCCGTGAGGCCCTGGGGGCCGTTGAATACCACTATGTGGTCGCCGCACGTTCTGCCCGTCAACTGCGTCATGCCCGGCGGGGCGATCACCGGCTGTTTTGCAGCCCGCGGGGCAACTCCGGCCACCAGAACCTCGACCGTGCGCCCGATCCAGGCCTTATGATGCACCAGGCCGACCTCGGCCTGGACCGCCAGCAGCTCGTTGTTACGGCGCCGCTTCACCTGGTCCGGCACGTCATCTTTGAATTGTTTTTCGGCGGCTGTGCCCGCCCGAGGCGAGTACTTGAAGATAAACGAATTCTTATACCCACTGCGGCGGATGAGGTCCGCGGACGCCTGGTGGTCGGCCTCGGTTTCTCCGGGAAAGCCCACGATGAAATCCCCGCCCAGCACCACGCCAGGCACGATTGCCCGCGCCCGGTCCACGAACTGGTCGTACCGGCGCCGGGTGTACTTGCGGTTCATGCGTTCCAGCACCGAGTCCGAGCCGCTCTGGGCGGGGCAGTGTATGTACGGGCAGACGTTGGCCAGGTCGCGTATAGCCTCCAGCACGTCATCGCCGAAGTCCAGCGGGTGGCTGGTAACGAACCTGAGCCGCCGCAGGCCCAGCGTATCCGCGAGATTCGCCAGCAGATCGCTGAAGCGCACAACAGTTTCACCGGCCCGCCAACAATAGCTGTTGACGGTCTGGCCGAGCAGCGTGATCGTGGTCTTGCCGGCATCGACGAGGCGCCGGACCTCCTCGACGATCTCGCCCAGCCGGCGGCTCCGCTCAGGCCCGCGGACAAACGGCACGACGCAGTAGCTACAGAAGTTGTCGCACCCACGCATGATGCGCACGTACGCCTCGGACGCTCCCGCCCGCTGCGACGGATCACGCCCCAAGTCCATCGCGTCCATCCGCGCATCGGCGGCTGCATCGGGCCCCTCGCTGCGCGGCCGATCCAGCGCCTCGCACCTCTTGCCCGCCGCCGCCGCATCTATCAGCTCGCTCAGCCTGTACAACTGACCTGGCGAGCAGATGATGTCCACCTGGGCGCATCGCTTCCGGAGGGCTTGGCCCAGGCGTTGGGCCATGCAGCCGAGCACGCCGATAATGGGCCGGCCGTCCGCGCCCCTGCGGCCGGCGTCCTAGCCAAGACGCGAGTACACCTTATCCTCGGCGTGGGCCCGGACCGAGCAGGAGTTGTAGAGCACCACGTCCGCCCCTTGGCGGTCGCCGGTCATCTCGTGACCGGCTGCGCAAAGATGCCCCACAACCAGCTCGCTGTCCAGCCGGTTCATCTGGCAGCCGAAAGTTTCGAGGAATACCTTCATCGCCGCAGACCCGTCCCTTGGGGAGCAACATGATAACAGGCGAAGCGAATCCGCTGGAGTGATGGCCGGCAAAACCCACCGGCCGCCCTTCGGCGCAGCTCAGGATCAAAGACAGCCGGCGGGCGCCGCGATGGGTGGCTGATGGGATTCGAACCCACGACCCCCTGGACCACAACCAGGTGCTCTAACCAACTGAGCTACAGCCACCATTGGATCCGAACCGGGGAGGATCGCAGGAGCATAATACCACGCCGAAGGCGCCCGGTCAATCTCGTCCGCGCGTCACAGGCGCGTCACAGGCCGCGAGCCTTCCGGTCAGCCTGGATCGCCTCCTTCAACTCCTTTATCTTGCCACGCGTTTCGTCTATCCCTTCGGTGGGCAGCTTGAGCTGGGGATACTTCTCGGCGAGCAGGCCGGCCATCGTCAACTGCTCCTGGGCTTTCTTCATAAGTGCGGCGGAACGATAGGCCCGGTACCACCAGAGCTTTCTGGCCGCAGCGCTCATCCTGCCGGTTTTTGGGTGCACGTCGTACTTCGCATCGAGCGGGCCGGCGGCGGCCGCGCTCTTATAGTAGCTGACGCCCCTGCTCATCGCGACTCTGTACTGCTTGTTGGCGCTGATAAGCTTGCTGCGCCAAGCGGCGAACACGGTCTTTGCAATGTCGGGCATCCTGTGCCACCGCTCGATGCCCAGCAGCGAGTTGGCCCGATCGACGGTCTTTGCCTGGCCTATGGCAAGCCCGCAGGCGACGGCCTGACCGGCGTCGAGGCTCAGGATCTTGCCCTCAGCCTTGAGGAGCTTGCCCTTATCACCGCCGCGGACGACACGCGGCCTTTCGCTGCCTTCCATCAGGCGAAGCTCAACATCCGTCCGCATCATGCCGTCGACAAGGAGGGGCTCGTGCCCGGCGTTGAGGGCCACGGACCGGAACCTCGCGCGGAGGATGCTTGCCCACTTCTCACTCAGGTTCTCGGGCGTGCCCTCAGGCGTCACTTTATAGACCACCAGCCCCCCGATCATTCCCGTCGGAGAGATCACGATCTCCTTGCAGGCCATGCTCAATACCGCCGCAGCCGAGGAGGCCCGCTCCACGTAGGCCACAATGCGAAGGTCCTTATACGACCCCAGTGTCTTGAGCATCTTGCCGAGATCTCGGATCATCCCGCCCGGGCAGTCAACATGCAGGATGACCACTTGGGCCTTTCTGGCCCTTGCCAGGTTCAGACACTGCCTGAACACGTCGTCCGTGACATACAGGCCTATCCTGCCCTTGATGGGAATCACGAAGTAACCCAGGTCCTTGGCCGAGTCCTTTGCCGCGCTGGTGGCCGCCCCGCGCCCGGTCGAAGGCCTGGTGGACGGCGACGCGCGGACCCCTTTGCGGGGCGAAGTTTCTCCAAGGCAGGCGCCGGCTGACAAGAGACTTACCAGGGCGCAAAGCCCAAGACGGATCGCACATCGATCCCAACCATTGCGCGCCTGGCCCGACGTATGAATCATTGTCCCCGTCCTCTTCAGCATGTCGCCGGGCGTCGGCTCACCCCCGCGCGAGAACCGGCCTCTCGCCGCCTGCGACGCGGCATCACTGGCCCGCTCGTTTTCTACTGGCCTCTATTTCAGCCCTCACCACGGCAACCTGGCCCTTCTGCGCGTCTATTATCTCCGTTGAAAAACCGAGCTGGGGATATTTCTCGGCAAGCTTTGAGGCCAGGGACATTTGTTCCTCGCACTTCTTCAGAAGTACCACGCAGCGATCGGACCGCTGGCGCCACAGCTTCCTGGAAGGCGCTGTCAGCAAGCCCGTCCTGGAGTCCAGATAATACTTCCCGCGTCCAGGATGGCTGAGGATGGCCTTGGTGAAGCTACCGTCAGCCTCTTTCAAGGCCGTGGCGAATTGTTTTCGAACGCCTTCAAGCTTCTTCCGCCAGGTGACGAACATGGTCTTTGCGACGTCCGGCAGCCTGTGCCACTGGGTGATACCCAGCAGCGTATTACATTCGTCGACGTTCTTGGCCTGTCCGATTGCCAGTCCGCAGGCGACGGCCTGGTGGGCGTCCAGGGTGAGGATCTTGCCCCTGGCCTTGAGCACCTTGCCCCTGGTGCCGCTGGCGACGACCAGAGGTTTGCCGTCTTTCTCCGTGACGCGCAGGACAAGGTCGGTCCGCATCATGCCCTCGACCAGAAGCGCATTGTGCCCGGCGCCGAGGGCCTCCGCGCGGAACCTCGCGCGAAGGATCGAGGCCATCTTCTCGTTGATGTTCATCGGCGTGCCCACCGGGTTCACCTGATATACCACCGCCCCCCCGATCGTACCGGTGGGGTTGGCGATAATCTCCCTGCAGGCCATGCTCAACAGCGCGGCCGACGACGATGCCTGCCTGAAGTACACCACAATCCGAAGATCCTTGAACAACTTCAGCGTGTTGAGCATGACGGTCAGCTCTTCCACCGACCCGCCCGGGCTGTCAACTTCGAGAATGACAACGCCGGGCTTCTTGGCCTTCGCCTGGTTGAGGCACTTCCTGAAAACGTCGTTGGTGACCTCCACGCCTATGATGCCCTTTATGGGGATCACGAAATATCCCGGCCCCTTCGACGTTTCCTTCGGCTCCTTAGTGACCTTTGGGGTCTTTGGCCTGGTGGTGACCTCGCCTCTTGTGACCTTGCTGATCCGGTCTCTTGGGAACGTTCGTGACATCTTCGAGCCGAACTTGTGGATCTCGAAGACAACCACCTTGTCGTCGCTGCGGACCACGCGCCCGCTGAAGATGCGGCCATCCTTGAGCAGCAAGGTGTCGCCACGGCACAATGCAGCCGGGACCAGCAGAACGGCTACAATCACAGCCGCAACGAGCTGTTCACGATGCCGGCGGCGTAGGCTTCGATTTGACCATACTATCATTTGCAGCCCCCTTCCCGGAAAACCATTGGGAAACGAGCGATTCACGGTCACACAAGTATTATCCGCCGGGGCCGGGGCGCAGGCAACACGAAAGTTCATGCCGCGGCCAGGAGCAATGTGGCACTGGACCCCGCGGTCTGATATACTCCCGGTGGTGGCGCGGCGCGCCTGGGACGCACAGATGCTGAAGCTGAGCGACAATCCGCCGATGCTTCATCCGTCGGTTGCCTCCGTGCGGGACCTGGCGGGTCGGTGGTGGGTGGCGCACACCAGGGCGCGCTTTGAGAAGGCCTTCGCCTGGGACCTGCTGCGGCGCGAGATCAGTTATTATCTGCCCCTGCTGGAGAGGGTCAGGATCTCCTCCGGAAAGAAGCGCCGCGTGCTCATGCCGATATTCCCCTCCTACGTCTTCTTCTGCGGTGACGAGGACGCGCGGCAGGCGGCCCTGACCACCAACCGCATCTGCCAGGCAATCCACGTGGGCAACCAGGAGCAGATGATCGACGAGCTGGCGGCGATCGAGAAGGCCCTTGCCGGCAAGGCCGAACTGGACCCGTATCCCTTCGCCGCGGAGGGAAGGTGCTGCCGCGTGAACGCCGGGCCCTTCCAGGGACTGGAGGGAATCGTGGTCCATCGGGCCAACGTCACCCGCATGGTGCTGCAGGTGAGCATCCTCGGCCAGGGCGCGGCGATGGAAATTGACGCGGATTTGCTGGAGGGCATAGATTAACCGGCGGGCGGATGCCGCAGCCGGAGGGGACCAACGGGACATATGCCGGTAATCACCTACATTACGGCTTGTCTGGCGGCGGCGGTTGTGGCGCTGGCCGTCACACCGCTGACTGTAAGGCTGGCGCGCCTCGTGCGGATCGTCGACAAGCCCGGCATGCGAAAGGTGCACTCCACCGCGATACCGAGAATCGGCGGGCTGGTGCTGGTGGTGTCTCTGCTGGCCGTCGTCATTCCGCTGCTGATGCTCGACAACCCCGTCAGCCGCGCATTTCGCAGCATGCAGACCGAGGTCGTCACGCAGACCAAGGTCATCGCCCTTCTGGCGGCCGGGGTCTTCATCTTCGCGGTCGGCTTTATCGACGATGCCCGAAAGCTCTCGCCGCGGGTAAAGCTGGTGGCCCAGATCGTGGCGGCAACGGCGGTCTATCACGTAGGCATCAGAATCGATCACATCGTCATCGGCACGCGATGGCCCCTGACCGCTTATTCCTGGCCGCTGACGGTGCTGTGGATTGTCGGCATCACAAATGCGGTGAACCTGATCGACGGTCTGGACGGACTGGCAGCCGGCATCTCCGCGGTTACGTGTGCCGTCATCGCCGTGTTTGCCTTCTACACGCACCAGACGGTGATGGCGGTGCTCATGCTGACACTGTTTGGAAGCCTGATCGGCTTTCTGGTGTTCAATTTCAACCCGGCTAAGATATTCCTGGGCGACTGCGGCAGCATGTTCCTGGGGTTTTTCCTGGCTACGGCCAGCGTGATGAGCAACATGAAGTCCTACTCTCTGGTGGGCCTGGCCCTGCCGGTCGTCGCCCTTGGCGTGCCGATTTTCGACACGCTGTTCACGATGACGCGCCGCACGCTGGATCGGCGGTCCATATTTGCGCCCGACCGGGGACACATCCACCACAGGATCGTGGACATGGGCCTGCGCCACCGCCAGGCGGTTCTCCTGATGTACGGTGCGACGGTGCTTGCCGCCGGCGTGGGGCTGATAATGATGATGACCAGGCATCTGTTCACGGTGATAGCCTTCGTCGGCGCGCTGGTGCCGCTGGTGGTGATGTTCCGCGTCTTCGGCGCGATGCGCCTGCGCGAGGCGCTGGCCTCCCTTCAGAGAAACCGGGCCATTGCAAAAGAGGCACGCCAGCAGCAAAACGGATTCGAGGAAATGCAGCTCCGCCTGAGAGAAACCGATAACCTGGACCAGTGGTGGCGCGTGATCCGGCGCGCCGCAAGGCGCCTCGGACTGGCCAGGATGACCCTTACCGTCACCGAAACCGACGGGCAGGTGCAAACGCTGCGATGGCGCGCGCCCGGACTCAAGGACGGCCAGAATGAAATGATGCGCGCGGTCATTCCCGCACGGTTCCCCCAGGAGGGGTGGCAAGTGCGGGCGGAAATCGAAGTGCCCACCGACAAGTCACTGGAATCGGCGGGCAGGGCCGTAGCGCTGTTCGGGCGCCTCATGGACGAGGGGCAACTGCCCTCCGCTACAGGCGCCGACCCAACCCAAGGGTGACAAGCCACAACGGGCCACAGGCCGGAGATCTTGACGTGATAATCATCGAACCGCACATTCACATGTACTCCCGCACCACGGACGACTACCAGGCGATGTACGCCGCGGGCATCCGCGCGTGCGTGGAGCCGTCCTTCTGGCTGGGCGAAAACCGCCGATACGCGGGCACGTTCTTCGACTACTTCAGGCTCATCCTGGAATTCGAGACGGTCCGGGCCCGCCGATTCGGCCTGGAGCACTACGCGGCCGTATCCTTCAATCCCAAGGAAGCCGAGGACACCGCACTGGTCGATCAGGTGCTGGACGGCATCGGAGAATATCTCGACCACGAGCGGTGCGTAGCCCTGGGCGAGATCGGCTTCAACAACATCACCGACAACGAGGAGTACGCCTTCAAGAAGCAGCTCGAAATCGCCAGGGACCGCAACATGCCGGTCATCATCCACCTGCCGCACTTCAACAAGCCCGAGGGCATCAAACG
>SDBS01004725.1_pt1 | contig 13348 bp, 25 predicted proteins | sample 2277091 | NCBI WGS metagenome assembly SDBS01 (sample SAMN10404972, study PRJNA504765) | marine sediment metagenome | isolation source: marine sediment core GS10_PC15, 163 cmbsf | place: Arctic Ocean: Southern Knipovich Ridge | collected 2010 | reverse complement strand
GCGAGACGACCGGATGCAAGGCGGAACGACGCACGAGTTAAGTCTGCCTGTGCTAAAGCCCAAGGGATCACCCACGAGGGCTTATTTCGGAGATGTCTCCACGGAATAGTCACTGCTTGCCCTAGTTCGGGGTGTCCATCGCGAAGACGTAAATCTCCTTGTCCGTCCTCAAGATCTGGTGCTTGATTAGATCGAACGAAACGCGCAATAGAAAGCGCCTCCCACGAATTTCGGGGAACATGCCAGAGGTTGACGCATAAAACTGGTCTCGACTCATCATCTGGAGTAGAGGCTCCCCGTAGTTTAGAGGCCAAAATGAGAACTTCGCTTAGTGCAGTACTGTCGGAAAAGTTCCAATGGCCAGGTTCGTGGCTGATGACCGCTGCTTCCAGTATATAGTCTTGGCTGAGGAGAGTTCTGGTTTTCTGCCAAGCTATGCCTGAGAGTACGGCTTTGGGTATTACCAAGGCAAGAAGGCCTCCCGGTTTCAGGTGGGCATCAGCTACTGCAGCGAATACAGAACCCAGACCAGCTGTGGCATTTGCGAGTATGCTTCTGCCATGACGGGGCCGTCGCAGCATGGCTGCTAAACGCTCTTGCATGGCTCGCCGTTCACCTGTGGGCACAAATCCAAAGAGAAGGTTGCCGATGGTGCTACGGGTGAATGGTGGGTTCATTACACATAGATCTAGGCCAGGCAAGGTTGCTTCATCCACTCTGTTTCCAGTAGGTGAGATAAGTTCTGGCGTGCGGGTTGCACCAAACAGGTCTTGAGTGAAACGTATTGTAGAATCTTCCAAGAACTCGATACTCCCAAGGCGAGCACCCGGATTCCCAATATCCAAGTTCCACAAATTCATCCGCTGGACCGGAACGTGTGGTGCCAGCATGCCGATGCTGGAAGCAGTGAGATGCCCAGCAGTGGGAAGAACATCGTAGCCATAAAGAACATCCTCCACTAACACTTTATGCAGGCGGTCAAGATCTGGTTGTTGGGCGGTTACGACACTCGCAGAAGTATAATTATCGCGTACTGCTTCGGCTGCTGCCATTAGAAGTGTCCCAGTGCCACAAGCAAGGTCAGAAATGCGAAGTCTGGCTATCTCGTCGAGGTTACTCCAGTTTAGACCGGGCCAATGCACGGGATCCAGGGCCATCTGCAGAAGAAAAGTAGCAGCCGGAACAGAAGTATAGTATGTTCCAAGGTACTTGGCGTCGCTACCCGTGAGGAGAGTATGATATACACGACCCATCAGGTCGTGCCGGAATGCTGCACGTAGTCGAATCATCTGCCGTGCTTTGTCTACGACAGACCCTAGCAGACGGTCAAGGTCCGACGACGCAGGGATGCTAAGAAGCACATCGTGGGCAACATGAAAGACCGGATAATAGTTAATGTTATCCAAGATGAATTGCCAGTGGTCTGCAAATGCACTAGCAGGATCTGATTGTCTCATGGTTTGAAGTATACTCGTCACGTTCCTGTTGGTGTACGATAGCACCTCTTGGAAGATCAAGGCATTGAAGATTACTAGACTTGCTATTTGCGCTGCAGAGCGACGTCGTTGTTCAATTGTGGGTGAAATGGGCGTCATCATTCACCTTCTGCACTGTTATCATCGGTGTGGTCATCTGTGGGTGCCAGTGAGTGGATGCCTAGGGCTCTGACAGCCCTGTCTAGAGCAGCTGGAGAGTCTTGAAACACTACAGAGAAATCTTCCGTCGCCTGTCGGATGGTATCTGCCGCCTGACGTACAACGTCACCTCGAATCATCCGGTCGTATGAGCGCGTGAGTAGATCGGCAATATCATCCACAGTTCCTTGTTCCCACGGCGCATCTTCCAACTGACTAAACTCGCCGAAAACTGATATTTGGAGCCTAGACTGCGCTAGAACACTCTCGTGGTCAGTCACTGCGGCTAGACTTTGTGGATAAAGAACGGCTAATGCCAGATGCGCTAACCCAGAAACAACGCGGTCATAAGCTTGTTTCTGCACTTGTCTTCCCGACTCGGGGTTTCTGTCAATTTTCCCCTCAATGATGAGCCGGAGATTCTGGTATTCAACAAGGACGTCGGGCATTGCCCGGCCACCAGTTGCGGGCAGAGTAGTAATCCGTTCAGCAGCGGATACTATTCCGTGTTGACGCAGCAGACGCGCTAAGGCGACATTTAAAACCTCTTCACGACTGTGTCCGTCCACATGGTTATGATAACAGTCGTAATCTCAGGTTGCAACTATGTTGTTCCAAAGCACACATTTCGTCACTTTGTTCAAATCGCTTGGGCGCTACCATGGAGGCCGTGAGAGGGGAAGTGCTGGGCATGTGGCCAATCATTGCCACATGCAACGATTGATTTTCTCACTTGCAATCCTATGTTCTAACTGAACTCAAGAGATTCTCAGGTTACACCCCTGCGAGATTTGACCGAGAAAAGGGCTCTGGCGTTATTTACATACTAATTACTAGCACCCTGGTAGTTTACTTGACCACACCACACCCCCCAACAAACAGAAACACTTATACATATACACAGACTCTTCCTGGGAAGGCGAGACACCACCTGCCCAGCCGCTAGCAACTACAATCCTCACCAGGCAAATCAGTTCAAGAAAGATACAAGTGTCATGGGTTGCCTGCTGTGTCAATATTTGCATGGCAGGCCGCTTAACTCCTATTTGCGGATGCTGTTGCTAATCTGGCAACAATACCTTGATGACCTGGGGGATTACTTTCCACCCACCACAATCCACCCCACCAAAGTAATGGTAACTCTTGTTGGAGTCTCTTGCTGAGAGATTCGCTATCCTTTAATGTACCCTTTGCTTCAATATCCCGTTCTCAACTATCGATTCTGGCAAAATGCTCCATTTGCTGTTACTTGACAAAAAGAGGGCATTCCTGTAAAATCTTTTCTAAGATTGTTTAAGCAGGAAAAGGATGAGAACTATAGGCTATGATCCAAACCAGATCCAACTCGCAAAGGATTTGAGAAGGGAGGGAGCGGCATACAGGGAAATCTCGCAAGTAACAAAAATGCCAATCTCCACTGTCGCTTTTTACGTCAATGGCATTGAGGTGGCAAAAGATGGACAGCGAACAATGTGGGTCAAGGTTGATGATGCCGTGGCAATGTGGCAACCTGGCACTCCACTCCGAGAACTGCCCTTGCCAAACTGGGTGCTAACATTTTTGAAAAATCAGGGAGTTAGAGGATGAAGAGGAAACAAATGAGAAAAATACCGCTTGAGGAATGGCTCTCATTCTACAGAGGGTATTTTGCTGATTTGAAAGGCAAAAGTCTGTTTGACCCAGAAGTTACGAAGGAAGTCAACCGAAGGCTTGCAGAGCTATCAATGGTCGAGCAGGCCTTATTCAGGTCTGGGCAACTGGAAGAGCCATCCGATGATTTTGACCAGTCTCATGCCAGATTGGTGGAAGCCAACAAAAAACTAGGGCGGATGGCCAAAGATGCTCAGCCTGATGAGGATACTAAGCGGAGAGTGAAAAACTTTTGCCATGGTCGAGGTTCTTATGTTAGCTACAGTGGGATGTCTGAGCAACAAGCTGTAGAGGCAGTAGAAAAGCTGGCTAAGGCAAAAGGTTGGACGATTAAAGGAATAGAGAAGATTAGATAAAGCTTAAATTGGGCTAACCTCGGGTGAGAGAGAAAAGAGATGACAAGCTCGGGCGAACCCCAAAGTGTAAATTTTGGAGGTTTATTATGGACGAGCTGGTCTCTCAACAAGTGAGCCAAGCACTCGCTAGTGCTGACTATCAGCAAAAGCTAGCCAATACCAAGGACGCAGTACAAAGCTGCATGGATGCCATCATTGAAGTATCTGGACTGGATTGTGGTCAAGCAAAAACTTGTGCTTATGTAGCAGCTTCAAGTTATCTGAAAGATAATAGACGAAAAATACCAGTTTTCGCCCTAGTTGGGGCCACTGGGACCGGGAAAACTCAAATAGGTGAGATACTGGAAGCGTACGCCCAAGGCTATACAGTCAATGCCAAAGATCAGACTTACGCGATAGTGAGAGAAAACATACTAGGGCATATAGGTGATTGCAATACTGTCCTAATTGAAGAAATGGATAGTTGCAAGCATTCAGCAGACCTAGAAGAGTTCGTCTTCAGTGGCTATGACAGGAAATTCTCAAAAGGTGCAGTAAATGTTCAGAGAAGGCCTTCTGAAGGAGAAGAAGTCTTCAAAGCAAAGCCACACGACGCATTCACCAATTATATTGTCCATCGGAGGAAGCCTTTCTTGGATGTTGCTAATGCCAATAGAAGCATAGAGATACAAACCAAACCCATTGGAAGTGTAGAGTTTCCATTAGCATCTGAGATCACATGCCATAATGTGAATAAGATGTGTGAAGTGGCGGGATTGTGTCTTCCCGAAATAGACAGACCGAAGGGTCTTGAAGGTCGCACTTGGCAACACTGGAAGATACTTTTGCAAATTGCCATCGTTATTGGAGACACTGAATGGTATAACTGGGCGATAGAGAAGCTAAAGGAACATAGTAAATCGATGAGAATCGGTAGGGAATATGAACCACAGATTGCCATCTTCTGGGCAATCATACCTACGTTAGAGACGAAGGGAGTGGGAGGGTACAAATCAGTATCGATAGCAGCTATAAGCAAAGCACTGGAGCGAGATTATGATTTGAAGCTATCTCACCAAAATATACACCAGCAACTTATGAAACTAGGCCTCCCTACAAGGAGAAGCGGGGGTCCATTTAAACTTTTCCCAACTAAAGAGAGTTTGGATAAAGCTGCTGAAGCCCTCGGTATCAATGAGGATTATATGGAAGGCGTGGAGATTGACAAGACGGGTAAGATACCAGATATGGAGTAAGAAGTGTGTAGATTTTTGTGTATTTCAGATGACTAATATGTGGATTTAAAAAATGTGTATCAAGGAATAAATATATGAACTACACAATCTTTTACACAAAATATGCATATCCCAAATGAAAGAGATTAGGTCGAGATGCCAAGAAGCATTGGGGAAGCGCCAAGAAATGCGAAGAAATTGCACGGTTTTGCCAAATCCTTGCCAGAAAAGCTGTCGACGTGCACAGAGAATCAGATTTGCGGGTATCAGTTCGTATTCGGGGCCGCCAACGAAATGCATAGAAATCGCCAAGAAAAGTGCACAATTATTGCCAAATTTGGCGCCAGTTCAGGTGAAATCAAATGCTAACTGACAGTCAAAAAAGCCAAATTAGGCAGTTATTAAAGGCAGGCAAGAGCCATCGTGAGATAGCCAAACTCGTTGGTTGCTCAGCAGCGACCATTGACAATTACGCCAGGCAGCTTGAGAAAGATGAAAGCGAGATTGGTCAGCTAAGGCAAGAGTTCTCGGCTCAGCTAAATGACGCCGTCGAGACCATTTGCTACTACATAGACCAGCGGCTAACTACAAGGGGTATTTGAGCGATGGATTTCGAGCAGAGGGTGACACTGGGGAGTGTTAGAGACTTTTTTAAGGAGGTGAAAATGCCAAATAAGGAAAGAACTCCACTTCAAGAGATTATGAACACGGTTGAATCAGGCTTTGCAGGCTTCGGATTGCCTCCACTACCTCCGTTATCGAAACTTGTTCCAGGAACAAAAGGGGAGAAGCCCAAAGAGGCTAATCATCCTGTTATCCCTTTCATAACAGACGTGAGGGAGATAGAACACCCCGAACCGGATGTTCTTGGGGTCACTACAAAGCCTGAATTTGCCCATATCGATTATGACAGTGCCAAGATGAATGTCTATGGCTCCAAGAGGTTATGAAGATTGAAGGTCGTAAGATAGTTTTGAAGGCCAAAGATTCTACTGCTGAATTCCCGCTTCTTCAGGTTAGTTTCAATAGGCAGCTACTAAAGCTGGATGGGCAAGAATGGTTGGTAGCTGCTAATGGCAATATTACAGCAGTATGAGCAATAGGAAGTTATGGCAAACCCAAAGAGAGGGAAAACAGCCACAGGTTATCCTTGGATGACGAGGGAAATCCACAATGCCTTTGTTAAGGCTGGGGATAAAGGCATTTGTATTAGCGATATCCATCGAATTCTTGCAGGAAAGGGTAGCAAGGCCAGCTACGGGACTATTTACCGCCTATTCTATTGCTTAAGGCAAATGAAACTAATCGAGTTTGTTAGCGCCCTGCCAGCTAAGATGAAGCAGTCCTTTGACAAAAAGTTATACCGTATTGTTGCAGGGAAGCAAGGTGCTGAGGAATGGAAGACTTATCCACTGATCCAGTTATACCCATCAGCAAGATTAGGAGCAGCTAGGTATGTGCCAGGGACATCAAGAGGTAGGGCAAAGGAATATGCCAAAGATTAACGCTGTTCATCCTGAATACTTGACTGAAGAGCAAATTCTACATATAGCAGAGCATTGCCGCAGCAAAGAAGATGCTATGCTGGTAAAGCTCTTGTTTTATACCGGAGCGAGAATATCCGAAATCTTGGCGGTGAAACCACAGGACATTGATTTCGATAGATCAACAGTAAAGCTGCCAGCACTGAAGAGGAAAGATCTAACCTACAAGTTTGCTGTCTTGCCGGAAAAGTTCATACCGGGGTTGAGGGAATTCATAAGAGGTAAGGCAAAGGATAAGAAGCTATTTGATATTAGCAGGCAGGTTGCCTACGGTAGGATAAGGATCGCTGCTATCCAGACAGGAATAAAGGGAGTCTATTGCCATCTACTGCGAGATTCTCTAGCTACGAAGTGGGCATTGGCAGGGGGAGAGCTAACGAAGTTGCAGCGGCAACTCGGTCACAAGAGTTTAGCCACCACAACGGATAGGTATATTCGGTACTCCACGGCGGATATCAGGAGGGAAGTGGCGAGGATATTTTGAAAGAGAGAGAAAAAAAGAGAAATAACAATAAGCTGTTATTGTTGCAAAATTTGCTTTTTGACAATACGTGTTAACGTGTGTTAACATTAACTTATGGAAAAGCATCCATTGATACGGGTAGCAGAAGATACCAAAAGTAAGCTGGACGAACTGAGAGCACACGGCCAATCCTATAACGGGCTGCTACTAGAATTACTCGAACTGGCTGAAAGAGCTGGTTTTGGCAAGGTAGCAGATAAGCTTGGCCTTATGCCTCCGAGTGAAGGCCCACCATTGCCAAAGAAAACAGGTAGGAGGTGGAAGCGCAGCTAGATAATAAACGGAGCTAGATCTTTAGCAGAAGACCTAGCTCCCTGGGCTGAATTCAATGCGGTCGAACCCAATCCCATTTCTATTTTATGGGATTGGCAACAGCAAATCAACAAGGAAGGAGGAGAGAAAATGTTCGAGTTGCAGGAAGGCAAAATGGTCTTCAACGCCAAGGCCAACAACCCGAAACCTGGTGGCCGCTCGTTCGCTGTCAAGGTCGGTGGCGATCGATTGGCTAAGCTCCAGAGGATCCTCGCTGGATCTGGCTGGAAGAACCTGACGAAGACTTCCAATGAGGAAACTCGGTGGTGGGCTGAAAGGCAAGCGCTACTCGGCCTGGCAGAGGAGCTGCTAGATTTGGCGATAACCCAGCATTCCGCCAAGTAGCACAGCAGGAAGCAAGCTAGGCAGGTGATAATCCTGCCTTAGCTTGTTTGCAAACTATGAAAGGAGGTGAGTCATGGATCCACTGAAGTTCAAGCTGGAGAAATCCACAAAGAACACTTATCGGTATCAGGAAGAACCAGCGGATGGTAAGCCGTTCGTGGTGGGGACTCTCTATGTTCAGAAATGGGCACTGAAGAATCCTGCGCCAGAAGAGCTGACGTTGACAATCGAGGAGTAATAGTAATTTGGAGTAAAAGAGAGTAGAAGCTAGTCTCTTCCCTCATCCCATTAGCGTAAGTTAGTGGAATGAGATGAATAGATTAACTTAGGAGGACATTGAAGAGAATGAGAGAAAAAGTTCGTGTGAAGTTGAGTGGGATAGACGGTAACGTGTTCGCCCTGGCTGGTAGGGTTGCGGATGCTCTTAGGAAAGCAGGACGGCACGATGAGGTGAGAGAGTTTCATATAAGACTACCGCTATGCCGGAGTTACGATGAAGCACTTGCGCTAATAACCGATTATGTTGAGGTGGTTAGCGGTTAAGAAATCCACTCAAAATCAAGAGAGAAGGAGGAAGTAAATATGAGTGGTACTAGCAGCACAGAAGTATGTCCGAGATGTGGTGGTAAGCTAGAAACATATACCGACTGGAAGCCCCACGATACAGCATATGGTTTCTGCTTTAGCTGTGGTTTCAGCTATGAAACTACTCAAAGGCTTGCCAGTCGCAGCGAAGTTAACGAGAGAAGAGCTGATATGGATGATGAGGAGAGATATCCTCAGTTGACTAAGCTATCTGAACCACTGGCTGAATGGATTGATAATGGCTGGGAAGCCGGCTTAGTAAGAGAGAGTAACAAATAGAGGGAATGGGAGTCGTGGATGAAGTAATCACTAGAATACCCAGTCGGCGTGTAGCCAAAGTATATAGGAGGAGTGAAATGCGAAAGGATATTAGATCTTCAGCAGCCCTAGTTAAAGAAGAAGCATACGAGCAGATTGACAAGCTATTCCGTTCAGGTACAGCAGTATCAGTTAAAGAGCACCGTAGCGGCTTCCCTGCCGTAACCGTGGACTGTGGTGAAACTCACATCATCACGGACTGCTTGAGCCTAGAGGAATGGTGGGCAAAAAAGAAATAGGGTAAAGAATGAGGACATATCAAGTTATGACAAATCAAGAAAGGAGGTGAGTCATGAAGATAGTCGTCGAGCTACAACTTCCTGAAGAGGTAAAGAAGCTGCTCAACAAGCTCTCGGAAGACATCGAGGTCAAGTTGACTGCTCCAAAGCCAGCAAAGGAAGACTAAACCAAGAGGGTGGGCAGGGATAATGCCTAAAAGGCAAGAATTAGGGGGTTTAGCCAGTGGGGATACATGAATGTATGGCAACTAAAAAAGGGGGCGAAGAAAATGTATGAGAACTTACCACAACTATCGCAGGCTGTGCGGGATACCATTGGGCGAGAACTATCTGTATACGACAAGCTTGGGAAAGCGGAAAGGGCTAGTCGTGCAGAAGCCAGGCTTAAGCAATTGAAGGAAGCCAACCACTGGATAGGTAGTGCCATTGAAGGGACGATCTATCCGTTTGAAGACATCCAGCAGGAATTAAAGGGTGATGAGTGTTGCCCTGGGGAAACAAACGAATCATTGGTAGTCACACTTTCAGAGGCCAAGATTTTCATGCTGGAGACGATCATAATTCTGTTGCAGATGATTGACCAGGCGCTATGGGCGAAAAGCATGGAGGGCAAAATAAGAGGTGTGATTGAATGATCAGGTGGAGTGCGCTTCAAGTTTCTAAGGGCCTCGCTGAGATTCAGAAGCTAGTGGATGAGGCAGAGCCTACATTGAGGAAGTGCGAGCAGAATCGCTACCAACAGTTGCTCCGGCTATGGGACGGAGATGAAGAGAAGGCACGAGAATCAATGCAGGGTTTCAGATGAACATGGGAGCAAAATTTGAGTTGGGCCAGCTAGTATGGACGAGAGGCGTGAACGATAAGGTTGCCGACGATGAGCGGTTTGCTAAGTTTGTAACCGTATCACTGAAACGACATGCTAATGGAGATTGGGGAGATATGTGTGATGAGGATAAGCAAGAAAATGAGCTATCTCTAAAGGAAGGCTTTAGGATTTTATCAGCATATCAACAGGAAGGGATGCCGAAGATTTGGATTATAACTGAAGCTGATAGATCGGCTACAACAATTTTGTTCCCGGAGGAGTATTAAGGCTAATGCCAAAGAAGCATATAGAGCTGTTATGGATAAGAGAGGGAAAGGGCACCCCGCTAAATTCACCTGAACTTGTGGCTAGATCGATGCCACAGGAAGCCAAAGCAGATAGAGAAGCATTTTGGGTTTTGCACCTTAACACGAAACACCTCTTAGTGGAAAAGGAATTAGTTGCATTAGGTATATTAGACAGTTCACTAATCCACCCTAGAGAGGTATTCAAGAAGGCAATACTAAACTCTTCCCAAGCTATAATCACTGTCCACAATCACCCTGGTGGTGATCCATCACCAGCACAAGAAGACAAAGAAACATGGCAAAGGTTGAAGCAAGCTGGGGAGATTATAGGCATTGAGGTTTTGGATAACTTGATAATAACGCCGAATGGGAAATTTTACTCCGAAAGGCAAGGAGTGGGAAATGGTTAAGCGTTACTGGCAAAAGACAATCTTTAGGCATGGTGTAGCTTCGTTAATCATAGGTAACTACAGCGGGCCCAAGCACTTCCTTAAAGCATATCGCCTAATTGGAGCTTACTTCATCTGGATTGGCTTAAGCGGCTATGAGGTGAAGATAAGTATACCGAGATTATTAAGAAGGATGTGGTAACTATGAAAAGCTTTATCGTCAATTCAAATGATCTTTTTGATAGGAGAAAGAATCCTAAACTGAGTTTATAACCAAGGGATATTCTAAGAAACCCTAGAATAGCAAAAAGCAAGGCAAATGTAGAAGCTGAAACTGGCTATGGCCAAGAAAAGAAAACTAAACTAGGAAGTGAATTATGGATGAGAAAGAAGCACGACAGCACTTGACGAAGTATCGGCGTCTAGCAACTAGTTTCCAGGGGTTTAAGGAAGAATATGGGGCCAGAATTGATAAGCACCCCGAGATGGAAGCAGACTTGATAGTGAATGGGGATTATCATAAGGCAGCAGCTCATTTTGTTGCCGGGCTGCTGGCCGCAGCGAGTGCAGGAGATATGGAAGGGGAAAACCCAGAGTGCACCAGGAATGTGACAGAAGAGCAATGGGAGAGAAGCTTCCGTGAGCACTATAGTCCATTTGGGGTGGTGCAAGACGTGATTCTGCCTTTGATAATGTATGGGCTGGAAGACTATGAGCAGCTCTTCATAGAGAATTGCTGGAAACTGACGAGGTGGAACAGACCAGATTGGCTAAAGGAAGTGGAAAAAGAAGCAAGGAAAACCAAGGAGGTGAACTATGAAAATACCAGAAATGCCTAAGAATGAATTAGCAGAAGATAAGAAGGCAGAACTAGTGAGGGTGTTGGCGAAAATGGCTGAAAAGATTATTAGTAAGGTGAACAATGAGAGCAACAGATGAACTTAAAGACGAACTGATTAAACGCCTGAAGCCCAAGGCAGAGCCAATACTAGGTAGGCATTACAGCTTGCCTCACAAAGGCCTTGCTTTTATCTACCAGAGACAAAGTAGCTATGAGCAAAAGAGGAAATATGTTTGGAGCCAAAAAGATCAGGATGACTTGGCAGTATTGGCTCGCACTGATGGTTATACTGAGGACCTGATCTACATTGAGAGGCGGGATCTTGGGATATCTGGCGGCAAAACGGAGAAAGACCGACCTGGATTGGCCTATCTCATATCATTAGTAGAGCAAGATGAAGTTGAAAGCCTGTGGGCTGTAGAGCCAAAGCGGATATACCGGGACCTAGATTACATCAATGCTGACCGTCTAGCCTTGCTACTTCGAGAGCACAGGGTTGTTATCTGTACCCCACGGCAGGTATTCAACTTATCCAATCAGAATGACTGGGATGGCTTCCATGCAGAAATGCTTGATTCAGTCAAAGATACTCGTTATAGAACAGAGAAACTCTCCCGAACCCGAAAGGCAAAAGCTCGTTACGGTTTTTGGCCTGGCACCCCTGTTCCTGCTGGCTACATCGTGAAAAAAGGAGATAGGAGCAGCTACGACGTAATTGAGTGTTACGAGACGCACACTACCATTGTAGATAGGATTTACGATGCTTTTATTGATGCTCAAGGCTCTTACCTAAAGGCAGCTCAGATGTTAAGTGATGTAGTGTTTCCATTCTTCCCGGAAGAGCTTAAACACATGGAGAGTAGGACAGCTCTCCGCCGAAGCCCAAAGACAGCCACAGGTTATAGAATAACACCCAGGCTTGTACATAATGTTGTCCAGAACCCTTTCTACATTGGCTGGTGGACTTATGGTGGTGAGCTTATTGATGAGCGCCACCATACTGCAGCCATAGAAGAAACAAAATTTTGGCAAACATGTGAGCGATCTATGGCTAAAGGCAAACGAAGGGGCAAAGCAATAGATTCACAAACACTGCCTTTAAGCGGCCTACTTTGGTGTGCAAACCATGAGGTTGAGAGACGTATAGCTGCTCATGGTGCCCGTGGTAGATATGTATGTAATCATGATTACTATGAGGGGCTTACACGAGATACCTGTTTTGACGTAAAGCATGAATTTTTAGATAAGCCCATAATTGATGAAGTATTTCGCGGACTTGCTTCATCAGGGCTATTGCTGGAACTTGAAGGCGATGTCATAGGGAAACTAAAAGAGGAGATTGACCGAAGCCATTTGGAGCAAAGGAAGATAAAGAGAGGTATAAAGAGTCTTGAAGAGCTCATCGAAAACTACAAATGGCAATTAGGTAAAACTAAAGACCCTGTGAAGGTCGGGATCTATTGGGAGCAAATTCATAAATGTCAGCAACAAATTGGTTCAAAAACAGAGGAATTTTCACGCATACAGGAGCAAGAGTTTAGCAAAGAGGATGTTATCTCCGTGATTAGGTTCTTGAGGCAGGTTAGAGAAAAATGGAATGACCAACCTTACGGTTTGCAGAATCAACTTTTGAGACAACTGCTCGACAAGGTGATAATACGGCACAATGCTCGGGAAGCAGAAGTGACAATCCATTGGCATACGGGTGCAGAACAGCAGCTATGGATTGGAAGGACGGCTCGTTATAGAAACTGGAGAGTTGAAGAAGACATATTGCTAAAAGAGTTATGGCATTCCAGCGCTGAAGAAATGGTAATGGCAGCGCTCCCTGGAAGAAGCTGGATAAGTATAAGCCTTAGAGCTCGTCGATTGGGTTTGAAACGAACTACAGTGCAGAGTATAATGCGAGCTAAATGGAGACAATGGAAACCAGAAGAGGACAGAGAACTTGCCCGCAGCTATCAAGCTGGTGATTTATTGGAGGAAATCGCTAAGAAACTAGGGCGTAGTAAGAATGCAGTTGAGTGCAGGGCTTCTCTGAAAAAGCTGAAAAAAACTGCCGCGATGGAATGTGGAACGGAAGAGGTGCAGTGGGAAAACTTGGATGAAAGGGTAGCTAGACTACAGCTTCAAAAATTTATTGCCGGCAAACCACAATGTATGTAGTCATAGTGATAGTAATAGTTTCACTGTCGCTTTCCAGAGCTAGCACTAGCAAAGAAGGGGTTAAAGCCAGGAAGATGGCTAACACGATGCTGGCAATTCGAACGTCCATCTGCCCTATC
>SDBS01004724.1_pt1 | contig 13348 bp, 12 predicted proteins | sample 2277091 | NCBI WGS metagenome assembly SDBS01 (sample SAMN10404972, study PRJNA504765) | marine sediment metagenome | isolation source: marine sediment core GS10_PC15, 163 cmbsf | place: Arctic Ocean: Southern Knipovich Ridge | collected 2010 | reverse complement strand
ATTTCAGCGTTGGGTTTAGGTTTGGCTTGGTTAGGGACATACGGGACATCGCAATCAATCAGCAAAAGGACGTCGGCATCTTTTAAGTATGGATTGGGATCACTCCCGGCACAAAGAGGGTGCGTCGTTGGAAAGTTCATCCTCGCATCAGAAGTAATCACGCGTGCGCCCAAACCTTCTGCCAATTCCACCAGTGGTATCACTGATTGGGGATGTCTGCCCGGGTCACCAGCGATGATAAGAGGCATCTCAGCCTTAAGTAGCATTGTGGCCACCCTACTCAGAATGACGGTGTCAGCCTGTGGTGTTGTTGCTGCTGCATGTCTGGCTACATCAGGAATACTTACACTCTCAATTTTCTCCATAAGTAACTCTCTGGGTAAAGTCAGATAGACTGGACCACAAGGCTCCGTAGCGGCAACCTGGAAGGCCCGCTGTACCACTTGATCAATATTTGCATTTGTGCGTAATTCATACTCCCACTTTACATAACCACGTACCACACCAGCCTGGTCAAACTGCTCCTGAAGCCAGTGTATGCTGCCGGAGCGTTCGCCACGCCTGTTTTGCTCAAAGGTTGATGGAGTCCGCCCTGCACAGAAAATAATGCCTGCTCGCCCACGTTGAGCATTGTGCAATGCCCCTCCCACCTGCTGAGTACCCACATCTACATGTACTATAACTACCTGAGGCCGCCCGGAGACCATGAAATATCCATGAGCTGCGGCCATAGCTACAGACTCGTGAAGGCTAAGTATTACTTCGGGAGTACGTTTGCCCAGTGCTTTGAACTTGGACAAAGCTTCTTGAATGGGAAAGGTATCAGTCCCCGGATTTAGAAAGATGTATTCCACATCATTGGCATTCAGCAACTCGACAAACGCTTCAGCTCCTTCATCAACAGGTATTGTCTTTCCCATAACATCACCTTTCGCCTATATTTTCGACTGGATACTATTTATATCGGGCACCACTATAACATAATTCAATAATATCAATCCCAGTCCAGGGTAATCGTGTTTCTATGATTGCGAATAGGTTTGACGAGCAATTCTGCCCATGACATAATGGCCTCAAGTAAACGAGTGGATACATCGTCATTCCCGATTGGGTTTTAGTTGTTTTTTTCTACACACCTGCCTAATCAGTATCTATACAGTCATCTCAACGATGTTTCCTGGAAGGAGATTTGAATGCGCATCTTAGTTCTACCCTGTGATGGAATCGGTCCAGAGATAACTAAAGCAGCAATGAGCGTGCTTGAGGCTGCCTCCAAAGCATTTGACTTGAACCTCACATATGATTACGATGATATCGGTTTTGTCAGCCTCCAGAAATATGGGACTACGTTGCGTGATGAGGTACTCGAAAAAGCAAAAACCTACGACGGGATCATCCTTGGTCCGCAATCGCACATGGATTACATTTCCCTTGGAGAAGGTGGAAGAAATGTGTCGGCCAGTTTTCGTGTTGGGCTTGACCTATACGCGAATGTTCGTCCAGCACGCTCGCGTCCCATACTGGGCAAAGGAGTACCCAATATGGATGTTGTCATTATGCGTGAAGTCACTGAAGGGTTCTATCCCGACCGTAACATGTTTGCAGGATTGGGCGAAATGATGCCCACACCTGATATTGCACTCTCGATTCGAAAGATTACTGCGCACGGTTCCGAACGTATTGCGCGCCGGGCATTCGAACTTGCTATGCAACGGCGTAAACAAGTCACCGCAGTTCATAAAGTCAGCTGCTTCAAACTTACCGATGGCATGTTCTTAGAGCAGGCGCGAAAAGTCGCTAAAGAATTCCCTGAAGTCGAGTATAACGAAGTGCTCGTAGATGCGATGGCCGCTCACCTGGTACGTGACGCTTCACGCTTTGACGTGATTTTAGCGTCTAACTTCTATGGTGATATTTTATCCAACTTGGCGAGTGAACTATCCGGCAGTATTGGGCTGGCTGGTGCGATTTTAGCTGGCGATACTCTTTGCTGCGCTCAAGCCCAACACGGTTCTGCACCTGATATCCAGGGGCAGAACATCGCTAACCCAACTTCAATGATTTTATCGGTGGCAATGTTGATACAATGGATAGGCGAGCACCAAAACAATCATGCTTTGAGTAACGCTGGCAAGGCGATGGAGATGACTGTTGACAGGGTGTTATCCGACCCTGCGTCTCGAACTGCTGACATCGGTGGCTCACTCGGATGCGAAGCCTTTGGTAAACGTGTAGCCGACGCAGTCCATCTCACTTGATCTGCTCCCCCGAAAACTGGCCTAGAGCAAAATGTATTGCAGACCTGGGATCTCTGTTTTCACCTCTTCCTCTCATTCTCCCTCAAGCATTGACTTTTCCACTTCTAGCTATAAAGGAGGCTGGAACTGGTAGAGAGATGGAATCTAAGCTGATCTCCAAGACATCGTTCCAACAATAACCTCGGAAGCGCTTATTTCAGAGGGGCAGGCCAATTTAGCCACGGCCGATATACGGCATTTTAGTCGCCATGATCGTCATGAACTGGATATTGGCATCGAGTGGCAGACTCGCCATGTGTAGTACGGCGTTTGCTATTTCGCGCACATTCATCATTGCTTCCGTTTTGATTGAGCCGTCAGCCTGTGGAACTCCCCTGGAAATTCTAGAGGAGGTTTCAGTCAGTGCGTTACCGATATCAATTTGACAGCACGCGATATCATATTTACGACCTTCGAGCGAGGCGGATTTTGTCAGTCCGGTAATCCCATGTTTGGTAGCTGTATAGGGTGCGGAGTTCGGTCGCGGCACGTGAGCAGAGACCGATCCATTATTAATTATGCGTCCACCGCGAGGATTTTGACTTTTCATGATACGAAATGCTTCTTGCATGCACAGAAACGTGCCGGTTAAATTGACGTCGACAACAGACTTCCATTGTTCTAGGGTGAGGTCTTCGATTGCAGCAGTCCTGCCGAACCCTGCATTATTGAAAACTACATCGATACGCCCAAATGCTTCATGGGTCTTCGAAAACAGGTTTTTAACCGCACTTGGGTCGCTTACATCGGTAGGCACTACGATTGCATGAGAGGCTTTGTCACCTGCTTCCTTAATCGTGCTTTCGAGCGCGTCCAGGCGACGGCCTGCAAGTGCAACGCTATAACCATTATTTAGAAAGGCAAGCGCTGTTTCCTTACCGATGCCGCTCCCCGCCCCTGTGATGATTGCTACTTTGCTGTCTGAAGCCATGCTCGTTCCTCCTATTCCGAATTTAAATGTTCATATCGCTTTTGGAAGTATCAACACCAAGAGCGCAACTGCCAAAGAGAATTATCCTACTTGTTACGCTCTTTAGCAAGTGGTTCAATTGACCTGACCCTCTAAAACGATAGCAGTTATAATGTCAGATTAAGGACTAATAAAAAAGAGTACACACTGGAACAAGTCATCAACAGGCTCCGGTAAGCTGAAGTATTGCTCTGCTCTGACCGGTACCAAAATCTACGCCTGTCCTCAATAATTCCATGAAACTTTGTCCGATTTTGCCTTTGCCGATTCCTTCTATGATAGCTATCCTTAAAGCTTTGACAAACAATTTCGTGTTCGGCTAGCTCAGACCAAGAAGTGTAGCAGGGTTCACTTTGACCAGCAGTTCTACTTCTCTTTCACTTAGTCCGCAACTTAGCATGGTAGCTATCGCCACTCTCATCCCTTCAGCAGGGGCAGGGTTGTACGCCTGGCCAAAGTCAGTGCTCATAATACAATGCTCAGCACCCACTGCCCTGACAGCCTCGACTATTCTCATTGGGTGAATCCTATCCGGAAATGGCATAGTATTAGCAAAGCAGTGTTCTATGAAAGCTCCTTTCTCTGCCATCCGCTGCTGCTCAGGTAGGCTGAGTTTGGCCCCTCCTCTCGGCCACAGTGGGTGGGTGACGACTACATTAGAGACTTTTTTCTCCATAGCCCTCTCAACAAGGGCGAAAGTCTCGGGAGCTGATATATGGCCTGTAGCCAGAACCATTTGATAATTATTTACGATATCCAGAATTTCGTCCACGACTGGCAATAGCTTCCCATTCGAGTCCAAAATGTTGATTCCTCCATCGCCACGGCCGTTAATTGTCATATCATTGGCTGAAGTAAAAGTAGGCATCCAGACAACCTTTGCACCCAGTTTTGCTGAGGCTTTGAGAGCATAAATGTTCAGACCACCTGCCTCAAGGTCTAAAGAGATGCTACCGAAGATAGTTATATCGCTCACGATCTGACTTAAGATATAAGCGACGGGAGCCGTCGGATATTCATGGCTCTTTAGTACGACAGCCCGTATACCGGCTTCCTGTGCCTGACGTGCTACCTGCAAAGCATCAACGCTTCTTTCAACTCGAGCATCTGGCCCGTGGTGGATATGCGTATCTATCGAACCCCGCAAAAGCTTTCCAATTGTACTCAATTTTGTTTTCCCTCCCTATTTTCTTGACGAAGCCCCGGCCGAAATTACATGACATGCTCCCTGGAAACTGATCTGGACGAAGGGAGAGTTTTGGGAGAGCAGGTCAGTTCCAATATCCATATTTTATCCTGCAGAATCTCTCTATCATCTATAGCTACAGAGTTGCTTGATTTTCGGCTCTTATCTAGCCTCCGTCCAGAGAAGAGTGCTCTTTAGCGATAAACCAACCTGCCGGATCGTTGAGATACTCGTAGTAGTCAAGCAGAATCAGACGATGTTCTCTCTCTTCGGCAGCCAATAACTGGTAAAAGTTTCTTTCAGCATCGTAGGTGGCTTCTTTACCCCGGCTTTGATAAAAATCATAAGTCTTGCCTTCCATGTTCATGGCTGTTTGTATGGTATCGAGTTCAGCCTCAGAACCCTTTAGCTTGGTGTCTGTCTCCCTGGCTGTCATGGCAAATATGGTTCTCAGTCTTTTGCCACCGTCCGGCTGGAAATCAGTTACCGGCCAGTCCTTATTATTTCGTATGGCATTATATAACTCCTCAAATTTCTGCCGGTGAACATCCTCTTCGGCAGCTAGAGACACAAGCAGTTTTTTACCTAACTCATTAATAGTTTTCTGGCTAGCTTGCAGGTAGTATTCCTTGCCGTCAATTTCCATCTGGACTGCGACTTCAAGCCCTTCTAGAGTTTTATCCTGTTCAGTTTCCATTCTAACCCTCCTTCTGGTAATGTGGCAATTTCTTTAGTATGACACCTAAATGGTGGATAGCGGCAAGGCAAAGACTTAATCGACTGTCTGCCTCCTCGCCTGGCGTTCTTATCACTTCAATAATATCACTAATTTTATAGTTTTCCATGGTTAAGGTATCTTGTAGTTACCCCTTTGACGTATTTTTTAATACTCTCTTTTGTATTACCCGTGATTCTATTTCTACCATGCAATTATTTGAAACAACCATGAGTTAACTTAACCCAATAATAAGAAGGAACGCTGTTATTTGGTGATAATGCCTCGCCCCAACTTGACACCCGCCAGGAAAAGCGTTAGGAGGGAGAAAATGACAGATAAGCCAAAGATTACTCAAATAGAGGTACATCAGTTCGAGTACGACTGGGACTTCATCGTCAAGCGCAGTGTCTGCGAGGTAGAGTACAAGTGACCTGCCATCAAAGTAAAATTTATCGCTGGTTAAGTTAGAGCCAGTTTTTGGGGAACAGTTCACCACGAACAACAATCAAATCTCTGTCACCCTCCTTTTAGATAGGGCAGGCGGATGAACCCTGCTGAAAACTTCTATATCAACCCGTAGCGTTTGGGATGGTCCTTCATGTCTTTCTCAAATATGTCGATTATTGCTTCAAGGGTCGTATATTGTGGCTTCCAGCCCCATTCCTTTCTAGCATAGCTATCATCAAATGCCTTCATGGCAGCATGCCTTCTATGAAGTGTTTGGAGAGACGGGTCAAGCTCGTAGGTGACTTTGGTTGTAGGGAAACGTTTCGTAAGAAAAGTTTCCAGTTCTCCGGCTGAGATGACAGATGGAATCCCGGTAACATTGTAATTCATCATCTTGATATTCTCTTTGGGTGCTTGTAATACCATATCCGCGGCCCGAGCAGCATCCCTGACATATATCATGGAGATTGTTGTTTCCGGGGTGCCATAAGTACATTTGTTGGGTTTACCTGAAATTGCGTCTTCAATCATCGGCGGTGCCCAATGGATTGACGTACGAACATTTGGCCCAATCATTTGGGCAAAACGGATCGAGCGAAAGTCTAATCCAAATTTGTTGCTATAGAATCGCCCGAGACCTTCAATATACAGCTTGCCACAACCGTAGACAGTGACTGGTCGCTGTATACTGACATCCGTGATCACTTCGTCCCTCTCTAAACCAAAGGTACCAACTGTACTGGTAAACATCATTTTCTTCACATTAAACAGCCGGGCGGCTTCCAGCACGTTGTAACTCCCGATGACATTGCTTTGGAAGGAACCCCATGGGTTAAGCTCGGACATATAAGTGAGCATAGATCCCATATGGTAGATTTCTGTGATATTGTTGTCCTTAACCACATTAATCACCTCGGAGAAGTTACCCAGGTCACCACGCACCACTTTTACCTTGCTCTCAATATCTTCGATGCGGTAGCAGTTTATGGCATTGTCAAAAAGGACCACTTCCTCTCCACGGTTGGCTAGTATGCGTGCCAGTTCTGCTCCAATATATCCCGTTCCTCCCGTAATAAGTTTCGCCATGATATTTCATACTCCTCCCTTTTGATATGCTTTAATAATACTCTGCCTATAGAGCATTATACAAAATGAACGAAAATTCAATACTATGATCTGCCTCCAGTGCTTGTACCACTTATTAATTTATAGCCGGGTTAGAATCGAAACATTTTGCACCGAAGCATTATGCGGCACAGATTACTAATAATAGACGGCATTGCCCATTGACAGAAAGATGTCACTGCTGTCTTAATATAATAGAAAGTGAACAGTTGTAGTCAGGAACAGAGAGTGGAGAGAATGAGCAATTTTACAAGAGAAAGAATCCCGCCCTTATCGAAATCGCGGTTCATGGCAGGTCTACAGTGCCATAAGCGCCTGTACTTTGAATGCTACCACCGTGATCTGGCGGATCCCGTTAGTGAGCAGCAGCAGGCTCTCTTTGATACGGGAAATGAGGTAGGGGTACTTGCACGGGAAATCTATCCAGGAGGAACATTCATCGAGGAAGCCTATTTTAATCATAGTTCTGCGGTAGAGTCAACGAAAATTATACTCGCCGATCAAAAAATTCCCGCTCTATATGAAGCAGCCTTTAAATATGATGATATCAGGATTCGAGTGGATATCCTGGTGCGTGCAGGTAGTGATTACTTTGATTTAGTAGAGATAAAATCAGGAATGCAGACTAAGGAAGAACATGTTCCCGATGTTGCTGTGCAACTCTATGTGCTCAATGGATGTGGTATCAACATAGGGCGAGCTTGTCTTGGCCACCTGAACAGGGACTACATCTACCAGGGAGGAGATTACAATTTAGACCAGTTGTTTTCTCTGGATGATATCACTGAGGAAGCGCAAGAGATGCAGCCTGATATTCCGTTGCTCTTAAATGAAATGAGGGCTTCCTTGTGCGGGATGAAACCACCCGATATCGATACCGGGAGGCAGTGTGGCTATCCATATAAGTGCGCATTCTATGGGCATTGTCATGCTAATGAACCAGAGCATCATATCAGCCAACTTCCCAGGGCGAGACAGGGGTTACTTGAGACTCTTAAGGGAGCAGGTATCGAAGATATCCGTGATATTCCAGGTAATTTTTTGGGGTTGAATACCCTGCAGAAACGGGTTCGGGACTGCGTGGTTCATAATCGAGCCTACCTGGATCATCATCTTGCTGTGCTACTTCAACAGCTGGACTATCCTGTACATTTCCTTGATTTCGAGACCTTCAGTCCTCCATTACCGCTGTATGCAGGGACGAAGCCTTACCAGATAATAACATTTCAGTGGTCGGATCATATTCTCGAGAGAGACGGCAATCTTAGACATGAGGAATTTCTATACGAGGAAGCTGCCGACCCACGCGAAGCATTTGCAACAAGTCTACTTAATGTACTGGGTAGTGAAGGTTCTATAGTGGTCTACTCTAGTTTTGAGGCAACCCGTATACGGGAACTTGCTGAGGTCTTTCCTCTGATGGCAAATGACCTGTTGTCTCTGGCGGAAGGCCGAATAGTAGACTTGCTAAAACTTGTTCGCAAGTACTGTTACCACCCGAAATTCCATGGCTCGTTTTCAATAAAATCTGTGCTCCCGGCGTTAGTACCGGGTATGAGTTACGATGATCTTGAAATCAATGATGGAGGCATGGCGCCAATTGCCTATGCAGAAATGATTAAATCAGACACACTATCGGATCGTCGGGCTTTTCTAAAGAAGAGTTTGCTTGCTTATTGCAGCCGTGATACCGAGGCAGAGGTACAGCTCTTTAAAAAACTGCAAAGTGCCTGATTAACTATGAACCGGCAACAATCTCCATGAAAACGGAAAGTGGCGCTATTCAAACCATTGACCGGCGACGAGTTGGTCTTTGTCGAAAACCATCCTGATACCCACTTCACCTCTGGCATACTTTGCCTTGTAGTGAACAAAGGTGTAATCGTCTTGCTCCTCAGTTCTTAAAAATTCCTTGGATTCATAATTGCCAAGCTGACTGTTTATCTGGTCCGCAGCCGTCTCTAGTATTTCTTGAGTTACCGCCGCCTTGAATTCTGAGTTGGCATTTTGGGTGTATTTCGCCAGGTTATTCTCGCTCAGGCCCTGTAAAGTTGTCTCTGTCGCCGGGTTGGCATAAGCCTGGATGGCGCTTTCCTCAGAGGTTGCTGAAGGACTGGAGGTGCAGGCGATGGCGCCACTGACGATGGTCAGCAAGATAACCAGAAGAGATATTAGTCCGATTGTTTTTCTCATGTCTGTTATGATCCCTTTATTATTGGGGAAACTGTCACTTACCTATGCCTTCCCGAGTGGGCATAAAGGTACCCCTGTCGCTATCTTCTATGATATCAAGGGCGTGACAGAACTGTCCATGACACTGAACTTGGCTACCCGAGGGCTCTTCAATAGCTGCCACTGGCCTCTTACCCCGCAGTCAAGCGCCGCTACCTCAATATGTAACATGGCAATTCCGCAATCAAGACGCTTGGAAACCGTAATTTCAGGACCATGATTCCTTATGCGAACTACAATACCGCCGTCTTCAATGTCAAACTCCCAGGGTTGACGATTCACCGCAGATGGAGCCAGGCGGGCAGCTTGAATAGCTGTCTTTACCCATTGTGATAATTTATCCCATTCCAACCCGCTAGCCAACTTGGAAATAGGGAAGCGCCGATGGGTACGCCCTAAACCAGTCATCAACTTCTCACCCAGTGATTCGCCACTGTGGGCATAACCTACAGGGGTAACTGCCAACACCCGTTCGTTGCTCTTGATTTCTATCATTGAAGCTACTTTCTCGGGACGGAAGAATCCGCCAACCCAGCAGGTATTCAATCCGAGAGCCGATGCTTCCAGTATGATTCCCTCTCCGGTATAACCCACTTCTTCCTGAACGGAAACGCTGCCCATATTCCCGATAAAAGCAATAAAAGCAGGGGCACCATCCATCTTTCCGTAGCTACCAATTATACTTCTAGTAACGTTATTTGCCGGTTCAGTTACCAGGCATGACCGGGCAGAGCGAAAGGGATTGAACTGTTGGCACACTGTATCAAGGGCTGAAAGAGTGTCAGTTTCAATTGGCCGGCTTGCATCAAAATGTCGGCGGGACCTTCGCCCGGTAATTACGGGATACCATCTTGAAAAAGGAATATCCATACAGCACAAATATTACCTCATTAAGCTAGATATTGAAACTAAATCGTTATTTCGTTCGGCAATCAAGAAATGAGCTAAAGTCTAACTAAGTCTTCCCCATCACCAATAACATATCTAACCTCAAAGTCTCCAAATCTCAGCCGTTTATTTGTTGCTGCCAGTTTCCCCATCCTTTTTTTCAGTATTCCTGAAAACATAATGCGCCCTAATAGCCAGCTTTTGATTTTAGGATACTTTGCCATTCGCAATCTCAATGCTTCATGACAAATTTCCCGGGCTTCACCTGCTGTCTTTCCATACTTTTTCATGGCTTTAAAAAGTGCCACTTCCTGGGTGGTGATACGAAGAAATGAGTTTAGGGCAGCCCCTCTCATGCCATCAATGTGCGGGATTTGTGGAATAAGTGTCTCATATTCCTGTCGGGTATCTCGGTAAAGCGTATTTGCATAGTCTGGTCCGTATTTTGAGATAATAGAGCTCCTGACAAGATTCGCTGTTTTATCAAAGTCCTTTAGCAGTTGTGATTTTCGAGAACTGTAGTAACTTTGTTTTGCCATTTCTCTACTTCCTTGGTTATTTCACTTTATTTTTCTCAACCATATTAGCAATCCATCGATATGCTTCTTTTAGGCCACATACCAAAGGGGCAGTTGGCTTCCAACCCAGTTTCTCTTCGATCAACCTGTTATCTGAATTTCGGCCACGAACACCGAGGGGGCCTGGAATATGTTTAACCGAAAGGTTTTTCCCTGCAATACTCATAATCATTTCTGCCAGGTGGTTGATAGACACCATTTCCTCGGAGCCAATATTGACTGGCCCCGTGAAGTCCGATTTCATTAATCGGCGAACACCTTCCAGACATTCATCAATATACAGGAAAGACCGCGTCTGAAGTCCGTCTCCCCACATTTCAATCTCTCCACCATCAGGGGTTTCAGCAATCTTTCGGCAGAAAGCGGCCGGAGCTTTCTCTCGCCCATCATTCCATGATCCCTCCGGTCCAAAAACATTATGAAAACGTGCAATACGTACATCCATTCCATAATTTCTCCCGATTGCCAAGTACAGATGCTCGCTGAATAGTTTCTCCCAACCGTATTCACTATCAGGGACTGCAGGGTAAGCTGAATCTTCTGAACACTTGGGATTATTCGGGTCCGTCTGGTTATATTTGGGATATATGCATGCTGAAGAAGAATAGAATATCTTCTTTACGCCAACCTTATGGCAAACTTCAACCATATTCAGATTTATTAGTGCCGAATTATGCATGATGTCAGCATCGTTTTCCCCCGAGAAAATAAAACCGGCACCACCCATATCAGCCGCGAGCTGGTACGCCTCGTCAAAGGGTTGGTCTGTGACCTTTTTACAAATACGAGGGTCTCTCAAATCACCAGTGACAAAGTCATCCGCACTTGTCTTACTAAATTCGGGAGGTTTTAAATCCACGCCACGAACCCAATAACCCTCATCTTTTAATCTTTTCACCAGATGGCTACCAATAAACCCACCTGCACCACAGACTAATGCTCGTTTCATATTGACGCCTCTTTTCGTTTATCTATTTTCTGAGCTGCTCAAGGGCACTTCTATCAGGGTCATGGTATCATGTCAACACAAGAAATAGTTACTTACACGCTCGTACTTCAATTCAATCTTTCGTGTATTATTGTACTGAAGGAGCAATTTGATGAGTGAAACAACGAAAGAGCTGGTGGCGTATTGTGGGCTTTACTGTAAAGACTGCATTAGGTACCGGAACTCGATAATGGAGCGGGCACAATATGTCACCTCCATTATTTATTCTTCATATACAGACCTTATATGCATCTTGAACCTAATAAATCATCTCAGGTTATTATTACGTCGTCTATCCCCAATTGTGGCGGTACTATTGGTTGATTGACATCGCTTTCTGAGGGCCAGAATCTCTATCGAGTACGATGCAATCAACCGCTACTTGTAGCGTCTCGAAGTTGCATTTTGACGAACTATTGAAGAGCTGTGGGTGTCCCAGGTAACAAGTTATTTCAATGCACTTGACAGTATTATGTCAGAAGTTTAGATTTGATAGTGACAAGGGATAGCCTTGTTTAAATGATGGTTGAAGGAGGTATGCTATGAAAACATTAGTCACTGGTGCGACTGGATTCGTTGGGTCCAGTCTTGTAAGAGAGCTTCTAAAAGATAATACTGAAGTTAGAGTTCTTGTACGAAAAAATAGCGATACTAGAAACATAGCTTACCTGGATATAGAAAAAGTCTATGGCGATATCCGCGACAGTGAAGCTGTTCAAGCAGCACTTAAAGGTTGTGACACCTTATACCACACTGCAGCTTTATATTCTTTCTGGATGCCTTCAAGCAAAATCTTTTATGACGTCAATGTTGAAGGAGCCAAAATTGTTTTAGGAGCTGCGTTAGAGCAAGGGATGAATAAAGTGGTTTATACCAGTTCTATTGTCGCAGTCGGGTACTATGGAGCTGATACGCCGGCTAATGAGGACGTGGAGTTTAATCTCTGGGGAATGGGTGATCATTATACCCGGTCGAAGCACCTGGCTGAGATCGAAGCGATGAAGTTCTATAAACGAGGTCTTCCCCTTGTTATTGTCAATCCATCTATGGTTATCGGTATACGAGATATTAAACCAACTCCTTCTGGCAAACTCATCATTGATGTTATCAATAAGAAGATGCCAGGATATATCGAGGGAGGCGTCAACATTGTCGATGTTGAGGATGTCGCTCGTGGTCACGTCTTAGCTGCTGAGAAAGGCAAACTCGGGGAAAGATACATTCTGGGTAACGAGAACATGACGATGAGCCAGTTTTTTGGGTTGGTTGGAGAGGTTTCAGGTATTGCACCCCCGAGAATGAAGTTGCCTTGTCCCGTTGCCATCATGTTGGGATATGGCTACCAGTTTCTTTCTCGTATCACCAGGAAACAACCAATGCTTACTCCGGCACAGGTGCGAATAGGTAGTAGCTATGCATTTTTTGATTGCTCTAAAGCTGTCCGCGAACTGGGTTATAAGCAAACCCCAATTAAGACAACCATGGAGAAAGCGGTACAGTGGTTCAGAGATAATGGGTATGTGAAATCAAGCTGATTGAGCCATACGTGGCTCCATGAGTTTGGCAGCATTTATCGTTGCTCTACACGAAGGTATCAACAGGTAGAACTGTTTTTGCTCCTTGTTTTTTGTATTGTGGCCATTTCTGCTACTATGAAGTAGCTATAGGGTTAGCCTTCTGGAAGCAGTATCCATGTCGACGATGCACTACATGAGGTAAGCTCTTACTCATAAATAGGAGTAAATATGAATCCAAACATGCCTTATAAAGTAAATAAAAATGATGTTGTATCTGAGAAGTTCGATGATGAAGCAGTTATAATAAACTTGGATAGTGGAAATTACTATAGCCTTGAAGGAGTTGGTTTTAATATCTGGAGTATTATTGAGAATGGAGCTTCACTGGATAAAATCGTTGAT
>SDBS01004723.1_pt1 | contig 13349 bp, 13 predicted proteins | sample 2277091 | NCBI WGS metagenome assembly SDBS01 (sample SAMN10404972, study PRJNA504765) | marine sediment metagenome | isolation source: marine sediment core GS10_PC15, 163 cmbsf | place: Arctic Ocean: Southern Knipovich Ridge | collected 2010 | reverse complement strand
CATCCCGATGTTTGTCCAGTGGTGAGTAGGCACGAATCAGACTTAATCACGCCTGGGTCAAGATAGCCTTTGATGTCTGCACCTTCGGGAGTGGCTTTAACTTTCAAGTCCAAGTAGGTGTAGGCATCTTTTTTATCCTGATTATTGCAGTTGTCCAAATCTGGCACAATCCGAGCGCACAGCTCTTTCAGATTGGCTTCCATGTCAACTAACTTTTCAATGTTTTCTTTTGTTTGAATAAGGCTGGCTAGTCTTGGCCTTTCAAGAGACAGCCCTGACCATGCTTCGCTGAATTGATGGGTTACTTCATAATCTTTTGCCTGGCAATGCTTCTGACAGGCTTCAAGCTGAGTCTGTAGACTTGTGCCATCCTGTTCTTGCCCTTCTGTGCTTACCCTGCAATAAATAGCTGTTTTCATTGTTTGATACCTCTCCGATTAGTTTGGGACTTCCTAACCGACGCATTTATCATCATAGAAATGCCTTTTCCTATTTGACTTCCAATCAATGCAGCTCCGATTAAAATGAAGATGATTCCGACCCATATCCATCCTGGTTGAAATAGATTTAATCCTGAGCCTACCAAACCTAATCCAGCAGCTGCGTATTCAATTTCTATACTGTATGCTCTTTTGATCAACCAATTCCACAGTGACCCTGAGAATTTATCATTAAGAATAAGTACTATTGCTGAGAATGAGAGTACCACTACAGACACTAAGGTCATAGAAAAAAGTAGAATATTAGCAGTGTATAAAGTCGGTAACATGCCACAAAGAGCTGCAGCCAATGCCGCTAGGGTTCCACCTTGTTTTTTCATTTCTTTAACTCCCTCCACTTCGACTTTGCTTACTCCAGAAACTTACTACGTCCTATCGGACGTTCCCAGTTCGCTTTGTTAGTCTAATAGGTAATAAGGCAGCCTAACTCCGCTCTCTGGTCTGCATTTAACTCAGTAATTCCCTAGTCAAAATTTGGAGTAATTATTCACTATCCTCTTCTTTTACTTGTATTACTCTATCTCCTATCTTTACGTAACTTTCTTCCTCAGAGAGTGGCGCTGGAAACGATGAGTCATTCACTTTTAAAGTCTCGTGTTCTACTCTTGGCGCAGCCATCAGTCTCCCTATATTGGCAAAAGCAGAGCCTACGGTTGTCCATTTTTTATATGTTTTACATATGGTAAATCTCTCTTCGACTTGGGCAGCTATTACCCCTACCTTTTCACGATCCACCACGCCTAGTTTTTCGTGTGTTTCTGGGTCACATATCTCAATAGGTTCCTTCGCCAATACGCTAAACTTCATATCTTCCCAAACCCCATCTTTAAGGCCTACATTTATAGTTAATTCTCTTTCATTAAGTATTCCAGCTACTTTGCCCTCAATTAGTTTGTTTTCTACATTAGCCATTGTTTCCTCCTCGTGGTATGTGGAGTGCCGTTATATTCGGCGAGAATTTAGTCTCTCCGTGCTCCTTTACGTACCCCAACCATAATTTATCCACATGACTTGCTTCCTCAGCATAGTAAACCTCACTACGCATTTCTGTAATTTTAAACTGACCCATTGGCATGTAATCGCTGCTATCTATTACTTCCACAATATCTCCGAGTTCAATATAAACTTCCGGTTTCCGCAAAAGCAAAAGGTAAAGCTTACCACCCTTGAATCCAGCTAAGTTAATTTCCAACTTATGACAGTCAATCTGATTCATTAAGTATTCCACCATAGTCTTTTGAAGTTCCGTATAATCCTTTTTTGTTTCTAAATAAACCCTACGTATTTCTGTATAGTAGACCACTCTTTTTATAATGGTTGGAATTGCTCTATAAAGCCAAGGAATTCCGGTAAAGAGAATAAAGGGCAATAGGATTATCAAAATTGCTATCAGTATTCGATACTGGTCAAATCTTCCTTCGGATAATCCAGGAAACGCAAATAGTATAATGGCAATTAACACTGACACCGCTGTAAAGTAAGGTGTTGCTCGCCAATGCAATTTTGGCCACAATAACTCTCTATCAATTATTTTCTTTGCAATCTTTTGCTTTCTTTCATTCATATCTTTGGCGATATTATAAACCAATTTTACTCCACAATGAAATTATTGCATTTCGCTTAACCGTCTTTACTGAATAACGCCTTTTCCTACGTCATGTTAGCAAAAGCACCCGACCGCTAGAGCTGTATTCTATATGTCTTCAATCGTTCTTCAGTATTGCAGCTAGAATTAGTAAGCCGAAGCCAATGAGGAGTAACTTCGCAAAGTCTTTGCTCTGGCTTGCTTCTTGTTGTAATTCCAACAACGCTGTGTTTAGTTCTTGCGCTTCTATTCGTGTCAGCACGTTTGAATTCATCCGGTCAAGCAGGTATTGGTATCGAGATGGATCAATCGGATTACCCCCTGGTATAATCCCCTTTAATGCGCTTACTACTAATCCCTTCAAGCCTTCGGTATAAGGTTCCATTTGTGTTTCCAATCTTGTTAAGCGACTTTCTACTGATAGTACGCCACGCATTATCAAGATGATTAACGTAAGAACTGATACAACTGTGCCAATAGAACCGAGAATTAATGCCAATGTATTCATGTTTTACTCCTTCCAGCGATTAGTAACTTAAACATAATTACATAATTAGATTAAGTCAAGTTTCATTTATGGCTTTTCCGACGTCCTGTTAGTAGGGTAGGACGTCAGCGGCGGCAGCTTCGCTGTCCCGCCGCCCACCTTGCCAGCGGCTTTCTTTTCTTTTTTGCTTCTTTTTACTCATCTATTAATATTATATCATTCACACATTGACATCATTTTCTTTAAGTCTTACCATTAACTACTATTTACTAATTATATGTAGTACAGGATTGTCTATAATGGTTAAACAAGATTTACCTTTGTGCCCATGCGGCTCTGGAAAATATTACGAAGAGTGCTGTTACAATAAAATAGGAGCGGATGGCGAACGTTTGTTTGACAAAGGAGCTTTTTTTTATGATGGTAAGACATATCATCCAATTCCTAATGTTAGATTTGCAGTTATTATTGGAGGTCAGACTATAGATAAATACAGAGAATTTGCAAAAGAATTGGTGACTAATTCAAAACTAGCTGAACAGCATCATGAAGCTTTCGAAAATTATTACGGATTATTCTATCAATCATATGAACAGTTGTTAAATACACTTAAAACGCCTAGCGGGAAGGGAGCAGCTTTCCAAACGGATACTATCGAAGCACGAGAACACTGGAAAGCCTTTCTATTAAACGGAAGAATTTTACTCGATTTTATTGGTTTACACTCAAGAGAAGCATTAGGATTAAACCAGGACATTGGTGGTTTAAATAAAAGGAAATTTAAGACAATATTGGATACTCTTGATAAGCTAAGGTCTATAGATAAAAAATTCCTAGAAATAAAATCGGAATTGGAACTATTAAAGAACGATATTATTATTTTTATTGGTTTTAGAGACAAAGAGAAAAATCAGAATACCATTGTCGAATTTCCAGCTATTGATGATGAATATGGTGTAGTCAAAGATGGGAAGGTTAGTTTAAATGGTGTAACTTTTAATATGATCAAATTCATCGAGATTTCTTATGATTCTATACATAAATTGACATTGATTTTATTAGGCGTTACTCACTATTCCTGATCGAAAAGGCAAACGGTATTGAATATTTATACTCATAATAGGACAAACATCCCAATGTTTGTTTAATGGTACCTATATGTGACAACTTTGCATTCTGTCGCCTGCGTATAACATGGATTATACGCTTAGTACAAAGGAACCTACTATGTAACAAAAAGATGATTTGTTTAATTAAATCTCGACAGCAGATTAGGCCCAGCTTGTTCCAGATCAATACCAGTTAAATCTATGGTGGACTCTTGTGTCTCACCATTATAGTGCCAATTAACTGAGAGAACCGCCACATAAAGGAAAGAAGTTGCCGATGATTCGATGAAACGTAATATCTGGCCTGGTATCATTAGCGGGGGGATGTTAACCATGTGACATTGGACCAGACGGCCAAAAGGCTTTTCCTCAAATTGCAGTGAACCTGCTTCTCCATCCGCGTGAAATAAGCTTTCTTGGCCATATACCATGAGTTGGAAAAGCAACTCTTGAACTATTTTCAGCATATCAATTAACTGTTTTGTAGCAATAAGAGCCCTTCTACTTTGTATTTCAGGCCTGGATAGCTCTATAACCAAATCATAAGCTTCAGGTAATATAGGTAGTATTATGCTTCGCCGCAGCATTTCTCGCTCATAGAGTTCGGCCTTCTCTTTGGTATCCTCAGATCCTTTGGCCATCGCTAGTTTTATCCTCCTTAATTCTTCTGAGCCCAATATGTAACCTTTAATATTAAGAAGTGAACGTCGTAATACCGAGGGTAAATCCATCGAGCAACCTTGTAGGGTAACCTCCGGTTTCAGGAAATAGGACGATAGACTATCTACAAACCTGGCAAGTTCCTTCGCTTGGGTTTCAAAATCTTTAATGTATTCATTTCCAATTAGTAGCTGAATATCCCGTGACATGCTTTCTGGCATATCGGGATTATTAGACAAGTTATTACGCAAAATATCGAGAGCTTGGGGAATGCCTCCAAAGTGGTTCCAGTGTTCTAATTCTAACTTTTTAAGATAATACCACCCTTCAGGACAAGAATTTTGCAGCTTCCCCCTTAACTCCATATACGTCCTGACTTGTAGTGCTTCAGAAAAAGGCTCTACCGCTTGTGAAACGATGTCCAATAAACACATCATATACCTCAGAGCTTTAACGAAAGACCAGAAATAATTTTACTAACTATAAAAGAGAGCTTGGTTGCCTCATCATCGTCAAAAACTACATTACTTCGACCATGGATTATATCATTACGCTTGTCTCGTGATTTTCTTATGTGTTCCCATTCTTCTTTACTAAGGTCGATATTTTCCGATTCTGTCAGCCGTTTCAATTGAGTCAAAAGGGAAGGGTTATTAAGCATAGCTAATAATTCATCTATTCTCTCAGCTTTTAGGGCCTTTTTCGGATCATCATTGCTAACACTATTATGAGTGAGTTTCCTAATCGTCTTAGTTTCTTCTTTGGAAAATAAGCGTTGCGGCTTCGTTGGAGCAGAAATAAATTCTATGGCGTTCCATAGGTATATCAGTTTATCCACATTGGTGCCCTCTTCTCTGGCACGGTGCAGCCAGCGCAGTGCATGGACAAGCCCCTTCTCTCTGTTGCTAAGATCTTCCCACGTTCTTTGAAAAAGTATCTGTAGGTTATCAGTTCCTTTCTCTAAGCGGCTATTAAGTGATGGAGTCATCTCAAGTTCCTTGACATTCATTATGAACTCAGTATTTGCCAGGATACATTCCCTGGTTGTCAGATCTTGTATATATACCCATGGCTCCCTCGTTACACGACTGAATCTATCTGTCCTTCGCCAGGAGACCGGTATATATCCTTGATTCGAGAAGTGAAAAGGCCTACTGTCTGATCGAACATTGGCTAACAAACTTAAAGCCATATCAATCTTTTCTATGCCAGAGACCCGTGCTTCATAAAAATGCGGGGCCGGAACATATACTCGTGCCCAGATTCTATCTTCATCCAGTTTGGGGAAGCTTGGATTTGATTCGGGGTTTAGAGATTTCATAGCATCCTTGTATTCTTGTTCAAGCTTCATGAAAGTCACATCTCCGATGCCAAAAGGCTTATCTGCCTCAACGTTGGCAATCGGAGTTAATACAGCACAGAAACGCTTTCTATCCCCTATATCAAGTCCATCAATCGATAATTTCTCTGGTGGCCAACCAGAGTCACGCAAAATGTAATATATTTTTTCGGCCCCTCCGGATACACGCATCAATAGTCCAGGTATTATTGTATCCTCAAGAGTAAGAATATGATTTCGGCAAGTTATAGCCAACTCATTATTTTCTAAGCAATCTACTTCATTGATTTTTCCACCGAAGATTGACTCCAGACCTTTCCCGACATCAATTTCAAGCCTAATGTCGTCATTGTAATCCACTTTAGTTAGATTTGATGTAGCCCTAATATCAAGAGTTAATAAAAGTGAATCTTCTGCTCGTTGGCCACCAATTCGAAGCATAGATAATAGCCCATCAGTGAGTTCTTGACTACCTACCCTCAGTTTAAGAGATAATGCTTCTCCCTGTAATATCGGACTTCTCTCCTTAGACTGTACTGGCAAATCATTACTCATCGCACTTTCATCAGTCAGAACATTAATGTTTAGTAAGTCACAAAGTTTAAGTAATGATTCCTTGGCTTTATCTTTGGACTTGCAAGTAATATCCTTAATTAAATTTCGGCATGACGACATATCAATGCCAGAGACGAGTATCTCGGCAAAACGAACTGAGTCAAGTAGGCAATTTATAGCTAGAGCTATTTCCAACTTTGAACGCAACCGGCATATTTTATCAGCAATGGGATCAAAACCAACTAGCCAGCCTTCTTGCTCCCCGGGTGTTGAAGTCAGAAATAAGACATTCAGAAGAATATTACGGTCATAGTAAATAAGGTGTAGTCGGGTTTCTAGCGGGTGAGCCTTTCCGCCTACTTTAATATTGACCGAGGTATGCCTCCAAGCCAGTTGAAAACGATCCTTCGATTGATTTGTCTTATCGCTCATCTCTACACCCTCCGTCTACCTGCTACTAGCCGTATTATTAGGGGTTATTCTTTTTAGAAGTATATTTCCTGAGGGATTTCGGTTTTATTCGCAATGGCTCAAAATCGGATCCCATAGTAATTTTGGACCTATCGATGCTTTTAAGTAATAGCTTTGTTAATTCTGGGTTCTCTCCGTAGAAAAATTCCTCATAAATATAGAGCGTGATACAAGAAACCCTATGTTCATATGCATAATGGTCATAGCTCCTCTTCGAACGGTGGGCTATATTATTTCGCTTCACGTTTATTAATTCCAAAGTATGCTTAATTTCTTTAAGCGTGTTTTGTCTGAGTGTAGGAAATATCTTGTCTAAGTATTTTTCTATTATGCGTCTAAATTGTATGGTCCTCTCCGGACTAAGACTTATCTTTACGCCTCTCTTTAACAATATAGATTTAAGTAGGAGTTCTAACCCAACCGCTAAATTAAGATAGAATTGGCTATATTTTATTTTGTAATTGTTATCTCCAAAAACTTCATAGCCGACCGGAGGAACCTCAAAGAGATGAGAAAATGCGTGAATCAAGAATAACTCACCAGATTCTTTTAGATACTGCCAATCCTTTTTTTTCAACTCTTCGGCGTAGCTTTTTCTCTCATACTGAAGCTCTTCCTCCATAGATATGTAATATCGTGTCATCTTATTATCCTTTTTAATACCTCTTCCAATATTTTAGCATGTTGTCTCGCTAGGCGATATCAGTCCGTATTGTCGCAGGCGATAGCGGCTCGTTTCTCAGTGTCATAATCTATTCGGGGACTAAATGAGGTGCCTACAAACTATCTTTTCATTGTATAATATCTACTACCATGAATATGAAAGAAGCCAAGTATAGCAAGAAGGTCTTTGCGTTTCTCGATATCCTTGGATTTGAGCGGATCGTAAACGAATCCAAGAAGAATCCACAGCTTATTAGTAGAATTGCTAAGATGCTATCCCGATCCGAGCAAATAGCACGATCAAGTTTGACCGCTAAGCTAACTGTGCTAAAAGTAAACCTCAATAACTATGCATATCGTTCATTCTCAGATACTAGCGTGATTTGTGGTCCATATGATTCTCATCATGACCTCTCCTTCATTTCAACATGGATAATGATGTATCAACACCTAATGTGGAAAGAAGAGCGAACTTTTATAAGAGGGGCAGTAGTATATGGAGATTCATATTTAGATGAAAACGCAATCTTTGGCCCGGCTCTAATAGATGCTTATCGTCTTGAGAAATGTAACACGAAAGCTGCGTGGCCTAGAGTGCTAATTGATCAAAGTGTACTTGACAAAACCACTGAAGAAGAACGTATAAGGGATTTCTACGAATTCCTTAAGCAGGATGATGATAACCTGGTTTATCTGGACTACTTAAGAGAGCTGTTCCACTTAGTCGTTTTGGGAGAAAATAAAAGAATAACCGGTGAAAGACAACAGGATTTCGGTCTGCCAGCTAAATTTTTTGAGGAACACAAGCAAGCTATTTTGACGCAGGTATATAATTCCGTGAAGGAAGAAAACCAAGATGAAAGCAAAAAGATAATTGGAAAATATGTGAAATTATCTGAATACCATAACTCAACTATTGACAGACTTCGCCAAGTTATAAAAGACTTGATGAATAATAGCGGACTTATACCCGAATTGTTTGCCGACCAAATTAAATCTGCAAATGCAAAGAAATTGGGGGTACAGTACCATCCTAAGTACAGTGCTGAGGAACACCCCGAACAGTCAGATATGCTAAATATTCTCGGGACAGTTATAAATAGACTGGTTGAAAATCCGCCCCCAGATATTCTAGAAAAGCTGGGCATAGTGATCATTGGCCAAACGGACGAACTTGAATTGGGTAGAGTGATTCGTACTCTTTCTCAGGAAGCACCGCGAGCACTCTCAATATTAGACAAAGCCTTACAAGAGTCAATGATAGACATAGATAGCTTAGGATAGAGACATGAGTGAAGATTTAACGAGTGTTTGGAAAATTACAGTTAATATTCTAACCAGGCACTTAATCGAACATAACGCAACCGTGGCAAGACAAATAGATATAGCTATGGATCAACTCATTACAGCTGGCTCGGCTGAAGAATTCCAACAGATTGGAATAATAATGCGCGACGCATGGATAGAGTTTTCACAAAGTATATTTCGAAAGGAATTTTTACCGACTGGTGTTAATAGTATTAGTTCGGCAGATGCTAAAAGGTTAGTACAATATTCTCTGGAGAAGGTTAAAAGTAATACAGAATACTTGATAGAGTTGTCTAAAACTGCTTTTAATCTTTGTAACAAGGTTGAACACGATTTAAACGCAACTCAAGAAATGGCTCTTCAGTGTATCATTAGTTCTGTTATGTGCATGGGATTGATCCAAAAAACAATGATTAACAGCGATTTACTCATTTCAAGGCCATATTATAGATGTCCAAATTGTGGTAGCCTTAAACTAGAAACAAAAGAACATTGGGAACCAGACATTGAAGGGGCTTTCAAGGTTGATAAACTAACCTGCACAGAATGCGGTTGGTTCTATATCGAGGAAATGGGGGGCATAAGCGGAGTTGGTGAAGATACCTAACAGCCGGCCTATTTTTCTCGATAATGCGTATAATTGCACTTATACGCTAGGATTCGGGTAGGGAGGCGGGATTCTGTGTATTAGTCGTCGCCTGGCCATGACAGTTCCAAGCCGAACAAGTCGGCTCCCATTCTGCCCTCTCTTTCTGTTATTTTATTGGCTGCCGCATTAAGAATATGTTGAGTGATCAGCCACGAATCATCTTCCAATCTCTTGTTAGCCCAAGGGTTGTGCCACAGCCCCGGGTTACACTTCGCCACTGACCACGGCGTGAGATGCTCTAGGAAGAGCACTGCACTTACCCGCCGATAACGCGGCCCCTTGGGTCCAACCCATAATCCATTGGGGTGGCGAGTAGGGGTCGCCCTCCCTGTCCTCAGGTCAATGTTAACCGCGTGCTGGCCGAACAACGCATCCACTATGTTCTGGTTACGGTGGAACATACCTACGCCGTTGATTGCTATCATATATGGAAGATCAAGCTTCCCGTAGCGTGATGCCTTCCGCAGTAGAGGGTCTAGCCAAGCCTTACCTGGCTGACTCAAGCGCACTCTGTCCATCTGGATGCCAACCATGTTAATGTCTGCTATGCCTCGAAGTTCAGGAGCTTTTGGAATAGGCCTAAAATGAATCTGCCAGCCATCGTACTGCCAAACCCATTGCGGAATTGAGCCCTCGTTGCCTGACGATAGAGCTGTCCAAAGCGACTGCCAATCAACTGAGGCTAAGAGCGGTTGTAGGAAATCCCGCGCTCTCCGTCCCGACGGGGGTCGATTACCGGCCTGTATGAATTGCGCAATCACAAAGAAATCCGCGTGCTGCAGTCTGTTAACTGCGTCGTAAAAATTCCGGATAAGCTTGTTCTCCCAAACCTCTACGTCACTATCTCCAGCTGTCACACATTCCAAGACAAAGGCTGGCCGAGCGTCTCTCGTGGCAAGGAAATCAAGCTTCTTTCCCTTGGGGGAGAGAGTATGCGGTTGTACTCCTAAGTCGTGACGCTTTAAAAGGGTAGCACAGTATAACTCAGTGAACGCCCCCAAGTGAACGATGTCATCTGATGATCGAAATCGGTTTCTCAGGTCCTTTGTTTATAATTCTATCTATTGACATAATTGCATTCGAGGATTAAAGTTACTACAAATCTAGAGGATTATTGTTACGGGTATATAAATAACGCCTACAAGCGAGGTATAGCTATACTAATCAGTAGTGGTGACCATTTATTTGTTAAGTATGATCTCAGAAGTGCCATTGAAAACCAAAAGCAACAACTTCTTAAAGAAATTGACGGTATTGATAGCAATGATCTTCTTCGTATGAATATTGAAGAGCTTACCCATCACTTAACTGAGAAATACATTATGAATATTCCACAGTTGCTGGAAGACCACATTCAGGTAAGTCAAGAGGAAAGTAAGGTAGATGTTAATGGAGATCCAAACCGAATGATTATTGGTAGAAGCAGACCTGTATCTGTGGAAGGAACGACTTGGACTTATCACATACCATATGAGGGAGATATTCAATTATTTCATTGTCGAGCGTCAACTTTTACTATGAATCCACCAATAGCATCCATTGATGCAAATGAGCTAAAACTGTCATATACACTAACAGAACACGATATAGAGTCGATTAAGGCTGCATTTGAAAGGGATAAAGACGCGATTAATAAACACTTAGATTGGATAACTAAGGATGTATCACCCGTTAATGACTCTATTAAAAGTATGGCTCATCAGCGGATAGAAGCAAGACGTAGTAAATTGTTAAAGAATCAGGGTATCGTAGCAGAATTAGGATTTCCCTTGCGAAAAATGGAAGGTGCTGCAGAAACTTATGTTGTTCCAACGGTTCGTAAGAAATTGTTACCCGTGATGCCAAAAGCTTCGAAAGCTGCTTATATACCGGAACCAACCCTAAGCATGGAAGACTACGAACATATTATATCCGTGATGTCTAATATGGTTATGGTTATGGAACGAAGCCCACAAGCATTTAAAAATATGCAAGAGGAAGACTTAAGGCAGCATTTTCTAGTTCAACTGAATGGCCAATACGAAGGACAAGCCACTGGCGAAACATTTAACTTTGAAGGAAAAACTGACATATTAATTAGAGCTGAAGATAAGAATGTATTTATTGCTGAATGTAAGTTTTGGCATGGTCCCAAATCACTGATTGAGGCGGTAGATCAAATATTGAAATACACTACGTGGCGAGATACTAAAACTGCTATGCTTGTCTTTAATAGAGGTGGTTCGTTTTCGTCAGTATTGGAACAAATTCCTGAAGTGGTAAAAGCACATCCTAACTTTATAAAGGAAATAGAATATACATCCGAAACTGGTTATAGATTTACACTTCATCATAGAGATGACCCAGATAGAGAATTAATCCTTACCGTATTAGCATTTGAAGTACCTGCTTAAATGTGCATTTATACAGCATTTAAATTAGTGTATTAACCTATCCATCGGTGACGCCACTACGTGTCTCTTAAACATATCCTCAGAGTCTAATGCCTGTGTATATTTTCTGGTCATTTCAGGTGTATAATTACAATTGCATTGATAGTTTATTAGCTTAACGAAAGTATAGGCCGTCAGTGAAAGAAGCTATGCAAAAGAAACAAAGGCAAATTCAAATAGTTCCATCTATTGCGCAATCTTTGAAGCTCACACCGCAAGAAATAACAAACCATTTTGATGAGTTTAGTAGACTTTTTAGATCAAAGGCGGCATATCTTATTCCCGACAAGATTAATGATGTTATGACTTTGCAATGGATTATCCGTCTTTCTCAAAGTATGAAAATATTGAAGCAATACGAAGGATTTGAAAAACACCTCAATACTTATACGAAAAGCCAAGTGAAATCAAGCTACTTTGTAACGGCTATCGCTTGCTATTTAGTGGATAAAGGAGTAGACAATCTTATCCTTGAGCCGCAAGTATCTTCTACTGGTAAGAATCCAGATATTCTTGTCAATATAAAAGGCGAGGAAGTTTACTTAGAGTGCAAAATTATTGATACAAAACAATTTGACTATTTTGAAGAGCATAACAAAATGCTAGAAATATTACGTAAATACCTTGATGTCCCCCATCAGATTGATATTAGATATAAAGAGTCCATTCCAGATACTGAGCTTCACAATCTAGGTAAAGAATTACATGAGAGATTATCCCAGGTAAAGAGAGATGGGAAAATAATCAATAATGATAATCTTGAGGTAGGAGTGCAAATACGAGAGGCGTATTTGGACCAAAGGGTTAAAGTAATGTTATTTGGCATTATGGAAGACCTTGATAATAATTGCAGATATCCGTTGCATTCATATGGTGTAGATGGACATACCATCTCGTTAGCTGGACCTCGAGTGGATTTTTCGAAAGTATTAAGAAATAAATTTGCTAGAAGTAGAAAGCAGCATCCGGGTAATGAGCCATATATATTGATGATTGATGGAAACACGATATTAGGAAGTCAAGAAGCAAACACTCGTGCATTAGCCTCGGCTTTCCAGCCTCAAGTAAATACTAGATTTGGTGCTGCTATTCTCGTGGACTACCATCCGACTTTCGATAGTTTAGAACTCGTCTATGATTTCAGAGTTGTGCCAAATCCTTTCGCCAGATTCCCTATCAGTAAGGAATTTGAAGGACTTTTCTCTAAATCTAACTGATTATTAAATGGATATTTTACTTTTTAACCAACCTATCCACCGGTAACGAAAAAGGAAGAAACTGTTTTGTATTGTGTCTACTATACCACCGAAGGTGTAACCCACAATTCGTCTCAAAAAGGAACCTTTTTAGGGCTCGGTTGTTTGATATTTTAGTAAAAAAAGCATAAAATCAGGGTGTCGGTTGACCTAGTGTCTTGACACCCTGATTCTTTTAAAAACTTCCCGACAGGAAAAGCCTTCCAGTCTTGGTAGGCCGTACAGGTCTCGAACCTGTGACACCCTGATTAAAAGTCAGGTGCTCTACCAACTGAGCTAACGGCCCATTTGCCTTTCTTCACCAAGTTTTTGGTTCCCTGATTTTACCATGCTAC
>SDBS01004722.1_pt1 | contig 13351 bp, 13 predicted proteins | sample 2277091 | NCBI WGS metagenome assembly SDBS01 (sample SAMN10404972, study PRJNA504765) | marine sediment metagenome | isolation source: marine sediment core GS10_PC15, 163 cmbsf | place: Arctic Ocean: Southern Knipovich Ridge | collected 2010 | reverse complement strand
CGGCAACGTCCACTTTGACACTCAGGTGGTCGAGCCGGATCTCGGCACGTACTTCCCCAACGTCGTGACGGGCATCAACCTCGAGGTTGTCGCAGACGTACCGATCTGCGAATAGACCTTGCCGCAATGACCGGAGGGGTCGGCCAAGCCGGCCCCTCCTAGCCTAACGCCGCAAGGAGGCGAGAGAATGCCGTATGTGATCTGCAACGCAGTTTACGAGTACGATCCGGTCGGCAAGCACATCGAGGCCGACCTGAAGAAGACCGAGATCAGCGAAGTCGTCCGTCTGCGTCCCGGCGACGACTTGATCGTCGCGGGCACCTGCACCGAGCTGTCGGAAAGCGACCTCGACATGGTCATCGTCTGCACGTGCGGCCTCATGTTCTGGGAACAGAAGCACCCCCACTTCACGATGGCGGGCCCGGAGCATACGCTGTCCAACCTCGAAGACCAGCTCGGCAAGCTGGAGAAGGGCACGGCGGCCCACAAGGCACTAGCCGCTGAGGTGAAGGCCGCGAAGAAGAACATCGCTGACGAGCGCAAGGAGCACGCGCCGGCGGGGACGCTGGCTGATAGTCTCGCGGCCACGAAGGCGGCCTCCGAGAAGACGACCGCGTAAGGAGCAGGCCATGTCCCACAGCTACGGCGGCAACGTCGCCACGTCGGATCTCGACTGGATACGGTTTCAGATCCAGGACACGGGGCCGGACAGCGACAGCGGCGAGCCCTGGTACTTCACCGACGAGGAGATCGCCGGTATCTTCGCCATCCATGGGACCAAGCTGGCGGCCGCTGTGGACATTCTCTACACGTGGGCGCGGCGCCTTGCCCACTCCCCGAACTTCCGCATAGGACGGTTCTCCGAGGACTACGCGACGGCCGCGAAGACGCTGAACGACAAGGCCGCCGAGCTGGATAAGATGCTATCGACCGCGACCTCTGGTCTCTACGCCGGCGGCGTAAGCGTGGCCGACAAGGCGGCGAAACGGGCCAACACCGACAGGACGCAGGGCGCGTTCCGGCGCGGGCGCTTCGACAACCCGAGGGCGGGACGGTGAGACAGTGCCGATAGACGCCTCCATGTTCGAGGAGATGCGGCCCGAGCTAATTCGTTTCTACGAGCAGGCAGAACTTCGCCTGGAGAAGCTCATCGGCCGGGCCGGTACGACCGCCTTCGAGGAGCGGCGGGCGCAACTTCTCCTCCAGCAGATTGACTCCACCCTGCGGGCGCTGGAGAACCACCAGCGCGGGTGGTCGGAGAAGAACCTGCCGCGGGCATACCGTCGCGGCATGGAGCTGACGAACGCAGCCTGGAACATGCCGGTGCTGCCGCCGATGACGCTCATCAACCGGCAGCAGGTGAACACGCTCATCGCCCGTTCCATGGCAGACACGGCGGAGGCGCTGGAGAGTATCGCTCCCTTCTCCCGCCGGGTGTGGATCGACACGCAGCAGCGGCTCGTGCGAGAGGAGGCGATAGCGCGGCTCATCGCGGAAGGTACCGTCGAAGGGCTGGGCCCGGAGGAACTGTCGAGGCGCATACAGGCGACGCTTCGGGACGCGGCCGGCGGCCGACTGAGGGGGGTCGTCTCGGACGAACTGAGGAGGGGCCTGGAGCAGACCGCCCGGGGCGAGTTCATCACCATCACGACCCGCACCGGCGGCACGAGGAGGTACACGCTCAAATACTACGGCGAGCTCGTTGCCCGCACGGCACCGCGGCAGGCGGCCACGGAGGGGGCCATACAGCGGACGCTGGAGCTGGGCGGCGACCTCGTGACGATAAGTGTGCATGCGAACTCCTGTCCTATCTGTCTCCCGTTCCAGGGCAAGACATACTCGCTGACGGGGCAGACGGCCGGCTTCGGCATACTGCCGGACGAGGCGCGGCCGCCGATACACCCGAACTGCCGGCACGTCCTTATGGGGACGAGCGAAGACGCCTTTCTGCCAGAAGAGCTTGACCGTATGCGAGACGTGTCCGCGTCGGAGGTTCCAGTGGCCGACGTGGGCGACTGGCAGGAACGCCTCGATATAGGCAACGTGACGAGCGTGGGGGTGGCCTGATATGCCACCACGTGTAGTTCTGCGCTACTGCATCCACACGATAGTCCTACTTCGCGGGCCTTCCGGTGCAGACGGTGTGGGGTTGGATTCCTACGGGGAGCCGCTGGACGAAGCGACGCCGGCCTCGCTGACGCTAGCGGTGCGGTTCGAGTTCGACAATAGCCGCATCATAGACGATTCCGGCGAGGAAGTGGTCTGCGCGGGGCGGATCTTCATCCCGCCGACGTATCTGGACCCGGTGACGGGCGTGGAGACAAACCTGGACATTGGGCCACAGGACAGGGTCGTATTCGAGGGACGCACCTACGCCATGGCGCGGCGCGACAGACAGGAGGGATGGACGGACGACCGCGGTCGACACTGGGACGTCTACGTGAGATAGAGATGGCAGAGGGCATCAAGTGGGACCCAAACAGCCAGCGGCGTTTCTCGCAGAGGTTGGAGAAATTGCGGAAGACCTATCCGACCGCCACGGAGCAATGTGCCGGAGCCATCGGTGAACGGGTCCTGCTGGACGCCGCGAGAGAAACGCCGACCGTGCCCGTCGACACCGGTACTCTGCTGGGCAGTGGGACTTATGAAGTTTTCGGTGGAGCGCACTGGCGTGAGGCGAAGATCGTGGCGGGATTCAATACGCATTATGCCGCCAGGGTCCATCAGGTCCCGATGAATTTCAAGCAGCCCAGCGCTGGTAACTACTTCCTCTCCTCGAAGTTGCAGCGAAACGGCGCGAAGTATATTCAGATATGGACAGCCTGCGTGTCCCGCCGCCTGGGGATGAACTGATGGCGCTTCTGATCCGCGAGGTCTTCGACTGGGTGGCGGCCGAGACGCTACTTGAGCGCGGCGTCGAGTGGCACTGCGGTTACATGCCCGTCCAGCAGACCGGTGCTGTGGCTGTTCTATTGCCCCGCCCGGGCGACCCGATGCAGCCACGGCTGAGGCATAACGAGGGCGTCTACGGCTTCCAGATCCTTGCCTGGGGGCCGACAGGCAGCGACTTTTGGGACGTCTATCGGCTGTCCTACGTGATATTCAATGCCATGGGCGACGTACCTCATGCGACGCTCGGTGATGGCACGTACGCGAACGAGTGGGAGGCGGATGTCATGGCGGCCCGCTCGGAACCATACTACCTCGGAGGCGACGAGCGTTTCCGGTTCGAGATAAGTTTCGACGTAGACGTATCGGCCCGCACGGCCGAACTAATGACGGTGTAGGAGGATGCCGCAATGGCAACCGCTGACAGTTGGGTGTTGAAAGGGCCCGCCCGCGTCATGTACGGGCCGGCCGGGGCGGAAGTGGAGTTTGGAAAGACCGCCGAGACCCCGGTTATCGTGAGGATCAGGGAAGAGGTTTCCCCGATCCAGTTCCACCAGACAGGCATCAACAAGTGGGACTCGATTACAGTCGGGAAGACCATCGAGGTCGAGTGCTCCTTCGCGAGCCTCAGCTGGACATTGCTGATGAATGCGATGCCGACCGAGGCGTTCCTATGCGACGGCGTGACAACGCCGACGTCCGGGATACTTGGGGACCAATCAATGGAGATCCTCGTTGGCCTCGGCACCAGCCACCGCGACAACGCGCAACGGCTCATCGTGCAGCCGTTCTTCAACGGCGTCGTCGACCCGAACCCGGAGGTCTGGTTCTACTTCCCGCTGGCGTACCCGGTCGTTGACGCGGAGATCAACCATGACTACGAGTCGCAGAAGGTCCTGCACGTGATGTTCGAAATCTTTCCGGTCTCGCAGGACTGCCCGCGGCTCATGTTCATGGGCAACGAGGATCTGCTGTGCGCTTGCGACTAGACGCGACATAACCAGGAGGCGAGAGATCATGGACGAGAAGCAAGACGTATTCGACCTTGACGAGTTGGCGGCCGAGCCGCTAGTCGTCAAGCTGAAGGACAAGCCGTACACGATCAACGTTACGGTCGAGACGATGATGGCCGTGGACAAGGCGCAGCGCGAAGGCGATGACCAGTTCGCACTTGCGAGCATCATCATGGCGGAAGCTGGCTTGCCGCAGGAGATGTTTAAGGCTCTATCTATACAGCAGGCCCTCAAGCTGACGGAGCTTATCACCGAGCGTTTTTTCCCGGGGGAGGCGACGGAGACGGAGAGCCCATCGCGTGGCCCGACGCCCTCGCCGCCTTCCTCCGATACGTCGGTGGAGGCTACCGACTAGAGGAGGTTCTGCAGATGCCGTTCCGGACGTTCCAGAGCCTCCTGAGGGCCGGCTACCGGCTGCAGGCTAGGGAATATCTCATGGCCGCGAGTGCGGCTGCGTTCCCGCACATGCAGGATCGTGCGCGGAAGGACTTCGTGCGCCGGTTGGAGGGTGCTGGCGACACGCCGACGGAATGGCCTGCGCCGACCTCACAGGCAGAGCCCGGTAGCGGCTGGGACAACCTGCGCGCGTATGCCCAGCGTGACGCGGCCCGCATTCCCTTGACGGCCACGGCGACGGCGAAACTCACGGCCGACCAGAAGGCAACCATGGCAGCAAGACAGGATAACTGATGGCTGGCTTTCAGGCCGGCAGCGTCTTTGGCGAGATCGTCCTCCGCTACGATAAGGCGACGAAGGCGCTGACGACCGTAGAGCGGCAGACGAAGCGGTCGATGTCGCGTATGACGAAGGCCGTTCAGAAGCACCAGGAAGCCATCGGCGCGATGGGCCGCAGTATGGTCATCGCGTCGGCGGCTATGGGCGCGGCGCTCGTTGCCGCTGTCCGCCAGGCCTCGGCCTTCGAGCAGGCTATGCGGAACGCGAACTCGATCATGAAACTGACCGAGGACCAGTTCCTTTCCATATCCGAAGAGATTAAGGTCCTCTCGACGGAGTTGCCGCAGAGCGCGGAGGTGCTTGCGGCCGGCCTCTACCAGCTCGCCTCCGGCGGCATCGCGGCGGCGGATTCTATGGACGTCCTCGAAGCGGCGGCCACGGCCGCGGTTGCGGGCGTTTCCAATACGGCTACGGCGGCCTCGGCGCTGATCACCGTCTTGAATACCTACGAACTAGAGGCCCGCCAGGCGACGGCAGTGTCCGACGTACTCTTCAAGATTGTCGAGAAGGGCGTATTGACCTTTGAGGGGTTGGCCAGTTCTCTCGGTATGGTCGTGGCCTCGGCCGCTCCGGCGGGCGTTAGCCTCGAAGAGGTTGGCGCGGCCATGGTTGTGATGACGCGATCCGGCTTCGAGGCAGCGCTTTCGGCAACCTCGCTTGCCCGTATCATGGAGACGTTCCTGAGCCCCGGTGACGAATTCGCAAAGGCGTTGAAGGGTATCGGGATCGAGAGTGCATCGCTGTTCATCCGCACAGAGGGACTGGCTGCTGCGGTCCAGGCATTGAATGACGTTGCCGGAGGAACGCCGGCGCTTCTGGCCGCGATGGGCATCGAAAAGCGGGCGCTCCGTGCGGCCATGGCTTTGACGCGTGGCGAGGGCAAACTCTTCACCGAGATGCTAGCCGAGATGCAGAATGCTGTCGGCGCGACGACGGCTGCATTCGATGAGCAGTCGAAGGCCTTTGCCGTCCAGTGGGACCTCTTCAGGAGCACCGTCAACGAACTGCTCATCACGCTCGGCGAGGAGTTGCTGCCGACGATTCAGGATTATATGGACCGTATTGGCGCCGTCGTCGAACGGACCAGCGAATGGAGTAAAGCGAATCGCGCCCTCGGGCCATCGCTGGCGAAGATAGCGACGAATACCACCCTGACCGTCGGAGCGTTCGGTGCCATGGCGCTCGGCATCAAGGGTCTCGTAGCATTGTTTTCTGGTCCCGTAGGATTGATCGCTCTGATCGGCTCCGCAACCACCGCCCTCATCGTGAACCGTAAGGAGATCGCGAAGTGGGTCGATAGTGTCATCGATGCGAAGTTGCGGATACTTGACGCTACGTCCGACATGACGGACGCCATCGAGGACACCACCGATGCGCTGGCGTCCTTCTATCCGCCCGACGTCCGGAAGCTCATAGGCCAGGAATTGCCGGCCGACGTCGAGAAGGCGCGGCGGGCATTCGAGGAAGCCATAACGCAATTCCTCGCCTTCGAGGAGGCATTCACACCGAGCCCCGAAGCTGGTCGCCGATACGACGAGCTGCGGGACCGAATAGGCCATCTGGGCATTGCCTTTCGTAACGTGGCGCGGGAAGCCGGACTACTCGGCATGAAGACGAAGGAGGGGGGCGAAGAGACCGCGGGAGCGGCCGCCAAGACCAAAGAGTTCACCAACCGCCTCGAAGCGCTCTTCGCCGAGATACAGAAGCTCAATCAAGAGCTAAGGGAGTTGCCGGAGGGAACGCGGGCGTATGCCGATGCGCTGGTGGAACTGACGGCCGCACAGGAAGAGTATAATAGACTGCTCGGTCCTGCCACCGGCTCCGTCCTGGCGCTGTTTCTCGCCGAGTCTAAATTGTGGGCGCAGAATATTCTGCTCGACCGGCAGTTCCGCCAGTTCAGCGCGACCCTTACCGATTGGAATGCGGGCGTGGATCGGGCACGAGTAGTCGTCGCTAGTCTTTCCGGTATGTTCCAGCCCTTCATCGCAGGCGCTAGACAATGGAGCAAGTCGATGATGGTCGCGCGCCAGCAGTTGCAGTTCTTTATGAATCAAGTCGTGGCGATGACGGGCGGCGTCTTTCCGGGCTTCGATATGTTCAAGGATATCCAGGAGCAGATCGTCGACCTGCAATTCCAGTTGAGCAAGGGGTTGATACCGCTCGAAGCAGTGGCGGCAACAAAGGCGAGGATCGAAGAATTGCGGGTAGCGCTGGCTACTCTTAGCGATGTCTCCAAAGAAGAATCCAACGAGATTTCACGCATCTGGCAGCACACCTGGGAGCGCATCCAGGACGGGTTCGCCAACACCATCGAGCGCATTCTGATAGAAGGTGGCGGACTCGTCGACTGGTGGCGTGGCATCAACGACATCATGCGGAAGATATGGGCGGAGCTGCTCGCCTCCATGGTGACGATGTGGCTGCGGGACTTCATCGCCAAGATCGCCGCGCAGAGATTCGGCATCGAAAACATCTTTGGGGCGGCCGTCGCCGGGGCGACAGCATTGACCGTGGTGGCCTCGCCGACGGTAGCGACGGTCGCCCTGCCTTCTCCGGACGCGCTTGTCGCTCAAGGCGCGGCCGGCATGAGCGCGCAGGCAGTTCCCGCCGGGGCCCCGATAGCGGTGACGATCAACGCCGTTGACGCGGCCAGCTTCTCCGACCTGCTGGCCAGGAATCCGAAGCTGATTGCTAACGCGGTCGTCCAGGCGTTCGGCGAGAATAGCCCGCTCGGAAGGAGGGGCGCCAGATGAGCGACGAAATCTATCCGAACCTGCAGCAGGCGGAGATGCGCGCCCGCATGATCCACAACACGGAGGAGGTGCGCTTCGAGACCGGTTGGATTCAGCGCAATGCTCTTTGGGTTCATCCCCGCATGGCCTGGAATCTGCGCTACCCATTCGTCTTCGATGAGGCACCCTCCTACCAGCCGGACTTCGACACGTTGCGGAACTTCGTGCTGCGGCACCGGGGCAAGTTCGAGCGCTTCTGGTTCCGGGACTTCACGGATGAGACACCACGCCTGCGGACGTTCGGTACTGGTGACGGGACGACGCGGCAGTTCAAGATCATGCACGACTGGAACGAGAATGTTGTCGTCTATCTCGACGGTGCGGTGTATCCAGGAGTCTTCGTAGACGCCGAGACGGGGTGGGTGCTGTTCGACGTGGCGCCGGCAGATGGGGTTCTGCTCTCCTATGACGCCGACGAATGCCGCTTCCGCACACGCTTCGCCGAGGATGTGTGGACGCACGACCGTTTCAAGTGGACCGGGATGGGCGGCACGTTGGCACTCGAACAGATCTACGATGTCGAGGACAACTACCCGATCAGCCAGGAAATCTATGGTGGCGCGGGGCACGAGGAAACCCTCGACGCGGTTGGCGAGGCAGTGGGATACAGTTTCGCGTGTCCCGTCGCCGTGACCGTGACGAATCTCTACTACTATCATATCAATACGGTAGGCAACCCGGGACAGGTGCGAGTATCGCTCTACACGAACATCGACGGTGCCCCAGGCGTGCAGCTCGTTACCGCGACGCACACGCCAGCCGCGGCACCTCCTGCCGGTACGTGGATCGCCCTCGCCTGCGCCGCGACGGACTTGACGCAGAACACGCGCTATTGGATGGTGATAGAAGCAGACGCAGGGCTATGGAACGCCGGCAACAGTCGCGACATTCGATATGCCGACGGCGTCTCCGCGGCCGTCTGGCCCCAGGACAACATAGCCTACGGTGCCTATATCACGCAGGATAACTTCTGCCGGAACACCCCACATAGTTGGCTCGGAGTATCGGTGAGGAGCGCCGCCGGTGTCTGGGGTGCGCACGACAGGGCGGCCCGGCCGGCTTTCTTCTTCAACAATGCCGGACAGATGATGGGGCATTGCCAGTTCGGGCTGGCAGAGGATGTTTTCGGCATTGTGCGTACACGCGCCGTAGTGCTGATCACTACCACGCACGATATCACCATCGACCGTATCGGTGCCGTATTCAGCACCGCCGCCGCCCCCGCGGCCAATCTGGAATATCGTCTTGAAGTCCTAAGTGATCCTGGCGTGGCGCAGCGCACTGGCATTCTCCAGACTCCTACTGCACTGGGAGGCCGGGCGGCATTCATGGAGCGATTCCTTGCGACGCCATTCACCATCGCGGTAGGTGATACGCTTTATGTGGACTTCTATTCGCCGCTGTCCATTGCCGGTGCTCCATGGACCCATCTAGGCCATGGAGATGGCTGGAGTTGGCCGGGCGGTTGGGTTGTTGCATGGAACGCCATTACCTGGAATGGCGCAACGCAAAACTGGTGGCGTTCTGCCGACGGCGGTGCGACGTGGCCGGTGCAGCTCAGCGCAGCCTTTACGCTCAAATGCCGAGGATGGTTCGAGGGATGATGCCATGAAGGACATCAACCCACTATTCGCCACCGCCCTCTTCTCAGAGGAGCGAGAGGTCACAGAGGTAGCCATCTGGACGCTCGTCTATGGCGACGGGACCTTTCGCTTCGTGAACCGTGACCATCCGCTCGAGATCAACCTGGGCGACGGTATGTTTCGATATGAGCCGCTTCCCTTCCGACGTAGCACCCTGGAGGCGCAGTCCGATCTACAGGTCGACAAGTTGACGTTGGAGATGCCGAACGCGGAGTTGCTGGTGCAGTACGCCGCCAGCTCCGAGCGTGCCTTCCTGGGCGACCTCGTCCTCAATGGCGTTCTCGACTACGCGCAAATAGACATCTGGCTCGTCAATGTCCGCAACCTTGGCTCCATGCGGCACTCTTCCTGGGAGGTCGTCGGCTCGCCCCAGATAGATCGCAGCGTCGTCTCCGTGGATCTGCAGAGCCGCATGGGTATGGCGATCCGCAAGGCGCCGCGCCTGATCGTACAGGAGAGCTGCGGCAACGCTCTCTTCGACGACATCTGCGCGCTCGTGCGGGCGCTATGGACTGTGGGTGGGGTTGCGACGGGAGGGAACCGTCTGAGCATGACGAGTGCCCTGGTGAATCCTGTCGCCTGGTTCGACCTGGGCGAGATCACATTCACATCCGGGGCGAATATCGGGGCGACGAGGATGGTGTCGGAGTATTTGGGCGCCGGCGTCTTCACCTGGTCGGTACCGCTACGCTTCGCCGTTATCGCGGGCGACCAGTTCGAGGTAGTATCAGGGTGCAATAAGACAACGGATATATGCGAGAACAAGTTCAACAATCTAGCGCGGTTTCGCGGCTTCCCGAACATCCCGCGGGCGGAGACGGTGGCGAACTGACGGCGGCCCAGAAGGCGGCCATCCCTGCTATCGCTCGTTCCTGGGTCGGGACACCGTTCCACCATGGCGCGGCCATCAAGGGCGTCGGGGTCGACTGCGCGCGGCTCCTTATCGAGATCCTGGCGGAAGCGGGAGTCTGGGAGTCGTGGTGCCCGGACGAGTACGCGCCGGACTGGTTCCTGCATTCCGGCAGGGAACGGTATGTCGAGGGCCTTCGCCCGCTGGCGGAATCGGTGCCGCCGCCCTGGGAGATCGGTGACGTGTTGACGTACACTTACGGACGCCGTGTGAGCCACGCGGCGATATACATTGGGAACGGCTTGATCATCCATGCCCAATCTGGCATGAGCGTCGCCATTATGACGACCGAGACGGAGCCGCTGCGGTCCCGCTTTGCGGGCGGTTGGAGGATGCGACAGTGCAGACCGCAGTAGCGGTAATCGGCGGCATAGCTGGCTTCGCCATTGGCGGCCCCGCCGGGGCCCGATGGGGCTTCGCCATCGGCGGTATGATCGGTGGCTACCTCTACCCGCCGGGCGGCGGTGCGGACGTGCCGCAGCTCGCCGGTGGGCGCTTCACATCTGCCCAGAAGGGCCAGGTGCTGCCCGTGATCTATGGCCGGGTACGCCTTCCTGGTTCGGTCATCTGGATGGGGGACTACCAAGAACACGATGAGGGCGGCAAGAAGGAACCATCGGTGACGACCTATAGCGCAACCCTAGCCGTGGCGCTGTGTGAGGGACAGGCCAGTCAGTTCCTCCGCATCTGGGTCGGCGACGACGAACGTGATATCGCGGACGTGCCGCACACGATACACCTCGGGACTCCGGACCAGATCCCGGATGCGTACATGGCCTCCGTGCTGGAGGACGACCAGCCGAATCTCAACTATCCGTATGTCTGCTATGTCGTCCTGAACAACTGGAATCTCGGCTACTCAATGAGCATCCCGAACCTGTCCTTCGAGATGGAGCGCCTGACGTTCGATATCAACCTGCATAATCCAGCCATGGCGGCGCTCGGCCTGAATGGCTTCGCGGAGGATGCCAACGGGGACATGAACCCCGTCTACTGTCTCGCCGACTTCCTCACCGATACGCGCTATGGTTTAGGGATACCAGTGGCGGACATCCTCGGCGCTAGCTTCATTACGGAGGCGACTTGGGCGCAGGGCGAGGGACTCTACTGCTCACCGGTGCTGGACGTATCGCAGAATGCCATCCATCATATCGAGCACCTCCTCAGCTACTTCGATGGGATTCTCATCTACTCGCAGGGTCTGTTCAAGTTGCGGGCCCGCCATAATCCGGCCTACGAGGCGGTTGACTATCAGCCCGTCGATTGGACCGAATGGGTGGAGCAGCCCATATGGAGTCGGGCCATATCGAGGCAGACCCCGAACCAGCTCGCGCTGGAGTACAGATTGCGCGAGAACGACTATAATAAGAGCATCGCGATCAAGCAGGACGATTGGGATATCGGCCGTAGGGGTCCATACCGGGAGCAGATATCGCTGCCGGGCGTGACCACGGAAGTCGTGGCCGATATCCTGTCGAGCAAGTACATGTGGAGCAAGGTCATCGCGCCCTTCATGGTGGAGGTTCGGCTCGGACCGCAGGCGCTATACTATGAGCCGGGAGATCTGGTTTCGCTCGTCGGGAGCGGCGCCTACGCTATGGAGAATAGCCGCATCCGCATCGTCAACATCCGCGAGGAAAAGAACGGGGAATTCACGATCACGGCAATAGAGGAGAGATAGGTGGGGCGAGAACAGACATACGAGACGGCGCTGGGCCAGGTGACGCTGGCCAGTGATTGGGGCGCCCTGCACCTGGCCTTTGAGCGCCGCTGCGGCTGGCAGTTCAAGGGCCCGAGACAGGTGCGCGTGGAAGTCGAACGGGTGCCTGTCGCCGAGATGCCGGAGAAGCCGGCCGGCGCACTCGACGTCATGGATGCCCACGTCATTGTCTCTTCGGATTGTATCTCGGCCGTCGTGCCCGAGCCGTCTTTCTGCGCCGGCGTCATCATCGACTGGCTATGGCTGGCCATCGGGAAGCATTGCCTGCCAGAGGGTTGGATGCCCGTTCATGCCGCTGCCGTTGCTGATGGAGAAAAGATCACCCTGATAGTTGGTGCCAGCGGGGCGGGCAAGACGACCGCGCTGCTAGCTATGTTGGATGCAGGGATGCAGTACGTGAGTGACGACGCGGTCCTGTGGGATTCTCGAACGGGTGATGTCCGTCCCTGGACGTGCGATCTTCACCTGACGCCAGAGCAAATGCAAGAGCGTTGGCCGGAGCTGATAGGCAGCACGGTCGACTTCAATGGGAAGATACGCGTCGCCGCGCACGCCCTGGGGCATGATGCCAGTTCTGGCGGCCGCCTCGCCCGCATTGTCGTCTTGGCGAACCAGGGTAACGATATCCATGTGTCGCACGAAGGTGTCGGCATGGGAGAGATGTTACCCCTCGGGAGCGTCGACTGGGACGTGCCCATCGAATGGTGGGGACCGAAGCCGTCCGATCTCGCGGAGCGCGTGATGGCGGGCCGGGATGCACCGTCTCCGTCGCTGGCAGTCTGTACCCCGTTCTCCGGCAAGGCATGGGCGCTTCCGCGTTGGTTGGAGTCGTTGGATGCCCTCGGCCTGCCCCACGATGCGCGGTTCCTGTGGCTCTGCAATAGCGAAGATGATACCTTTTGGAAGGCACTCCAGGAGAAGGCCGCGACGCTTCCGAACGTCCAGGTGTGGCGGGACACGCACCGCGTCGGCGTGAAGGACCGCCAGGTCACCTACCTGTGGCAACAGATAAGGAGTCGGCTTCCCGAAGGCACCGAACTCGTAATGACGCTGGAAGACGATGTTCTGCCGGACGCTGGAGCCTACGCTATGCTATTGCGGGAGTGGCAGCGGCGCGAGGGCGGAGACATGGTGGGGATACCAGTTGCCCACACCTACATGCACGGGGAGGTTACCGCGCTCGCGTGGGTATACGAAACCGCTGGCCCCCGGACAGATCCGCGCTTCATCATCGCCGACGGGGTGGCGGCGAAGGAGGCCATGCCACGTCTTGGCCCCGACCGGGTAAGCGGAATGTCGTTTTCGTGCGCCCTGGTATCGAGGAAACTCTTCGACTCGGCGACGCTCGCGCCCGGGCCAGACGCCTACGGGGCAGGTGGCTACGACCACCAGTTCTGCATGGACATCGCGGCGCAGGGGGCGCAGATCGTCGCCCATTGGGGCATCGGTACGAGCCACCTCAAGCGGGAGACTGGGGGCGTTCGGGACGTGCGCCTGAACGCCAGGACGATATTGATCGTCGGCGAGGGGCAGGGCGTGGAGGATGGTACGCGGTACAACATTGTGGGTCGGACGCCCCCTGAAAGGCTGATCGAGCGTGTCGGGGATGCCGATTATGCGCTGTTCGTCTCGCCCTCGGAGGATATCAC
>SDBS01004721.1_pt1 | contig 13351 bp, 6 predicted proteins | sample 2277091 | NCBI WGS metagenome assembly SDBS01 (sample SAMN10404972, study PRJNA504765) | marine sediment metagenome | isolation source: marine sediment core GS10_PC15, 163 cmbsf | place: Arctic Ocean: Southern Knipovich Ridge | collected 2010 | reverse complement strand
AAGGGTACGCTGTAGTCCCTCAACAGGTTGATCCCCCTCATTACCTTTTCCCAGGTACTTGTCTGTCCCACACCCCGCCTGTGGTAATCATGAATCTCCCTGGGACCGTCGATGGATATCCCTACCAGGAACCGGTGTCTTTTCAGGAAGCGGCACCAGGATTCATCCAGCAAAGTAGCGTTTGTCTGAATGCTGTTCTCAATCTTTTTATTGCCTGCGTATTTTTTCTGTAAATACAGGGCCTGCTCATAAAAAGCCGGTCCCGCGAGAGTAGGTTCTCCTCCCTGCCAGTTGAAAACGACTACCGGAGAAGCCTGTGCATTGATATACTGTTTCACATATTCCTCGAGCACCTCCTCCTTCATCATGTATGGACTGTCTTCATACATGCACATCTTCCCGCGATAGTAACAATAGTTACAATCCAGATTGCACAATGCCCCTACTGGCTTTGCCATCAGGTTAAAGGAAGCAGGTATGTTCGGATATTTCAACATTATCAAGCAAGCACAAAGGCTTCCATTCCAGGAACACTAAAAATAACACGGTTCAGGCTGTCGACCAAATATTCGGAAGGAATAATCCCGTCGCCAGGTATATCGAATACCTTTAAGTCCATTGTACGTGCAGCGCAATCAACTATTCTTAATTATTCTTTTGGCAGCCATCCAATTGTTATCAAAGTAGACATGTAGAATATAAATCCCATTCGACAAGTCCCTTACATTTATAAAAATTTCCCTTCCATTTTTTATACTTACATACTTAACTGACCTGCTAATCATATCGTAAAAAACAACTTTCCTAACGGGTAAAGAGGTTTTAACAATCAGAAAATCAATGATTGGGTTCGGAAATACATCTATTCCCTGTTGATTAACAAAAGATGTTATTCCGGTTATTAAATCAACTTGAAGGACATTGGACCAGGCTGAAGCCCCAATGGAATTTACGGCCTTTACCCGGTAGTAATAGATCCCTTTCGGAAGGCCTTCATCAGTGAAAGATTGAATATCTTTAGTAAGTTGAGCCACCACTTCAAAAGTGTTCCCTCCATCCGATGACCGTTCAACAACATACTGGTCTTCATCCAATGCTATGTCTATCCACTCCAGGCTCACATACCTGGAAGTATCCGTAAATGAATCGGAGGTTTTCAATTTTGCAGGCGCATCTGGACCTACACCAAATGTCAGGCGTTCTGATAATTGGGCCTCATACAAAGATGTCGGAATTACACTTTCTCCTGTACCTTCTATCCATCCAGCCGGATGATAAAAGGGACCATTATTATTTACTGTTGCATTACAGGCAATGCCATAATTCTGTCCAATTGGAGGTTTTTGAATAACGATTTGATTAGCTGGTGCTGACACATTCCATGCTACCATATTTGTTCCACTCCAGCCATGCCCTGTACCCCAATCTCCCCTATTATACAGTCCCAATATCCTTGTTGTATTATTCGAATTCAAAGAAGTATTGTCCCACAGAATGCCTTGTCCCCACCTGCGGTGAGATTCAGAAGAAGTGTGATCACCCGTAGAGCTGCAATTCGTAAAAACAATACCCGATACTGCGCTGGTCCCATTTGAAACAAAAGCATGGCGTCCCTCGGAGGCATGACAATTGTTAAACAGAATATTATTACTGGCATTTCCCAGATTAAAGTTATACCTCCGCGATCCAGTTATTATACTAATTGGCTCAAGGGCTGAACAGTTCATTACAGTGCTGCGCGAGGCATCTTCAAAATTGAATCCGGCAAAGCCGAAATGTAAAACAGTAACATTTTTTGCCCAACAATCTTCAACCCTGACAAATCGAATTCCATTCCAGATATGGTCTTCATCTTCACCGCCGTTTGTTTCAATATCAACCCTGAGATTTTCAATGCCAGATTCGGTGACAAGGTTACTTCTTGTAAAGATCCATGCATAAGCCTGGGACAATGAGCCGTCAATTTCGTGATAAAGTGGAGCATCTAATTTGATTTTATTCCCTTCGATCCGGGTAATAAACCGATTGAAATACATATCAATTTCACCTGGTTGCCATAGAACATCACCTGCAGTACCACCATAATCCACAGCGGCCAGCCATTCATTCGTACTGGGATGCCTGATGATCATATTATCCCCTACACTATACTTTGATGCATCTTCAACTTCAATGATACGGCTTCCGACCGGGACGTATTCGCTTGCAATATTCACCCGTGAGCCGGGTACTTCATCTCTCCACCTTGTTTTTTCATTACCGCCAATAACAATAAGCGTCCGTTGGTGGGGCGAATCATATTTTCCCTGTAAAATGGTGTTGTCAGTTGAACTGGCCCCCTCTCCTGATCCCCGGAGTACTACACCGCTGCTTTTTATATAAATGACCCCATGAACAGGATATAGTCCGGGTTTAAGTAAAAGAGCCCCCCTGAACCCATTTTCATCCAGGGCCAGACCCGAAACCTGGTCGATTGCGGATTGTATATGAGCCGTATTATCGCCTGGGATTGGGCCGAGTTCCAAAACTACCGGCAGTTCCGGTATATCAATCTCTCCATTTTTATAACCTGCATGACTGAAGTCCGGAATACGGTTGCCATCCTTATCAGAATGGTAAACCAGGCGGTTATTGTCATCGAAGTGCAAAATTGATGACTGATACTGGCCCGATACCAGGTTTGATATAAGGAAAAGCAACAGTACAAATAAATGTCTGGGGCGATTCATGGGTTTATTATTGTGTTATTGATCGGTGATAATAAAATCTACCTGATCACTCAATTTATCCTTTTTGTATATGAAAACCAGGCGGTAGACGGACTCACCCCAGTAATTTTTAAGCCTGGCGTCCTCAATGTGCTTTTCCTCTATCTTCAGATCTATCTTCTTTGCGTTGTATTTCAATACCAGGGAAAAACCCTCCCCCTTCAGCCGTAGCAGTCCATCTGATTCCTTTTCTGGTTTAAGGCAGGTCATGAAATTTACCGATGTTGCTCCCTGCTTCTTTTTCAGGCGGAATTCCTCCGTGACTGTAAGTGAAGTTCCCCGCTTGAAGCTGAAGGTCCTGTACCAATTTTGTACCATTGCCTCCTCCGGGTATGCCCCTGCGACATCGGCCTGGAACCTTATCTCATTGCCCTTTTTATCAAAGGCGACATTTTTCGCACTGTACTGTTTCCCTGGTTTTTGCTGGATGCCATTGATTGTAGGGGCATTGTGATACTGCGATTGCATGGTCCATATCTCATATCTTTGGCTGCTGAATGTTTTACGGGTATAGGTGCCGACACCCACATCAATGATTGCGGGCTGTCCGTTGTAATAGAGGATGAAATTGCCCACATCATTATGATTGTGGCTCTCCTGGTTATGCCCTCCTTTGGCCGCAAAGAAAAAGCCCTCGGAAGAACCTTCTGTATCCCTTGCACCGCAAACCTGCAGGTCGGGAAGGTAGAAATCGGAGATCAAAGGTTCCCTGGCTTCGGCCTGGTTGATCTCAGAAAGCTGGAACAGGTTCATCAAAGTAGCTTCCAGGTTCCCACCCGGAATGTTTTCCTCCCAGCTTGCCTTTTCTGCCAGGAATGCACCGTAGGCCTGCATTACAGGATCCTGGATAACGCTCCCGTATCGATATACAATACCGGGGCGGCTGCCTGACCTGGCACTGGCATCTGCAAAATTGATAACATAAGGATAGGAGATCTGGGCTCGATAAATATACCGGCCGATATTTTTAATCATCTCCCGGTCAAAGACATCGATCTTTCCGTCGGTACTCATATGAAGCATCTCAAGGTATTCGAAGAGAGCTCCCCCGGCATGGCCCCAGTAGGACGGTCCCTCGTCACATCCCCCGTCAGGTTCATAATAGTCTATGAACTTGTCAACTGAACGCATGGTCTTGTAAATGTTACGTGCCTTTCGCTCCGGGTCCTCTTCCATAAGCAGGATGGTTGTAAGCATATTATGGTTGACCCATACATTCCAGTTATTGACACTCCTGCCCGTGAAACCCATCCACCAGAAATCCTCCCGTTTATCATAGACATCCAGTACCTTGTGCCGGATCTCATACCGGATCCGCTTGGCTATCAGAGGATTGACTTTGTCTAATTCATCTTTCAGGAAATGATGGGTCCAGGAAAACAGGCTGGATACTTCGCCCACTGCCAGATCAATGATTGGTTCCTCCACATCGGGCAAACCTGATCCGGCATCCTGAAGGGATAAATGAGCAGAATATGACCAGGTGGTTTGCTCAGACAGGGCCCAAATCCCATTGATGATCTGATCGAGGAACCGTCCCTCACCTTCGGCCAGTTCTGCCAACACCAGGTTCTGGAGGGCTGTCCTCCGGGCACTAAAGGGATTTTGCATAGCTCTGCGGTCCCCGCTCCTGACATATTCCAGGAAATCGGTTGCCTTAACGACTCCCCACTCAAAATCGAGGGATTCTTCCCCGTGCTGGATTATCTCTTTACGAATATTTTCAGGGATCCCTTCCCAGGCTTCACGGTCAGCATATTCCGGGAAAGATATCCAGCTATTACCGGGTAACAAAAGTTCTTCGATTTCTTGTTCATTGTACAATTGGCTCAACATGTTGCGCTCTTCCGCTTGTGTCGGAAATATATTCCAGAAGAAACAGATGACCAGAATGAAAGTTGCTTTTTTCATGTTTGGTAAGTTTTATTCAGGATTAAATAATAATTTATCACCCAGCATTTCCTTCATCTCATCCAGGTGTTTTTCATACACACCACGGGGGTCTGTCTGGTGTTTGATGCAAAGGTATGCCGCATGCCCCAGTACTTCTCCCATCATTCCCGTGGTCCGCATGACCCGGATTGTTCCGAGGGCCACATGGGTGACAGAGATGTTCCTGCCCGCCATCATCAGGTTATCTATATTGCGGGAATACAAACATCGGTAGGGAACCGGGTATGGCTTGATCTCGGGATGTACATACCAGCTGATAAATTCCTCACCCGGAAAATATTTACTGTTGACAGAATCAGGAAAATGCAGGTCGATGCTCCAGGTGGTTGTAACCACTCCATCCGGGTAGATCACATGGTCCTGTAGATCCTGCTGGGTGAGGATATGGTCCCCCAGCAACCGGCGTGATTCCCTTTTACCTGAGATATAAGCCACCCAGTTGAGTTTCCAGTTTGCATATTTCTCTTTTTTGTGGTTCTTCAGGTAGGACCAGTTACCGTAAATGGCCCGGAAGTTATGGTCCCGTATCTTCTCTGCATCCAAAACCGTATTGAAATTACCAAAGCCTGTTTCCCAGGTCCACCTGGAGCGTGTACCCTCCCAATGATATTCATCACTGAAAGGCAGGGCCCAGGGTGTTTCCGGGAATTCACTGGGAAATGGCTCCTCAGCAGCGTTCCACAGGTTGGATGAACCCATGGTAAAATCATCGGCCTCTTCAGGAGCCATGGTTTCACCTGTTTCTGACCGGCTTTCCCTGCCTAAGCGGTAATCGGCCCCGGCCAGGTAACCCAGGGTACCATCACCGGTACAATCCGCAAATAAAGTCCCCCGGAACCTATACTCCTTGTTTGTCTCTATATTCCGGGCCAGGACCGCCACGATCCTGTTCCCTTCCATTTCGACCCCATGTGCATGCGTACTAAGGAAGAGTGATATGTTTTTTTCGGCCATGACCACCTCAAGTTTCCTCTTATCCCCATAAGCCCTGGCGTCAGGATTGGCATTCTCAGGGTCGCCATTGTCCAGTTCTCTGACAATGCGCCCCAGCCTGGGATAATGGTTCTTGTCCAGGTCCCCCATCAGGTGTACCCTGATTTCCGAACTGTTATTGCCACCCAGTACCGGCCTGTTCTGGATCAGTGCAACCTTTAAACCCAGACGGGAAGATTGAACAGCAGTGGTAATCCCGGCGATCCCGCCACCTACCACCACTACATCGAATGGCATAAGATCTTCCGTTTCCGACAAGAAATCAAGCAGCTCAACACGCAAAGATTCCAGGGATGCCTTGCTGTTTGGGGGACTGAATTTCGGATCAAGGGTCAACAGGATGGCATCACATCTACCTTCGAAACCCGTGAGGTCCTCCAGCTCAAGGCTTACTGACCCGCTGTTCAGCCTTACCTTCCCTCCCTGGTACCAGCGCCATTCATCCGAACCGTCAGAGCCGAATATTCTGTCCACCTTCTTCCCGTCAATGACCAGGTTGAACTTCCCGGGTCCCCTGGGAAAGGGGGCCCAGTCTTTTGTCCTGACCCAGACATGATAATCTCCAGTCCGGTCGACATTGATTTCCGTTACCGCATTCGATACAGGCACACCCATCCCGTGAGCCAGCAGGTAGGAAGATCCCAGGATATCAAAAGACTGCTGGTCGATCACCCAGCCACCCTTTTCATTGAATGATTCTGCTTCCACCAGGATATGGTCAGTGGCATGGACAGCATAAGTGAATAACAATAATGCGCTGATTATCCCCATCAACCGGGATATTTTATATGTCCTGGTTTTTTTCATAATGTCTCAGTATTTTTTTGGCGGTCTTGTTTTCTTCAGAAAGTTTTTCAAGGATCTGGTATGTCCCCTGAGCAACCGTAACACGTTCATGTTCCAGCAAAGACCCAAGTTGTGTAACACTGGTATTGTTCAGTCTGGACCGGTTATTATCACAAAGCACCAGGAGCTGGTGTAATTGGTTTTCACTAAACCGGTCAAGTTTACCGCACACAAGTTCCAACGTTGCAGCAGTAACCTGAACTTCCTGCATTCTGTCCAGCCATATCTCCTGTGCACGGTAATCAAAACGGTCCATCAACACTGTCATGGCTAACTGGAATTGTTCATTTTCCAGCCATGCTTGTGGGAACTGGCTGACCGTCATTCTGGTAACAAAGGGATCGCTGTTATTCAACATCCGGACAAGTTCAGGGAGATGCCCCTCATAACCAGTCGAAATCAGGTAATCCAATGCCTCATAATGATAATGGTAGTTATCAGATAAAAGAAATTTATCGATCAGGTCCGGTCCCAGATAAGATACAGTATATTGCTGGATGCCGGACGGGATCTCACCATTTACTACATGCCAGATTGTATAAGAACTATACACGGCACCGGGTACCACAGCATTTTTTAATGTTTCCCGGGTAGCCCCGGTTACGGCATCCACCTTCTCTGATATTTTTTTTGTCGAAGGATCAAAAAGTGCATTGACATCCCTAACGGTCCCGAGTACAGAATTTTTATCCCCCAGAATCTCCTCCAGTTTCAAGTAATCCTCCGCAGTGAATTCAAGGTGGTCCCATTTGGTCAGCGGAGGATATTCCGGTACTTCAAAACGGGTAAAATTCCCCAGCAGATCCCAGTAAACTTCCAGTATCAGTGACCGGCATAAACCATCACTGCAGACAGGTGTGTTCACCTTGCAAAGGTAGAAATCCGGAAGGCCATCTGTATCGAAGACCAGTTCCACTTCCATCGGAATGGTATCCCTGAACATCAAACCGAAAGCCTTGCCGGACTTTGACATGGCAGTTTCCTGAGCATGAGAGGACAATGACAACACTGCCATGCAGGCCATATGCAGGAAATTTCTTTTCAAATCATCAATAATCTCAGAAGTGTATAAAGGGCCATTCCTTAATACAAATATAATGAACTGTTATCAAGTATTGCCTTTGAATTAAAATTCAATATTGAGTCCCTCCGATATTTCTATGAACAATTATTTACTGGCCGTTTGTAACAAGATTGTTACTAACAAGACTGTTACAAACAATAATATAGCAGGAAGACTTGTTTCAATCAGTTCTGGATTATGAATCATTAAAAAGCTGGATCCAACTTCTGCGATGTAGCCAGGGCGATCACCCTTCCCTGTTCCCCAACCGCACAGTAATAATGGTATACGATGTCATCATGTTTTATCACCCATGGTTTATGGGCGTATGTGCTGTCCCATGGCTCCGAGGGATAGATCAGGTCCGGTCCTGCCCATTTGTTCCAGGTCACAAGGTCATAGGAACAGGCAAAGGTGTCAAATGCCTTCGGCCTGTAAAAGGCCCCGAAATAAAACATGACATACACCTCCCCGATCTTGGTGATCTGTGGATCACCAGAGATTCCTCCGCCGTTATCGATCAGCGGTTCAAGGCCATACCTGGCCCAGTCCGTCATATTGTCTGATACGGCCATCGTGATCCGCTCATATCCATGTTCCGTCTTGGCATTATAATACATAATGAAGGGATAGCCAATGCGCTCTTCAGGATCACAGATGATATTGCTTTTATATAGCGTCATCTGCTCGAAGGGGCGGGCATCCGGTTGAGCAGCCGAGAGTACCGGGTCATCAAGCTTGTTCCACTCCACAGGTTCTGTGGGATCATCGGTCCAGGCAATCCCTATCGATAGCGGGTCGGTCTCATACCCGCTCAGTTTCCCTCCTAAATAAGACATCCAGTATTTGCCCCTGAACTTTTCTACTTCATAGGAACCTCCCCATGTAAAATCCTGCAAAGCGATGTAGCCGGCTTTTTGAAGGTCATCCCATCTTCCCTCGCTAAACCGAAGGATCTTCCCAAGCTTTTTCCAGTGAACAAGGTCCCGGCTCTCTGCAATGGCTGATTCATACCCTGTCCCATCAAATATAATATAGGTCATGTACCATTTATTGCTGTAACGGAATACGCTGGGACAGTCAACCTTTTTGCCTTCCTCTTTTAACACCACACCAAACTTATAAGGGGTTTTAACCTGTTCATAGATCCCTGCCATGACAACTGAATCAGGCACCGGTCCTGGAGCCATTGTTTCTATTACTTTTCTCTCGGATGGACTGTTACAAGAGGCAAAGCAGAAAAGGAAACTAAATGGCAGGATGTATTTGATCATAATCCTAAATATACGATAAGCCTTCCAGCTAATCAATTGTCAAAACTGCATGACATGTTAATACCGTTACTATGCGCTTAATAATATATCTTAGTATTTTAAAGCATTAAAGATGACTTTTATGCCCCGATTATTAGTCAATAGGTTCTTAAGTATTGCCTTGCTGGTATTGATGTCAGCGTTACAAGCCAGCGCCGGTTTCAGCCCGGACAAGATGATAACGGATAATAATTGTAGTCTGATAAGTGGAAAACCACCGCCTGGCATCGCATTTTCCATCATCCCAGGCTCAAACAGTCAACTTAACTGGCGGGGTTCCGGACTAATAGTTTCAGATTTTATTTCATATTTTATCAATGAAGATTTTAATCAGCGTGCTACCGGAATTGAGACCAAAAAAGATAGTAAAAACTGGACTGTATGCAATTGTTGGAGCGATAATGTGGATTTGCCGTTTCGTAAAGAATTGGGTGTATCTCCTGATGGAAGAACCGTAGAACTCAATATTCAGTTCACGCAGCCGGCATATAAAAACCGCACTGATATTGACTGCTATTATAGTTTTAAAATTCCCTTGAATACTGTTGTCAATATGAATTGGACTGCAATTGTTGATCGTGTTTTTAGGCCCAAAACAGTTACCGGAATGCTCAAAGCTGATTCACCGGAAGATTTTATCGGTGAAAAGACCCGTTGGCTGGCCTTTGCCGGCAACGGGAAAACATTGGTTTTTGACTTTAATCCGGAAGGAATGCAGACATACAGCGACCATGGGCCAAACTACATTCAGGGCTTATGGACTGTTAAAAAGAAAGGTGATTATCTGGAGTGCTCTTTTGGCCATCATTCATCTATCTACGGCGGCACGCTTAACAGTAAAGTTATTATTTTTGAGGGCGAACACAGTGATTACGCGGAGCGCCATGCATTAAAATCTTATAGCTACTACTTTGAATTGCCGGTTAATGCAAAATTTTGTTTCGGAGCTCCTGAACATGATGATAAATTCATCCAGGCCGGTGATAGCATTTATAACGATAAACGTGGCTTTGGATGGTCAGGATCTGAAATAAAGCTTAATACACTGCGGCCTTCCGGAGCGCTCTATAATGCCGCTTACGGCAATCAGCCGGCTACGTTTAAAAGCGTTGTCGCCAGAAAAGGATTATATTTGCTTACTGCAAGGATAGGAACAGGCGAAAAACCAGCCGGTCCTCTGACGATATCCTGTTCAGGCAAAGAGATTGTTAGCGATATTCCAGTGCCTGCCCATACTGCAGAGACCATAACCTGGTCGCAATGGTTGGAAAATGGAACCGTAGAGTTTAAGTTCAACGGGAAATGGCGCATTTCAACGATAGCCCTGCAAATGTTGCAGAATACCCACGAAGATTACAAATTTCGACGTGGTTTTTGGCGTGTAAGCGGCCTCTATGAGCCATCCGTAAACTTTAAGAGTTCTCACTATGAAAAACCGGCATTGCTGGAAACTTCCATTTCCTCCACACCGCTGCCAACGATAGTTATTCGTGATATAATCAAAGCGATCATTCCTCCGGAAGGGAAAACCTCTCTTCCCGACCAGCAGAGTCCGGAAATGGCATGGCGCTTTAATGTTAATATCGGGTCACTGGGACCAGATAATGCGGGGAACTTCGATGAATTCAATACCCCGGAACTGCTTGAGCGACGTTTTAAGGAACTCAGGAACAAAAATATCAATACCATTTTGCTCAACGGGTATCTTTCACGGCACACATTTCCAAATCACCAGGAGCGATTGGAAAAAATGATCCCCATGATAGTAAAAGAGGCTCATAGTCAGGGAATCAAAGTTATAGATCATATGGACCTGACGCTACTATGGAACATGGGCTCTGGCTTCAGGGTCCTGACGGAGCACCCGGACTGGTTGCAGCGTACTGTATCAGATAATGTGCCGGGTTGCTTTTTCTGCCCGGTTAATCCAGAATTTAAACAACAGTTTTTTGACTGGATGATTCAACACCTGAAAGCCACCAATATTGATGGATTTATGATTGATGAGGAAACTTTCGGTGGACCTGGTTTTTGTGGTTGCGCCAGTTGCCGCAAACAATTCCATGATGCTACGGGTTTAATCTTGCCCATGGACGAAACCTCTCCCATTCTGAATAACAGACAATCAAAACTCTGGCAGTCCTGGTTAAAATGGCGGATTCAGGTACTTGGCGATTGGTGTGTAGAGCTCAAAGAACGCACGAATGAAATCAACCCGAACCTGACCTTCATGCGGTATACTACCCATTATGGATTTTACAGTGACTATGCACCAATAAGGTTTGGAACGTCTCTGACTGAATCGGCCCGCGCTTGCGATTTTCTTGGTACAGAAATTATGAGTCGCAATGTCTATGCTTCATATCGGAGCGTATTTTCTTTTCGTAAATTAAAATACTCAATCCGGGAAGCCAATGGCAATCCGATCTTTGGACTGGTTTATCCACTTCAATCACCGGAAGTTGCCTATTTCGGTTGGTGTATAAATAATATGAACAATCAAGGCACCTGGCTTATGAACGATATTCCGAAAAATGCATCTACGCCGGATTTTACCGCCTTTAAAGAAAATATGAATCGACAAATTGCAAAACCAATATCTCCAATTGCAATGTTGTTTTCAACTCAAAGCCGTGACTGGTCGCAAATTGAAACATATTATCTCGATCCTTTTGGATTTGGAGAAACAATGAATGACCTGCACTACCAATACACCAGTTTGATCGAATCATCCCTTAAACTGGACAAATTAAAACAGCACAAAACTGTTCTTATTCCAGATGCCTTGTGTTTAAGCGATGCCCAGATTGACATTCTGCTCCAATTTGCAGATCAGGGGGGTAAACTGCTGTTGACAGCTCGTACCGGAATGTTTGATGTCATCGGTAATCATCGCACTGTATGGCCGTTTGCAAAACAACTGGGTATAGAAAATCCACTACCGGTAAAATTCATCAAAGGCGGAATATTGAACTTAAACATTGGTGGTGAACCACTGGAAAATAAATTATCGTTTGTTGAAATTTCACTCGACGGCACCAAAGAAGTTACTGAATTTATGACTTTGCAAGCGAGCGACGGCAGAAAATATCCCGTCGGTATATCAGTTCCTTACGGGGATGGTTCAATATCATATATTTCAAGCCAGATCGGACACCTTAATGTAGAAGACGAACGTACCTATGAACAAAAATGGATATTTGAATGGAACCAGGCAGCGTTTGAATTTCAACGAGCTCTTTTAAAACAGTTTTTGGGCAATAGCAGTACATTTGAAGCGATTAATATCCCACACAAAGTACTTACCACAGTATATAGTCAAACCCAGGCTGGTAAAAAGTACACTTTGGTACATCTGCTTAATGCCACCGGCTCGAATATGCAAAAAGGCCAGATTATCCCCAAGGGTGTTCCTGATCCGGCATTTCCGGAATTGTCTCAAGACGTGAAATTTAAAATCAAATTATCCGGGTTGAAAAATGCGTACATAGTATCCCTTGATTTTTCTGGTCGTGAATTAGTCAAAACGCTTCATTTGGCTAATGGTTGGTATGAGGTAACCGTACCTAAAAAACTGTTAAAATGTTACAGTATTGTTTGGCTCGAAAGCTAGGCTGGATTTGGAAAACATCCCGGATCAATTAATTTTGTATCAATTCCCGATCATGGATCAGAAATTCTCCATCAACTACCGGTACATCCTGGGTATATCTCTTGTTTCAGCCATGGGGGGACTGTTATTTGGCTATGACTGGGTGGTCATTGGCGGGGCCAAACCATTCTATGAAAAATTCTTCGATATTGTAGACTATCCCAGGCTGCAGGGTTGGGCCATGAGTTGTGCATTGGCCGGATGTCTGCTGGGATCTGTGATCTCAGGATTATTGAGCGACCGTTATGGAAGGAAAAGGCTCCTTATTATTGCAGCCTTCGTCTTTATTGTATCCGCTCTGGGGACGGGAGCCTCCAATCATTTCACGCCCTTTGTCCTGTACCGGATCCTCGGGGGTATAGCCATCGGCCTGGCTTCCAATCTGTCACCCATGTATATTGCGGAGATCACGCCTGCCAAAATGCGCGGGGGATTTGTATCGATAAACCAGCTAACCATAGTCATCGGAATATTGCTGGCCCAGATTGCCAACTGGCTGATTGCGGAACCTGTTCCGGAAGGCTCATCCGCACAGGAAATCCTGCTGTCATGGAATGGTCAAAGGGGATGGAGATGGATGTTCTGGGCAGAGCTGGTACCAGCATCACTATTCTTTATGCTCATGTGGACCGTGCCTGAAAGTCCCAGGTGGCTGGCAAAGCGAAAAAAACATGAAATAACAGTACAGATTCTGTCACGCATTGGAGGCAGGGAATATGCCTTGCAGGAGGCGGCAGAAATTGAAAACACCCTGAAAAATGAT
>SDBS01004720.1_pt1 | contig 13351 bp, 11 predicted proteins | sample 2277091 | NCBI WGS metagenome assembly SDBS01 (sample SAMN10404972, study PRJNA504765) | marine sediment metagenome | isolation source: marine sediment core GS10_PC15, 163 cmbsf | place: Arctic Ocean: Southern Knipovich Ridge | collected 2010 | reverse complement strand
CTCAAAATGAGGCAGTCTTTGTCTGCAAATTAAAAAGGGAGTTATGCCGTTGGGAAAAATGGAATAATATACAAAATTCGTAATTTATAAGGAGGAAGTTATGAGAAAAGTATTAACGATTTTTTTGGGATTAGCCCTCATTCTTATTTTCTGTGTTGACTTTGATTACGCAGGGAAAGCTCCCAAGAAAAAGCCGCCCAAAGCTCCAAAGTGGTACGTTGACGACGATAATGTTGGCCCCTTCGAGGACGGCTCAAAATTTTTTCCATTCAACACCATCCAGGAAGGAGTCGATGCGGCTGCCGATGGTGATGAGGTCAAAGTAGAGCCTGGAATCTACATAGAAAGCGTGACCATCACGAAAAGCATAAAGGTGAAGGGCAAGGATGCAACAATCTTGTGTCCGCTAGAACCCAAAGTTGCCTATGTAGCTGAGAGTTCAGAGATGTATGAATACCTCGTAGGTATTTTCGGAGGAACTTACGCTGAAGACACATATTCAGGTACTGGAACTATCAGCGTGGAGTTCGAAGGGTTCACGCTGGACGCCAATAGCTTTTTACCGGCCGACAGATGGTGTACCGTCCTTTTGCGCAACGCGAACAATGACTTCGGCAAGAAACCCAAGACCAAGGTCAAGAAGTGCGAACTCATCAACATCCTGATCAATGGCAAGGAGACCTTTGGCATCCTCGGCTATGGCACCATGGACATCGAGATCAGAGACAACAGCATCGACGGGTTCTCCCGCGGTGGTATCGGAATGTACAGCGGTGTGGCGAAGATCGAGAAGAACTATGTCAGTGGAGTAGGTCTTGGCAATCCGACGACCTGGGCTCCCAACGGTATCCAGATGGGCTATGGTGCTTCTGGAACTATCAAGGACAATGAGGTCACCGGATGCGGCTGGCCAGGAACGGCATGGTCCGGGACCGGCATCATGGTTGTCGATACAAGCGATGTCAAGGTGGAGAAGAACTGGGTTCACCACAACGAGACCGCCATCGGCGTGACCGATTTTCCAGAAGCTTTATTTGGATCGGATTGGCCCGGAATCGTTTCCAACATCGAGATCAAAAATAACGTCGTGGAGGACAACGAATGGGGGATCGACATAATATGCGATTCCAGTTATATCACGGTCAAGGACAACAAGGTCTTGAACAACCTCTATGATGGCATTGGTGTCTACTCCTACCGGATCTGGTACCCCGATCTCCCCATCCCCGCGCCGACCTATGTCGTGATAGAGAAAAATTCCATTGTCGGCAACGGCGGTGACGGCCTCTGGATCGGACCCTACGTCACCATGACCGTGGATGCCGAGGAGAACTGGTGGGGTGATGCATCTGGTCCAGGTGGAGATGGTCCCGGTTCAGGAGATTCAGTCATCGGCAACGCGGATTTCGATCCCTGGGAGACAAAAGCACCCAAGAAGCCCCCCAAAAAAAAGTAAACACTAAACAAATAGTAACGGCGAAGAGACAGGCCTCAGGATCTTTATAACTGGGTGGCATCAGCCGTGGAAACGGTCGACGTTCTAAGGTTATTAGATAAAGATGGATTAATAAAAGGGACGGTTCTTTTTCTTTGTAAAAGGAACCGTCCCGGGCTTTTTAAAAGAAGACCAAACCACTCTATCTCTATTTGACTTCGTCTGATCTACGTTCTCTTGTTTTTATCGAGGGTTGAGAAAAAGGAAGTTTATTTTGTTAAGGAGTCTGCTCAATTCTGGAAGAATTGTGGAAGTATGTTTATCCGGCCAGCCATCCGACAACACAGATGAGGATGTTTTTTTTGATGTGTTTTTCTCCGCTTTATAAATAATACACAGGAATAAAAAAAATAGTGGAGTTGTTTTTCTTCATTCTGCCCCAGTAATTTTTAGTCAACACTGCTCCAAATTCTGGCTTGAATGATTCGATAAAACTTGCAAGGCTTCTGGACACCCCTGCTTTTGAAAAACTGGAATATTTAACTTCGATGGGCACAGCACGGTTCCCGGCCTGAAAAATAAAATCAACCTCTGCGCCTGCTTTTGTCCGCCAAAAATGGACTTTCCCCTGGCCTTCACAGAGGTCATTAAGCCTGAGAAAAACGTTGTTTTCAATGATCGCTCCTGCGTCCGGCCTCTTGTTCAGGCTGTTCCAGTTTTCCATTAAGTTGTTGCGAAAGCCCAGGTCGAAGAAGTAGATTTTGGGATTCTTTGACAGTTCTTTCTTGGGATTTCTAAAAAATGGACGGACTTCCTGGCAGACAAAAGTCTCCATCAGAATGTGGAGATGCTTTTTCAACTGGCGGAAGTTAAGGCAGGAGGCTTGACCCAAATTTTGATAGTTAACGATGTTCCCAGTTTGAGTAGCCAGAAACTGGCTCAGCAGATAAAGATTATTCTCGGTGGCCAGCTCGAGAAGGGTTTTAATGTCTTTAAAAATGTAGTTATTGAAAATATCTGCTAGAATTTTCATTCGTTCTGTTCTGGTTTGAGAAAGTACAACAGCCGGATATCCACCCCACAAACAAAAGTCCTCAAAGTGAGGAATAAGTTCTTCGTGAAAGAGATCGGTTCCTTCTTTGATTCGGGACATTTTTCCCTCAAAAAGCCAGGAAAGGGCATTTTTATTGTTCTTTCGATAGAGCAATTCCAGCCTGGGATCTTTAGTGCTTAAATACTCACCAAAATTAAAAGGAAAGAGGTGAAAGTTCAGAATGCGGCCTACCATGAATTTGGAAACCTTAGCCTTTATTTCCAACGATGAAGAACCGATTATGATGACTTTTATGTTTTTTACCGTATCATACACAAGCTTGAGTTTCTGACCGCCATCCTCAGCATACTGAAATTCATCAATCATCAAATAAAAAGTCGATATACGTTCCTGTGGCAGATATGAATGAATAAATGCCATCGGGTCTGTTTCAAACTGGTTAAGGAGCCTTCGGTCCTCAAAAGTAATGAGCGAGATTAGATCTTTCTTGACCTTTAGTTCGTTCTGCAAATTCTCTCTCAATGTTTCCAGAAACGTCGTCTTGCCTGATTGTCTTGGGCCGACGATGGAGATGAACTCTTTTCGCTTCAAAAAGGGTCTAATTCTTGCCATAAGGTCTCTCTTATAGACCATTTTAACCTCACTATTAATGCACTTAATGCAATTATAGTCTAACTAATATTGCAGACATGTCAAGACTATTTCTGGAATTAAAATCTTTTTAAGGTTTTTTCAATCCTTTGTACTGGATAATGACGGTCTCTTTTGCTATTGATCTTGTCAAAAATAATAAATTGATGCGCCGACGGTTATGCCTGATCCCACAGTCAGCAGGATGATCTTCTGTCCGGGTTTGATCAATTTATTATCTAAAAGATGCTTTAAAGACAGGAATACTGAAGTCGTAAGCGTATCGGTATATTTGTGAAAAAGGTTTATTATCTTTTTAGCACTAATATGGAACCAGTACATAAGGCGGGCCGGACGGAGCTGCGGCCGCTCGATTATTATTTCAAACCTAATCTTACAATAGCTTTTTTGTAGGCTTCTTTATCTCTTCTGTAGCCCACCATAATGACATAAACAATAATTTTATCTTTCTCGATTTCATAAATAACTCTATATTCACCGATTCTCAATTTCCAATACCCCTTTAACTCTCCTTTGAGAGGCTTGCCGAACTCCTGAGGATTAGAGGTTAATTTTTTCCGGATCGTATTTATGATCCTCAGTTGATCTACTTTATCGATCTTTTTAAAATCTTTTTTTAAAACCAGCTCATCGATTTGTACTTTGAACACTATTTCAGCCCCAACAGCCTCTCAGCCTCCTCCAGTGTAATCCATTTTTTGTCTTTTCTCTGAGCCCTCTCCTTGGCTAAATAGCCTAAAACATAATCTTCAAAAGTATCAATTATTTCTTCCATTTTTTTGTACTCTTCATAATCGACAATGACTCCGACAGGCTTATTTCTCCTGGTCAGTATGACTTTGCTGGATTTAACCTTCTCCAATATATCAGGTATCATTTTCCTTAGTTCTGCCACTCCTACGATCGTGGTCTTTTCTTCAACTGTAATCATTTGTGACTCCTAATTGTACTATTAATTATCTAATTTAAATGTACGATTAAATGTACATTATGTCAAGGAATATCCCTCATTCTTTGGGAAGTTTATACGATGCAGCAAGTCTTGGAAGGTTAGATCATCTCGAAGCGTGTCAAAAATAATAAATGGCTGCGCCGACGGTTATGCCTGATCCCACAGTCAGCAGGATGATCTTCTGTCCGGGTTTGATCAATTTATTATCTAAAAGGTGCTTTAAAGACAGGAATACGGAAGTCGTAAGCGTATCGGTATATTTGTGAAAAAGGTTTATTATCTTTTCAGTACTAAAATATATATTTTCAGGAAGTTTATTTAAAAAGTATTCACTGATCTGCGAAGGAATAACAAAACTGATGTCGTCTGCAGACAGGTTTTCTATGTCCAGTAATTCCTTGATCACAGATTGAACGCATGCCAGGTATGCATCTTCGAGCTCTTTTTTTTTCTTTATAAAAAGCCGGCCGTATTTCTGTGTCAGGCTTACAAATGAACTATACAGGTGTATATGTTTTTCAAAGGATTTAAATACAAAGTTTCCAAATCCGATTTGAGAATTTGGTGAGATATCCAGCATAACAGCAGCACCACTGTTTTTATAGTGATAATTAGGGTCAGGATTTTTATCTGTATTGGCCTCACTGGAAATCACCATCCCGGAATGAATCCTGCCGGATGAAATTAAATGAGTCAAAACATGAATTCCATTTAGCATCCCACATCCGCCATTCAGTAAATCAAAGGATAATGTACGCCTTCCCTGAAATTCGGTATTTATTCCCAGCTTTTTTTGTATGAAGGTGGAAAATGCAGGTTCTACATAGTGCCCATCGCGGTATATGCCGGAGTTGATAAGTACTTCTACATCCATGGGAAAATAATTGGAATTTTTTAAACACTGTGATCCTGCATGGACTGCATGGGAAAGAGATCCTCTTCTCCAAATTTTTTTTCTGGGGTAGCTCACCCCGATACTCTCAATTCGAATTTTCTTCATCGGCTAAGCAGTTCCAAATTTGCTGATATACCGTTCTGGAAGATCGTCCATTGTATACGTCGCATGGGATACCACAATTCCGGAAGCACCGCTGATAAAGAGTAAGTTGTGGTCCTTCCGGATGGTATTATTAAGAAGGAATTCATGAAGTACAATGAAATGACTCGTCGTAGTCGTATTTCCGACTCTTTCAACATTATAGAGAAGCCGGAAAGGAATTTTCTGTCCTAAAAACTTATTGACAACTTTTATGCCTTTTATTATCCCGCCAACGGATACCTGGTGCGGGATACCGTAATCAATGTCATCCATGGTCCAGCCGCTATTTTCAACAGTCCTCTTCAGATAAAAAGGAAAATGTTCGGCTCCCTTTCTCTGCAGACCGCGGGCTTTTGTCATGAGCACTGCTCCGGGCCCTCGATTGGATGGCTTGGAATAACAATACTGATTATGTTTGGCTCCGGTGATTAAATCCAATTGATGTAATCCATATCTATCACTCTCGGATTGATCCAGGATGATGGCGGCACCGCAGTCACCTATAGTCAGTGCTGCAAGTTGTTTGTCAAAACTATGTCTGATCTCTTGTTTAGAGGTCTCAACGAGAGGCGTGTTATATTCACCACTGACTACCATACCGCATTTAATGGCACCTGACTTTATAAAACTTTCCATTACATAAATTCCGTTTAACATTCCGGCGCAGGCATTGGCAATGTCAAAGTTAATTGAATTTAAGGCTCCAATCCTCTTGCGGATCATTATGCTGGCGCAGGGTTCAAAATCAACTTCATCCTTACGATTGTATTTTGATATGCTGGTGCAGATAATCATGTCCAGATCTTCAGCAGAGTAACGCGACATCTTCAGAGCATTCTCGGCTGATTTTACCGCAAGGTCCTCTGCATACTCGCCAACGGCCTTTCTCCGCTCACGAATGCCCGTAATTTTTTCAAGATCCATTGAGGGAGGATGTTTACATTGATTGAGCAATTCGCTCGTCGTCACAACGGTTTCGGGTAGATAGACGCCTAGGCTTTCTATCTTAATATTTTTTTGGTTTGGATACATATCTATTGGAAACACTATATAGAATATAAATTTTCTGTCAACAAAAATCCTCAAGAAACAGAAAAATAGACTCCTCCCAACCTCTTCCAATGAACTCTCAAGAGTGTCTAGGGTGTCCTTGTGTAGCTAAGGGATATACCGAACCAGAAATGATTTTTCTCTCCAATCGCATCTAAAAGGACAATTGTATAGTTGGCAAAAGCAGAGATCTGGAAAGGGCCATTCTGGAAGGGGAGAGTTAGACCGAAATTTAGATCGCTGAATCCGGGATCGCTCTCTTCGGCCAACCATTGCCCTCCATTATATCCGAGGGAAGCTGAAAGATCGGCGCCAAATTTTCTGAAGATGGGGAAAGATTGACCGATTTCCAGCAGGAGGTAAATCCCATCACCGGCCGTAAAATCATAATAAATGGAGAGAGATGGGTGGAGGAATGCCGTCGGACTTTTTATAGATAAAAAAACCTCATGACTGGTGTTGTCCTTGAACTTGAAATTTTCAGCGAGATACCAGGCATAGTGAATCAAACCCGCAGCAAAAGACACATCTTTTGAGAGGTCGGTTGAATAGGAAAGAGTCAAATCGAACTCATTAAGATCTTTGCTGACGAAGGAGATGCTGGACCGGAAATTTAAAGAAAACCCGCTTTGACCAAAAGAAAAGTCGATCGAAGGCTGAATAACATGCTTCTTTTGCGGATTGAGGTCGAAACCTCTCCAAATATAGCGGGAGGCTGCATCCACTTGATAAATGACGTCTGCCTTAAGATTGGCAGCCAAAAAGACGAAAAAAAAGAAAAGAGCGAAATAACGAAAATGATGTTTTTTCAAATTATTTGGGACATTTTTTGTCGAATCGAAAGATTTGGAAGGGCTCTGTATCGGGCCTGCCAGGGGAGATGTGAAGTTCGGGGATTTTTCCTAAGACCATAATGGTGCAGCCGAAGGTACTCCTGTTGTTGATGATCGTCTCGCGATTACTGAATATATCTTTCAACATATCCACATTTATCCGAACCGTGTTGTCCTTGAGCAGGATCTGGAGGGCTTGGAACCGGGGGCATGGAAATTCGTATTCTTCGAGGGAGATCCCCTTCGATTCGAGGTTTTTTAAAAAAAGTGGATTGAAGTTCATGTTTTTTAACGGATGGTTGGTGTGGTAAGTGAATCGGGCGTTTTCGAAGGGAACAAAAGGACTGACTTTGGTGGTCGCGCATTCAAAACTTCCTATGTCTTTGGTGCCGCCTATAAGATAATTCTGGGGGGCTCCGTGTTTAACAGTGTTTATGAATTTAACGGCATCATCGTATGTTTTCTGCATTAAAATCCCGCGGATGACGAAGGCGACAGGCAGGCCGTCTCTTGAGTGAGCCAACTGCTGGACGGCATTGACGACCACGGCTACCGAGTGGTTGTTGATGCCGTTGGCGGCGATAAAACCGGGGAAGGTGAACAGCAGGGTTTCCAAACCGCGCTGGGGATCTTTGACACGGAGCAGTGTCTGGAACCCGTGGTAAAATGTGGGAATATCCAGATTCTGGCCGATTATAGCGGGATTGTTGTCTGTTTTTCTTACTCCGACTGTTGTGCATTTTTCTCCCTGGATGTCTCGACCAAGAACCCAGATTTCATCCACGAGTTGGAATGCAAACATCGTATTAAAGTCTATTCCAGAACCTTCGGAGATTCCCCTTAACTCTTCCCACAGCTCCGGCGTCCATTTTTTTATGGCTTTTTGAAAATTTGTTTTTTGAAGAAACTTTTTGATAAACTCTTCAGCATCTGTTCTGTAAGTTCTCTCGATATCGGCTTTCCAAAGATTGACGAGAGCGAGAATCTCTTTTTTCAGAGTTTTTCCGTGCTGATACCCCCTCTCATAGGGTTTGCCTTCAAGGACAAGAACATGGAGTTTATTTTTGCTTGTTGAATTTATATTCTGACAAAATCCAGGCATTGTGGAAAACAAGACAGTCAGCATAAAAACCGTAAAAAAGAGGGGGAGTTTTTTCATTTTTACCATATTTGAAATGAAAGCAGATAACGAATATATCACAGCTGGAGGGAAAAGGACAAAGGGTAGATAGCTCGTTTTTTCCATTCTAAAGTGTAACACAATGGACATGGTCATTTCCTCTTTCCACTTCCCTTCAATTTGAGGAATTAGATATTAGATGAATGATGAGGAAATAATCTGTAAATTATGATATACAGAATTGGGTATCATGAAAGTAATTAGATCGTTTAGAGTTTTATTTGAACGAAATACTTAATATTTTTTAGGGTAAAAAAGGAGAAGAATTGTGTTTAAATTAAAATCTGTGAAACGTGTTTTTTGGGCCTCACTCTTTATGGTCTCAATCTTGTTTTTGGCTTTTGCCGTTTCATTTTCAAGTGAGACAGAAGTCAAACAACCCGACCTTGAGGCCTGTACAAGTATTTTAGTCGGTAAACTTGCTTCAGTTGATGGTTCAACCATGACCTCTCATTCCTGTGACAGCAATACAGACCGTACTTGGATCAATGTAGTGCCCCACAAGAAGTATAAAGCAGGAGAGATGGCTAAAGTTTACTTCGAGCCAAAAAGAACAAGAGGGCCGAATGATCTTGATAGTTTGGATAGGGGAGAGATTCCCCAAGTGAAGGAGACCTATGCTTTTATTAACACGGCCTATCCTGTGATGAACGAATATCAACTGGCTATTGGGGAGACCACTTTTGGAGGAAAAAGGGAGCTGTACAGCGATGAAGGAGTGATCGATTGCCCCGAGCTTTATCGTCTCGTTTTGGAAAGAGCGAAAACCGCCCGGGAAGCGATCAGAGTCGCTGATAATCTCACAAAGAAATATGGCTATGTGGATTATGGAGAGTGTTTTACATTTGCCGATCCACAAGAAACATGGCATTTCGAGATTTTGGGCCCGGGTAAGGGAAAGATGGGTGCTGTGTGGGCAGCGGTGCGCATTCCTGATGATCATGTGGGAGTTTCGGCCAATGCCAGCCGTATTCGCCAGATCGACTTGAGTGATCAAGACAATTATATGGCTTCGGATAATGTGTATTCTTTGGCCGAAGAGTTGGGATGGTGGGACCCTGAAAGCGGGGAGCCCTTTGAATTTTGTTATGCCTATGCCTCCCGTCGAAGCATGGGATCAAGACGCCGCGAGTGGCGGGTATTAAGCCGGGTGGCCCCTTCACTCAATCTAGATCCTAACGGCGAAAATTTTCCCTTTTCGGTGAAGGCTGAAAAGAAATTATCTGTTAAAGATGTTCTGGATATTTTCAGGGATACGTACCAGGATACTCCTTTTGATATGACAGCGTCTCTGATGACTGTGAATCGTAAGGGAGAGACAGTGAAAAGTCCTGTGGCCAGTCCCTTTCTCAATAGTGATCTGATGTCACTTTTAAAGGTTCCGAGGGAAAGGACGATTTGCTCTCCACGGGCCACATATCTTCAGGTCACGCAGTCCCGCAGTTGGCTTCCGGATGCCATCGGCGGTGTGGTCTGGCTTGGGTATGACAATCCAGCTTCAACACCTCATACGCCCTTCTATTGTGGAATCACTCAGATGCCTGAATCATACAGGATTGATGGGCGAGGGGGATTCAGGAAAGACTGTGCCTGGTGGGCTTTTAGGAGAGTCTCACAACTGGCTAAATTCAGGTGGCAGGCCATGAGTAAAGACATTGAAAAAGTCTGGATAGAGATCGAGAAAAAAGCTTTTAAAGATCAGGAGAGTATCGAAGAAGAAGCTTTACGGCTGTACAAACAAAATCCAAAAAATGCCCGGGAATTTTTAACGAAATACTGTTTTGAAGTGGCCAACAATGCAGTCCAATCCTACTGGAAACTGGGTGATGACCTTTGGGGAAGATACACAAATATATTTTAGCTCCTTAGTAAAGATAGATTTCAAAAGCAGGGGTGGCTACTCATACTTCAAGGAGTTGGCGGGGTTGGCTGGATCTGTTTGGTTCAGGGAAGCAGACCTTGAAATTTAAGCTTTCTACCAGACAAGGTTGTAATGTCGCTCTTTTTAGCTGTTGACCTCGCGTTCGACGCAGTCTATCCTGAGCGAAGTATGAATGACGAAATTGGCGACCTTTCTGTGAAAAAAAACAGATTGTCCGAAGCCTTCAACTCGATGGTGGAAACCATAAAAAATCAAACTATTATTGGCTGGACAGAAATAGACGCATTTTTGCAAACAATTGGTAAGGAAAAAGAAGATAATTCCAGGAACACTCCGGATGACTATTTAGAAATCATAGGAAAGGGCATCGGTTTTATTACCTATGATTACGGTATTGACGGTGTTTCAATCGAGATTAGAAAATATGCTGATTGTCTTGAAAGAATTTTTGCGAAGCGCCGGATAAACCTTCCACTCCATTTTATCGGTGGTGACTTTTATGAAACTGCAAATATTCTCCTTAAACCGGAATGGAAGAGATTTCAAATTGACGGAATGAACGGCTGGTCCAAATGGGACAGCGGCACCTGGTTTTCCAAGCTCTATTATGAAGATATGCCTGAGGGCAGCGATGCCTCAAAAGAGATGGCTGTGGAGATGTGGAAACAGGCTGTTGGATTTGCTGAGAAATTAGGGAACTATCTTGTCGAGAATAACATTCACTGCCTCATTCCGGTAAATATCCCGACCAATCCGGGTAACTTTGCTATTGGGCTTGCGCTGATTATAGTCACAGAATGTTTGGACATCGCGGTTATCAGCTCCAATCATGATTTTTACTGGGAAGGCGGGAAGGCGCCTTCCGAAAAGGAACCCGGTGAAGGCCCCGGAGTTCGGGATTTCTTTTTCAAAAACAAAAACAACAAACTTTTTTTCTCGCTGTTCAAAAAAATGTATCCCTGGAATGGTACAAAGTGGCTGCAGGTGAATATTAATTCACGGCAGTCAAGAAAACTTATCGACACATTCGGATTTAAGGCAAATCAGATTTTTGAACTGGGCACTGCTGTCAGTGATGAATTCTTCAAACCATTTTCCTCTGAGGATCAGAAACTGTACCGTACAAAAATGGCCTATATTCTCTCTGATGGTTTTCCAAAAATTAAGCCTGTCTCTGTAAAGAATCACCTGAATTCCCTTGAATTTTGGATGCAAAATCAAAAGCCGGTTGCCTGTGGATTTGTCGATGGATTAGAGTTTGATCCGAGTACAAATAAAACTATTTATTGCCTGCAGCCAACTCGTGTCATAACCCGAAAAAGAATTGAGATGAACTTCCATCTCCTCAAAGCGCTTCTGCATCAGGATTCGTTTAAAAGTGTGTTTGAGTCAGATTTCGAATATCAGGTTGTCGTGCATATTAGCGGACCAACTCCAATCGAACATCAGGCTGATCTCGAAACCGTATTAAACGCATACATAAACATGTGTGAATCAATTCCGGAATCTACAGCCAAGCGGATTTTTATTGCCTTTTCTGTCGGCACAGAAAATCATCCCAGCTTTGCGGGAAATAATCTTGAACCGCTCTCTATTGAGCAGATATACCGTATGGCCACGGTCATCCTGTTTCCCAGTGAAACGGAAGGAAGAGGTTTGCCCATAGTCGAATCGAGTGCATGCGGTGTACCAATCATCTGCAGTAAATTTAAACCCCTTGAGGTCTTTGAGGAGGTGATCGGAGAACATTTGCCGGAGAAGGAACGTATACGATATCTATTCTTTCCCGAACCGGGTGCAGCGATGGAATCTGATTATCTTGATGAAGTAACAGATTTACTTATTGATAAGAAAAAACGATCTGAATGGATCCAACATAATAAGGAAGCGGTGCATAATCGCTACAGCAGTGAGAAAATCGCTATTAAATTTGAACAATTTATTCAAGTCCTCGGGAAATTGAAATGATTCATTTCAGGTTAAGCACTCGGAGGAAGTGATGCACATCGGATTTATTGAAGATACTCCGCTTCATGGTGGAACACAGATTTGGGTGACTGAAGCAGCAAGTGATTTTATCGGGAAAGGACATGAAGTCAGTGTCCTGGCACCGGCCGGCACCTGGATAGCGAGAGAGTGCGCTTTACGTGGAGTCCGGGTCGTCACCTATGACTGGGATGGTGTCTGTTCAATGGGCGATGAGTATAAAAAAATCTGGATCGAGGGTTTGGCACCCTGTGATGTCGCCATTACTACGGTTCATCCGCCGCGAAATAATTTTCACTGCTCTATCTTTGGGGGTCTCTGTATCAAGGAAGGAAACCTGGAGACTATTCTCATTCCAAAGAGCGGAACAATCGTTCCTGAATATAAACGTGAATTCTATTATCCTGAACCGGATATTAAATCAAAAGTGATAAGTATCACCAATTTTACCAGGACCTATCTCATCGAAGAATATAAACTCCCCGAAGAAATGGTTGAGCTTATCTACCAGGGAACAGAGGTAAATCGATTTGTCTCAACAGAGGAATCAAAAGCAGAGGCTCTGAAACGATATCCCCTTCCGGAAAATGCAGCACCGGTTCTTGCATCTGTGGGGTCTTTCGAAGAACGAAAGGGGCAGATAATTCTTCTTCAGGCTGTTAAAAAACTATCCAAGGGTTCAATGCCCAATGTGCATGCCATGTTTGTCGGTGACGGCCCTGATGAAGAGATGCTTAAGGCAAAAATTGTGGAGTTGGGGATCGAAAATAATGTCACTTTTTTTCCATTCACCCGTGAACCGAACTATGTTTTCGATCGTAGTGACATTCTTGCTCTTCCAAGCCTGTATAAAGAGGGTCTTCCCAATGTTATTCTCGAAGCCCTGTCCATGAATCTGCCGTCAATAGCATCAGACATGGCCGGTGTCCCTGAAGTTGTTATTAACGAAAAAACCGGCTATCTGGTTGAACCCGGCAATGTAAAGCAGTTTGCTGATGCGGTTGAAAAACTCTGGGCCGATCCAAACAAATGTCGACTGATGGGAATTAATGGCCGGAAATTTGTCGAAGAAAAAATGGATAAGAAAAAGCAGTTTGATGAATTTCTTAAATATTTTGAACGGATTACAAGGAGATGGCAATGAATAAACTCTACAAATGTAAAGTCTGTGGTTTTATCTACAAGAGTAAAACTCTCCCCGATTTATGTCCTGCCTGCGGTTTTAAGGGGAAGATTTTTGAGGAATATGAACCAACTGTTTCTGCAAAAAGAAGAAAAGCGCTTGAGCT
>SDBS01004532.1_pt1 | contig 13353 bp, 11 predicted proteins | sample 2277091 | NCBI WGS metagenome assembly SDBS01 (sample SAMN10404972, study PRJNA504765) | marine sediment metagenome | isolation source: marine sediment core GS10_PC15, 163 cmbsf | place: Arctic Ocean: Southern Knipovich Ridge | collected 2010 | reverse complement strand
TGTTCGAGATAGACATTCCCCCTCTCAGGACGAGGAAGGCGGATATCCCGCTTCTCGCGCTGTCATTTCTGAGAGAAGCAGCTGAAAGGAACGGGCTGCCTCTCCCGGAGCTGGCGAGGGAGGCACTCGACAGCCTTGTTACCTACAGCTGGCCCGGCAATGTAAGGCAGCTTCGGAACACGATGGAAAGCGTTCTAATCATATCCGGGGAGAGGATCGACCGAGAAGACCTCCCATCGGAAATCCGTGACAACGGTGTGTACGGCAACGGACAGATCACCCTGGAGCTTCCTTCCACACTTACGGAGGTGGAGGAGAAGGTCATCGATCTGACACTGGAGCTGACAGACGGGAACAGGACACGCGCTGCAGAGCTTCTCGGCATCGGCAGGAGAACGCTTCAGAGGAAACTGAGTAACGAAAAGAACGGATAACAGGAATCGAGCGGAGGATCGGATATGAGAATTGTCAGACAGAAGAGCGGGGTTTCTCCAAAATCTGTGGTAACCGGGATCATCATTCTTGCGGTGGTTCTCTGGTTCCTGCTCGGGGGCCCCTTCTACATCGTCGGACCGGAGGAGGAAGGCGTTGTCCTCACCTTCGGCAGGCATACGACCACTGTTGGCCCGGGCTTCCATCTCAAACTCCCCTGGCCTATCCAGGTTGTCTACAAACCCGCGGTCAACATCATCAGGAGGATCGAGATAGGCTTCAGGACCATACAGGGAACCAACCCTCCCCAGTTCAGGGGATTCGCACAAGACGCTGAAATGCTGCAGGAAGCTCAGATGCTAACCGGTGATGAAAACATCATAAACTGTGCCGCGATCGTTCAGTACAGGATCAAGGACTCCGCCGACTTCCTCTTCAATGTCAGGGACCAGGAGGGAACCCTCAGGGACATATCCGAGGCGAGCATAAGGCTGGTAATCGGGGACAACGGCATTGATGCCGTGCTGACAACCGGCAAGCTCGAACTGCAGAACAGGATCCGTGACCTGGTCCAGCAGATGGCGGACAACTACGGCCTGGGCGTGATGATAGTCGCCGTTCAGCTCATGGATGTGCAGCCACCCAACCAGGTTTCCGCGGCCTTCAAGGACGTCGCAACCGCCCGGGAGGACATGCAGGCCTATATCAACAACGCCGAGGGATACCGCAACCAGGTGGTCCCGGCTGCCATAGCCGACTCGGTCACGCTCGTGAACGAGGCTCTCGGCTACGGAGCCATCAGGATCAACGAGGCAATAGGTGAGTCGTCGAGGTTCATCGCGGTCGCCGAGGAGTACCGGAAGAGCCCCGAGGTAACGACGACCAGGCTCCAGCTCGAAGCCATGCTGAATGTCCTCAGCAAGGTTCAGATCACGGTGGTGGACGGCTCTGCAGGTGCCCTGACACACTACAACCTGGGGGGAGGCCTGTAATGAAGCGTTTCAGGAGACTTCTCATTGCCGCCCTCGTCCTTTTCGCGCTGCTTGTAGTCACTGGTGCCTTCTACACCATCTCGGAGACGCAGCAGGCGGTCATCCTTCACCTGGGGAAACCGATAAGAGTGATCGTGGGTAACCGTACCCCCGAGGAGATGGCAGAGCTCCAGGCATGGATGGACGAAAACGCCCCCGGAGTCGCGCTCAGCTCCGGTGCCGGTCTCTACATCAAGATACCCTTTCTCCAGGAAGCTAGAATACTGGAAGACAGGATACTGGAGTACGATGACGATCCCGCCGACGTCGTCACCAAGGACAAGAAGCACTTACAGGTGGACAGCTACGCCAGGTGGCGGATTATCAACCCGCTGCTCTTCATCACCAGCATAAGGACCGAATCCGCTGCCAGATCCCGCCTTGATGACATCATCTACTCCGTCATCCGTCAGGAGCTGGGAAAGAGCAACCTGATACACATCGTCAGATCGGAAAACGACCCCGTGGGTCTGGGAGCCGGTGTGAGGCTGGTCGATAACGTGACATACTCCGACTCCACCAGCGACCTGATACTGAGTGAAGGCGAGTTCATCGAGGTCATCAGCCTGATCAGAGTACCTCCCGGACAGGGGAGAAACAACGTCCTCGAGAGGGTTGTCGCGAGCTGCGACATCATGACGCGGGAGTACGGAATCGAGATAATCGACGTCAGGATCAAGCGTGCTGATCTTCCTCCGGAAAACCAGGCAGCGGTCTTCGTCAGGATGCAGGCCGAGAGGAACCGTATCTCCACCAGGTATCGTGCGGAGGGCAACAGGATAGCGCAGACCATCCTGGCCGAGACCGACCTCAGGGTAGACTCCATACACGCATTGGCGAGTATGGCCTCGCTGTCAATAAGGGGACAGGCTGACAGCACTGCGGCGGCAATCTACGCCACCGCGTACAACTCGTACCCCGACTTCTACAGGTTCTCACGGTCTCTGGAGACGCTGGAATCCGTTTTCGCAAGCGACGATGAGATCGTCGTGAGCACCAAAGGGATATTCGCGTACTTCGTCTCTACTCCCGGGGAGATAAGGTGACCGGAGAGGGCTTCGGAGACGACAGGCACTGCTTCGTATGCGGGGAGGAGAACCGGTCGGGACTGAGAATCACACCGGTCGGCAGGGACGGAAGGGGTTCCATCGAATGGCACCCCTCCCGGGTCTACCAGGGCTACACCGGAATCCTCCACGGGGGGATAGTCTCGGCTCTCCTCGACGAGGCCATGGCCTATGCGGTGATGAGTGTCGCCGGGAGAGCAGCTACCGCTGAGATCAGCATCAGCTTTCACAGGCCCGTATCGACCGATCTGCCCGTATACGTCGAAGCGGAGATTGTCAGGCAGAGGGGGAGGGTCTTCCAGACAAAGGCGAAGATCCTCCAGGGAACAGATGTGATGGCGAAGGCGACGGCCAAGTTCCTGGCTGTAGAATCACCTTCGGAGGAGTGAGAGCCTGAGGAACGTTCTCCTGGCTGGCGCCACAGGCAGACTGGGCAGCCGAATAGCCGACAGGTACAGGGATGTCTGGAGCATAAAGGCCTTCTCACACAGACCGGCAGAGAAGACCGTGGTTCACGACATCTGCTCACCTGACGCATCGGGCAGACCATCTCTGGATGGCTTCGACATGGTCATCAACTGCACGGCGATGTCGTCGATCGACTGCTGCAGGCGACACCCCGGCAAAGCCTGGGCCGTCAACAGCATCTGGCCGTCCTGGCTTGCAGCGGAGACGGCCAGGCTGGGGATACCGTTCATCCATTTCTCTACCGATCTCGTCTACGGTGGGGGCATCCCCCCGTACTGCGAGAGATCGCCCGCGGTTCCAGCATGCTTCTACGGCTGGACGAAACTGCTGGGGGATATTGCCGTACTCGGGCGGAGCCCGCTGTCGACAGTCCTCAGGACTTCCGTTCTGTTCGGGAAAACAACATCGGAGAGGCCGACCTTCTCACAGGATCTGCTCGAGGGCAGGATCGACACCGTATTCGTCGACGGCTTCAGGCACCACACCTCGATTGACTGGCTGGCAGAGACAGTACCCGGGATTGCTGATTCGGGATTTACGGGACTGGTCCATGCGGCAGGTCTTCACGACCAGAGCAGAGCGGCATTCGCGGAAGCTCTCTTCGTGCATCTCGGGAAAGCTGCAGACCTTCCTGTGCCGGGGTACTCGAGCGGGAGGATACCGCGCAACCTGGCGCTGGACATGAGCCTTGCATGCGCCATCCTGCCCCTGAAACCACTGGATCTCGGATCATCCATCGCGAGAGAGTACGCCGCCGGCTGATCAGAAGAGAGCGAGTTCCCTGAGGTACCTGCCGGTGTAGGAGCTCTTGACCGATGCGATAGCATCGGGTGGCCCCTCCGCGATTATCTCACCACCCTCGTCGCCGCCTTCCGGTCCGAGGTCAACAATCCAGTCGGAGTTCTTGATGACATCCATGTTGTGCTCTATCACGATTACGGTATTGCCGGACTTGACGAGCATGTCGAGGACCTGGAGGAGTTTCCTGACGTCGTGGGGGTGAAGCCCCGTGGTGGGCTCATCGAGCATGTAGAGGGTATGTGACGAACCGGGCTTGGAGAGCTCTCGAGCAAGCTTGACCCGCTGTGCCTCTCCCCCCGAGAGGGTGGGTGCTGGCTGGCCCAGCTGGATGTATCCGAGACCGACGTCATCCAGTACTTTGAGGATCCGGTAGACGTGAGGTACTCTCTCAAAAAGCACAAGTGCTTTTCTGACTGTCATGTCGAGAACGTCCGCGATGCTCTGTTCCCTGAATTTCACCTTGAGGGTCTCACTGTTGAAGCGGTGCCCCCGGCAGGTCTGACATTCGATGAAGACGTCGGGCAGAAAGTGCATTTCTATCCGTTTGACACCAGCCCCCCTGCAGTCCTCGCATCGCCCCCCCTTTACGTTGAAGCTGAACCTGCCCGGTCGGTAGCCCCGAATCCGGGCATGGGGCAGCTCTGCGAAGAGCTTCCTTATCTGGTCGAAGATCTTCGTGTAGGTAGCCGGATTGGACCTGGGAGTCCGTCCGATCGGATCCTGGGATATGTTAATCACCTTATCGAGGTGTTCCACTCCCGAGAGCGCCCTGTACGGTCCCGGCCTGAGACCAGGCGATCCGCCCATCGCAATGGAAGCCGCGGGGTAGAGCGTCTGTGAGATGAGGGAGCTCTTCCCCGATCCGGATACGCCTGTGATGCAAGTGAGCGTGCCGAGAGGAATTTTCAGATCTACGCCCTTGAGGTTGTGCAGGGTGGCTCCCCTCAGCCCTAGCATGCCGGAGGATCTTGTTCTCAGTATCCTCATCCTGGATATCGATTCGCGTCCGGAGAGGTAACGACCGGTAAGCGATTCATCAGAACAGCTTATTTCGTCCGGAGTTCCCTCCGCGACGATCTCACCACCCTTCGCCCCGGCACCGGGACCGAAATCGATTACGTGATCGGATCTCAGGATCGTCTCCCTGTCGTGCTCGACGACGAGAACGGTGTTTCCGATATCCCGGAGATTCTCCAGGGTGGAGATCAGCCGGCAGTTGTCTCTCTGATGAAGACCGATGGTCGGCTCGTCCAGGACGTAGAGGACCCCTGTGAGGCCACTCCCGATCTGGCTGGCCAGGCGTATTCTCTGTGCTTCTCCCCCGGACAGCGTTGGCGTCGGCCTGTCGAGAGTGAGGTAGTAGAGGCCGACATCCCGGAGAAAGCCCAGTCGTCCAATGATTTCTTTCAGTAGCTCTCCCGCTACCTGCCTGCGGAAACCGTCCAGATCGAGGTTTTCGAGGAAGCCGATCGCCTCTGCTACGGTCATCGTCGATATCTCGTGAATACCCTTACCGCCTACCAGAACCGATCTCGCTTCGCATCGGAGCCTGCTTCCGTCGCACGCATCGCACGTGACCTTTCTGAAGTACTGCTCGTAGCTGATTCTGCTGTCCTGACTGGATGTGTTGTGGTATCGTCTCTCGAGCATCGGGATGATACCCTCCCAGGAGTCCTCCCACTGCCCCTTGGAGTTTTCTCCCTCCCAGGAGACGAGTATCCTGCGGTCTCCGCTGCCGTAGAGGACCGCGTTCCTCTGGTCCTCGGTCAGCCGCTTCCAGGGCTTGCCCGTGTTGATTCCGTACGCGTTGGCGACAGCGTTGATCTTCCGTCCGGTCCAGCCCCGTGGAATCCCGACGGGAGCCACAGCCCCTGCATCTATGGACAGCGCTGGCCTCGGGACCACGAGCAGGGGATCAACCTTCATCTGGTATCCCAGTCCTGAACAGGTTTCACACATACCGACAGGGTTGTTGAAGCTGAAGAGCTGGGGGGAGAGCTCGGGCAGGCTGATCCTGCAGTAAACACAGGCATTGTGTTCGCTCATCAGCATTTCGGACCCGGAGTCCGAGTCGATTACGGAGAGAACGCCGTCACCTTCCCTGACAGCAGTCTCTATCGAGTCCGCAAGCCTGCTCCCGGTGCTTTCACCGGTAACGATCCTGTCGACAACCACGGAGATGTCATGTTTCCGTTTACCGTCGATTACGGGAAACGACTCGAGTGAGTGGATCTCCCCATCGAGGAGAAGACGGACATATCCCTTCTGTCTCATCTCGGCGATGATGTCTGCGTGAGCACCCTTCCTGTTTGTTACAAGGGGCGCAGTGATGAGCAGTCTCTGTCCGGATGGGAGAGCGGTTATCGTGTTGACCATCTGCTGGACCGTCTGTGTCGTAACGGGACGTCCGCATTTCGGACAGTGCGGTGAACCGGTCCGCGCGTAGAGAACCCTGAGGTAGTCCGCTACCTCGGTGACGGTGCCGACTGTCGATCTCGGGTTGTGACTGACCGTTTTCTGTTCGATGGAGATGGCAGGAGAGAGACCTTCGATGCTTTCGAAGAGGGGTTTTTCGAGCTGGCCGAGGAATTGCCTGGCATAGGCCGAGAGAGATTCGATGTACCGCCTCTGGCCCTCGGCGTAGAGTGTGTCGAAGGCGAAGGAACTCTTGCCTGAACCGGACACACCGGTCAGCACGACGAGCCTGTTCCTCGGAACGACTACGTCGATGCCCTTCAGGTTGTGTTCCCTCGCGCCCTTTACGATGATGCTGTCCAAACAGGTTCTCCCCGGGAAAACGAGTGTACCGTAACCCTGCAATATACAAAAGGAATGCCATGTGCGGTGGATTTTCGCTGCAGTTTCACCTGTGCCACAATTGCGCTCTCATGGCTGAAATCCGAATCCCTATCCGGTCTGGATATGCATAACAATAAGACTGACAACGTGGTACAGCCGGGCAACCCTGTGGCACGCCCCTTGCTCTCTTTCCTTCGGAAAACGTATGGAGGTGTGAGATGATTCTGTGGTCTGGCTGGAGACCTGACGGGATCAGGGACATCCAGGACGAGATCAACAGAATACTGGACGACGTATCCGACAGAGGCCAGGGGAGATTTCTGAGCGACCGCGGGTGGTCGCCGCTTCTGGACATCTACAGAAAACCCGGAGAGATAGTCGTCGTCGTCGAGCTGCCCGGATTCGAATCCGGGATGGTGGCCGTCCACGTATCCGAGGACACACTCATATTGAGTGGCAGTCGACCCGAAGTATCTGCTCCGGGAGAGGTCCACTCCAGGATCGAGAGGAACAAGGGAATCTTCGAACGGGCAGTCTCTCTTCCCGGTCCGATAGACGGTGCGAATGCGACAGCGGGATTCAAGAATGGTCTGTTGCGCGTAGTGCTGCCGCTTATTCCCGCGGGTAAGCCCAGGAGGATAGTTATCTCCAGAGAGGATGACTGAAAGATGATGGCGGAGAGGATTCCAACGACCGACATCTCTAAGAAAGACGAATGCTATGTCCTCTGCTGCGAGCTCCCCGGAATCGAGAAGGATGACCTGGATGTAGCAATAGATGGAAAAAGACTCACCATCACCGCAAGGAGAAGGTGGGTGGAAGACGGTCAGATTCTGCTGAGCGAGATTCCCGACGGCGATTTCAGGCGTTCATTCCTGCTGGACGAGAAGCTGAGTACGACCGACATAGAAGCCGAGTACAGGAACGGGCTTCTCGTTCTGAGCATACCCGGTCACGGGAAAAAAGGAAGAAAAAAGATACCGATAGAGGATACAGACAGCGAATGAGGAGGAGCACAACAGTGGGAAAGGTAATAGGAATAGACCTGGGTACTACGAACTCCTGCGTTGCCGTGATGGAAGGCGGAGAGCCTGTAGTGATCACCAACGCTGAGGGGCTTCGGACTACACCCTCCGTCGTCGCCTTTACAGATTCGGGTGATCGGCATGTCGGAGTGGTTGCCCGGAGACAGGCAGTGGCAAATCCGGGGAATACGATCTTCTCGATAAAGAGGTTCATGGGCCGTAAGCTCCCTGAAGTATCAGCCGAGGCCAAGCGTGTACCTTACAAGGTCATCGAGGGAAAGAACGGCGATGCCTGGGTGGAGGTTCTCGGCAAGAAGTACTCACCACCGGAGATCTCGGCAATGATCCTGCAGAAAATGAGGCAGACAGCCGAGGACTACCTCGGTGAGACTGTCGAGAAAGCCGTGATAACCGTTCCTGCATACTTCAACGACAGCCAGCGTCAGGCGACGAAGGATGCCGGCAGGATTTCGGGTCTCGAAGTTCTCCGAATCGTCAATGAGCCTACCGCTGCCGCGCTTGCATACGGTCTTGACAAGGAGTCCGGTAATTCGACCATAGCCGTGTTCGACCTCGGCGGAGGGACCTTCGACATCTCGATAATGGAAATCGGCGAGGGCGTATTCGAAGTCAAATCGACAAATGGAGATACCTATCTCGGGGGCGACGACTTCGACTGTAGGGTCATCGACTGGATCGTGGATGAATTCAGGAAGCAGCAAGGCATCGATCTCTCGCAGGATCAGATGGCCCTCCAGAGGCTCAAGGAAGAGGCGGAAAGGGCGAAATGCGAGCTCTCCACCACACAGAGCACGGACATCAACCTGCCCTTCATAACGGCCGATGCGAGCGGACCGAAGCATCTGAACATGTCCCTCTCCAGATCAAAGCTCGACCAGCTTGTCGACGAACTGGTAGAGAGGACCCGCAAGCCATGTCTGGCTGCACTGAAGGATGCGAAGGTCTCCGCCGGTGACATTGACGAGGTCATACTCGTTGGCGGACAGACCAGGATGCCGCTCGTTCAGAAGGTAGTGAAGGAGATATTCGGAAGGGAACCCCACAAGGGAGTCAATCCGGACGAAGTGGTAGCTATAGGTGCTGCAATACAGGCAGGGGTCCTCTCCGGAGACGTCAACGATGTCCTGCTCCTGGATGTAACCCCCCTCACGCTCGGCATCGAGACGCTTGGTGGTGTCTCCACGGCGATCATCGAGAGGAATACGACCATACCCACCAGGAAGAGCCAGATATTCAGCACAGCCGCCGACAGCCAGACCTCGGTGGAGATACACGTTCTGCAGGGTGAACGGAAGATGGCTGCGGACAACAGGACGCTGGGCAGGTTCATCCTCGATGGGATTCCACCCGCACCCAGGGGACTGCCACAGATAGAAGTGGCTTTCGACATAGATGCGAATGGCATCGTGCACGTATCCGCAAAGGACAAGACTACGGGCAAGGAACAGAAGATCAAGATCGAGGCCAGCAGCGGGCTCTCCGAGAGCGAGATAGAGAAGATGGTGAAGGATGCAGAACTTCATCAGGAAGAGGATCAGCAGAGGCGCGAGAAAGTCGAGCGCAGGAATCAGGCTGATGCCCTTGTTTTCGAGGTAGAGAAGCAGCTCGGGGAGTACGGCGACAGGATCGATCCTGCCGAGAGGGCCAGGCTCGAGGGTGCAGTGTCCGACATGAGGAAAGCCCTGGAGGGAGAGGATGACGACCAGATACAGTCGTCCATTAAGAAGCTCTCCGAGATATGGCAGCAGGTGGGGTCGGCATTCCACCAGCAGCAGTCACAGCAGGGCGAAGAGGAAGCCGCTCCCGAATCGGGCAGCAGGCAGGACAACACGGTTGACGCCGATTACGAAGTGGTTGACGACTGATGGGCTCTGGTGACCCAAGGCGGAAGAGGAGAGTCAGTAGCGGCAGGTCAACCTCTCGCCAGGGCCGGAGACCCGATGTGTTCGAGCCTGTCCGAATCGAAGTGGAGCGGGAGGACAGACCTCCTCCTCCGCCTCCTCCATCAGTTGAGCCCGAAGACAACCTGGCGATCGAGAGTAATACAGCCGAGGATGAACTAAATGGGCTCAGGGAGAAACTTCTCAGAATGGGAGCCGAGTTCGAGAACTACCGCAAGCGTCAGGCCAGGGATTTCAACCGGCTCTGCAACCAGGGCAGGAAAGACCTGATTGAAGAGCTGCTTGTCATACTCGACAACTTCGACAGGGCCGAGGACCACCAGAACGGCAGTCTCACCGTCGAAGAGCTCGCGAGCGGACTGGTTCAGACACTGCAGATGCTGCGATCGATCCTGGAACGTGAAGGCCTTTCCGAGATAGTAACCACTGAAATGGATCCCTTCGACCCCAACATACATGAAGCCATGATAGCGGAGGACAGTGAAGATCTCGAGAGGGATTCGGTCCTGCAGGTTCTCCAGAAGGGCTACAGGTTCGGCGGCGAACTCCTCAGACCTGTCCGTGTCAGGGTCGGAAAGGCCTCCCGTGAGGAAGAAGAGGATCAGCAAACATAGTGGATACTGATCTCTACTCTATCCTCGGAGTCGACGAGAAGGCAACGGCCGCTGATCTCAAGAAGGCCTACCGGAAACTGGCCAAGAAGTACCATCCCGATGCCAACCCCGGGGACAAGGCGGCTGAGGAGCGATTCAAGGAGATATCCGACGCCTACGATGTGCTGAGCGATCCGGAGAAGCGGGAGCGGTACAATACCCTCAAGAAGGGTGGCGGGGCATTCTTCGGACAGGATGGCGGAGCTCCCTTCACCGGTGGTTTCGGGGATCTGGGCGATATACTGAGTTCAATGTTCGGCGAAGGCGGATTCGGTCAGAGAAGCCGACGGAGGACTCCCTCTGCCAAGATACGAGTCCCGTTCCGGACGGCTGCATCGGGAGGTACCGTCAAGGCTGATCTCGATATTCCAGCGAGGTGTGCGGCCTGCAGCGGAGAGGGCGGTTCCGGGCGAGAGGTATGCAAGACCTGTGGAGGATCCGGAAGAACCGTCAACAGGCAGGGCGCATTCTCTACTATGCACAGCTGTCCATCCTGCGGAGGGGCCGGATACATCCTCACCAGTACATGCTCCGTCTGCCATGGATCAGGAGAGACATTAAACAGGCAGTCCGTCGAAGTGAACATCCCACCCGGATCCGACGACGGATCCGTCATGCGCCTGACCACACCTGAAGGCGGCACCGTACTGGTGAAGCTCAGTGTAACCCCTGACCGCTTCCTCAGCAGAGAAGGCCGGAACATCCGATGCAGTGTCTGTATTACTTCACCACAGGCTGCTCTGGGGACCTCGATGATGATCAGGACACTCGACGGCAGGGTGAAGCTGCATATCCCACCGGGAACTCAGCCCGGAACCGTGCTGAGACTGGCAGGGAAAGGCGTACTTTACAGAGGTGCCCGGGGTGATCAGTATGTCCACGTGGATGTTTCAATTCCCGAATCTCTCACCGAGGAGCAGAAGCGGTTGTGGCAGAAACTGAAGGAAACAGGCTGAGGCTGGAAGTCCCGTCACGGCGAAACGGCGTTGTTCGTCTGTTCCTGTTCCCCGCAATGATATTCCTCACAGCGGCATGGTCTGTAGACGAGACAGCCCAGCCGGTGCTCGAAGATCTGAGCAGCACTCTGGGTCAGGTTTCCGAAATGGTCCTGCCCAGCGTGGTCACGATCATCTCCAGGACGATAGTCTCGGAAGACGAAGGGAACATACCTGGTTCCATACTTCTCAACAGCGAGATGGACCCGTTCGGAGCCGACCAGATCTACGAAAACCCTGATGCCCTCCGGACGGTCCTCGTACTGGAGGAGCAGGCCAGCGGTGTGATCATCTCCTCCAATGGATACATAGTGACCAGTAACCACGCGGTCTCCGGCGCGTACGAAGTCGAAGTTCACTTCAGTAGCGGTGAGGTTATCCTTGCAGATCTGGTGGGTGGTGATTCCGGATCCGATATAGCCCTGCTCCGGATAACCGGAGATGGTTATCGGGCAATAGCGACAGGGGACAGCGATCAACTTGCCGTCGGGCAGTTCATACTCTCTTTCGGGTCACCATTCTCTCTCACACAAACGATGTCTTTCGGGATAATCAGCTATCTTGGCAGGTGCGATCTGGGCTTCGTGGAATACGAGAACTATATCCAGACGGACGTTCTCCTGAATCCGGGCAGCAGCGGAGGTGCTCTCGTCAACCTGAAAGGCGAACTGATCGGCATCAATACCGCAATAGCGACGGACGTCGGGAGCTACCACGGAATCGGATTCGCCATTCCCGTCAATCAGGCCATGCAGATCGTAGAGGAGATAAGACTCCGGGGAGAGGTCACGAGAGGGTACCTCGGTCTCATGGTGAGATCGCGAACCCCTGAGCAGATGATTGATTATCCCGGTATCGAAGAGGGCGTCTTCGTTGCGGTCGTCCTGCCCGGTTCGACTTCTGAGGAAGCCGGCATCGAGAGGGGCGACCTGTTGCTCGCAATCGACGGTACGACCATCGAATCGATATACGATTTCAGTTTCCGGATTGCATGTCATCATCCCGGTGATACCGTCGAGCTCCGCACCATGAGGGAAGACACAATCCTGAACATTCAGGTTTCCCTCGAAGAGCATCCCGATGAGCAGTCTATCTCTTCAATCACCCCGTTCACGGGGATCAACGCTGGCTGGGCCGTGTCGGAACTCGATGACGGATCGGTGAGGATTGATCGGGTAGGTATCACCGGCTCGGCAGTGCAAGCCGGTCTCGAGAGCGGAGACATCATTCTGTGTGTAAACCACGCCGTCATCTCCGGCACCGAGGATCTGTACTTCTCCATGATCAGGTCTGGAACCGAGGTGCTGCTCACGGTATCGCGTGACGGAAGTATTCTCTACGTCTCTCTCCGATACTGACGCATTACACCTGGCCACGACCGCTGATCCGATGGTATATCATCGGCTGACCGGAAGGGAACGAAAACACTGAATTACGGATACCTGTTACTCGTCATCCCGGGGTTCCTCCTGACCATGGCCGGATTCGTGCTGATCGGGAAGAAGAAACCGGGTGCATTCGTTTCCGGTCTCATGTTCATCGTGGGAATCTCGGGTCTCGTTCTTGGGATACTGCTGATCTGTGTGCCGGATTTCTTCTCGAGCTGAAGGTTCTGTCAGCCCTGCAGGAGCTTCATCTTGGTGAATCTCTCCACGAAGGTCCTTATCAGCTCGTGATCTGGGTAGATAGAGCTGGCCCTTGCAGCGAGTTCGGCTGCTAGAGGGAAAGCTCCTTCCTGGATTCGTGATCTGATCCTGCTGACCCAGACTTCTGCATCATCGTAGTCCGCAGTCTTCTCGTCGCTTTCCACATTCCTGCTGCACGCATCGATTTCCGAAAGGAAATCCCCCAGACCGTCGACCCCCGGGGCGAGATCGAAAGCCTTTCTCGCGGCTTTGACCGCTTCGGAGAATTTCTCCTCTGCGAGCCTGCTGTAGCCGGTTTTGATCATGATCTTCGCCTTGAGGGACTTCCTCAGGGCGGTCATACGTTCCTTGACCTCGGGATTCTCCGGGCTCAGGACTTCCGCTCTCTTGAGGCATTCCAGCGCACCGGTATCATCACCGGCTTTCAGGGCCGAGTCAGAAAGGCCGAATATCTCTTCGATAAGACGTTTCTTTGACTTGTCATCCCGCTTGCCGGCTACGACTGGTTTCGGCG
>SDBS01004717.1_pt1 | contig 13357 bp, 16 predicted proteins | sample 2277091 | NCBI WGS metagenome assembly SDBS01 (sample SAMN10404972, study PRJNA504765) | marine sediment metagenome | isolation source: marine sediment core GS10_PC15, 163 cmbsf | place: Arctic Ocean: Southern Knipovich Ridge | collected 2010 | reverse complement strand
TCGAGCGCTCCACCTGGGGTGACATCAAGACCCTCTTCTAGCTCTGCTGAGTGAGACTAAAGGGGCATGCCTTTTGCGGGTATGCCCCTTTCTTCTGTGAAGAAGCGCCCGGTTTCCCGGGCGCTTCCCTGAGTACTGGTACCGAGGGGGGGACTTGAACCCCCACGAGGAAAACTCCTCACTAGGACCTGAACCTAGCGCGTCTGCCTATTCCGCCACCTCGGCACGGTAACTTCGGCAGCGCGATACTATGAAAAACCACGGGGAAAATCAATAGCACGCAATAGCCTCGGTCCTGCAGGAGGGCTATATTCGCTGCTGCAGCGGACACCGGTGAAAGCGGTCGGAGAATGGAAGACGGGAAGAGGATCCTTGTCCGTAACAGGCGGGCATGGCACGATTACCACATTATCGATACACTCGAGGTGGGTCTTGTGCTCAAAGGGTCAGAGATCAAGTCCATACGTGCGAGAAAGGTCAGCCTGAAGGGTGCCTACGCATCCTTCAACGACGGAGGTGAGCTCTGGGTCCATGGAATGCACGTGGCCGAGTACGCGCAAGCCAGGGACAACCACGATCCAGACCGTAACAGGAAGCTGCTCGCTCACTCGTCAGAGCTCCGGAAGCTCCGGAGGAAGGTCGAAGAGAAGGGACTTACGCTCATTCCCCTCGATGTCCACCTCTCCAGCGGCAGGGCCAAGATGCAGCTTGGCGTGTGCAGGGGGAAGAGGGTATACGACAAGAGAGCAGCCCTCGCGGAGCGTGACGAGAAGCGAAAGATCGCTGCCGCCATGAAACACTCGAGGTAATGAGCGCGATACTGCTGACCCTTTTCATCTCTTCTTTCCCGGCAGCCTCGGTGCGTGCGATTCCGAGGCTCGACGGTATGCTTATCGAGCTGACCGTCGGTGAACCTCTTGTCCTCTCCGATTCCTCCGTGTACGTTTCGGACTTCCTGCTCCATATCTACCCGGGTGTGAAACTCGCTCTTCCGGACATCGAGCCTCCCTTCTGGATGGTCAACTGGGAGCTCGCCAGCGATTCCCTGTCGTTCACAGTCCTGATGGACAGCTCCATCGTTGCGGTGGACTGGGCGCAGAGCACGGACAGCCTGACGCTGCTATGTTTCATGAGGGCCGCGGAACCGGTGGCCTTCCCGGATATTTCCTGGCAGGCCCCTCCGGAGGACGAAATAGCAATTGCTGCCCATTACTCCGACTCGCTCGTCTACGAGGCGCTGGGCAGCGGCAGGGTTTCGCCCTGGCTGGACGAGTTCGATTGCGTCGTGCTCGACCCGGGGCACGGGGGGAGGGACCCGGGAGCCGTCGGTCCTTCAGGATCGTACGAGAAGGACAGAACTCTCGAGATAGCACTGCTCGTCAGGGACTTGATACAGTTGCAGTTGCCCGGGATAAGGGTGGTCATGACCAGGGAGACGGATGAGTACGTTTCACTTGGTGCAAGAACCAGGCTTGCGAATGCAGAGCATGCCGACCTCTTCCTGAGCATCCACTGCAACGCAAGTACGAGATCTGCAGCCAACGGCTTCGAGACCTTCTTCCTCTCCCGGGCCAGGTCGGACGATGCCAGAGCGGTGGAGATGCTAGAGAACCAGGCCATCGAGTTCGATGAAGTGGAGCTCACATTCGAATCGGACCCTCTCTCGTTCCTTCTTGCCGATATAGCACAGAACGTCTATCTGAATGCAAGCAGCGGATTGGCGGCCAGGATGCAGTCCAGCCTCGACACCAGTTGGCCGGGCAGGTCGAACAGGGGGGTCAAGCAGGCCGGATTCTACGTGCTCAGGGGAGCCTACATGCCTGCGGTGCTCATTGAGGTAGCCTTCATCTCAAACCGCATCGAGGAAGAGCTCCTCAAGTCCCTGGACTTCCGATACCACTCAGCACAGGCTATTGTTGCAGCCGTAGAGGAGTTCTCGATAGGACAGGAGAGATTCTGATTGAATAAGAGACGAAGCGGTTCGGTCGGGTCTGACGAGCCGACTGTAAGGTTCCTGCTCAGATCCCTGATCTTCATCGGAATCGTGCTTGCAGTCTGTATCATAGTCGTGCTGATCGGGATGAAGACGGTCAACAGCCAGCTTGGTCTCGATACCCTTCCAGAGCAGGAACAGGAAGTAGGTGACCTCACCTTTGCTGACAGTCTCTGGGTCGCTGATATATCGGTAATTCCAAAGGCGGAGGAAATTATCATCGAGGGTCCGGAAGCGGGTTGGCCCGTAACCCCGTGCTCGATTTTCGTATCAGGCGATTCGCCCGCCCTGCACGACTCGCTCCCGGAGGCGAGAACGACAAGGGGCATTCCATACGAAACACTCCTGGTGGTGAAGAGGTGGGCTGCGGAGTCGGGTATGCCTGAGCTGGATCTGAACAGGATATACGTCTTCAACCACCTGGATTCCCTCTACGTCGATTTGCCTGTGGCTCTCGACTTCGATGGTCTAAGGAGGACCATCGAGGGCAGATTCATCTGTTACACTCTGCTCTACCCGCTCGTGGGCGGCAACCTCCTCAGCAACTACGAGGATGGCATCCACCTCACAGGTGTGCCGGGCGTGTTCAGTCGGCCATGAACAGCAATCCGATCGGGGTATTCGATTCAGGCATCGGGGGACTGACGGTAGTAAAGGCCATCAACCGTGTCCTGCCGGGCGAGTCGGTTGTCTACTTCGGAGATACTGCACGGGTACCCTACGGCTCGAAATCGCCGGAAACAGTCATCAGGTTCGCCCTGGAGAATGCTACATTCCTGATGAAACAGGATATCAAGCTTCTGGTCGTCGCATGCAATACGGCTTCGTCCGTGAGCCTCCCTTCGCTTCGTGAGTCCTTCGACGTACCCGTGACCGGAGTAATAAAGCCAGGTGCAGGCGCCGCGGCCGCGGCTTCCGGGGCAGGTGTGATCGGTGTGATCGGCACGCTCGGGACCATATCAAGTGGAGCGTACCAGAAAGCCTTCAAAGCTGCTGGTTTTACCGGCAGGGTGATTGCACAGCCATGTCCGATGCTCGTTCCCCTCGTCGAGGAGGGGTGGCTGGACGGAGAGATCACCAGGATGGTCATAAGGGAGTACACCGCCCCCCTGGTGAGAGAGGGGGTCGACACGCTTGTTCTGGGCTGCACGCACTACCCTCTTCTCAAACCGGTGATATCCGAGGTTCTCGATACCGGTCTCACTCTCATTGACTCAGCGGACGAGACAGCCCTTACCGTAGCCCGGATGCTGGAGGAGAGAGATCTGCTCTCGGAGGAAGAGGAGGGCAGGAACAGATTCTATGTCAGTGATATCCCCCTGAAATTCCAGGAGATGGCCCAGCGATTCCTGGGAAGGGCGATCCCACTCGTGACACAGATCGAGGCAGGAGACAACCGATGAGAGAAGACGGCAGGCAGAAGAACGATCTCAGGGAAATCCTCTTCGACACCGGATACCAGCCTCTTCCTGCAGGCAGCGTACTCATCAGCTGGGGTGAAACACGTATCCTCTGCTCAGCTTGCCTTGAAAACAAGGTGCCACCCTTTCTGATCGGCAAGCGGCGCGGCTGGGTGACTGCGGAGTATGACATGCTCCCCGGCAGCGGTAACAGACGTATCAGGAGGGACCGCGGCGGATCCACAAAGGGGCGCACGCAAGAGATACAGAGGCTCATCGGCAGGAGCCTCAGGCAGTGCATGTCCCTGGAAAGGCTCGGGGAAAGGACAATCACAGTGGACTGCGACGTGCTCGTAGCCGATGGAGGCACACGTGTTGCCTCGATCACCGGTGGAGCGGTTGCTCTCAGGCTTGCCGTCAAGCGGCTCATTGTGAGTGGCGTACTCGAGATCGATCCCTGGGAGAGCTTCGTCGCCGGTGTCAGTCTGGGCATCGTCGGTGAGAGCATTCTCATGGACCTCTGCTATTCGGAAGACTCGGAAGCCGTTCTGGACATGAACGTCGTAGCGACTGAGTCCGGAAGACTCGTCGAGATCCAGGCTTCCGCCGAGCAGGGATCGGTCGAACTCGAGACCGTAACAGGCATGGCTGCGACAGCTGTCGGAGCGATTACGGATACCGTTATCCCGATGCAGCTGGCGGCGGTGGGGGATTGAAGAGGCTCGTACTCGCCTCCGGTAATCCTGACAAGCTACGGGAGCTCAGAGAGCTTCTCTCTCTGCTGCACATCGAAGTAGTTGCGGTTGGAGACATCGTCAAAGGCTGGAACGTCGAGGAAACGGGCAGGACCCTCGAGGAGAACGCGCTTATAAAAGCCAGGATAACCTCGATATCTACGGGTCTTCCGGCTGTTGCGGACGACACCGGGCTCTTCGTTCAAGGGCTGGGAGGTGCTCCCGGTATCTACACTGCCCGGTACGCAGGGAAGGGCTGTACCTATAACGAGAATGTCAGAAAACTGTTAAGGGCTCTCACTGGTGAAGTGGGTGAGGCGAGGAGCGCTGTTTTCAGGACCGCTGCAGCGCTCGCCCTTCCGGGGGACGGTGAGTACTGCGTAGTCGGCGAGGTTACCGGGTACATCGCTGAAGAGCCGGCGGGAGACAGTGGTTTCGGGTACGATCCTGTCTTCTTCTCTCCAGAGCTCGGAATGACCTTTGCACAGGCTCCTCCCGAGCGCAAGAACGACGTGAGCCACAGAGCCAGGGCGATAAAGGCGCTGCACGAAATCATACGCAAAGGACTCTCGCTCGCCTGAGATCATCCCGGAATGCAGTGGTTGACAGGAACCCGACAGGGCAATCAGGGTAGATCCGTGCGAGGAAGGAGCCTCTACAGGATCATGAACAGGTTTATTACGGTCTTCGTACTTCTCATCGCGGCGGCTGCCGCTCTCTCGGCAACTGTCGAGATCACCAACCGTACGGGGCTCGAACTCTACTTCGTCTGGGTATCCGAATCCCGTACTGACAAATGGGTGGATATGCTCGGACTCGAGATACTCGACGGAGGCGAGACACTGGAATTCATGGTCGACAGAGGCTACTATGACATCAGGATAGAAGACAGCAACTGGGACACCTACACGATCCTCGATATCCCACTCGGCGACGACGACGTCTTTGTCTGGAACGTCTCACCATCTGACCGGGACCGTTAATCCTGTAAAGGCCTGCCAGGAGTAGAGAGCTCGATGTGCACGGCGATGTGCATCTGGGCTATCACATCCTCCAGTGTCATACCTGCAGGGGTTTCTTCGGTGCCGAAGGTCATTTCGTTGAGAGCTTCGTTCACCCGCCGGAGACGTCCGGTTACCACGCTTGCGAGTGCGAATAGGAATCTCGAGGCGGTGGAGGGATACTCCGTAAGCAGTCTCTCGAACTCGTCAGCACCCATCCTCAGGAGAGATCCGTCTGAAATCGCCTTGACGGATGCAGATCTGGGCGATCCGTCAAGGAAGGACATCTCGCCGAATATGTTACCCCTGGAGAGTATGGCGAAGACGAAGTCCTCCCCCAGGGAGTCGTCAAACACCTTGAAGGAGCCATCGGCAACGATGTAGAGCTCTCCGGTGGGGTCGTCCTTCTGTATGACCATCTCGCCTGACGGGATCTGTATTCTGGCGCACGCTGCAGCGAGCCTGAGGATATCGGTCTTCTCGAGCTGTTCTATACCCTGTTCCATGTCATGACTCCTCCCTTTACAGTGGGAATATGGCGCCAGTGTGCGGCTGGTCAAATGGGATCCGAAAGCGAATATTGCGCCGGTAGCTGGGAAGGAGTGCGAGTGTCCCGGGATGACAGCCTCGAGATCAGACCGGCTGGACCGGCTGACATGAAAGCAATCGAAGAGATATCGAGCCTCACGTGGGAAGGGCACGACTACCTCCATGAGGTTGCCGGAGACTGGATGAAGAGCAGTGGCTTCATCGTCGCGGAACTGGAAGGAAGGGTGATCGGTACGGGCAGGATGGCGCCTATGCCGGGGGGTGTCCTCTGGCTCGAAGGGCTCAGGGTCCATTCCGACTTCCAGGGGAGAGGGTTCGGCGGGCTTATTTCAGCGTGGCTCGTCGCAGAAGGGTGCAGGATGATCGCAGCTGGCGAATTTGAAGCCATGGAGGTCCCGACCTACATGGGCAACCACCGGAGCCTCTCGATATCTCTGAAACAGGGCTTCAGGTTGGTCGATGGCTTCTACATCCTCTACAGGGAGCGCGGCGTCTCACAGCTGGACGACTCTATCCCGGTAAGCCGTTTCGAGCCGACGTTCGACGACTTTTCCTGCTACCACGGTCACATCCCCTGCGGATGGAAGCTGCCGCGCCGCATACCCGACTCGATATCCTGGTTGAGCGGGAGATGCAGTTTCTTCGTAACACCCGACGGAACTGCCTTCTACGACGGGGGAGAGTGCATCTTCTCGCCGGCAGGCAAGATGCCCCAGTCTACGGATTCATTCTTCGGCGGGATCGATACCGTTCTACGGTCACACGGGAGGGAATACTGCGAAATGGTCATCCACGAGTCGCAGGAAGATATCCTCAGGACAGCTAGAGAAAGGGGTTACCTGTTCTGGGACGAGACCGACAGCCCGAATCTGCTCGTTTTCAGACTGGATCAGAAGAAGTCTTCCTGAGCATTTCTTGTGAGTTTCCGGATCTGAAGCATCAGTTCGATCCGGGTCTTGTAGCGTTCCGCGATCCTGATGTGATTCACCCTGGATGTATCACCTTCGAATGTCCACCAGAGTAACCTTCTTGCGTTCATCGCGTTCGTATACCGAGTGATCTCTGTCGCCTGGAGATCGAGCCTTCGCTCCAGGGCCAGGAAGTTCCAGAGGCTCGTGCTCAGTTCATGGGATGTCAGCGCACCGGTCTCCCAGGAGACATAGGCGTACTCCCAGAGGATTCCCGGATTATCCGGGCAGTTGCGTATGCCTTCCCTGAGCAGATGGAGACCTTCGTCGACGTAGCCTAGATTCACTGCGAGATGGTGTCCTCCCTCGATGTAGGCCTCGGGAAAGGTCGGATTCAGCTTTGTGATAAGCCAGAGATGCGGCAGGTAGTCAGTGATGACTTTCCAGTCGTAGCCCTGGTACGTCATTATGTGGTGGTAGCGGTCGATCTGCAGGTAGAGGAGGTCTGCTATAAAGACCCGGATCTCGTCGAATCCCGAGGAGAAGACCTCCATATGATCCGAGAGATCCACCCGGATACGGTCGGTGACGGCGTTTCCAGCGAAGTAGGCCGTAAGGAGCAGCGGCAAAGCGACCGCGAGCGGAGTGACAACACGCTGCATGGCTACTTCCGTTTCTTCCTGAACCGGGGAAGGAGGAAAAGCGAGGTTGCGAGCATGAGAAGTATGATACTATCGCGCAACATCTTGCCCCACACAAAACTCGCCGCCCAGGGCTGATTGAAGAACCACTGGGTTCCGTGATTACGGACCCCGGTGCCATGCTGATGCAGACCGAGGTCGTATGTCTCTGTGAGCGTTAGGCTGTCATGAGCAGCCAGATCTTCTTCATGGTCATGGTCGTGCTCCGCGACCGTACACGTATCGTGGTCGTGCTCTTCCTCACCGCTCAGGAATCCGGCGGGAGCGACCTCTTCGATATCGTAGCTGATCCTGTCCGCACAGCCGGGGATGAGCAGAAGAAGAACCGTTGCAAGAGGGATCAGTTGCTTCATTTCAGGTCCCTTGTCCTCCATACCGCTAGAGCGAGAGAGAGCATGAAGGCCGTGTAGGCTATCCCGTAGAGCATCGCAAGCAGGAAGTAGACCGGTTCCACGCCGATTCCGTGAGCTACCGGATCCTTGATGTGAAAGACATCCATATGTGGAAGCAGCATCCGGAGGATCCTCATGAGTCCCGCGGCCGAGGGGTAGAGAGCGATGAAGTCGCGAACACTCATCTGGGAGAGTATGAAGAGGATGACGGTCAGCGGGGCGTTGAGGGGGGGGGATGTCCAGAAGCTGAAGAAGAAGACGGCAGCCAGCAGGAACCAGCCCTCGACGATGAGCAGGAGACCGGCTGCAGCCAGGTCGGATGGAATGCCGAGTCCGTTTACGCTAAGGATGATCATGAGTCCCAGGAGCCCTATCACTAGTGTCGCTGCCTGCACGAGCGCGGCACCGACGAAGCGCCCCAGCAGGTACTTCGTCCTCGAGAGGGGAACGGCGATAAGGGGCATTACCGTTCTCTGTTCCCTGTCCCGCGGGTAGAGGTTGGCGGCCAGCCCAATGGCCAGGAGAAGCCCCCCCAGTTCTAACCCGAAGAGGCCGAAGTCCAGTATGAAGCGCCCCTGGCTGCTGATGTCGAAAGTGGGTATCTGGCCTATCACGAGCAGGGCGAGGAGCAGGAGTATCCCGATGCCGTATATCGTTCTCCTCTGGAGAAGACTCTTCATCGTCATCAGAGCACACGCTATCACGCTTCTCACGAGTCGTCCCCCACCGTTGCGGTCAGGAAAACCTCTTCGAGGCTCCTGAAGACCTCTCTGACCTCGATAATTTCGCACCCTTCCCGTCTCAGGGAATCGATTGTCTCCTGGAGTTTCTGCTCGTGGACGATCTTCTCCGTGATGTTGTCCTCTTCTTCCCCGGCGGCACGGGACCTGTACCGGATCCTGTATTCGTTCTCGGTCCTGCGGAGGTCATCCATCAAGCCTTCTCTGACCACGCTGCCGCTGGAGAGGATGATTGCCCTGTCGCAAATAGTCTCGACTTCGGAAAGGAGGTGGGAGGAGAGGAAAATGGTCGCGCCCCTCCTGTTCTCCTCCAGGATGATATCCCGGAACTCCTTGCGAGCCGCTGGATCCAGCCCCCCGGTGGGTTCATCCATTACTATGAGGTCAGGCCTGAATTGCAGTGCGAGTGCCATGCTGAACTTCTGTCTCATGCCCTTCGAGAACCGGCGCATCCGGGTCGTTTCCCAACCGGACAGCCCTACCCGCTCGAGCAGGTTCACCATTTCGCTCCTGGACTGAGACATGCCACTCATGCCTGAATTGAGCCGAAGGAACTCCATTGGCGAGAAAACGTCTTCGTAATCGGGGTTTTCGGGAATGTAGCCCAGGCGTTTCCTGACATTGGCCGAAGCGGGTGGCAAACCCCAGAGCGTGATGTTGCCTGAAGTGGGTGAGAGGAGCCCGAGAATGCACTTGATCGTGGTTGTCTTCCCGGCGCCATTGGGGCCGAGGAAACCGAGTATCTCGCCTTCCTTCAATGAAAAGGAAACACCATCTACGGCAGTGAAAGAACGGAAGCCCTTAGGGTATTTCTTGCAGAGATCATTGACCTCGAGAGGTGTTACCTGCGCCATTCCGGTGATCTCCTCCTGGTCATGTCCGTTACGAAGGGCTCAGGTCAGGTAGCCCAGCCCCTCCAGTTTTCTCCGGATCTCCTCCTCCGACTCACTCTCATCGCCGTCCAGTCTGTCGATCTCCCGACCGAGGACATGAAGCGCAAACTCCTCCACGGACGAGTATCCGCCTGCATCAGCGACCTTCTGCATCCTTGACAGGAGCCCGTCATCGATTCTGATCCTGAGCTTTGCCATGACACTCTCCCGTCTGATCTCCAATGTCCAGCTTCTACGTGAGAGAAGATAAGACAAACCGAATCATGGAAACATCCCTGGAATGGCTAGACTTTCACCCTGAAAATAGCAGCTCCAGCCAGGGCGGAGAGGCTGGAGAAGACAAGAAGCACCGCCAGCCAGGACCATCTTCCGCCGAGTACCGCCCACCGCGCGGGCGGAAGGAATACCCGCCCGCTCATCGGTGACTGTAAACCGGTATCGATGATTACGGACCTGATGTTCCAGGGTCGGAACAGGCGAGAGAAGGGATTCCCGGCATCGAACTCGCGAGCGGAGAGCGCCCCTGACCACGATGCTACAGGACCGACGGGGAAGGAGGATCCACCCGTCTCTATCAATATCGTACCGTAACCGGTCGGGCGGATCCTGAAACTGATCTCGCCCAGAGCGGGTATGAAGACGGGAGGTCCAAGTACCTGCGCATTGGCTGCCACAGCGGAGAAGCCCTCCCTGGATGGCAGATGTTCCTCGTAGGCAATTGTAACGGTGATATCATCTTCCGGACCCGGGAGTAGTGTGGAGTATCTCGCATCGACCTGTCCCATGAGCACTGCAAAGGGGATTGCAATTACGAGGAGAGGTCTGAGTATGAGCCACAGGTATCGGAAGTTGGCGAGTACTAGCCTCCCGGCCATCGACAGAACGGTCCGGGGACTGCTCAGGTAGAGCAGCATTCCCAGGATCTGCGCGGCCATCTTTTTCCGGAGTCTCGCTATCTCCTCCTGGTCAGTGAGTTGCCGGAAGATCAGTATGATGATCATACCCGCCAGGACCGACAGCCAGATCAGTCCGACCAACGGGTGCAGCTTCCGGAATGGTATCAGCAGAATCGTCGTGAGGTCCGAGAAGATGCTGTTCAGGGTGCTGACTACGCCCAACATGACTATCCGAGGATGTTCCTTCCTCCTGCTGGGAGTGTAGACGTACCCATGAGGGCGGCAACCGTTCTGCCCAGGTCCCTGAGGTCGGGATTCTCACATCTGACAGGCATGCTGGTGATCAGCGTTCCGGGGACGAGCCCGGGAGCAATGCAGTGAGTGCCGCTCCAGGGGTCGTCGTTGTATACCAGGATCTCCTCGGGGTAGCCGCCGAGAGTCGTTTCCCAGGACGCTCTGGTTCCGCGGCCGTAGCCCAGAATTATGTCCGGTGCATGCTCTGGAACCTCGCTTCCTTGAGTTCCGTGGACAAGGAAGGCCCTCTCGACGAATCTCTCCCCGGTCACCGGATCAATGGCGGACTCGAGGTCTGACTTCAGCCTTTCGAGAAGAGCAGTCCGTTCCGCTTCGTCGACAATGCCGTCCGGCTCCCTGCCGCGCTGGTTCAGGTAGAGGCTGTTGAGACCAAGACCGTAGGCTGACGTGACGGACCAGTCGGTCGAGGCAAAGCCGTCACGGCTTCCGGAGCGGCTGCCCGATAGTGCCGCATAACCCTCTGCCACGAGCCAGCTGTTGAGGTTAAATGCCCTTCGGAAGGGGGCAAAGCCATGATCCGACATCACGATTAGTTGTGTCCTGTCATCCAGCCTGTCCAGGGCCTTGCCGATGACATCATCCATCTCGGCGTAGAGGTCACGTATTACGTTTCCGAATCTGGCGATGTCAGTGGATCCGTGAAGCGGGCTGGCCGGGTCCAGCACCCTGTAGAACATGTGCATGTTGAGATCGAGAGAGCCGAAGTAGAAGAAGAAAAGGCCATCGCTCCAGTCGCTGAATGTGGCATTGAACAGCCTCTTCCGTTCCTCGAGCACTATCGTTGCCTGCTGGAGGTACTCCTCGTCTGAGAGGATTCCCCTGGAGAGGGCCTTTGTGTCTTCCGGAAATCCCTGGGTGTAGAAGGGGCCGATCTTTTCGGAGAGTGTCCGGCTCCAGTATGACGGGTTCGAGATGGGCAGAACCGGATCCTCCGGGTCTATGTTGAGAGGGGAGAGGTAGAGCCTGAGATAGGGGTGAACCTCCTTGAGGAAGAACCTCACTATCGAGGTAACCGAAGAAATTCCTCTTATCGCATCGAACCGCACTCTTTTCCAGTCGCTCCACTCGCCTGCACCGAGGACCAGACTGGTGTCTGGAAGGTCAATTCTGGCCGATCCTGCTGATCTGTCCACCCATATCCTGACCTGAGCGGTCATCGATGGATTCCCGACAATCATCGAGTTCTCCGGGCCTTCGATCGTTGTCTCATAACAGCCGTTGCCATAATCCCTTACGGGTACAACAAGTCCTCCCGAGCGGTTTGCACTGATCGATCTGGGGTCGTCAGTGAAGAATGTAAAACTCCCCTGGCTGCCCCTCATGTCAGGCGTACCGAGGCCCGAGAGTATCCTCGCGGAGCCTTCTCCGGGAGGGAACTCAACAGGGAGCTTTACCATTGTGACGGGCATTCCGTCGTCCGTCATGCACTTCCAGAAAGGTGTCCCTGCGCGGAGGAGCTCCACTCTGGATCCGGACAGGGGAAGCCGCCATTTCCCGATGTCCAGCGTTCTGGAGGGTTCGCTCACTTTCGAGATCGAGAGGGCGGGTGTGATGGTTCCCGGGGTCCTGTGGATGAAGTCGTAAATCCCGTGTACTTCCGGACCGAATCCGGTGATGAAGTTCGACCACGCCACAGGGCTCTGCGGCGGTGTACTAGTTCCGAGTTCCCGAATACCCCCGAGAGACGCAAGCCTTGCGGCATTCGGCATGTCCCCGGAAGCCATGAAGCTCCTGACAAGGCCCGGATCCATCCCGTCCATGCCCAGGATGATTACCCTTCTGGTACTTTTACCCGAAGCAGTGCCACATCCCGCCTGAATCGCGAGTAGAGCCGCGGGGGAGAGGGCGGCAAGCCTGAGGAAGTCACGCCGGTTCACCGCGAATCCTCTCCGTCCAGGGCCTGTCCGTCCATGTATCCGGGTGTCTCCAGGCCGAGGATGCCCAGAGCGGTGGGTGCAATGTCCATTATGGAGGGTTTCTCGGTCCCGTGCTTCCAGCTGGTAACCAGTATCCCCGGTACGAGGCTGCCGTCATGACAGTGATCACCGTTCCAGTGCATCTCGTTGGGATAGAGCACACGATCTCCGATACCGCCCGTTACGCAGCCCCAGCCTGCTCTGAAGCCCTCTGACGTCCCAATGACCATATCGGGGCCTGTGTTCCGGTAGGGGCCGCTATAGACCTCTTCAGAGCGCACAGCCGACCTGACCACTTTCGATCCATCCTCCGTCATGAGAGCGAGAAGCCTCCCTGTAATCTCTTCCCGGAGCGCTGACGCCTCCTCACCGGGCTCGACGATGCCCTCCGATTCCCTTCCCCTCAGATTGAGGAAGAGGCCCGTCAGCCCCATGAAATAGGCCCTGGAGCGGGACCAGTCCACGCCATGGAAGCTGGTGTCCGAGCCCTCGACACCGTCTTCGAGCACGAGGTAACCCTCGTCGACGAGCCACCTGTTGAAATCCATGCAGGTGCTGAATGATGTGAAGCCGTGGTCGGACATGACAATGAGCCGGTCCCGTTTCCCCAGCTTCCTCACCGTCTCTCCGAGCAGCTCATCCATTCTCCTGTACATGTTCCTGATTACGGACCCTTCGCCGGAGCCACCCGACCAGAACATGTGCTGTATTCTGTCAGATGTGTCAAACACGCAAACGACCAGACCCGTTCCTGTCCGGTCCAGAGCGTCGAAGAACATCCTTCTTCTCTCGTCGAAGATCGACCAGGCCTGATCGAGAAAGCACTCCTCGCTCAAAACAGAGTTGTTGAGTGCCCAGGTCTCCTCGGCGAGGCCCAGTGTGGCAAACGGACCGTGCATACCTGCAAGGTAGCGAGAAT
>SDBS01004716.1_pt1 | contig 13357 bp, 14 predicted proteins | sample 2277091 | NCBI WGS metagenome assembly SDBS01 (sample SAMN10404972, study PRJNA504765) | marine sediment metagenome | isolation source: marine sediment core GS10_PC15, 163 cmbsf | place: Arctic Ocean: Southern Knipovich Ridge | collected 2010 | reverse complement strand
CTGTCCATCCGTGCTCCAAGCATTGCTCTCGTATAGGGCGTAGCCCGCGCCCTTGGAGAGAGCACCCTCTAGCTGACCAATCGCCATCGCTGGACAGATCACGGTGCCACAGTCACTTCCCGTAACTGCCTTTACTGTGTGCACTAGGCCGGTCCATGTATCGACCTTGACTTCCACAAACACGGTCACATAAGCAGGAGGACAGTTAAGTGGTCTGTAGCTCTCCACTGCGGCAATCGTCTTCCAGCTTTCACTCCAGCAGCGAGTCGCAAGTTCTGACAGTGTCATTGTTCGATCCGGTATCGAAGGAGTATAGACAACACCTTGCCCAAGCTCCTCATCGAGTTTCAAGCTAAGTGTGTGTGCTTGCATATTGAGGTAGTGTGCCGCCGTTGTGAGGATTTCTTCACGTAGCGTTGTTGCAGCCTTGAGAGCCGCTCCACCTCCGGCGTATACCCCGCGGGTGGCGTGAGTGACACAATCGTAGACAGTGGAACAAGTCTCGGCCGGGGCCATGTTCACCTTGTCTAGCGGCACGCAAAGCGCCTCGCTGACAATTCTGTTGAGAGCCTCCAACGTTCCCCCGCCGTGGTCCATCAGGGCAGTGATAACATCTACCGAACCGTCGACGTTTAGCTTGACCATCGCCCCGGAGAAGTCAATGACGTCTCCGGGCTGTGGCGCGCCGGCGCTAGAGGTATGGAATCCTCGCCCTAATCCGATACCGGGCCGGAAGCGGCCTGTCCTTGAGCCAGATTTTGGGCGGTCACTCCATCCAATGGCTTCTGCTCCTCTATGAAGGAGTTCGGGCACTCCATCGCTCTCAACGATCGAGCGGACGAGCGGACCCTGTCCCCAAAAGGTGTCTCCCAATCCTACGTAGTTGTTCAGTCGTAGCTCAAGCGAATCGATGTCGAGCTTTTCAGCGAGTTCCTCGATCAGCGATTCGGTGGCGAATGTCACCTGCGGATTGCCGAATCCCTGCATTGCGCAAGAAGGGGCCTTGTTTGTATAAACAGCGGTTCCATGGTAGCGCACGTTGGGGATTTTGTACAGGGAGACGAGCCAACCGACAGTGACCCCAAGAAACGAGTATGCTTGAATGTTATGTGCTCCAATATCGACGATCGCCTCCATCTTCGCTCCGGTTAGTGTACCATCCTTCTTTGCCGCCAATTGCAGGTGGATTTGCTCGCCGTAACGGGTATGGTCGTGTGCATCTTCCTCTCGCGTTAACGTTAGCTTGACCGGCCGATGTGCCTTTAGGGCCAGCGCAGCACAGATCGGGATCGGCGGGTTCATCTGGATGCTTGATCCGAAGGTTCCGCCGATGGGCACACGCTTGACGTTTACCTTAGAGAGTGGTATGTCAAAGATTTGCCCAAGTAGGATTCGCACATTGTGAATCGACTGAGTTGTTGGCCATACAGTAAGTCCACCATTTGGCTCGGGGCGGCAGACGGCTGATTTCGTCTCCATCTGTGCGTGATAGACCTTGCTTAGATTGAACGTTCCCTCAACAACAATGTCTGCCTCCGCAAACGCCCGGTCAACATCTCCTTGTTCAATACTTCGATCACAGGCGATGTTGCGCTCAATTTCTATCTCGTTTTCGCCCCACAGGACTGTGTTGTAGATTGAGACAGCGCCTGGTTTCATTGCTTTGATTGGGTCGGTGAGCACAGGTAAGACGTCGTACTCAACCTTGATTGCACGCGCCGCTTTTTCCGCCAGCTCTTCTGTCTCCGCGGCGACGGCGGCAACTGCTTCTCCCATCCGCCGTACCTTATCGGCAAGTACGTAGTGATCCTTGTGCAGAACCGAAGGAATGGTGATAATACGCTCGTTGTAGCGCACGCTGGGGATGTCACTGAATGTAATCACAACTGCGCCCATCGCCTCAGCCGCGGTTGCATCGACGCGTTTGACGCGAGCATGAGCATAGGGGCTGGCAAGGACGCGTCCATGAAGCATGTGGGGCAAGGTGATGTCAACTGTGTAACGTTCTTGTCCAGTGACGCGTGCAATCCCATCCTTGCGGAGGTTTGCTTTTCCTACAGTATCAAAGTTTCTTATCTTCCACCATCCTTATTCGGTGGACGATCTTCTACCTCTTGCCGGACTAAGCAGTTCTATTCTACTTAGCTTAGCTGCTTGGTAATCGCGCTGTTCTCCAGTCTGATTTTTCTATTCTACTCTGTCCAATATTCCCGAGCAACAATATACACGCCCTATTACCGAGAGGAGGGTTGTGAATGGGCATTTGGAACAGACGCTATCGCGGTCGGGTAAATCAACGAGTGAGTCATTATTACAGAAGACTCTCCGGCTAGAGACTGTAGTAAAGTGAAAATTCGTATGGATGTGGACGCCTGCGAACCTGGCTCAGTTCGTCCCTCTTTGCCTTGATCCAGTGAGCAATCTGTTCGGCGCTGAATACTCCGCCTGCCGTAAGATAGTCATGATCTTCTTCTAGGGCGGACAGGGCGGCAGCAAGACTGGCAGGAACTTGCTCTATCTTGCTTGTCTCTGCGGTTGAGAGATCATAAAGATCTTGGTTATAGGGTCCAAATCCAAGCTTCTTCGCATTTAGGTTGTTTTTGATCCCATCGATGCCAGCCATCAGCATGCCGGCATATGCAAGGTAAGGATTGCATGTAGCGTCCACTGTTCTTAGCTCGATTCTTCGCCGCTGTGGTGTTGCATAACTAGGAATACGAATTGCAGCGGAACGATTTCCTTCGCCGAAGGCCAGTGAAATCGGTGCTTCATATCCAGGGACAAGGCGACAGTAGGAGTTCGTTGAGGGATTGGTTAGTCCCGACAAGCCACGCCCGTGTGAAAGGATTCCTCCTATGTAGAGTAGGCCTAATTCGGAGAGCCCTCCATCCTTGTCGAAAATGCTTTTTCCTTTGTTTGCCAGATACTGATGAACATGCATACCGTTACCATTTTCACCAAGAATTGGTTTGGGCATGAATGTAGCGGTCAATCCTAATTCCACTGCTACATTTCGAGTGGTGTTCTTAACAATAAGTGTGGTATCGGCCATTCTTAGCAGGCCGTCAAACCCCAACTCTATTTCCAGTTGTCCCAGAGGGCCTACCTCATGATGATGGTACTTAACAGATACTCCTGTTCTTTCCAGTCGCCTACAGATCTCATTGCGTAGGGCGAATAGTTGATCTTCGGGGGGACAGATATGATAGAAAGAGCGCTCAGTGTGCTTGTTCATTGGACTGAGTGTATAGAATGCCTCGCTAGCCTCACTACCGTAGTCGGCTTCAGAGAAAACATAGAACTCGAATTCCGCGCTCATCATTACAGCTTCGGCGATACCTTCAGAGATGAGAAACTGCTCGGCCCGTCTGGCAACTGCACGAGGATCGCCAATAAATGGGCCTTTTCCCTCCGCAAGGTGAATGTCACATATCAGAGAGAGGACCTTTTCCCCGCCATAGCAAACGATAGTAGCTGTGTTGAGATCTGGGCGCAGGATCATGTCGCTTCCTCCTACATTCGTGTAGCCGAAGTTTGAGCCGTCGAACGGAATACCGTTGTCGATTACGTGTTGAGTGAATCTACTGATTGGGATGGTAATATGTCGCCAGCAACCGACCAAGTCTATAGCCTTGAAGTCGATGAAGTCGATGTCCTCTTGTGTCGCCAGTTCTTCCAGAGAAGAGAAGCTAAACACTTGTTACCTCCTTGCATTCTCACTTGTCCGACTGCCAGTCCTCTCGATCAGCAATGCCTATAGGTTGCGAAATAGAAGTTTCAGTACTCTCCTATCATGAATCTTTTGCTGCAAAGTTACTTGACAAGCGATCGGATATCAAGCCCTAACATGCGGGGTAGAGGCATACCTACCGTTTTTCGCAAGCTTCTCTTTGCAGCACATTACGAGGGCGTGTTCTCTAATGCGGGTAGATGCTTGGCAGGACAGACATCTCTGAAGTAGAATGAAGCTATGACAAAGGGAACAAAGGATATCTTGTAGTTGATCAGAAAAGCTTCCCTTTCGGAGAAGAGGAAGCAGGTCGCGAAATACATCTTGGATAACTGTACAGAGGCGGCCTTTCTCACAGCTGCCGAGCTTGCTCGACGTTCCTCTGTCAGTGAGCCAACTGTGATTCGACTTGCCGCTGCCCTTGGTTACAGTGGGTTTCCAGCAATGCGAAATGCGTTACAGGATAGGGTACAGGGCAAACTTAACACACTTAACCGTCTTACGGAAAGCCATCGCTTGAAGTCAAGTAAGAGTCCGGCTATTCGATCTCTACTGACCGATATGAAGAACCTGGAGGAGACGCTGCATTCTCTTGACGTAAGGACACTGAACGACGTTGTTGACAAGCTTGTCAACGCAGACAAAGTCATAATTATCGGCTATAAGATGTCGAGATCATTGGCGCAGTTCCTTCAAATGGCCCTGAAAAAGACCGTTGACAATACAGTAGCAGTTACAACGGGGAGCGGGTTATTTGAGGAAGAATTGGTTGTTGCAACGCCGAGCTCTGTGGTTATCGCCATTTCCTTTCCTCGCTATACCAACATGGTTGTTCGGCATCTTTGTATGGCAAGAAAGAGGCACCTTACAACCGTTGCTATTACGGATTCGGAGCTTTCTCCACTGGTTGAGTGTGCCAAGTATCGGCTTCTAGCCCGATGCAGTCTTGTGTCGTATGTCGATTCATTTGCTGCAGCAATGTCTTTGTTATGCGCTATTGCCACCAGGGTAAGTATCAAAGGAGAGAGCACCACGCGCCCTCGCCTGGAAGAGCTGGAAGCATTGTGGGAGGAAAGCGCAGTTTTCTTCTAAGGTTTCCCTTGATCGGTTTTCTTCATGCATTAGGTAGTAGTTCGAGCTTTGATGGATCGTTAGTAGAAGAAATAGCTCTTTACTTATCATCATCTATCTTATATTTCGGCCATGAAGGGATTCGGAGTGAGGCTGATCCGTGTAATAGATCTGTATTTAGATTTTGCAGGTAAGAGATACTTCAGGTAAAATTTCGATCAAGACCTACTAATCACGGAGGGTATGTCAGTGGTTGATGGCAGAGAATCCCCAAGCGCAACTATGTCAGAGACACTATTACTACCCTCTCATGCCACGCTAACCATCGATCAGGAGCGGGTGTTTCGTTACCTGGAGTATGGCGGTGCTTCTCCGTCCAAGCTCGTCCTGAAGAAGCTTAGCCAACTGATCCCTAAGGCACGCGAGATGGCCCAACCACAGGCTCTTAGTAGGATTTGCAGCGTGGGAAAAGCAGTGGACCTGCAAAAGAATGATCTCCCTAAACCTATTCAGCGCGCAAAGTTGCTGGCCTTCGGCCTGTGTACAATAGGCTCCATCATTGAAGAAGAAGCAAAGCGGCTGCGCGATAACGGGGAATGGATAGATTGGATGATTCTCAACGCGCTTGGGTCAGCAGCTGTATCCGAACTATGTGAACGGTTGGGAAAACGGATTTTTGATTGGGCTGCTGCGCAAGGATTGAACGCAAGCCGTGGGTTTGAGCCAGGTTCTGGAGCCGGGCATTGGCCGCTTGAGAGGCAGCGGATAGTATTCGCCAATTTGCCAGCAGAGGAAATAGGAGTTTCCCTTAGTCCTCAATTATCAATGTGGCCAGCGAAGACACTGTCGTTCTTGATGGGAGTTGGCGCGAGAATTCCACAAGGGGATCACCCCTTCTCCTGTCGAGGATGTAAGCGTATAGACTGTATTTACCGCTATGAACCAGCAAAACCTTCTGCTGCAGAGAGCACAAAGAAGAGCATCGAAAAGATGATTAGAGAACCAAATCAAAAGGAAGATCTTCCGCGCATACCGGGTGATCTTGGGAGTGGAATGGCTGAGGCCTGAAGAGAAACGTGAAAACTCAGAACCAGACCATGAATAGGATCTAATTACGTGGACTCTAAAGGGAGAAAATAATGCCGAGCAAGTATGAAGACATGAGCATAAGTACGTTCCTGAACCAGCTGTCTTCGGCTGCGCCTGCGCCGGGAGGTGGAAGCGTTGCCGCCCTTTCTGGAGCGATGGCTGCAGCATTGATATTGATGGTCTGTAACTTGACCATAGGTAAGGAGAAGTTCGCTCGAAGTGAACAAGAGATAAAGGAAATCAAGCAACAGGCTAGGGACTTGCGCCATACCTTGGTGGACGCGGTCGATGCCGATATCAATGCTTACAATAGGGTAATTGCTTGCTACCGTTTACCGAAAGCAAGCAAACAGGAACAGGTTGATCGCAGAGAAAGCCTTCAACAAGCACTCAAAAGGGCCGCCGAGGTTCCTTATCATACCGCGGAAGCCTGCTATCGCGTTCTTGAACTGAATCGCAAGCTGCCGGGAATCGGTAACCCTAGTGCGGTGAGCGATGTCGCCGTTTCAGTACGGCTAGCTGAAGCCGGACTACAGTCTGCCCTATATAATGTAGATATCAACTGCAACTACATCAAGGATGAGGATTATACGAAGAAATACCGAGCAGCGCGCGTGAAATTGGCCGAGAAGGCAAGGCTTATGCGAAAAGAGATTATCTGCACAGTGAGAACAGTGTTGGAAGGTTGAACCTATTTGCCAGCCTAAACAGGGGCGTCCAGCGATTTGTTAGTGTTCTGATTCTCTTTCCATAGATGATCGAGTATCCCGTTCACGAACAGCTTCGCGTTATCCGTTCCATACTTCCTGCATAGCTCAATTGCTTCGTTGATCGCCACTTCGGAAGGGATTTCGGGAGTGTAGAGAAGCTCGAATACTCCTAGACGAAGAATATTACGGTCGATCACTGCCAGGCGTTCAAATCTCCATCCCCGCGTATGGTCAGCAATCAACTTATCAATTTCCTCTTGGCGAGCGATAATCCCGGAAAAGACGCGCTCTATGTACTGATATTGCCCTCCGGGGTTTGCCTCAGCGAGCAGTTCACCTAGTGGAGTATCAACAAATTCATGCTGATAGAGAACCCTGAGCAAAAGCTCACGCGCTTCCCTGCGACGCATTAAGAACGGAAAAACCGTGCTATAAGATCCCTTACTTGGGTTGTGATATTAGTCCCTGATTCGAAGTAGACTCCGATTACATAGCCCGCTAGGGCAAAGCCCAGAAGAATGAGTAGTATCTTCCAGCCGACAAGAACTAGAAGAAGTCCCGCAAGAAGTCCGCCGAGCAATCCGAGGAGCTTAGAGTTCGTTCTCATTTTCATCACCCTCCTCATCACCCTCCTCATCTTTCTCCTCATCTTTCTCCTGAGGCTTCTCCTCAAGTGGACGGATTTTTCCCACAAGGACTGAAACTTCTCTTACTTCAATGCCCGTGCGCTCCATGACGCGGCAGGTGAGCGTCTCTTGGATCCTAGATCCTATTTCAGCTACTCTCTCCTGGGGCGACAGCGCAATATGCACATAGATGGCAACTCCGTCTTCTTTGTGTCGCAGTCGAACACGGAAGCGCGTGATTCCAAGCTCCTCTTGCAGAATGCCACTGATGAATTCCTGAACCGCGTAGGGAGAGATTTCTATCTTTCCCCGCTCTCCTTCTAGGGAAAAACGAGCCGTGGCCAATCTATTGCGGTAGATAAGGAGAAGGAAATAACCTAGAAGGGTAATAAGATAGGCACCAGACAAGAACAGTACAGCGATTCCGCCCGCAGAGGAAAGAAACACCTTTGCCTTGTCAAAAGAGAGAGCTCCGGCTCCGAATAAGATGAACAGAACTCCCAATCCCCCAGTGGATAGACAGGACACTGTATAGAAGAGAAAAGTTGCAGCGCTCATTCTTCCTCCTTTTTGCTCAATTGTTGTTCATCGGGAGTTACTAATCGTTGTATGTCTACATTTACTCCGCTTACTTGCAGTCCAGTCATCTGTTCAACCTCGGTTCTTACGCGAGTTTGAATCTGCTTAGCTACCTTGTAGATGGAATTTCCATGTACGAGAGTGGCACGTACGGTGACCTTGACGTTCTCTCCTTCGACTTCAGTTTCAACGTAACGTTTCATCCCTTCTTCGCGATGAAAGATTCCCTCGACCTGAGACGCGGCGATTGCCGCGATTGCAGTGACAACTTCCTGAGAGATGCTTACATGCCCTTTTTCTCTAGCTTCCTCTTTTGTCATGAACGGCCTCCATCCCTAGTCTTCCGGCGGGATATCCTGCTTCTTTTCGATCGCAATTGGAATAATCTTTCTTACGTAAACATCTACTCCAATCACATCTATTCCAGCCATCTCTTCGACGTCTTTCTGTACATTGCTTTGCACACCTTGAGCTACTTCGTGTACCGGGTACCCATATTCAACAGCGATGGTTAGTTCTATATGTACGCCGTCGTCGGAGAACTCAGATTTGATGATTGAAGCTGTGTCTTCTCCGCCAAAGAAACTCTTGAGACCGCTCACTGTCTTGCCGGAACGAGCAATTCCGTCCACCTTCTCCGCGGCAATGCGCGCGATGGAAGTGACCACTTCTTCTGATATCGTAATCTGGCCATCTTCATCGATAATCTTAACGCTCTTCTCTGCCATAACTCCTCCTTAAAGCCGTTCCACGTATTCTCCGCTTCGCGTGTCCACCTTGACTTTGTCTCCAGTTTTGACGAATAGAGGAACCTGAATCACTGCTCCACTCTCTAACGTTGCCCCCTTTTCTACATTGGAAACGGTATCTCCCTTGACGCCTGGTTCAGTGCTAGCTACTTCCAATTCTATGAAGTTGGGGATGTCTACCTTTACTAATCTGTCGTCATGGAAATACCCAGTGACAGTTATACCTTCCACGATAAACGTTCCCCGTGAGCCGAGAAATCCGGCCGATACCGGAAATTGATTGAACCGTTCGCTATCCATAAATATATAATCATCACCATTCTTATACAAGTACTGAAGTGAGCGAGATTCCATGAACACGGAATCCGTATTCTCCGATCCTCTAAAGGTGGCTGTAGTCACTCTTCCTGTTTTCAGATTGCGGAGTCGCGTGCGAGCTATTGCTCCACCTCTTCCTCTCTTGGAATGTTCATATTTGGTGATTTCATACAGCTCTCCATTATGAACGATGACCATTCCTTGTCTCATTTCGCTCACAGCTAACCCCATCACTGAATCACTTCCTTCGAGCTCTGATTCCATTCTCCAGAGTATATTCTCTTTCTTTTGTTCTCTTGCTGCAATAGCCGTTTCGAAGTTACGGGAACAAGAGGCATTGGCTCGGTGTAGCCTAATGCGCGGGGGAAACTCTGTGATGACGATTGCTGGGATTCACGGCCTGGCTGACTAATCCTGAGGAGGCCATTCCAGGATTCGTAGTCCCACTGGGGTGATTCCCTTGTTGACGATACCGAGTTTCTCGGCTGCTCCTTTGGAAAGATCGATGATCCTCCCCTCAATGAACGGGCCGCGGTCATTAATTGCAACAATGACGCTCTTGTCTGTTTCCAGGTCGACGACTTTGACGATTGTGCCAAAGGGGAGGGTTTTATGTGCAGCGCTGATCCCATACATGTCGTAGATTTCTCCGTTTGCCGTCTGGTTTCCATGAAATCCTGGTCCATACCAAGAAGCTATCCCTTCCTCATAGTAAGGGTTGCCCATTTGAAAGAAGATAACCAGGATGACCAAGCCTATACTGGTAAGGGCATAGAAAAACCATTCTCTCATAGCTTCAATTATAAGGGTAGGAAGATGTTTTTCGCAACTGGAGCAAATGGTCCATATATCATGCAGATATGCAAGCGCCAGGAGCCTATCTGGGCCATTTCCTGAGGGCATGCGCTGGAATTACTGATGTGATAAGGCTCTTAAGAGACTATGTTTCTAGCTTGACGTCCGATAGACCACCGGTTAGAATACATTAGCAGGCTAGACCTGTAAGTGCTAATATTAATGTAGAGGAGGAGATACCAGCATGAAAATTAGGCCGTTAGGAAACAGAATCCTGGCAAAGAGCATCAAGGAAAAAGGGCGCAAAACAGCAGGGGGGATTGTTCTCCCCGAGAGCGCGAAAAGCGACAAAGTCGTGCGCGCGAAAGTTATTGCTGTAGGATCAGATGAGAAGATCGAGGTAAAGAAGGGAGACGAGATCATCGTTTCCAGCTTTGCGGGAACAGAATTCAAACTCGATGAAGAAGATCTTCTGCTAGTCAAGACTACTGATATACTTGCAGTCATCGAATAAGAGGAAAACAGAAGGGGGTTAGTTAATGTCAAAAGAAGTCATATTTGAAGAGGAAGCCCGCCGAAAGATGAAGGCGGGAATCGATAAGCTGACCAAAGCGGTGAGGATTACACTTGGGCCGCGTGGTCGTAATGTGATTATTGATAAGAAGTTTGGGTCTCCTGATATCACTAACGATGGAGTGACCATCGCCCAGGAACAAGAGTATGAAGACGTGTTTGAGAATATGGGAGCCCAACTCGTAAAAGAGGTTGCCTCCAAAACGAACGACATTGCGGGGGACGGTACTACTACTGCGACCATCCTTGCACACGCGATGATTGAAGCAGGGTTTAAGAATGTCGCTGCTGGCGCCAACCCTATGGAACTCAAACGAGGATTGGAGAAAGGGGTAGAGAGAGTTGTTGTATCACTGAAAGAGCAGAGTCGTGCTCTTAAAACTAAGGAAGAGACAGCACAGGTAGCAACAATTTCGGCTAATGATGAGGCAATTGGGAAGATCATTGCCGATGCCATGGAAGCGGTGGGAGAAGACGGCGTGATCACGGTAGAGGACTCAGATACGATTGAGACCTTTTATGAGGTCGTTGAAGGGATGCAGTTTGATCGTGAATACATCTCTCCTTATTTCGTAACGGATCCCAAGAAGATGGAAGCGTATTTGGAGAAGCCTTATATCCTGATAACCGATCAGGAATTGAAGAACGCGGCTGACCTTGTCTCTGTGCTCGAGAAAGTAGCTCAGACAGGGAAGCCACTTCTGGTTATTGCCAAGGATGTTACCGGAGAAGCATTGACAACCCTTGTACTGAACAAGCTAAAGGGAACACTAACGAGTTGCGCTGTGAAGGCTCCCGGGTTTGGAGATCGACGCAAAGCAATGCTCGAGGATCTTGCGATTCTAACTGGCGGCACTGTGATTGCAGAGGACGCTGGAATGCAGATCAAGGATGCAACAGTTGACATGCTTGGTCAGGCTGGACATATAAGGATTGACAGCGATAACACTACCATTGTTGATGGTAAAGGATCATCGGATGCTCTCAAGGGGCGGATCGAACAGATAGAGGCTCAAATGGCGACGACTGATTCTGACTACGACCGGGAAAAATTGGAAGAGCGGAAAGCAAAACTTGCCGGCGGAGTAGCAGTGATCAAGGTTGGGGCTCCTACTGAGACAGAGCTTTCTGAGAAGAAACATCGAATGGAGGATGCTCTCGAGGCTACCAAGGCAGCTGTTGACGAGGGGATTCTTCCTGGGGGCGGTGTGGCGTTGGTAAATGCAAATACCTTGCTTGATTCGCTCAAGCTGGATGGTGATGAAGCAGTTGGAGTGAACATTCTCCGCCACGCTCTGGAAGCGCCATTGCGGCAGCTAGTTGGCAATGCCGGGTTGGAGGGAGCGATTGTCGTAGAACGGGTTAAGCATGAGAAGACGGGAGTTGGCTTCGATGTTCTCACCGAGAGCTACCGCGACATGTTTGCCGCAGGGATTGTTGATCCGACTAAGGTTACCCGCTCAGCGCTGCAAAATGCTGTATCTATTGCGGGAATGCTTCTTACCACCGGTGCTTTGGTTGCAGAAATCAAAGAAAAGGAACAATTGCCGGCCATGCCGCCAGGGGGAGGGGGAATGGGAGGTATGCCCTACTAGAACAACCTGACCCTAAGACTTGTCCTTCCCCCTTTGTGTGAGTATGATCGCACGAAGGGGGTTTTTTTGAACCACACATTGAGACTAGGCCTAGCACTGGGTGGAGGTGGCGCGCGTGGCTTCGCTCACTTGGGGGTTCTTATTGCCTTAGAGGAAAACCAGATCCCTGTGAGTGTAATCACTGGGACAAGTATAGGGGCAGTGATCGGAGCGGCGAAAGCCCTTGAGATGGACCTAAAGAAGCTAGAGCGGCTTCTTTCTTGTCTTGACCTAAATGAGCTGCTACAAGTCTCTAGTAGTACCACACGAGAGATGCAGCGAGTGATAGGCCGCGGAATGGTAGAATACGTACGAGGGACAAGCTTAAGCGAGGAGAAAACTACTCCGGAGAGGCTCGCTCGCATACGGGAACTTTTCTCTCTTTTAACTGCCAACAAGAGTTTTTCTGATATCACTATTCCCTTTGCCGTTGTTGCCGCGGATTTGGAGACTGGACAAAGGGTGATACTAAACCAGGGGAAGCTTAGTCAAGCGGCTGCTGCGAGTGCAGCCATTCCGGGAGTCTTCCACCCGGTTCGTTACAAGAAACGCTTTCTGATCGATGGAGGCGTAATTGACAAGATCCCAGCTAGCCTGGCGATTGAAATGGGTGCTGAGAGTGTACTTGCGGTCGATACTGGAGCTCCATTGGCGTCCTCGATTAACACTAGTTTTGACATCTTCTTGCAGGCACATGGGATTACTTCTCGCGAGTTGACCAGCTTACAACTCGATGCAGTGCGAAAACAGGTTAACGGCCGCTTTCTTCTTCTCAGGCCGGACGTCAGCTGGATCAAGCTGCTTGATTTCGAGCAGTCCTCTGCAGCAATTCAGGCTGGAAAGGAGGAGGCAATCGCTCATATCTCTGAGATTAAGGAATTGTGCGGAGCGCGTGGTCGTTTCAGTGGTGTTAATTGATGTACCAGAGGCGCAACTCTACTATCTCTTGATCTGTAGATATTTCGCGCGCGCTAGGGCTGTTTATGCCTGCAAGGAAAGTAACGAAACCTGTCGAGATCAAATCTTGAGACTGCCGTGGCTGAATCCCCGGACCCAATCGTTACAGAAGAAGAGGTGCTAGTAGGCAGATCCGACAATTTGTGCTTTGGAAGTTGAATATGTTGAACCAGGACGGCCGGCCCGCGGGTCTCAGATCCTGGAACCCTCATCATGAGGAAGCGCTTTAGTAGACGGCCGCCCTTGCGTTGTAAGACAAGCACGCTGTAGTGGAAAGAATTACCGGTAGCTAGCTAGGTGGGTTTGCCTCAGCATCAAGAGCTGCCGCGTTCTTTGCCCCAGGGGTTCCGTTTATTTTGTTGCCCACAGCATCACTCCCGCAGGCAGTGATTCCGTCGTTACTTTGCCAATTTGACAAACTATCCGCTTTGGTTGGGTCAACCCGCTCCATAGAAGCGTAAATTGGCTCGCCTTGTGAGGCGTTTCCAGCAATCCATTCTTCCTGGAAGGCATTTGCCGTATCTAC
>SDBS01004715.1_pt1 | contig 13357 bp, 22 predicted proteins | sample 2277091 | NCBI WGS metagenome assembly SDBS01 (sample SAMN10404972, study PRJNA504765) | marine sediment metagenome | isolation source: marine sediment core GS10_PC15, 163 cmbsf | place: Arctic Ocean: Southern Knipovich Ridge | collected 2010 | reverse complement strand
TTTGAATGTAAAACGGACAGCGACACGGGTGAAACTATCATTAGCGGAATGGGCGAATTACACTTAGAGGTACTCCAGCATAAACTGATAAGAGACAAAGGTGTTGACGTCAGGGTAGGCAAGCCCCGAGTAGCCTACAAGGAAGCTATCACCCAAATGGCCCAGGCCGAGGGAAAATTCATACGGCAGACAGGCGGTCACGGCCAATATGGGCATGTTGTTTTGCAGGTTGAGCCGCTTCTAACCGAGGACGGGCATTGGAGCCGAGAAATTGAGTTCCAGAGCGAGGTCTCCGCAGATAAAGTGCCGAGAGAGTACATTCCTGATGTTAAAAATGGCAGCAGAGATGCGCTAAGCAGCGGTATGTTGTCGGGCTATCCTATTGTTGGAATTAAAGTTACGCTAATTGACGGATCATTCCATTCTGTAGATTCCTCGAGTCTTGCTTTTGAGCAGGCGGCCGCAATTGCGGTTGAAAAAGCGGTCAAAAAGGCAAAACCGGTTCTGCTTGAGCCAGTGATGCAGCTTCAGGTAGTAGTCCCCCAAGCCAATTTTGGTGCTGTACAGGGTAATTTGCTTTCCAAAAGGGGACTGATCCTGGGTTGTCATGTGCATGGAAATATGCAGGTATTTGATGCTAAGGTACCGCTGGTGGAATTGTTTGGATATTCCAGCGAAATTAGAAGCGCAACGGCCGGCAGGGGGACCTTTACTATGGAACCGTTGAGCTACGAGAAGGTCCCGGAACAGATTGCCAAGCAGATTATTCTTTAAATATTAATATTTTTTGTATTTTATCAATTTTTTTTCGACATTTGATTGACACCAGTTGATTTATATGGTAATTTTGCAAGTTTTCAGCCGTAGCGAGCATTGCCAAGGACGGCTTTGCGTAAACCTTAGTTGGGCTGTGGCATACCTGTGATTTTGTAGTCAGGGATGGTTTATAACTCTATTAGACTTTTGGGGTGTATCAAAAGCCGTTGAATAACTTTGGATGTGTAGTGCTTGGCATGAACCCCGACTCTTAAGGAAGGCGAACTTTGTAATTGATTATTGAAAAAGACATAAAAAGTTAGCGAACAATAATCAATTTAAAGTGCCTTTCCTGCCAGAAATCAAGACACGTTTGGCTGACAGCAGAAAAAGTATAGGCAAAAACGGTTTTTTGTTTTGTTTTTCGCAGTATAAGTTGATATACTTCGAGCCCTTATAGGCTTGAATAAAGGAACGTTATGGCTGCTGAAACTGAAAGAATAAGAATTAAGATGGAATCCTACGACCACAGGGCTCTTGATGCATCCGCTAAAGAGATAGTGGAGCACGCTCGAAAGACCAATGCTCGTGTTAGTGGTCCGGTTCCACTACCCACGCGTATTGAAAGATATACTGTTTTGCGAAGTCCACACATCGACAAGAAATCGCGTGAACAGTTCGAGTTAAGGACTCATAAACGCCTGATTGATATTCACGAGGCCAACGCTCGAACGGTTGAAGTGCTGAACCGATTAGTGGTGCCGGCGGGAGTCTTTGTAAGGATAAAAGCCTGATTCATAAAGTGAATCACGAGAAACGAACTAATGGCAATGTTGTTAGGAAAAAAAGTTGGAATGACTCAGATCTATAGCGATTTGGGCAAATTAGTTCCGGTTACGGTCATCCAGGCCGGTCCCTGTGTCATTATGCAGAAAAAAACGACTGAGACCGACGGCTATAACGCTATTCAGCTTGGTTTCGATGAGGTAAAGCCTTCTCGCAGAAAACACCCGGAAATCGGTCATGCTAAGAAAGCCGAGACAACCCCGATGAAATTCATCAAAGAGATGCGGCTGGGTGATGACGAACAGCAATACGAAGTTGGAAATTCTGTGACAGTTTCGGTCTTTGCGGAAGACAAATATGTTGATGTCGTGAGCACCAGCAAAGGCAAAGGCTTTGCCGGTGTGATGAAGCGACACGGCTTTGGCGGTTTCCCCGCCTCGCACGGCACGGAACGAAAACACCGAGCACCCGGCTCGATATCAAGTTTCGCCAGTAACGCCGGGCATGGTGGAGGTCCCAAAAGGGGCAAGAAAATGGCAGGGCATATGGGCCACTGTCGGGTTACTACGAAAAACCATATACTGGTAGAAATAAACGAAAAGAAGAACTTATTAATCGTCAAGGGTTCTGTGCCCGGCCCATCCGGCGGTTATTGTATTGTCTGTAGCGCCAAAAAAGCATAAGTAGTTGGGAAATGGGATTCTGGGAAAATGATTGATTTGGTGGTTTATAATACAGATGGACAGGAAGTCGAAAGCCTGAAAGTTGATGAGGCGGTTTTCGGTGGCTCTGTCAGATACCCGCTGCTTAAGCAGGCCATTGTTATGTATCACGCTAACAAGCGTGTTGGAACTGCCGCGAGTAAGAGCAGGGGTATGGTCAAAGGTTCGAGCAGAAAGGTTTTTCGGCAAAAGGGAACGGGAAATGCCCGCATTGGTAACATCAGAACCGGCAAACGTGTCGGCGGCGGGGTTACTTTTGCCAAGAGCCTCAGAGATTTCGGTAAACGTATGCCTAAGAAGCAAAGAAGATTAGCCATGAACTCGGCGATTTTGGCAAAGCTTTTGAGTAGCGATGTTGTGGTTGTTGACGGACTAAATTTTGAAAAGCCAAAAACCAAAGATTTTGCAGGTATTCTGAGTAATTTAAAAATTGAACGCAGTTGTCTCGTAACGGTAAGCTCTGAAGATGTAAATATATACAAATCAGCTAATAATATTCCAAAGGTAACTGTTCTGCCTGTAAATGAATTGAACGCCGGCGATATTTGCCATTATCGCAAAATTCTGTTTACCAAAGAGGCGTTTTTGGCTGTTTTGAACAAAGACCAGGCAAATGAAAATTAACGGGTGTAGGTGTGGACGACTATAACGTAATAATTCGGCCTTTGATTACAGAGCAGGGGATGCACTTTGCGAATACAAAAGGTGCGTATTCTTTTGAGGTAAATAAAAGGGCCAATAAGATTCAGATAAAAAATGCTGTTGAAAAAATATACAATGTCAAAGTCCAAAAGGTAAGGACAGCTAACCGCAAAGGCAAACAGCGTCGCAGAGGCAGAACGGTCGGAGAGAAGTCGAGTTGGAAAAAAGCTGTTGTATTTCTGGACCCTGAGTTTCATATAGATTTGTTCTAAATGAGTTAAGTGTTATGCGTTCATAGTTCATAACCGCAAGACGATGAGCTACGAACTATTACCTGAGAGCTATTATTATGGGTATTCGAGTTTATAAACCAACAAGTGCGGGCCGGAGAAACAGTTCGGTCAACGATTACGCCGAGCTAACTACCACCAGGCCCGAGAAGTCGCTTTGCAAGCGGATTAAGAAGAACGGCGGAAGAAACCATCATGGTGTTACCACTACTCGGTTCAGAGGCGGCGGCGCAAGGAGAATTTATCGCATCATCGATTTTAAGCGCAAAAAGGATGGCGTTCCCGCAAAAGTAGCGAGTATTGAATACGACCCCAACAGAAATTGTTTTATATCGCTGCTGCACTACGCCGACGGGGAAAAGAGGTATATATTAGCGCCGTTTGGTATCAAGGCCGGGGACCGTGTGGAAAGTGGACTTTCTTGTGAGCCGAAGATCGGTAACACGATGCCGATGTCGGCGATTCCTGCCGGTATGGAGATTCATAATATCGAAATGATATCCGGCCAGGGCGGAAAGCTGGTCAGAGGCGCCGGGAACGCAGCAAAAATTGTGGCCAAAGAAGGTAACTGGGTTACCCTCATTTTGCCGAGCGGCGAGATGCGAGTGATTCGTAAGGAGTGCCGGGCAACAATTGGCCGATTGAGTAATCCCGACCATCAGAATGTACGCATCGGCAAAGCCGGGCGGAAGCGCCATATGGGCCGCAGACCCCACGTAAGGGGAAAGGCGATGAACCCTGTTGCTCATCCGATGGGTGGTGGAGAAGGTAGAGCAAACGGGGGACGACATCCCTGTTCGCCGACCGGCGTGCTGGCAAAAGGCGGCAAAACAAGGAATCCTCGAAATCCAAGTAGCAAGAGGATTATTCGAAGACGTAAAAGTAAAAAGCAAAAACAGTTGAATATATGATTGAGTCGTGCGAAAAATGCACGCTATGTGAGATATGAGAAATGGGAAGATCTCTTAAAAAAGGACCGTATGTTGATGACAAGCTCTTTGGCAAGGTTGACAAGCAAATTGCCTCCGGCTCTCGTGAGCCGATAAAAACATGGGCAAGAAGATGTACGATAGTTCCAGAGTTCGTAGGTTTCACCTTTATGGTCCACAACGGCAAAATGTTTCATAAGGTCTTTGTTACTGAGGATATGGTGGGGCATAAGTTAGGTGAATTTTCGCCAACCCGGACGTTTAAGGGACATTCGAGTAAGAAGATAAAGTAATATACGTAAAGTTCTGTTCGTGAAGCCAATCGCGAGATTGTTATGCTAAGTGCTGATAAATTAAAAGAATGTTGTCTGGAACGTCAGATGGATATCGGGCAGTTGGCCGACCGGCTTGCCGGAGCCAGGCTAAATAAGAAGCAAGCGATAGCAGCTATTAAGAACTGGCAAAGAGGCCTGTTCAAACCCGAACCCCGGGCGGATGATATTCGCCATCTGGCGGGCGCTTTGTCTGTTGAGGTGAATGATATAGTTGCCTGGCGTTCGTCTTATCGCTATGCACCAATGTCAGCGCGCAAAGCCCGGTTGGTTACGCAGTTGATAGTCGGTCGAAGTGTTCAGGACGCAATGGATACCCTGAAATTCACAAGAAAACGCGCCGCTGTGATGATTGACAAGGTTTTAAGAAGTGCTGTTGCTGATGCTGACGAGCAGCAGGCTGACGTTGATAATCTTTATGTAAGCTCTGCCCGTGTCGATGACGCAGGAATCCGCATCGGCACAAAAAGATGGATCCCGAAAGACAGAGGCAGATCGCATCCTATTCGCAAAAAAGCTTGTCACATACATATAACAGTAACACAAGCGTAAAACGCAATACGAGATACGAGATTATGGGCCAGAAAGTATCACCAATAGGTTTTAGAACGGGCATAACACTTGGTTGGCAGAGCACTTGGTTTGCTACGAAGGCTGATTACGGTAATTTTCTTGTCGAGGACCAGAAGATTCGCCGGTATGTCGATAGTAGATTTAACCGTCGTATGCCCAAAGGTGCAGTGGCAAAAGTTGAAATAATCCGGACGCGCAACGAGGTTAAAGTAACACTTCACAGCGCTCGGCCCGGTGTGGTGATTGGCCCAAGGGGTGGTGAGGTCGATAGGTTTCGGGAAGAGCTTGAAGACATGACAGGTCGAAAGATAAGTGTCAATGTCATCGAGATAAAAGAGCCGGACCTCAACGCCAATTTAGTGGCTGAATCAATTGCTGAGCAATTAAGTAAGCGAGCTTCATTCAGACGTACGATGAAGCAATATTGCGAGTCGGCGATGAACGCCGGTGCCAAAGGAGTTAAGATTATCTGTTCAGGCCGGCTGGCAGGCTCAGAGATGTCCAGAAAGGAAACGCAGAAGCTTGGCAGTATCCCGCTGCATACGCTGGATGCCAATGTAGATTACTCCATAGCAACAGCAAGGACGACGTACGGAGCGATTGGCGTCAAAGTTTGGATTTATAAAGGTAAATTCGGTGAAGAAATAGTGCCAAGCCACCAACGTCGTCGTCGTCCGCCAAGGCGTATCAGCCCGGCAGCCAGGGGTGGCGGGAGAACTAAAGAAGCACCGAGAAAAGACAGCAGAACAGTTACTGCACCTAATGTAGTCACTGCGCCTAATGTTACCGCTGCGCCTAATGTGGCCGCTGCGCCGGATGTGGCAGTTCCGCCTGCGGCGCCGAATGAAGCCGGAACAAGTGAAGCAAAGGGAAGTTGAAAAACCGGTTTTGTGGGCAAAATAGTACAATATTAAGTACAGGTTTTACAAGGGTCTAAAAAATGGCAATGATGCCGAAAAGAGTTAAATTTCGTAAAAGCCAACGCGGCAAAATGAAGGGCAATGCCTCGAGAAGCAATTTTGTGGCGTTTGGTGAATACGGCTTACAGGCTTTGGAGACCAGCTGGATAACCGCAAAGAACATTGAAGCTGGCCGAGTTGCAGCTACTCACTTTTTGCATCGTGAAGGCAAGGTGTATATCAGGATATTTCCACATAAGCCGGTAAGTTCCAAACCGCTGGAAACGCGAATGGGCAAAGGTAAAGGCGAGCCGGAGTTTTGGGTTGCCAGAGTCAAGCCCGGTCAGGTTTGCTTTGAGATCGGGGGAGTAGCTGAAGATGTGGCAAAGCAAGCGTTGGTCAGGGTCGCTCATAAAATGCCAATTCGTTGCAGGTTCGTTAAGCGAAGACATTTATTGTAAGAGGAAACTTTCAGGTGAAAGCGCAGCATTACAGAGAGATGAGCCGGGATGAGCTCGAGAGCAAACTGGAAGATATTGAGAGGCATTTGTTTGATTTGCGATCTCAGGCGGTTACGGAAAAGCTGGAGAACTCGAAGGCCGTAATTAACGTCAAGCGTGATATTGCAAGGATTAAAACGATAATGCGGGAAAGTAAGTAACATTTTTCCGCAGATGATTGTTGAGTTGGAATCGAAGATGCAGGAACGAAAATTAAAAACTTTAACCGGCGTGGTAGTGAGCAACAGTGGCGACAAAAGCGTTAAAGTTGTCATCGACTTCAAGGTCAAACATCCAAAGTACGGTAAATACATCAAGCGCAGGACGAAAATCGGTGTTCACGACGAGCATAATCAAAGTGGTGTTGGTGACCTCGTTGAAATTGCTGAGTGCAGGCCCCGCAGTAAAACTAAAAGTTGGCGTCTTCTCAAGATTGTCCAAAGAGCAGTTGAAGTGTGAGTAGAGAAACAGGATAATGATTCAGCAGGAAACAATGTTGGATATAGCCGACAATTCAGGTGTCAAGTCGGCGTTGTGCATTAAAGTTCTTGGAAGAGGCGCCTCTCGCGGCAGGAAGACCCGGCCGGTTGCCGGTGTGGGAGATATTGTCTGTGTTGCGATAAAAAAATCGCTGCCCAATTGCCAGTTGGATGACAAGAAAGTGCATAAGTGTGTTATTATTCGCACCAAGAGCCCTGTAAAGCGTACAGATGGCAGCTATGTAAGGTTCGATAGCAATGCCGCGGTGATGATTGATGCTGATGGTAATCCGATAGGAACCAGGATTTTTGGTGCGGTTGCTCGCGAGCTTCGCGAAAAGAACTATATGAAAATTATTTCGTTGGCAAGCGAGGTAGTATGAAAAATGAAAAATTAAAAGGAAGATAAGAAGTTTTGATATTTGGATTTTTTATGGCTTTGCATATAAAAAAAGGTGATATGGTTGAGATTATAGCTGGTGACCACAAAGGCGCTACCGGCAGAGTTCTGCGTGTGCTACCTGAGAAGCAGCGCGTAGTGGTTCAGGGTCATAACATAGCAAAAAAGCACGTTAGGCCTTCGCGAAAAAATCCACAGGGAGGCCGAATCAACGTTGAAAAGCCGATACATATAAGTAATGTTTTGCCGGTGAATCCGAAAAGTTCGAGAGGTACCAGGGTTCGTTATCAGGTGAATGAGGATGGCGGCAAAAAACGCCTTGCCGTCGATGGCACCGAAATCGGCGTTATTAGAAAGACAAAATAGTGAGTTGGTAATTGGCAATTGGTGATTATTTTACCGGTTACCCGGTTAGGGATACGGGATGGCACGTTTAAAAGATTTATATAAGTCAAAGATAGTTCCGGAGCTGACCAAAGAGTTCAGCTACAAAAGTCCTATGGCTGTACCACAGATGGAGAAGGTCATTATCTCTATGGGCGTTGGCCGAGCGACTCAGGATAAGAAATATCTGGAATCAGCCAAAAAAGATTTGACGATGATAACCGGGCAAATGCCTGTGGCCTGTAAAGCTAAAAAGAGTGTCTCGAATTTCAAGGTTCGTGAAGGGACGGAAACCGGTTTGAAGGTTACTGTTCGCGGTGTGAGAATGTACGAATTTATGGACAGACTCATTAGTCTTGCAATCCCCCGGGTAAGAGACTTTCGAGGTCTTGATCCCAAAAGTTTTGACGGCAGGGGCAATTACTCAATGGGCCTGGCTGAGCAGAGCGTTTTTCCGGAAATCAACCCGGCAAAGATAGAATTTCAGCAGGGTATGAACATAACTTTTGTCACGACGGCCAATACCAATGAGGAAGGAAGGAAATTGCTTCAGCTTTTTGGTATGCCGTTCAAGGGCTTAACAGCGACTGGACAAGAAGAATAAAGCCCGCATGCAGATACGAGAAATTGGAGCGTTTAGATGTCGACTAAAGCACTGGAAAACAAGGCGGAAAAGAAGCAGAAATTTCGCGTTAGACAATATACTCGTTGCCAGCTTTGCGGCAGGTCCAAAGCAGTATATCGCAAGTTCAAAATTTGCCGTATCTGTTTTAGAACATTAGCTAACGAAGGAAAAATACCGGGAGTAAGAAAAGCCAGTTGGTAAATCGTGAATTTAATCACGAAAAGGCCCCAAAACACGAGGCATGAAATTATGAGTTTGAGTGATCCAATAGCTGATATGTTGACGAGAATTCGCAATGCTGTGCGAATAAACAAAAACCAAGTCAATATAAAGGCATCAAATATTTGTGAAGACATAGCGGCTGTTTTGAAGAAGGAAGGTTACATCGAGGATTTCGACCGTATCGACGACGGCAAGCAGGGAATACTGAGGATTACTTTAAAGTATGACCAGGATGGCCAATCTATTATCTACGAAATAACAAGAACGAGCAAGCCCGGCCGAAGAGTTTATTCTTCTGTTGACAAATTGCCGCGCGTTTTAGCCGGTATGGGTATAGCAATCATTTCGACAAGTAAAGGTGTAATGAGTGACGGAAACTGCCGCGGAGCTAAGGTCGGCGGCGAGATTCTTTGTACGGTAAGCTAATGAGTCGTATTGGAAAAAAACCTATTGATATACCTGGAGATGTAAAGGTTGAGAAGAAAGGCCGATGTATCAAGGTCTCAGGCCCACTCGGCGAACTCCAGATGGACTGTCATCCTCGGATAAAGGTAAAAATTGAAGATACCGGGGGTAAAATATTAGTCGAAAATAATCGTCCCCAGGACCGCCAGAACAAGCAGCTACATGGCACAATGCGTGCCTTGATTGCGAATATGGTTATAGGTGTCAGCAAAGGTTTCGAGAAGAAAATGGAAATATTCGGCACCGGCTATAATCTCAAAGAGCAAGGCGGAAAGCTGGTTTTTCAGGTAGGCTTTTGCCATCCAGTAGAGTTGGTGATACCGAAAGGCTTAAAAGTGAATATTGATGTAGCTGCTACCAGGGGTAATGACGTTCCTGCCAGGTTTGTGCTTTCAGGAATGGACAAATGTCTGCTTGGACAGTTCGCTGCGGATATTCGAAAGATAAGGCCCCCGGAACCATATAAAGGAAAAGGTATCCGTTATGCCGACGAACACGTACGACGTAAGGTCGGCAAAGCATTTGCTTCCGGAGCGGCGTAAGAATTTAGAATTTAGAATTTAGAATTTAGAATTGGGAATTTAGAATTGGGAATTGACAAAGTTGGAAAAGCAGCACTAAGGCGTAAGTATCACGTGCGAAAAAAGGTTTTTGGTACACCAGAGAGACCTCGACTGTTGGTATTTCGCTCGAACAGGCATATTTACGCCCAGATTATAGATGATGTTGCAGGAGCGACACTTGCTTCGGCAAGTACAAGGACAAAAGGGCAGCAGGACAAGTTACCCAATGCCGGCAATAAAAAAGCTGCAGAAATAATAGGTGAAGCGGTTGCAAAACAGGCTCTTGGCGTTGGGATTAAGTTGGTTCGGTTTGATAGAAATCGATATAAGTTTCATGGTAGAGTCAGGGCTCTTGCCGAAGCGGCGAGAAAAGCCGGGCTGGTCTTTTAACACGAATGTGAGTACGAGAAAAGTTTGGAGAAAAAATTGGCAGTGGAACCCGTTAAACTTTCAGACCAGGAAGAAAAGCCGTTGGAAGATACGGTAGTAAAAGTATTTCGCTGTGCCAAGGTGGTAAAGGGCGGTCGACGTTTCAGTTTTGCCGCATTGGTTGTGATTGGTGACCGGGCAGGCACGGTTGGGGTCGGTTATGGCAAAGCCAATGAGGTTCCTCAGGCGGTCGAGAAAGGTATAAAAGACGCCAAAAAATCTTTGCACAAGATAGCTTTGGTCGGGCGAACAATCCCTCACTCGATAAACGGCAAATACAGGGCTACCAAAATAGTATTGGTTCCGGCCAGTCCCGGTACTGGTGTTATCGCGGGTTCCTGTGCTCGAGCAGTGCTCGAATATGCCGGTGTGCAGGATGTTCTTACGAAAGTTTACGGAGGCAATTCTGCTAAAAATGTTGTCAAAGCTACGCTGGACGGATTGTTGAAATTGCGTAGCAAAGAAATGGTTGAATCTCTTCGTGGTGTGGCAATTAATACTTAATGGTTGCTGATTAACGATTGGGTGATTTTAATGTTGAATCATGAAATAACATCTGTTGTGGGTAAACATAGGCGTCGTCGCCGTATCGGCAGGGGTACCGGCAGCGGCCACGGAAAGACCTGTGGCCGAGGACACAAAGGTGGAGGCAGCAGGGCCGGCTCGACTAGCGTTACGCTCCATGAAGGTGGCCAAATGCCTTTGTTTCGACGACTGCCTAAACGCGGTTTTAGTAATTATAAATTTGCAAAACGCTGCGAAATCGTAAATGTCTCTCAATTGGAAAGATTCCAGGATGGTGCTGATGTAGGCGTAGAGCAATTAACCATCGCCGGATTGATTGACAGCGCCAAAAGCAAAATCAAGATTCTCGGTAAGGGAGACCTGACAAAAAAGCTGCGGGTAACAGCTCACAAATTCAGCAAAACAGCCGAGCAGAAGATTGTGGCTTCCGGCGGCACGGCAAAAGCAATTTGATTGTTGTCCGCATATTCTATCATGCGGAAGGAAATATGAAACTGAGATATCCCGCTTCCTATAGGTGAGGATATAGAATACATGGTAAGAAATGATGCTTGAAACGGTAATTAACATATTCAGAATCCCGGATTTGCGTAATAAGATTCTTTTTACTCTTGCGCTGCTGATAATATACAGGATTGGCTTCCATATCCCTGTTCCCGGCTTCGACCAGAAAAAGATAGAAGAAATCACCAAATCGAGAGACACCGAGAGTCCCCTGGGCAGAGCTGCCGAATATATGCAGATGTTTACCGGTGGAAGGCTGGATAAGAGCAGCTTGTTTGGTTTGGGGATTATGCCTTATATTACTTCATCGATTATCCTTATGCTGTTGGGCGAGGTTGTACCCGCTTTGAAAAAGCTGCGTCAGGAAGGACAAACCGGCCACAAAAAGATACAGGAGTACACGCGCTATCTGACCGTACTGATATGCGTTCTTCAGTCGATAATGTTTATGAGGTTGTTAGGGGGGCAGGGCTTGACCTATGCGGGTATGTACCGTCAGGCAATGATAATGGGTATTGTCGGTATGACGGCCGGCACCGTCTTTTTGATGTGGCTTGGCGAGCAGATAGATGAATACGGCATAGGCAACGGCATTAGTTTGATAATTATGGCCGGCATTGTCTCCAGAATGCCCTGGGCAATATGGGCGCTTGCACAGAATGTTGACTTAAGAGTCGGTGCAGCGCCCGGCACGGTAGGACCGGCAAAGATATTGTTCCTGATAGCAGCGTTTATATTTGTTGTTGCCGGTGCGATATTAATAACTCAAGGCCAGCGACGAATACCGATTCAGCAGGCAAAGCAGATGCGAGGGAGGCGAATGTATGGTGGCCAGAGACATTATTTGCCGCTTCGGGTCAATCATGGCGGAGTGATGCCGATAATTTTCGCATCAAGTTTTATGATGTTCCCGCCAATCTTAATTAGTCAATTGGCAAGAATCCCAAGCCTTACTAATTCAGTAGTGTTTAATACTTTGCAGGATGCCTTGGGTTCCCGTGCTTTTACATACAATGCCCTGTATATGCTGTTGATATTCTTGTTTGCTTATTTTTGGGTAACGGTGCAGTTTCAACCTAAGGAGATGGCCAAGAACCTGCGTGATTCGGGAAGCTTCATCCCCGGCCTTCGTCCGGGACGAAGAACCGCTGACTATCTGGAAACGGTAATGACCAGAATCACTTACTTTGGAGCATCATTTTTAGCTATAATTGCCGTTGTACCGTCGCTGATTTCAATATTATTGGGAATTGATTGGCGGATAGCAATGTTCTTAGGTGGAACCGGTTTATTGATAGTTGTTAGTGTTTCGCTGGACCTGGTCCAAAAGATTGAAGCCAACCTTTTGATGCGCAGCTATGATGGTTTCAGTGGGGGCGGCAGGATAAAAGGAGCGTATTGATGAGAATAGTTTTGTTGGGCGCACCCGGCGCAGGCAAGGGAACCCAGTGTAAGAACATTGTTGTCCAATGTGGTCTTCTCCATTTATCCAGCGGGGATATCTTACGCCAGGAAAGGGCCGCAGGCACCGAATTAGGGAAAAAGGCGCAAAGTTATATGGATTCAGGCGCTCTTGTACCGGATGAAGTAATAATTGAAATGATGACCGAAGCGATAAAAAAGGCCCCTGCGGCCGGTTTCTTACTGGATGGTTTTCCAAGAACCGTCAACCAGGCAGTTGAGCTTGCTGAGTCATTAACCGGTAACGAAATGAAAATAGACGTTGTTTTGAACCTTCAGATAGATGACGACGTAGTAGCAAAGCGAATGACTGGAAGAAGAAGCTGTCCTAAGTGTGGGGCAGTTTACCATATTGAACACTTGAAGCCGAAAGTTGAAGGCCTGTGCGATAACGATGATACCGAACTTGTTCAAAGGCCTGATGACAGCCCCGATGTGGTGGCCAATCGCCTAAAAACATACCATCAGCAGACAGAACCGCTGGTGGATTACTATAGAAACAACAGCACTGTTTATGACTTCGATGCTGACAGAAGCCCCGATGAGATAAGGGTTTCTATATTTGAGAAGCTGGACGCCCTGGTCAAAACGTGAAGCGCAGGAAAGTGTATCGAAACACAAGATGAGATACGAAATTAAATGGCTATAACGCTTCGCAGCCGAAGAGAAATTGACTTAATGCGTAAAGCGGGTGCTGTCGTAAGAGATGTTCTTTTAAAACTAAAAGAGATCGCAGAGCCGGGAGTAACTACTGCGCAGTTGGACAGCGTAGCTGTACAAATGACTGCTGAGGCCGGAGCACAAGCTTTGTTCAAGGGTGTTCGTAGCCCGACCTCGAAAATCCCGTTTCCTGGTGCAATTTGCGCCTCGA
>SDBS01004714.1_pt1 | contig 13359 bp, 17 predicted proteins | sample 2277091 | NCBI WGS metagenome assembly SDBS01 (sample SAMN10404972, study PRJNA504765) | marine sediment metagenome | isolation source: marine sediment core GS10_PC15, 163 cmbsf | place: Arctic Ocean: Southern Knipovich Ridge | collected 2010 | reverse complement strand
GGTAGTTTCCGTGAGATGTTTGAAGAAGTCCCACAACTGAGATAGCCGAAATAACAAAAGAGGCAAAGACTGCAAAACAGGCCTGGAAGGAGACATATTTTTTGGGAAGTTTTTTTCCAAAGATTGCCAGGATAAGAGTACTTGCCGCTGGTATAAATGGGATAAGCCAGAATATCTCGGTCATTTTATCCTTTCATTAATTTCATATCTTCGGATTTGATTGTCTTTTTTTGCCTGAAAATAAGAAGAATGATAGCCAGTCCAACAGCCGCCTCAGCAGCCGCAACAGTAATGATAAAAAAGACAATGATCTGTCCATCTGGGGAACTTGCTGATCTTGCAAAGGTTATAAAAGCTAGATTGGCTGCATTGAGCATAATCTCTACGGACATAAACATTGTGATGAGATCTCTTTTTATAAAAAAAGCGATGGCGCCCAGAACAAATAGAACGACGCTCAAGATTAAGAAATAATTTGCAGGAATCATTTTTTTTCTTTTTTCTTAACTAATACAATAGCACCGACTAAGGCGGCTATAATCAAGATTGAAGTAATCTCAAAATGATAAAGATACTTAGTAAAAAGGAGGCGGCCAAGATCAGTAGGTCCGGCTTTTATTATTTCCGTCGAGACCGGGAGACTAAAAGCTCCTTTTATTGAGAGAATAAGCTCGATGATAAGGATAACAGCGAGTACTGGAGAAAGATAAATAATCCATTTCTTTTTTTCAGCTGAAATACCTGAATGCATATTGATCATCATAACCACGAAGATAAAGAGAACCATGATAGCGCCCGCATAGATGATGATTTGGACCACTGCGATGAAAGGTGCCTCGAGAAGAGCAAAGAGACCTCCCATGCAGGCAAAGGCAAGGATCAGGAAAATCGCATTGTAAGCCTGGTTTTTGGAAATAATCATACCCAGGACCGCACCAACGGTCATTGCAGCGAGTAAGAAAAAGAGGAAATAGCCCATTTTTTGAGGTTTTAATTATATTTTTTGCACCGAGTTAATGTCAAGAGAAAAAACATTTTAAATGTGGCGTAAAAAACATTTTGTTCCTTTTTTTGACAAATAGCAGAATTTTGCTATAATATGGCTGAAACTGCGGGGTAGAGCAGTCTGGTAGCTCGTCGGGCTCATAACCCGGAGGTCGTTGGTTCAAATCCAACCCCCGCTACCAATTTCTCTTTCATCTTACCTCTGTTAATTCATTGAAAATGGACATGTGGGAAAGGAGCTTTTTTCTTCCTTTTTTTCCATGTAACGAATATGTAACAGACTCTCACCCTCCTTAGCGTCCAAAAGGGATACAGCACGCCTCTTTTCGGTTTGATTGGTCATTGTGTATATCTGCCGTTGTAGTCACTGAAGTGTGTCCCAAGAGCTGTCCCACACTGATGATATCAACACCTGATTCTAAGAGTCTCGTGGCAAATGTCCTTCTCAAGTCCAAAAGGATAAGATTATCAATCTTCGCTCTGCGACAAGCTCCATAAAAAGCTCGTCTAATATCGACAAAAGCTTTAACTGTCTTTGGATTCACAAATACTAATCCTTTTCGTATGCCATTTGGATTAAGAGCTTTTAACTCTGCGTAAACTGTCTCATTCATTGGGATATATCTGCTTCTTGATGTTTTTGTATCACTAATAAATATCTGATGGCTTTCGAAGTTCACATTACCCCAGGTGAGCTGAAATAACTCTTTTCTCCGGAGTCCTGTGTTAAGGAATATCCGGATCATAGATCTAAGGTGTGAGGGAATAATAGCAGTAAAGAGCCTCTCTTCTTCTTCTGGACTCAGAACTCTTTTCCTTCTGAATGGTTCTTCAGGATACTTCTTTACTTCTTTAACTGGATTGTGCTTCAAATATCTCCATGAGATAGCAAGGTTAATCATTTTGGAAAGTATCTGCAGGCATTTGTTTACTGTCGTGAGCTTAACGCCTTCTTTAATCCTTTTCTTTTTGTATTGTTCGACATCTTGTGGCGTAATAGAGTTAATTAATTTGTCCTTGAAATGCTCTCTCATGCCTTTAATGTAACTTACATCTGTTTTCCAACTTTTCTTATTCACTTTTGCGTAATCTTCAGTATAGAGGTCAGCTAATTCCACAAAATAGATTGGTCTTTTCTCTTCTTGAGTAACTTTGCCCTGTAAAAATTCTTCCTTGATCGCATTTTGTAAAGCTAATAAGGCATCCTCCCAACTTGTGGCACTCTTCACGAGTTTCTGAATCCTTTTGCGATTTTTACCATAATAGTCAATGTAGAAGCGGATATTTCCCGCCTTTGTCCTTCTGATATAAACAGCACCATAGCCATAATTGTGGCGAGATTTTGTAGCTCTCGCCATTTCTTTACCTCTTTTCGCTTTATCAATAACGAGTGGAGGCAAGTTTGTCAAAACATTTCTCAAGATATTATCAACAAGGGCAGCTTTTCTCTTATCTTGCCCCAACCATTCTTCCAAGTCATGATGCTTAATACGGATTCCAAAGCTCTTCTTTATGTGAGGAAACAAGCCGCAAGAACAGAGTCTATATACAGTGCTTTCTGAGACCCTCAAATAGGAAGCAGCTTCTTTAACAGTTAAAAGCTTATCCATTTTCCAAATTCAACTACGCTTCTTAAAGTGTCACGCTTCAATTATTGAAGTGTCGAGCATTTCAACGCTCTTTTGATTCCCCTGAATATAGTCATGACTCTTCATGCTCTGAACTGTCAGGTGCTTTTTTGACGCTTCAATATTTGGAGTCTTTTTATAATATGCCATGTCCTATGACCTCTATTGGAGATAGTCATCAAAGTTTCCAGTCAGCTCATATTCATTAATAGTCCGATAAAGGCCTCCCAATTTTGTTCTCTTTATCCAACCTTTTTCTTCAAGTTCTTTATTGGCAGTTGATATTGTTGACGGTGATGATATGCCTTTAATTCCCTTTAATTCCGAGTAATAAAGGCGAATCTCCCCATTATTGTGACCATTGTATTTTCCCTTTAAATGGATATAAAAAAGCTTTGCTGCTGGAGCAAGGTCTTTCCATTCTTTACTTCTAAGCATCTTTCTTGGAAGCATTACAAAAGATTTATAGCCCTTATTTTTTCTTCTTTTTGCCCAGCTCATCTCTACCTCTTCGCCACATTTTCACCTTGTAATTAGATCAATGTTTTTTCCCTAAAATTTTAAGTTGCTCACTTTTATGACCCATAGCCTTCATTCGTTAAAGTTTGTTCAAATATGGAGTAAAAAACCCATCTCCAACTGTGTTTTTTTATAAATAAATTCATGTCACAGCTTATATTCCTCAACTTCTATATCTGGTGAAAATTTTGCACCTATCTTGAAATTATCTTTATCAAATAGCTGTTCAAATTTTTTACCATGTCTTCTTATAAATGTCCTCGGAAACATGCCGAGTCTTAAATACCATAGGGGACAATCTATGGAATGACAGAAGCGTATTGTTTTAACACTGCCACAACAACAATCAAGACATTGCTTTCTGATCTGTTTTAACGGTAGCTGTCTGGGTATTTTCATCCTGTTGCCTTTGATGCTACTTCTCTGAATTTTTTTATAATAGCTTTTGAAATAAGCTCTCCTGCTTCCTTATTGATAGGATGAACACAATTTATTTCTTTGCCATTAGGAAGAATTTTTACTGGATAGATCAAGCGAAAACCTGATTGAGTCGAAGGGCTGGTATAGATAGCTATATTCCCTATATAGAGAGCGTTATTGATAATGCAAGATGCAAATGCAACAAGACCCTCTTTTGGTTTGATCGGGATCACTTGAATTTCTGATATTTCAAATTCGCTCATTTTAACTAAATTCTCTTTTCATCTTTAAAATAGGTTCAAATTTATTCTTCTATTTTGTCTTGTTTTTATTTATAAACTTATTTAAATCTTTTGCTGAAACTCGAAGGGATCTTCCGACTTTAATAAAAGGTAAATGTTTCTTTAGCCATTTCCATTGATAAAGAGTTTTAGATTTGATGCCTAATATTTCAGCTACTTGGTTAACATTTAACAACCTTTCTTTTTTTCTATACATTTCAATCTCAGTCTACCAATTTCTTCAAAAAAGATTACTGACATAAATAGAAAATAAAATTTCTAATTATGTCATATTAATTTTCTATTTGGATAAAAACACAATCCTCATCACAGATTGAAAACTAACAAGCTTTCCTTTACTATTTAAATGATGAGATATTTTGATTACGACTTCCCCCCTGAAAAGGCTGATTCTTACCTTAAAGAAAATTACGGTTATGGTATAGATTTTTTCCGTTCGAGCATTTTCATAATTAATGGATATTGGCCAAGCGGATATGATGTGTTTGGAAGGAAAAAATTATCTTTAAGAAGATTTATCAAGCAACAAATTAAAAGATTAGAAAGCCTAAAAAGAAAAACCCTTAATAGTATTGCTACAATTGAGTATCATAATTCCAATTTCAGTTCTATTTCTCCCCGACAATTAAAAAAATCACAATTTAAAATTTATGAAGAGGGTGTAATAAACCGATATAAGCTGAATCCTTTCTTTAATGAAATTAATAAGGAGATTACTTTTTGTAAAAAAGCTTTAGATTTTATTGATATAAAAATTCCGGCTGTCACAACAGAGCTTAAAGAGATGCAGAAGAGTCTAAATCACTCAGAAAAAAAAGGCAGACCTTTATTATTGATCTATAAAGTTTCCTCAGTATGGGCTTTAATTATAAAACATAAAAATACAGAAAGGGCTAATTGGACAGATATATTTAATCTTCTATTCTGGCTTAATGAAAACGAATTTAAAAACACAACGCTAAATTTTGAACGAAAAGGTAAAATTCCAGATATTTCTTCTCTTGAAAGAGAGTTTCACAGAATAAAGAGAATTTATGGAAAAGAGTTTTTAGAAGAACTTAGAAACAAATTAATTATCGGCTCTAGAAGAATTGAAAAAGATGGTTTAACAAGATTGATTCCATAAATTTAAAAAAGATTGAAGAGCTAGACTTAAATGGCATGATTAGAGATGAAAATTGTAAGCCAAAATCCTGAATATTCAAGACAAATTGAAGATTTATATAAACTTTATGGGCTACTAGGAAATATACCAGCTAAAATTAATCCCCGCTTCACAATCAAAATCACGCCAGAATTCCAAGAAGACCTATATCTTCATTCCCACGAAAAAGAAAAATTAGAAATGGATAAATTTGGCATACCAGGTTTAAACGGGGTAGTGATAATGCCAAAGACTGAAGAATTGGATTTTATCGTTTTGATCTCATCAAAGCAGTTTGAAGATGATCAGGTTGTCCACACTGCTTTTCACGAATTCACACATTTATATGACTATTTCCAATATTTTCAAGAGAACGGGAATTTATATATTAGAGATGAGAAAGAACAAGAATTAAAGTATTTTTGGGAATTTTATCAGTGGTCAGAATACCATGCTAAAAGATTAGGTACCTTTATCTTTTCGATATACCAATGGTACAAAATGCATGGAGCTAAGCCACCGCCAGACGGGAAATATTTATTTCAATATGCAGAATTTCGTTCAAAAGATTTAGTTGAAAAGATTGATGAATTCAGGAAAGCCCAGAAAATGAAGCTCCACAATACAAATTATCTGTTTTGGGATTTGTTTCAGGAATTGATGGGATACTATGGAAGATTTAGTGTATTTCAAAAAGAGGATTTGAATAAATATCCAGATGAGGAGTTCCCCAAGGAAACACTTATTGATACTTTAGGACAAGAGTGTATTGAGTTATATCATCTTCTTTTACAAATGAAAACATATGATACCGCCAAGACAAGACTAAAAGAAATCAAAGAATTAAAAGAGTCGATACTATCTACCGTGAACATTAGGGCATTCTTTCATCGTTAAGCAGATATCCTGTTATTATATCTCTTCACGGTCCCCCGGAGCGCCTGGACACAGGTTAAAATAAAGGCAGTTGTTTTAATTAACTTTCTATTATTAAGCGGAATGTTCTAGTTTAAGCTAGTGGAGATTATTTAATCTGGGATTGATCGCCTATGCTCTCTAACCCTTATTTTTTCCCACCTTTAAGGCGTTTCCAATGGCTTTTAACTTCGACTATTTTTTTCCTTTTTTTGTTTTAGCCATGGTGTTTCCTCCTTTCCTGTGAATTTCCCTTCCCTTTATTCGTCTCTCTAGTGAGGCGATTAACGCACAGCGTCCCTTAGATCCAGGGAGGCCAGGTAAACTGGCTTCCACTCGCCTCAAGTGGAATCATTTTAAGATTTATTATTCTCTATTGCAGGCCGGATCATATTCTTTAATTAGTTCTGCTTCAACGGCCCTTCTTTCTCCTTCAGTAGAATCGGGCATGAGATATATCGCAATGGACATATGCTCTTCCTCAGGCAATTCTTTTACCCAACATGGATATTTTTCGTGAGATGTTATAAAACCGCGCTCTGCAAAATTTCCTGTTTGACCAAAATAAATAGGTTTAAAAGGTGGATGTCCAGCCTGTATATCGGGTTTCAAAATTGCATATAAACCCTTTGATTCAGGTGGTTCCCATTCAGTGATTTTGACCGGCTTGCTAAATTCATGGTCATCAAAAGTAATATTCATTTTCATTTTAACCTCCCTTAAAATTTACTCCAAAAGGCTAACTGCCTTCTTCTTCTCTCTTTACTTCATCCCAAAATAGATCAAATTTGTGATACTCTTTCCTTGTTTTGCTTTCTTTTTTGACAATTACCTTTCCTAATTGATTTTCATTCTTATCAAGTTCGTCTGGATTTTGAAGTCGCCATTCTTTTCCAGATCCTCGGGATAATAAATAATTAAATTTATAATCCACATTGATTCTAAACCATTCGTTGCTGTTCATTATTTCTATTAAAATCATATATTTCTTTAAGGCTGGATCATGATCAGTAAGAGCAACAGCAAGTTTACCATCAAATTCAAAAATCAAAGCAGTACGGAAAAGTAACGATTCTGGATTATATTTTAATTCCATAGTCAGTCCCTCTTTTTTAGTTTTGTTTATGGTTCCCAGACCATATTTCTATTTTTATTTATCACAAATAAATTTCCATGTCAAAAGGCCCACCAGCCCCCTTTTTATAAACTAGGGCCTTACCGCTTCCATTTCCTTAGCCCCCATGGTCGCACAAGGCTTATATAGCCTCTTCTGCGCTCAAACCAAGCCTAATATCCATACCATAAGCATTAGGGGCAATAGGCAACAGGGAAACGTCTTTCCTGGCCATATCGTGCTATTTATGCCTATCCAGGTGATCACCCGGGCCAGTATTGGCCAGAGCTGCTAATAGCAATCTGAGATTTCAATGCTTAGAAATGACCTCGCTCACTGTCCTATGCTATGCTTAGCATTATCATTGTTATGGTTATTACAGGGAAAGGAAAGACAGATAAAATCTATCTAGGCACATACAAAGAAAATTTATATTTTACCCTCATTTAGTTTGTATTGAAGGATATATCCCCACTAACCTAGGCTTGCGTATGTGTCGTCAAATGGGAAATACTCCCCTCTTTTTAGCCATAAATGAGATAATCAAGGTCAAAGATAGGCAATATATGCCCTGAAATGGGATGAATTATGAAATAACTATCCCACTCTGTTGTTTCTTATCCTTACCCCTGTTGGGAAGTTGACATAATGGATATTCTACGACACAGAAAGAAGCCGTTTTATCGTGAGTAGTGCCTGGAGCATCGGATCTAAGGGGAATAGATATTCTAGCTTCCTCTTACTTGAGTGAAAGCGAAAACCTAATGAAAGTAAAAACACACCATATAGAGTAAGTTATTAATGCCATCGTTAATATGAGGATGCTTAAGCCCAAAAAACTTTTTGATATGTATGAAGTGAATGGAAGTGAACCAATTGATATCATGAATGTAATAAGGATTACTAGCATAGGATGTTTTACGCTTTTAAGTACAGCGTCCTTTTTCTTTTCGTTATTCTCTATTTCATCTAGTCTCTCTTCTAATTCATCGACGCCTTTCACAAAAAGTGAGCTTTTCTCAATACTCCTGCTCATAATAAATTCTCGCCGTTCTTTCACTAATTCTCTTCCTTTACTTACGATTTGATTATCTTTCCAATAAAGATGGTCATATCCGGAAAGTTCAATACTCATCCTTATATCTTCAAACCATTTTTTATAAACATCGTATAGATTTCTCAATTTGGCTTCCTGTGCTTGAAATCTGAATACTGCAAAAACACCGCCCACAGCAAACATTGCCGCCATGGATTGTGATGTTGAAGCGAAGAACCAGAAAAGCATATCTCCATGAAAGCATACAAATTTTCTTAGCATGATAATAATCCCTACAACTGATAGGACAAAAAGAATACTCCAAAAGCTCAAATATCCTGGTTTTGTAGTTTCATAATCGATTTTCTTCCGCATTTTTTGACCTCCCTTAGCTTGACATACTTGTCCTGATTCTATGCCCAGGTATCCGTGACGTCAAGGAGGGGTGGATAGAGACCCCGGGACTCCTATACTTATCCCCATAGAGATTACTTGTCATACAAGTACACAAGCTCCGTCTTTTGCTACCTGAGCCCTGTCTTTCCATTCACCTATAGGGTTATGTGTAAGGAATCCCTTGTGCCTACCCCTCTCTCTCTAATATTCCATTCTCTATAAAACCCCATAAGGAATCCCTTCCCATCTCTCCTGGGGATATCGTAAAAGGATATAGTAGTTCAGGGATAATTCTCACCAGATCTACCAACCAGCAAATATAGGGCCTGAGATATGAATCTAATTTTAAATAAAACGTACTTCTAGAGGGGTATTATGCTTCAAATATGTACGACCTAGCTCTACCTAATACCAAACCATTCGGAATAAAAGTCAACAGGGGTGGGCTTAAAAGAGAAATATCGTAATATGTTCCTAAATATGCCTCTATTTCGCTCAGCTATCTTTTTCAGAATCGGGAAGCCAGAGAGTCAATCTTTCAATAATCCATATTCTTCATCTTGTAACTTTCTAAGCTCCGTAAGTTGTTTATCCCAATTTAATTTGAACACATCATTGAATACACCCAAAATTTCAATGAAAACTATCCTGAAAATGAATAGACTCACAGAAGGTTTAAGTTGAGAATAATGTTCAAGATGTTTAATTTCCTCTATTGGTTCACACTTTTTACTATCCACATAATGTTGACCAAATAACATGTTGTGATGCTCAATGCTTGATAGGTCTCTATATGATTGATTATAGGCTTTTTTTAGAACATCAGATTTAGATAGAATTGCTCTTTGTTCTATGTTGGGTAAGTCCCATTCTTCCTTTCCATACTTATCTTTTAATTTACCTTCAATCATTCTTATCCGTTCTTTAAGTTTATCTCGCCATGCTTCAATATTACTATCGAATTCTTTGAATCCTTCAAGGTTAGAATTAGTCAATTTCAATTGCTGTCTATCTCCATCAAGCTGGTAAGTTAACGCCCTAATTTCATTTTCTGTTTCATCAGCATCTTGTGCAAAAATGTACCCAAGACTTATCCCCATTTCCAAAAGACTTCTAAGCAGTACTGCACTATCAATTATTCTGTTCTCTTTGATAAAAATGAGAAACGACTCAAGCATTTCCCAAGACCTTCTTAGAAAAAAGGAAGCAACAAACCTTGAAGTAGAATAAACTTTTTTCTTTTTTAATTGACAAGATTGAAGCATACCTTTAGCAATATCAATCATTTTAAGGCTTGTCTCAATTAATTTGTTTAGATTGTCAGACATTAAATCCTCCTCCTATCAGTATCTATGAGAAAAGTCTACTTATTAATCCGCCTACATGAATTAGGCTTCTTTCCAGCTTTGGCTACGATTTCAACCCAGGGAAGCCAAAGCTATAAGGTTTCTGGCTTCCACTCGCCTCATAAATCTTTCTATTCCAATCTAAATGAAGCACCTATGACTTAATCAGGAAATAAAATTTCGCCCTGCCTTTTCGCAAATTCTTCCAAAAACCATTTAAACCTTTTACTCATCACATCAAATTTACTAAAAAACCATTTGCCCCATTTTTTCTCTAAATGTTTTGCCTTTTCTTCTAACGATACTCCCCCTTCTTCTAAAAATTTAATATATTGTTTCAATCCTTCACAAAATTCTTCTCTGTAATGTTCACTCAAACCAGGATGGAGCTTTTCCAATGTCTGGTCATTCACTTTTTGAGATTCTTCGATACTTTTTTTCATCATTCCCAAAGCTTTTTCTATTTTCTTAATATTTTCAGGAGTAAAAGCTTCTTCAAAGCTATTTGAAGGAATCTCATGAAGCAAAGTCATCGCTCTATTTCTTAAATGTATAGAATCAATAAAACAGACTAAATTCTTTTTTTCTTCCTCGGTTAGACTTCCATTCTGCTTATGACAGCTAAAGGTAAAACATAGAAGCAGGGTCAGAGGAATAATCGTGGTGAATTGAATGAATGATTTTATCATTTGTTTCTTCCCTCAGAACAGTATCTATTCCCCTAAATCAGCTTTATATATTGATACTAATTCGCTCAGCGTCCTATTTAAATCTAGGGAAGCCAGGGCTTTAGGGGATTTGGCTGTTAGTCGGCTTAATATTCCACCTTATCAGTAATGTTCGCTATTCTCACTTCATTTCATACACCATCAATTCCTTAAACACACTCTTTTTCGCTCCTAGTCAGTGAAGGCGACTGTATTTATCTATGATATCTAAAGGCTGATTTAGATTTTCACTTTTTTGAGCACCCTCTGTCTGGTTTCCTGCTCTTCTATTTTTCGCTGAAGTTCCTGCCGGCTTTTTTCTTCTGCTTCTTGTTTTTCGCGTCGAATTTTTTGTTCGTACATTCGATTCGCCTTTGGAAGCCAATCCTTAAAATAATCTATCACTTTCTGCACTTCATTCTCTCTGGCATTAATCTTTGCCTCTTTACCAGAAAAATCAAAACGCTCAGGTCCTTTACTCATTACTGAAGTATGGCTGCCCATATTGTGCAGTGCCCAAATCCATTTAGTATTAACTGAACGATTCAAGAAGAGAGTTAAAGCTCCTTGATTCCAGTCGAAATTTATTAGCCTTGGTGGATCAACAATCAATGGATCATCTATTTCTGTTTCTGGTACTACAATTTTCTCCAATTCACTAATTTTTTGTCTGGTCACAAATTCATTTTTGCGTGCAATAAGCTGTTCTTTAATCGCTTCTATAGAAACAGGTCGAGCATCAGGAGACTGTTGTAACATTTCTGTAGCAAGCTCATCTAAGTATTCATGCTCGGAAGAAACACTGCCTATAGTTATAAAACCAGTTCCATGCGGAATTTGACCTGTGAACATTTCATTTAGAATCATGCCAAGCGCACATATATCTGCTTTTTGATCTATATTTTTTCCTCTTTCTCGCTGTTCTGGTGCTGCATATTGAAAATTTGCGAGTCTTTCTTGAGACTTGGTTTCAACAAGTGTATAGAGCCATTCTTCCCTAAAGTGTGCAATTCCAAAATCTGCAATGACAAGTATTCCTGATGAAGGTTCACAAAGGATGTTTTCAGGTTTCAAATCTCTGTGCCAAATGCCTTTAAGATGTGCTGCTTCAACTCCATCAAGAATTTGACTAAAATAGCTTAGAACTTTATTTGGAGGAATACCTTCCATCATTAGGCTCCGAAGGGTTTCTGAATAAAAAGGCATTACATAGAATGGACATTTTGTGCCTTTTAAACTCACATGTCCCCAATCTAAGATTTTGATTATATTAGGATGTTGATTATTAAGACAAAAGTGTAATTCATTCTTAAATCTTGCTAATTTACTTTTTGTTATCCTCTCAGGAGCTAAACATTTTACAGCAACGATCTCTTCATTCTCATCTTTGACTTTGAAAACATTTCCAGAACCTCCAGAGCCAACCAAAGCAATTGAATTATACACATTGAATGTGGTTGGGAATGATTTTTTACTGGATTTTTCACTCATTGATCCCCCTATATATATGGCAAAAGATTATCAATTTGTGAGGGGAGTGTCAAACCAAACATAGACTTATCCCCATGTAACGAATATGTAACAGATTTTGGCTAAAATCGCCCAATTACGGCTAATGGTGCTTAAAGGAAAAAATGTCTTCTACCCCTATAAACAGGGTAGAGCAGTCTGGTAGCTCGTCAGGCTCATAACCCGGAGGTCGTTGGTTCAAATCCAACCCCCGCTACCATCTTTTTCTTCCTTTTTGCCCCTGATATCTCAGCTCTTTTCTTACTTTTTATTTTTAGCCTGAGTCACTTAAACTGGGTCATTTTGGGTCATTTTGTCCACACCGTGTCCACAAGGGGAGAATTCTATTTTATTCGTCTCTCTAGTGAGGCGGTTAGTCCTTAACCCAGAAAGGCTTGTCTGAACAAAAGAATTGGAGAAATAAACGAAAGAAGGAAAAGGCATAGCACAAAAAGTTGGTAGGTCTACCGCTAAAAAGAGCAAAGTCCACAACTAACTTGCGTAACTTCTTGAGGGGAAATAACTCCTATTAATTCTAGTAAACTCCATAGTTTTTTTATTTTGTAATAAAAAAAAGATTTGAATAATATTATGAAACTCAGTATTGACAAAAAGGACTTCCTTTGAGACAATAGTGTTGTATACTGATTCTATGGGAATTGTAGATATATGACAGAAAATACATCAAATCTGAAGCCCATTGAGACGTTGGATTGTGTGGGACTATATTGCCCGGTGCCTGTAATTCAAACCAGCGAGCATATGAAAAGTATTAAGCCAGGAGAAATATTAGAGGTTCTGGCTGATGATCCTGCTGCTGAAGAAGATATTAAGAGATATGCAAAGAGAACAGGTCATGAAATAGTCAAATTTGAGAAAAAAGAGGACCATATAAGATTTTTAATTAAAAAATCAAAATAGGAGGAAACAATGGAAGGCGATTCAATACTATATGTTCAAACTAGCGATGACCCGGAGAGGCAATATTCACCACTCATTCTGGCCCAAACAGCCAAGGCCATGGACATTGAGGCCAAGGTCTATTATTTAGGTCAGGGATTGAGAATATTAAAACCCGGTGCTGCAGAAAAAATAAAAATAGGTTCTTTTCCATCCCTTTTTGAAATGATCCAAAAGACTCTTGATTTGGGGATTGAAATTTTGGTATGTGAAGCTTCTAAACAGATGCTAGGGTGGGAAAAAGTCGATTTGATCCCTGGGGTTAAAATCGTCGGTGCTGCCACTTTGAATGATCTCGCTCTAGAAGCAAAAACAGCCATGTGGTTTTAATGAAAAATTATTTTGAATCAACACCTAT
>SDBS01004713.1_pt1 | contig 13359 bp, 7 predicted proteins | sample 2277091 | NCBI WGS metagenome assembly SDBS01 (sample SAMN10404972, study PRJNA504765) | marine sediment metagenome | isolation source: marine sediment core GS10_PC15, 163 cmbsf | place: Arctic Ocean: Southern Knipovich Ridge | collected 2010 | reverse complement strand
TGTTGATAGTGCCAAAGGACTGTCGCTGTTGCTATTAATGTGATTTTGGGGAGAGAACATATAGTGATTAGCATATTTGATATTTTCAAAACCAGTATTGGTCCATCTAGTTCACACACTATGGGGCCTATGATTGCAGCAAAACGTTTTGTCGATAAATTTGATGAAGAAGATTTACTCGATAGCATAACAGCAATTAAAGCGCACTTATATGGCTCGTTGTCATCAACAGGCCGTGGTCATTTAACAGATCAGGCTGTTATGCTTGGATTAGCAAAAAACACTCCTGAGAGCGTTGATCTTGATAAGATACCTGTTTTTATAGCAGAAATAAAAGAAACCGGATTATTGCCGATTGCAACTAAAGCCGGTATACATATGGTGAGCTTTCCTGAGGGTGCAATAGAATTTCATGACCAAAGCTTAGCGCTACATGAAAATGGAATAAAATTTGAAGCCTTTGTCGGCGATAAAATGGTGTTAACTAAAGTCTATTTTTCTATAGGTGGTGGGTTTGTGGTCGAGAGAGGAGATTTTAACAAGTCTACAGACGCAACTCGTAAAGTAAAATATCCAATTAAATATGCTACCGATATTATGAATTACTGCAATGAGCTGGGCTTAAGTATCAGTGATCTGCAATGGGAAAATGAAAGATCGGACAAAACCGGTGCTGAAATTGAGGAAAAAATTCAACATCTATGGCAAACAATGCAGGACAGTATAAATAGAGGAATTAATACGGAAGGTATATTGCCAGGGCGGTTGCGCTTACCAAGAAGGGCTCATAATTTATATAAACGCATTTGTGATAAAGACATAAACAATGCAGACTTTATGGCCGTTATAGATTGGGTTAATGTATATGCTTTAGCTGCTAGTGAAGAAAATGCGGCTGGTAAGCGCATTGTTACAGCACCAACTAATGGTGCGGCTGGAATAATACCGGCTATTCTTAGTTATTATGATAAATTTGTTAAGCCATTGAATAAAGAGGCACTTGCTAAGTTTTTTATGACTGCCGGCTTAATTGGCATATTATACAAAACTAATGCTTCGATTTCTGGCGCTGAAGTTGGTTGTCAGGGCGAGGTAGGGGTTGCTTGCTCAATGGCAGCTGGTGGGCTTGCAGAGCTTCTAGGTGCAACACCTGAAGTGGTTTGTTCTGCTGCTGAAATTGCTATGGAACATAATTTAGGTTTAACTTGTGACCCTGTTGCTGAATTGGTGCAAATTCCTTGTATAGAGCGCAATGCAATAGCTGCTGTTAAAGCGATCAGTGCAACCAGAATGGCCATGGGTCGCACTGCCGCTGCCAGAATTGGCTTAGATGATATTGTCACGAGCATGTATAACACTGGTAAAGATTTATGTATTAAATATCGTGAAACATCACTTGGTGGCATGGCTTTAATCAATGCATGTGGTTATGAATCTGCGGATGCGCATAGCCGGCGCTAAAGCGGCAAACTATAAGTGTTTTGGCTAAGCTATAAACATGTCAAGTTACAGTATTGCGTTTACTCGATTTTCTCTGGTATACTCTTTGCAATTTAACTAAGAGAAGGAAAAATTATGCAACAGAAAAAATCTTATGCTTACGCGTGGTTTGTCTATGGTTTAGCAGCTGCTTTTTTTCTAGCAATGTACATGGGAAGAATTGCACCTGCTGTAATGACCTCGCCATTGATTCATGCTTTTCATGTCAATGCTTTAAGTTTAGGAGCATTACTATCTTTCTTTTACTGGCCATACATCATAATGCAAATCCCCGGAGGTGCGCTGGTCGATAGATTTGGGCCACGACGATTGTTAACTGTTATGGCAATATTGTCATTTGCAGGAGCAATATTGTTTGCTGTTTCAACAAATTTGATAGTTGCCGATGCTGGCCGTTTACTAATGGGTTTTGGTGGTGCATTTGCCTTTGTCGGTTCAGTCAAAATAGCGTCAAGTTGGTTGCCCCGTTCACAGTTTGGAATGGCAGTGAGCATTACTCAAGGTTTAGGTATGTTGGGTGCAGCAATGGCTGCAAGTGCAGTTGCGCCTATGGTCCATGCGTTCAATTGGCGCCTAACTATGATTATACTAGGTGCTGTTGTGGGTGTTGTAGGATTAATTATAGCTATCTTTATGCGTGATAATCCTCCTGGAAGTGAGCTAGCAGATGTTAAGGTTGCTACATTTAAAAGCTTATGGACAGGTTTTATGAGTATTATGAAAGCAAAACAAGTTTGGATTAATGGCGCTTATGTTGGTCTGCTATATGCTCCAACGATTGTTTTTGCTGAGCAGTGGGGTGCAAGCTATTTGTCTCGAGTTTATAATCTAGATATCAATCAAGCTGGCGCGGCAATAAGTGCGATTTTTGTTGGCTGGTTTATAGGCGGTCCAATTTGTGGCTGGATATCAGACAAACTAGAACGTAGAAAATCTATTATGGTGATTTCAGCTCTTGCGTGTTTTGTTTGTACCGCACTAATTTTATATATGCCACACTTAAATCTTATTAGCTTGGTTATATTACTCTTTCTTTATGGTGTTACCAATACTGGTGTTGGGATTGGCTATGCATTGGCGGTTGAAATTCAAAGCAAAAAACTTGCAGGAATTTCATCAGGTTTTGCTAATATGGCATCAGTACTGATCGGCGCCGCATTCTTGCCCGTTGTTGGCTTGATTATCGACTGGCAGCTTGGGAACCGCGGGCATTTGGCTTATGGCCTTCATTCAATCACGCCACATGCATTTCGTGTAGCTATGGCTGCATTGCCTGTCTCTATACTTTTAGCTTTTGTGGCGGCATGTTTTGTGAAGGAAACTTATTGTCGTTCACCTGAAGCAAGACACCAAATTAAAAAATAACCTATATTGAATAATGTTTGTGGTATAATGCCTTGAGAATTTATAGTTTGCGGGAAGCAAGATGGATTTTGTCTATAAACATGATGGAGGTTTTGGCCTACAAGACTCTCTATCTTTAGAATGGCTGGAAACGAATGGCTTGGGTGGCTATGCTTCCAGCACTATCAGTGGTTCTAATTCGCGTAAATATCATGGTTTGCTAGTAAGTGATTTTGCTGAGCTTGCAGAAAGATATGTGGCTCTTTCTAAAGTTGAAGATTTTTTACTAGTTGGTACAGAAAAATATTGCCTTAGTGCTTCCCAGTTTCCTGGTTATCTTGATGATGGCAGTTTTGAATTTTTACAAGAATTTGCTGTAACCACACATCCACAAGTTATTTATAAATTTCCTAAAGCTACTATTTCCAAAGAAATCCTGATGCCGTATTTAGAAGATACTATTCTAATTAAATATAAACTTCTGGCTGGCACTAAAGCTAATTTGCAAATAAGGCCATTGTTTGCTTGGCGAATATTTCATAATTTATGCAAAGAAAACAATGATGTGCAAGATTATATTGAAGAATGTCACAATGGACTAGGCTTTAGAATGTATCCTGATTTGCCTCTGCTGTTTTTGCAGTGTTCCCAAAACTTCGAATTTACTAAAGATGGTGTATGGTACCGTGATTTTGAATATTTAGAAGAATTGAAACGCGGCTACGATTTTCATGAAGATTTGTTTACTCCGGGACAAATAACTTTAGAATTATCAAAGACAAAAGAACTGATCTTTTCCTGTTCATTGACAGAAAACAAAGATGATTTGGCTAACAAATGGAATAATGAAATAAAGCGACGTCAACAATTAGCTCAAAAATTTTCTGGTACAAAGTTGCAGCAGCATTTACAAAAAGTGTCTCAAGTCTTTATCAAACATGACTCCAACCATAACCCTGAGTCAATTATTGCCGGATATCATTGGTTCGATGCCTGGGGTAGAGATGCTATGATTGCTTTACCGGGAATTACTCTAAGCACTAATAACTCCGAAACTTGCCTAACGATTTTGCGCCATTATGCCGTTAATGAACATGCCGGTCTGATTCCCAATTTTTTAGGCGCAACAAAAGATACCAATGCTTATAATTCAGTAGATGCAAGTCTCTGGTTTGCCTGGGCGACGCAGCAGTATTATTTAAAAACTCAAGACTTTGCTGGAGTTAAGCAGCATTTATGGCCGACTTTAATCAACATTTTTACCAATTACCGCGATGGAACTATAAATAATATTAACATGCATGCTGATGGCTTGATTTATGCAGGTGATGCTGATGCTAATTTATCGTGGATGGATGCGATGGTGAACGATGAACCAGCAACACCGCGTTTTGGTGCGTTGGTAGAAATAAATGCCTTATGGTTTAACATGTTAATGTTCATGTATGAATTGGCACAACAATTTTCCGACGACATCCAATATGAATTATTGACTCTGCAAAAACGAGTTAAGAGTTCGTTTAATCAAATATTTTGGAATGATAAACTTGGCTATCTATATGATTACATAACTGAAACTTATGCTAATGCTCAAATTCGTCCCAACCAAGTGTTTGCAGTTTCATTACCATATTCGCCACTTGATAAAACCAAGGCAACCAAGGTTATGGAAGTTGTCACTGAACATTTATTGACGCCATATGGATTAAGGACTTTGGCGCCATCTGATCTTGATTATCACAAAACCTATGCTGGCAGCAGTCAAGAGCGTGATGCTGCCTATCATAACGGCACAGTCTGGCCCTGGTTGATAGGGCACTATGCTGAAGCTGCTCTAAAAGTCTTGCCAAAACAAAAGATAGTGTTTAAATTAAAAAAATGTGTTAAGGTATTGGAAAATAGTCTGTTTGCTGACGGAATTGGCTGCATTAATGAAATATTTGATGCTGAAACGCCACATTATGCGAATGGCTGTATTCAGCAAGCTTGGAGCGTGGCTGAGTTTTTGCGCTTAACGTTGTTAGTCAATTTTGACAAGGAGAAATGATGCGAGTTTTGATGTTTGGTTGGGAATTTCCGCCGTATATCAGTGGTGGTCTAGGAATTGCTTGCCACGGCATAGTTACCGGATTAACGAGAAAAGGCATACAAGTTAGCCTAGTATTACCTCATGTTCCTGAAGATGTGCATAAAGACGGTTTTGAAATCATCGGTTGTAATAGTATTGAAGTAACACAAGATGAACTGGTGACGTCTAAAATAAATGAGCTGGTGGAACTTGAGCAAATTGATACTTTATTGCACCCATATATGACCGCTGAAGGCTATGATTCACTACTTAGCTCCTCCTCTATTACCGACATTTTTGGCTCAACAGCTGGGTTTGTAGGTGGGCATTTAACAGGAAAATATGGACCCAATCTAATAGCAGAAGTTATGCGTTATGCTCTTATTGCTGGAGCTATCGCTAACAAAACGCCACACGATGTTATTCACGTTCATGATTGGATGACTATCTTAGCTGGCATTGAAGCGAGAAGGCACAGTAAGAAACCTTTGGTATATCACGTTCATGCTTTGGAATATGACAGAAGTGGTGATAATCCCAATAAGCAAGTCTTTGCCATTGAACAGTTTGGATTGCAACAGGCAGATAGAATTATAGCGATAAGCGAATATAGCAAAAACATAATTGTCGAGCGTTATGGAATCAATCCAGAGAAAATAAGTATAGTCCATAATGGTATTTATGAGTCCGAACATGAAATGGAAACTCACATTCGCAAGTCAGATTATAAAATGGTGTTATTCTTAGGGCGCGTCACTTATCAGAAGGGGCCGTGGTATTTTATTGAAACGGCTAAAAAAGTGCTGGAACACCGTGATGATGTAGAGTTTGTTATTGCAGGTCAGGGCGATTTATTAAAAAGCATGATCGAACGTGTTGCCCATTTACAGATTGGTCGTTATGTGCATTTTACTGGCTTCTTGGGCCAAGATGCAGTCAACAGATTATTTCGTTTGGCTGATGTGTATGTCATGCCAAGTGTTTCTGAGCCATTCGGCTTAACTTGTCTAGAAGCTGCCTCCAATGAAGTTCCTATGATAATCTCAAAACATGCAGGTGCAGCAGAAGTATTACAAAATGGTTTAAAAGCAGATTTTTGGGATACTAAGGAAATGGCGGCACAAATTTTGGCATTACTGGAATATCCAGTGTTACGCGAAGAATTAGCTAAAAGATCAAAGCAAGAGTTACAGCATCTGACTTGGGATGATGCGGCTCCTAAAATAATCGACATATACTCTCAATTAATAGAAAAGGAGCAAGAATGACAGCCGTTTGTTTATATTTTCAAGTCCATCAGCCTAATAGATTAAGAAAATACAGTTATTTTGATATAGGGAATGAACATTTTTATGACGATGATGATGCCAATCGCGAAATCTTATTAAAAGTAGTGAACAAATGTTATATCCCAGCCAATGCCACGCTATTGGCGCTGCTGAAAAAATATAAAGGTGCTTTTAAAGTTGCTTTTTCTATTTCTGGAACCATTATCGATCAGTTTAAACGCTTTAGCCCAGAAACGCTGGAAAGCTTCAAACTGCTTGCTGACACCGGCTACGTCGAATTCATTAATGAGACCTATTATCACAGTTTATGTTTTCTATATTCTAAAAAAGAATTTGAGGAACAAGTTGCTTTGCACCATGATTTAATTAAGAAAGAATTTGGTTATAACGCGACTACTTTTCGTAATACCGAATTAATTTATAATGATGACATCGCCAAAATGGTAGAAAAATTAGGTCATAAGACCGTATTAACAGAGGGTGCAGATAAGGTTTTAGGGTGGCGTAGTCCTAATTTTGTTTATCAACCCGGGCACTGTAAAAAAATAAAATTATTATTAAAAAATTATAAGCTATCTGATGATGTGGCCTTTAGATTCTCAGATCGTAATTGGGTCGAATATCCATTGACAGCAGATAAATACGCCTATTGGCTCCATGCTTTGGAAGGAAATGCCGATGTAATAAACTTATTTATGGATTATGAAACCTTTGGTGAGCATCAGTGGTCCGACACAGGGATTTTTGATTTTTTGGAAAAAATGCCAGAAAAAGTTTTTAACAATCCAAACTTTGAGTTTTTGTTACCATCTGAAGCCAGCGCCAAATTTAAACCAGTGGCTGAATTAGATATTCCAGATTATATATCCTGGGCTGATGAAGAAAGAGACCTAACCGCATGGAAAGGTAACGCTTTGCAAGAAGATGCGTTAAATACTCTTTACAGTTTGGAGAAACAGGTGAAAGCCACAAAAAATCCGGAGCTGATTTCCACCTGGAGATCACTGCAAACTTCAGATCATTTTTATTATATGTGCACGAAATATGCAAGTGACGGAGATGTGCATAAGTATTTTAATCCTTATCATAGCCCATATGAGGCTTATATCAATTATCAAAATATCGTAAGCGACTTTGCGCGCCAATTGGAAAAAATCAAATGAGGGAACAATAATGGCAAAAAGCAAATATTTAATAGAAGTTAGTTGGGAGGTTTGTAATAAAGTTGGCGGTATTAATACCGTAATTAAGACTAAACTCAAGCATGCAGTTAAGCATTTCGGCGACAAGTATATTCTTATCGGCCCATGGTTAGATTACAATGATGAATTTGTTGAAGCATCTACTCCAGTAGTAGATCCGTTAATCAAAGTTTTAAAGGAAAAAGGCATTGAATGTCGTGGCGGTTATTGGGATGTGGCAGAAAAGCCAACTGTTATTTTAGTTGCTTATAAAGAGCTCTTTAATATATCAGAATTGTTATACGATTTGTGGCAAGAATTTGAGGTGGATTCTCTGGCTAGTAATTACGAATATTACGAGCCGATTTTGTTTTCTGCTACCGCTGCTAAGGCTATCGCCAGTTTAACTGAGCAAATTTTTGGTGCTGGTGCTGAAGTACTAGCTCATTTTCATGAGTGGCTATGCGGCGCTGGAGTATTATTTCTGAAAAAAAATACTCCGCAAGTATCAACCATATTTACTACACATGCAACTGTATTAGGACGCTCATTAGCAAGCAATAATATCGACATTTACAATTTACCAGAAAACTTTGATCCTGATACTGCTGCTAAAAAATATAACGTTTTTGCCAGGCATTCTTTGGAACGAGCGTCTGCTCGAGAAGCAGATTGTTTCACTACAGTAAGTAATATTACTGCTGATGAAGCTTTAACGATGTTGAACAAATATCCAGATAAAGTTGTGTGCAATGGTTTGGACATCGCAACGCTGCAACATTCCAAAGAAGGTTTTGAACCTGAACCAATAAGGCAAAAATTGCGCGAAATTGCTGGACGTGTTACCGGCAAACCTGTGCCCGAAAATGCAATCTTATGGGTTACTTGTGGTAGATATGAATTCCATAATAAAGGTTTTGATATACTCTTAAAAAGCCTTGCTAATCTTGAGCAAGAGCTGTCGATGGATTTTCCGCCGATAATTGCTTTCTTTTTAATCGCTGTACATCGGCGTGACAAGGCTGACAGCTTACTGGAAGGAGATATCGACTACGATTATTATAAACCAGCTCTTGGTATAGCAACACATAAAATCGTAAATCCAAGCACAGATCCAATTCTCAAATTATGTAATGAATTGCATTTTAGAGAAGAAGGGCACAGAGTTCATGTGGTATATTCTGATGCATATATTGATGGCAATGATGGCGTGTTTGATGTCCCTTATGACCAGATTCTTGCTGCCTGTGATCTGACTCTTTTTCCTTCTTATTATGAACCTTGGGGTTATACTCCATTAGAAAGTTTAGCATATTCAACTCCAACACTTACCAGTGATATTGCAGGATTTGGTAACTGGGTTGAAGGTTTGAATGAAGAATATCATGAGCCCGTGCATATTTTGGCTTACCGCAATAAGACTCAAACTGAAGTTATAGCTGCATTATCAGCGAGCCTGATAAAAGCGGCTGGGTTCACTATAGACCAACCATACCAGGCTATTTTGCGCGAAAAAGCAAGTGTTGTAGCAAAATTAGCTGACTGGAAAGAGCTTTATAAAGACTATTTGGATGCTTATAGCCAGGCTTTGGAGTTCCATCAAACTTTTTGTGCTGGCTTTAGTGAGGATGAACTAGTTTGCGACGCTGCCCATACTGCAAATATTCGTGAAGAACAGAGCGAAACACCTCGATTCCGGGTAATGCAGTTTGAATTGCAGTTGCCAGATGAACTAAAAGCCTTACGTGATTTGGCTTATAATTTGTGGTGGGCATGGCATCATAAAGCTCTTAATTTATTTCGCAACATTGATACGGAATTATGGGATAGTTTAAATTATAATCCAATAGCTTTTCTAAATGCAGTATCAAAACGTAAGGTCTTGAATAAATTGCAAGATCCAGAGTATATGGACTTTTACACCAATACGATCAAGTCATTGAACGAAAGATTACAGAGTAAAGATAGTCCATCTTGGTGCGCGGCCAAAGAATTTGATGACAAACATCCTATAGCTTATTTCTGTTTAGAGTATGCCATGGATGAGTGTATGCCTATTTACTCTGGCGGACTAGGGGTTTTGGCTGGAGACTATGTCAAAGCCATGGCTGATTTAAATGTGCCGTTTGTAGCTGTGGGATTATTTTACAAGGAAGGTTATTTCAATCAGAAGCTTAGTAGTCAGGGTGAGCAGATGGCTGAATATGATACTCTTAATCCTAATCAATTGCCAATGCATCAGTTAAGTGACGAGAATGGCAAACCAATATTAGTCAGTGTCGAGATGCCATATAGTACAGTTTATGTTGGTGCCTGGCAGGTTAAAGTTGGTAACAATAATTTATACTTGCTGGATACTGATGTAGCAGAGAATAGTCCACAGGATCGAAGAATTACCGCCAGACTCTATGATACTTCTAGCGAGAATCGCATTAAGCAAGAATTGATTTTAGGTGTTTGCGGCGTACGTTTACTTGAAGATAAACTCAATATTGAGCCGACGCTATATCATCTAAATGAAGGGCATTCGGCTTTCTTACTGTTAGAGCGCACCAAGAGCTATTTCAACAAAGGCTTTACTCAACAGGAATCCCTCGAAATTGTTAAGACCTCATCGGTTTTTACAACTCATACCCCTGTTCCTGCAGGTAATGAAACCTTTTCTGAGGCTCTGATTCGAAAATATTTTTCTAAACCAATGCAACTTCTGGATATACCCGTAAGCAATCTGTTGAATCTTGGTAGGGACGTAGGATCAGGGGCTGCTGCATTTTCTATGACAACATTGGCAATCAGATTATCTTCTGGAATAAACGCAGTTTCAGAGCTTCACGGCGAAGTGGCGCGTAATATGTGGCACAAGATTTGGTCTGGTTTTTTACAAAATGAAGCGCCGATCGATTATGTGACAAATGGCGTTCATGTGGCTACTTGGCTCGGTTATGCTTTACGTGAATTATATGGCAAATATCTAGGAGAGGACTGGCCTCGACATGAGGTTGAAACTGAATTATGGAATAGAGTAGATCTTATCCCAGACAACCGCGTGTGGGATGCTCATATAGAACAAAAGGAAAGACTGTTGCAGGTAGTGCGAAACTCTATTATTAAGGAATATCCATTACGAGGCGAAAAAGAAACTTTAATCAATAATTCGCTTGCCTGTTTGAAATCTGATTGTTTGATTATAGGGTTTGCCCGTCGTTTTGCTGCTTACAAGCGTCCTGATCTCATCTTTAAGAATGCCGAACGCTTAACACGTGTTCTTACAAACAGCGATCGTCCAGTGGTTCTGTTGATTGCTGGGAAAGCTCATCCTGCCGATGGGATTGGTAAAGATTTAATTCGTTCTATGGTTACTTATGCTAGGCAGGGAAACTTTAAAGGTCATGTTATATTTTTAGAAAACTATAGTATGCATTTGGCTAAAGCAATGGTGCAGGGCGTTGATGTCTGGTTGAATAATCCAATTATATATCGCGAGGCTTGCGGAACTAGCGGTATCAAAGCTGCCATCAATGGGGTTTTAAATCTCTCAGTAAAAGATGGCTGGTGGGCTGAGGCTTACAACGAAGATGTGGGTTGGGCTATAGAAACCTTTTCGGTGCAAAATGCTTCTGCTGCCAAGCGCGATGAAATAGAAAACATGTTCTTGCTGGATGTGCTAGAGTATTCAGTTGTACCAATGTATTATGAAAAGAATGATAGGGGTTTTAGTCCTAAATGGGTGAGTAAAATGAAGGCTTCTATTGCTCAAATCAGCTGTAATTTCGGCACACAGCGCATGGTCAAAGATTATTTCGCTAAACTGTATTATCCGGTTATTCATTATGCTAAGCAAGCTGCTAGAAATGATTATCATGCTTTGAAGAGCCTGACGGATTGGAAGAAAAACCTGAAAACTCGTTTTAGTACCGTAAAAATAAAAACTATTTTAATTAACGGTATTCATGATGGAAAATTAACTGCTGATGGCAAAATCAAAATTAAAGTCTTACTGTTCTCAGGCAAAATGAAAGCTAAAGGATTAAGAATCGAGTTAGTGTTAACTAAAAGTAATGATATAGGAGACATTAAAGATCCTATTATTATTCCGCTTGAATTGGTAGATAAGCGCGAAAGTGGCATTTTAACTTATATTCTGGAATATCAGCTCGAAGATACAGGCTTTTATAACTACGGTATTCGTATTTATCCATTTAATCCATTGTTGTTACATCCGCAAGATGTAGGCCTTGTATATTGGGGATAAAAGCATAAGTCTTATAGATTCTATATTGACAATTATATAAGTTTTTGTTAGAATGCTCACAAGTTTTGGGTTATGAAAATTTTTTGTGGGGAGAATTATGCCACTAACGCGGTTGGGATGTTTGCATCTACCATCAGAAGAAGAAATCAAACAAATTGCTGCCGAAATAAAAAAAACGGCAGTCGGCTTCCCAGATACCGATATATTTTGGAAAGATCAAATTTTTCAATTAGTTTTAGTCTATTATCTTTTGCTAGATTTAGATAATCTCGGTAATGATTATGGTGCTTGGACATGTGGTGCTCTTGGAACTATAGAATCAATCTTATTAGCTCAAAGGATTACAGGAAATATTCGTGGTTTTTGCTTCCACCGTAGTGATCCAATTGCAAAAAAAACAAAGTGCATATCTGGTTTATATCATGTACTGGCACAAGCATGTGGCGGAGTTTCTTCTGTATCGTTTATCACAGGAAACACTATGGCTTTCATAAAAGCTGACCCAAATAAAACATTCACCCCGGCATGGTTTGCCTTTGGCTCTTTGTTGCTTGCAGGTGAGGAATTGTTTAACTTATTAGAGAACAAAGAAAAACCTGAGGGATTCCATGGTAACAAACGCCTAAGTCATGTAGTCGGTATTCTTCGAAATCTTTCGATTTGTCTTGGAACTTTTCAGGGACTAGTAACTTCATTGAGTTGGAACCCTAACGTTTGGCCTCTAGCTGTAAGAGATTCATTTCTTGGGAGCATGTCTACCTTTCCGCTGTTGTTAAAAATGACATTTGATGGCGTTTTGTATGGACCGCACCGAAATGAAAGCCTTTTAGATAAAATAAAGATAGTCGCAGGAAATCTAGTTAATAATGAAGCGCTTGCCACATCCATGGTGTTTTTGTCAATGTCATACGCATTATTTGAAGAGAACAATACCATACCAATGGGTTCATTTGTAGGCACAGTTGCTTTGGCATGTTTAAGCAACGCAGCAAATGTAACTGAAAGTGTCGTTAGTTTGGCGTCTAAAATTTGCAAAAAAGGATGCTGTACCAAAGCAGAAATATATCACATAATCAAGGGCCTTGAATTTTTTTCCTTATTAACTGCTCATAGTCTTATTGGCGCTGATGCAATAATGGCCACAGCTAATACTGCCATAATGGGAACTAATCGCCTCATTGGCCCTACACGATATCCAATAATTGTAGCTGGCACAGAAATTGTGGGAGCATTCAGTGACTTGTTTTCAACTAGATCCACTTCTGCAAATGTCTCTATTATTATACTGAAGCTTATCCTCAGTATTACCTTGCTTTTTTATGCACTTCTTTCGGAAAATCCATATACGGTTAGCATTATTGCTTTTGGTTTGATAAGAGGTCTTGCTTTTATGACACGAGCAACACAGCCACGACAATCTGATAGGGTTGAAGAACTGCCAGGTGAAAGTGAAAAAAGGCCATTGCTTGGTGGTGATGTCTCAGTTAATGGCAGTCTAGTATAATCAATTCTGATTTTTTATTTTTATCCATGTGCCTGTTATTTTCATCCTTGCGAACGCTAGGATCCAGGAAAGCCATTATAATACTAGATTCCCGCCTACGCGGGAATTGTATAGGTTACATATTTCGACGACAAAAAAGACATAATGTTACTCCATTTTATCAACAGACTCGAGCATCTCAGCAGGAGTTTTCCCGTTTACACCTTGATGAGGCCGCTCAT
>SDBS01004712.1_pt1 | contig 13361 bp, 14 predicted proteins | sample 2277091 | NCBI WGS metagenome assembly SDBS01 (sample SAMN10404972, study PRJNA504765) | marine sediment metagenome | isolation source: marine sediment core GS10_PC15, 163 cmbsf | place: Arctic Ocean: Southern Knipovich Ridge | collected 2010 | reverse complement strand
GCAAATCTCTGGTAGAGAAAGGCGCCACGTCAAGCACGTGAATCACTGTGTTGCCAAGACAATTGTCCAAGAAGCTCTGGATCACGGATGCTCTGAGATCATATTGGAAGATCTCAAAAACATTTGCAAAAGGATAAAAGCAAGCAAAAAGATCCGATCGCGATTGCACCGATGGCCCTTTAATGAATTGAGGGAATTTGTGGAGTACAAAGCCAAAGCAATGGGGATACACATCACAATCGTCAATCCCGCATATACTTCGAAAACTTGCTCTAACTGTTTGCATTTGGGTGAGCGTCATAAACACCAATTTTTTTGTCAAAACTGTGGAAGCCTTCAGCACAGCGACTTCAATGCTAGTCGAAATCTTCTGAGGCTCGGTCTATCTGCCGATAGATCGACCGGTGTTGTAAACCACCGGCATGTTGCCGCCTAAGCGCGGACAATAAAGCTTTCGCCTTTAGGCGAGAGTTGTTTACTTGCCTCAAAATTGGCGTCACTTTATCATAGGCGCAGAGTTTATGAAAAGACCTATTTATTACGATACAGAGACCACGGGGATACGATCAGACAAAGATCGGATCATCGAGCTCGCAGCGTACGATCCGTTTGAAGAGCGTACCTTTTGCGAATTTATCAATCCTGGATGTCCCATTCCTCCAGAGGCAACGCGAATCCATAAAATCACAGATGAGATGGTCGCATCCGCTCCAACGTTTGAAGAGATCGGTAAATCCTTTGCCGAATTTTGTCCTGAAAACACCGTTCTCATTGCCCACAACAACGATGGTTTCGATAAATTCTTCATCGAGGCAGAGCACCAGCGAAGCGGACTTGAGCTGCCCGAATGGGAATATCTCGACACGCTCAAATGGTCCCGTAGATACCGCCCAGACCTTCCTCGTCATACACTGCAGCATTTGCGCGAGGTTTACGGCATCGTCGCGAATAATGCACACCGCGCTCTCGACGACGTGATGGTCCTCTACGAGGTCTTTTCGAAAATGATTGACGATTTGTCGATTGAAACGGTTCTCGAGCTTCTCTCGAAGCCCAAATCTCTTGATCGGATGCCGTTTGGCAAGCATCAGGGAAAACCCCTTTCCAAAGTCCCTAAAAACTATATTTCATGGCTTTCAGATAGCGGAGCTTTTGACAAGCCTCAGAATAAAGAGCTAAAAGAGAGCTTCGAGAAGATCGGCGTTCTTTAGGTTCCTTAGGTTTTTTTGCGGTATTTGCTACGCAAATTCCACAAAATATCGAATAAAAAATGAAAGCGGCACTGACGTGTCTTGAGCTGCGATCGCTTTGCCAAATTGGATCCTTCTCTCAGACGCCCCGTGTGAAACACTGTGGCGCTTCGAACAGACCAATTTTGCTGTGCGCTAGCAGCCGTCGGCTGCAAAAGCGAGTCAGGGGGATTCCACCCCCTTCCACGTCCTTTTGCAGGACCATTTTTTGAGTGGTCTGCAACCGCTACAAAAAGAGGCAAAGCCATCTTTTTGTGCAGTTGCAGTCGGCGGCTGCTATGGCAATGGAAAATTGCCCCGTTTGATGTGAGGACAGTACGAATGTACGGCGACGCGAAAGAGGGGTGATTTGCCGCAGCCAGAGTCAGCTCAAGACACGCAGTGCCGGTTTTATTTTTTTCCCATTTTATTCGATATTTTCGAAGAAAATATCGACAGTTCTTTTGTGGAATTTGCATAGCAAATACCACAAAAACTCTCTGTGTACTCTGTGGTTTTTTTTATTTTCTAAACGACTGTCTGAGTAGCTTTGGTGCGGAACATCACTTCCCACATGAGACGAAAAGGAGGGCAGCTTTCAAGGAGCTCTTCACGCGTCCCTTCGGCGATTTTCTCGCCATTTTCTAGATAGATTATCCGATCGGCATGCTCAATTGTAGCCAAGCGGTGTGCAATGATGATCTGCGTCACTTCGCCATGCAGCTCTGAAATTGCTTTTTTGATGCGCGCTTCGCTAATTGCATCGAGTGCAGAGGTCGCCTCATCGAGGATGAGAATGGGAGCGTTTTTCACAAGGGCGCGCGATATCGCAAGGCGCTGTTGCTGGCCTCCTGAAAGGTTTTGGCCGGCTTCTGCAAGCATTGTGTCGTATCGTTCTGAGAGGTTTTGGATGAACTCATCGGCATGCGCCCGCTTTGCAGCCAGTTCGATCTCTTCACGTGAGAAATCCCGTCCAAAGGCAATGTTGGCAGCGACGGTATCGCAGAAGAGGAAGGGTTTTTGTGAAACGAAGGCCATGGTGTCACGTAAGGATGCTTGGGTGTATTCGGTCACTGGGAGGCCATCGATGCGGATTTCTCCTTTTTCCACATCGTAGAGACGAGGAAGTAGCTGAACGATGGTGGATTTTCCGGCACCTGTGGGACCGACGATAGCGACAGTTTCTCCCTTGCGGATCGTGAAGCTGAGATCTTTGAGAATCCAATCTCCGTGGTAGCGGAACCAGACTCGATCAAACTCAATTTTGTCTTCAATGAGGGGTTTGATGTTGAGCTCTTCAAACATCCGTTCCGCAGCGACCACACCTCGCTGGATATTCGCATTTTCTTCAGCAAATTTCTTGATCGGCTCATAGGCCAAGTGGAGCAATCCACAGAAGACGAGGAGTTGCGAGACGGGCATGCCCAATGTATACAGGCCAAAGAGAACGACAATTGCCAGACAAAGAGTGGTGATGGCGTGTAAAATGGGACGGGTCAAGAGGCCATATTTTGCCGTTTTGCTCTCGAGAACGGCCATTCTTTCATTGTGCTCTTTGTACTTATTGAGGGAAAAGAGCTCCATCGAGAAGATTTTTACTGTCTGGATCCCTGCTAAAAAGTCGATGAGAACGGAAGCAAAGCGCTCTTGGTTGCGCTGGAGCTGACGCGTCACGCGTTTGACGCGGCGGGCAAAGAAGACAATGGGAATGATGATGAAGGGCACCCCGAGGAAAATCACCAATGAGAGTTTCCACGAAAGGTAAAAACACATGAAGAGACAGGAGGCAACGGTGAAGGGCGATTGGAGATAGTTAGTGAGACAAGAATTGATCGAGACAGAAATCTGAGAAGCATCCCCTACAACACGGGAAGAAAGGGTTCCAATATTATATTGATGATAAAAGCTCATCGGCAACGACTGGATGTGTTCAAAATAGTATTGCCTTAAATCGCGACTCACACGAATCGCCAGCAACTGGGTGGTATAGCGACTCGCAAAGAGCCAAACGGCTTTGAATACGGCAACACAAATCAACATCCCGACAAGAGCTGCAACATTGCTCGAGATTTCAAATTTGCGCTTTGCTTTGTTCAGGATCCAACTGAGAGGATTGGTCCCTTTTTTTTTGGTGAGGTAGGCGAAAACGTCTTGTTTTGTAATCTCCCCTTGGTCGTTTCGTGCGATTTCGGGCCATTTCTTTTGGACTTCCTGAAAGGAAACAGAACTATTTGACTGCAGCTTTTCTTGATCGTCTGGAGAGAATAAAGTGAAAAAATCTGTCCCTGAGTTGGCCATTATCCCTAGGGCAAACATCTCCATTTGCGAGGCGATCGTCAAAGCGATTAGAGTAAGAAATGTCGCAATCAAAAGCGATAAATGCTTTCGACTGCGGATCGCTAATTTCAGTAATAGTTTCATGCTAAGAGACCTTTTCTGAAGTCATCCCTGTCACCCGTGATTGCTACTTGCGGAACTCATCTACTTCGCCTTGGCGGCGAAAGCAATTCAGAGTAAGGACTCCAAGTGCAAATTATACCTGAAACTCACCTTCTAATCTACCTGAAACTTACCAATTTTTCTAAATTTTCGATAACGCTCTTCCAAAAGCGTCTCGAGAGGAAGGGCTTTGAGTTCTTCTAGAGTTGAGAGGACATAGCGCTTGATGCTGTCGTAAACCTGCTGAGTATCATGATGGGCTCCTCCTTGAGGCTCTTCGATGATTTCATCGACAACCCCGAAAGGAATGAGGTCTTCTGCGTGGATTTTGAGAAGCTCTGCGGCTATTTCTTTTTTCTGCTTGTCTTTCCAGAGAATCGAAGCGCAGCCCTCTGGAGAGATCACCGCATAATAGGAATGCTCGAGCATGACAATCCGGTCTCCGATTCCCATTCCAAGCGCTCCTCCTGAGCACCCTTCTCCGATGATCACGACAATGATCGGCGTGGAAAGTTTTGCCATTTCAAGCAAATTTTTAGCAATTGCCCAGCCTTGCCCCCTTTCTTCCGCTGCAAGACCTGCAAAAGCCCCCGGAGTGTCGATAAGCGATAGAACGGGTAGGCCAAATTTCTCTGCGAGCTTCATACATCGCAGCGCTTTGCGGTACCCCTCTGGGTGAGGCATCCCAAAATTGCGCTCGAGACGACTTTCAGTATCGCATCCCTTTTCTTGGGCAATCAGCATGAATTTCTCGCCACCAATTTTACAAAGTCCACAGATCACCGATGTGTCATTGCGAAAACACCGGTCTCCATGTATCTCGGTGAAGTCTTCACATAGCGCTTGGATATAATCTACCGCACGAGGACGCTTGGGATGACGACAGATTTCGACCCGTTGCCAGGGAGTGAGTTCTGAATAAACTTTATTTTTGAGCTGATCGAGTTTCTTGTCGAGATTCTGAATTTCATCATCTGACCAGAGCTGATTGTTCTCGTTCTGCTGCTTAACCTCACTCAGCGTCTTTTCATACTCTTTGATTTGCTTTTCGTGTTTTAGCATATGCTTGCCTCAGTATTTTGGAGTGATGACTTCTTTGTACGGGCAACTATGCCTTTCTTGGGAAAGACAAGAACCTGCCTCTAGTATATTTAAGCAGGTTCTATTATCGTCGAAATGCGCGATTTTTTCAATCTAATAAAAATTATACTTTACATCTGTCCAGCAGGGCGCTCTCCCCCGTGGTGATGCGTCGGCATGGGGTGAGACTTGACATCCTTCTCAATCATTTTTTTCATCTTTTTCCCAGCAGTAAATTTGACGGCAGAGCGCTCAGGAATGATGATGGGGACGGAAGCTTTTTTAGGATTTCTTCCAATTTTTTGTTTACGCACGACGATTTCAAAAACACCGAAGTCCCTGAATTCCAGTCGGTCGCCATGGGAGAGGTAGTCAGTCATGCGGTCAAGAAAAGATTGGATCACATTGCGGACATCATTGGGATGAAGCCCTAATTCTTGGGAAATCACCTGAATCAGTTTTTTCTTTGTGATCGTCGCCATGCCAGTCTCCTTTAAGTTTTTCTTTTAAGCCTCATTGTTGTAACCGACTCAATTTCAAGCAAGTTTTTTTTTAATTCTGGTGGCAGTTACGGATTAAAAGAAGCTGTAAAGCATGACATCGTTCATTTATTGACGGATCAATTGAATGTATTCAGTGTATTCTTTGCAAGCTCTAACGTTTCTTCGCTGCCGAACCCCGAAGAATTATCCTTGTCAGTCTGATTTGCGCTCGACAATCTAAGTACTTCCTGTAGGTCATCGTCCTCTCCTACCCCCTCAGCTTCTTTTTTACTAACATCAGGCAGAAATGCTATAAATTGTTTAAGATTTCTTTTTGTTAGCTCTTGTTTCAATGCTTTGATGGATCCTTGGAAAGTAAGGGCTAATTTGTTTTCCCCGGATCCGATCCCTAGTAATCCAAAAGGTGTGCTGCCCGCTTTATTTTTGAGCTGAGGATTTGCTCCATTTTCTAAAAGCCATACAATAGCCCCAAGACCGCCTTCTCCAAATAATCCACAGACAAAATGAAGGGGAGTGTCGCCATCATTATTTATCTCATCGACAATGGCCCCCTTATTCAGAAGGAGTGGCATGATATCTATTAAGTTGCTGACTGCTGCCAGATGCATTGGGGTTAGGCCTTTTTTTGTTTTTGCATTTACATCGATAGCCTCATCATCAATGAGCATGGATATGATCTTCATGGGTCCTTCATCTTTTGGATCTTTCTCCACAATGGCAGAAAATAAATGTTCAATAGCAAGATGAAGAGGAGTTTTGCCTTCAGTATTTTTCACATCGACAGAGGCACCTTTTTCTAGAAGAAGTGACATGATAGGATCAAAACCTGCGGATGCTGCCATATGCATAGGGCTCATGCCTTCTTTATTTATTGCATTTAAATCAATCCTATTATCTGCAATAAATATGGATAAAATATTCATGAGTCGTTCAGTTTTATCTTTATTGTCTGCCTTTAATAATTCACGAAAAACAGCATGTAAAAGAACATCACCTGTTAGTTTTGAACAGACAAAATGGGGATCAACCTTTTGCAAGCAATTTTTCACTTTCTCGACCTCACAGGTATAAGTTGCGGCACTAAGTATTTCTCTTTGCTCATTCGTCAACACTTGTATTTTTTTGCTCACTCTAGAAGGCAGTTGGCTTTTCGTAGGGGGTTGTGTTTCCCCTACCTGTTCAGTTCTTGGCAAAAAAGTTTTACAGGCATAAAGAACCCCAATCGTTGCAATCCCTACCGCTACAACTGCAGATACTTTGATTGCGGTTTCTTGATCAAACATATCTGAAAGATTCTCTGGCCAATCTGATACAAATGAATTAAAAATGTTAGAAATTTCCATCTTTTACCTTAGGTTCTAAAATTTAAGAACCACTAGGCTAAAAAATCTGAAAAATTAACGCAAGATAAAATAAAATGTTCTAAATCTTAATTTTGATGAGGACCTTTTTCTTCTTGCCAGCGCCAAGAAGGAGGAATTTGCCCTCAATGAGATCGTGATCGGAGACTGAATGACCTGGATCGGTAATTTTGCGGTTGTTGAGATAGGCGCCCCCATTCTTCACGAGCCGGTTGGCCTCCCCCTTGCTCGCGAGCAGACCTGAAACGACAGCGAGATCGGCATAGCGCAGTCCCACCACTTCTTTAACGGAAAGCGAAATGCTGGGCATATCTTGAGCGATTTCACCCAGTACGTCTGCATCGAGAATAGCCTCTTTTCCAGGAGCCGCCCCTTCGGTAACTTTGAGTGCTTTTTTTACCCCTTCATCCCCATGAAGAATGCGGGTCACTTCTTCAGCGAGCCGCTTTTGTGCCGTATTCGACACATAGCCGGGTTTTTTCATCTCGGCTTCCATCTCATTGATTTCTTCAAGCTCCATAAAAGTGAGCATTTTCATCATGCGGATCACATCGCCATCGGGCATCCGCACCAAATACTGATAAAACTGATAAGGAGAGCACTTTTTGGAAGAGAGCCAAATCGCCCCCTCTTCGGTTTTGCCAAATTTTTTCCCATCGCTGCGAGTTAAAAGGGGCCAGGTGAGCCCATAGACAGTGCGCCCTGTCAGTTTACGCGTCAGCTCGGTACCGGCTGTGATATTGCCCCATTGATCGCTTCCGCCCATTTGGAGAACCACATCATGCTCTGCATTCAAATAGTAGAAATCATACGCTTGGATCAATTGATAGCTAAATTCAGTGAAGCTCATCCCCTCTTCGGACTCAAAACGGGCCCGCACACTCTCTTTGGCAAGCATGGGACCGATGCGGAAGTGCTTTCCCACTTCTCGTAAGAAATCAACCACTCCAAAACTGCGAAACCACTCGTCATTATTGACAATGAGCGGGGTGGGCAATGCACCTTCAAAATCGAGGACCTGCTCAAAATGCAACCGAATATTGTGGACATTATTGAGGAGGGAATCGGCGTCGAGTAGCGGGCGTTCCACGCTCTTGCCGGAAGGATCGCCAATCCGTCCTGTTGTCCCTCCTAAAAGGACGACGGGCGTGTGTCCAAAGCGCTGAAAGTGGGCAAGGGCCATGATTCCAATCATATTGCCCAAATGTAGGCTATCTGCAGTGGGGTCGAATCCCACATAGACTTTGATTGGTTTTTCACAGAGCTTTTCGATGTCCTCACTGGTCAGAGCATCAACAAAACCCCGTTCTTTAAGATAAGATATTACATTTTGTGACATCTAAACAATCATACCGAACGGATCATTATTCTGAAAGCTTACCCATCTGGATTTTTTCAGCAAGTTTAGAGACTTTTAGAGAAATTTCCACAGCATTTTGATTTTCATCAAAAAGGGAGATTGTTTTGTCCTTGAGAGTAATGCGCCGGTCCGCGTGGCGGGAGATCCAACGGTGAATTTCAATGGTTTTTCTCTCGAGAGCTTCTTTGGTTATTTTCGCGTCCATCGTCTCGAAACGCTTAAGCAGTTTTTCTCGTGCCTTTTTTGTCTTCAGGCTCTCTTCAGCAATCGTTTTTTTCTTGTTCTTATTCTCTGGTAATGAGACCATTTTTCACACTCCTAGTAACGCCTCAGCCTATCGCCTAGAATATTATTTTGCAACAATCTGAAAAAATGACTATATATACAAATATGTCTCGAGACAAAGCAAAGGATGCCGCAAGCAAAAAAGCACTTGAATTTGTGCAAGATGGGATGCATGTGGGCCTGGGAACAGGCTCTACAGCCACGCATTTCATTGAGCATCTCATTGAAAAGTGTCAAAACGGCTTAAAAATTCAAGCGGTGGCGACATCCAGCGTGTCAGAGAAAATGGCACAAGAAGGGGGAATTCCCCTTCTCGATATCAACGTCATCACAGCGCTCGATCTCACGGTCGATGGTGCCGATGAAGTGGATGCTCAAAAACGGCTCATTAAAGGGGCCGGTGGAGCACTTGTGCGTGAAAAGATCATTGCCAATATGAGCAAAGAGATGATCGTGATTGCCGATGAGAGCAAGCTCGTCGAAAAGCTTGGCAAGGCCCTGCTTCCCGTTGAAATCGTTCCTTTCTGCGCTGAGGCAACACGCAAGCAACTTGCGGACTTAGGATTCAAGGGACAGTGGAGAAAGGATTACGTAACTGACAATCACAACTGGATCCTCGACATCGCATTCCCCTCTCCTCTTGATGATCCAGAAAAAGTCCATCTTGAGATTTTGCAAAATCCAGGCGTTGTGCAGACAGGATTTTTCTTTCATTTAGCAAAGCGCGTTGTCGTTGGTAATTCCGATGGATCTGCGCGCGTCATCAACTGAGGACAAACATGGAACTAGTTCCCATTTCGTTTAAAAAAATCATGCAATCACGGGCCTACACGGTGATCATACTCGGTACAGAGCAAAAGCAATTTGCAATCTACACCGATCCCCTTGTTGGTAAAAATCTTCAGATGCTGCTCACCCAGGAGCCTCATCCCCGTCCCTACACGCATGATCTCCTTGATTTTATTTTCAATGGCTTGGACATTCGGTTGAAGCAAGTGGTGATCAACCGCATTGAAGATACGATCTACTTTTCCAGGCTTTTTCTAGAGCAGCAAATCGGAGATGAGCAGCATATTCTCGAGATTGATGCCCGTCCCAGCGACTGCCTCACCCTGTCGCTCATGCTCAATGCGCCCCTCTATTGCGATAAAGAAGTCCTCGAGAGCGCTGTTCCTATTGAAGAGTAATTAGTTCATCATTGCAAAATACGAACATGCTGCCACAGTTATTGACACTGCCAGGTAAGAAAAATATTGTCTAGAAAGATTATTTTTTACTTTAGGTGGAGTTAATTTCTCAAGTTGAATGATTTTTTTATTTATAATTGGATTAAATATATCTATTATTCCATCACTCGGTCCCTTGCCATTAGGATAAGATTCAGAAATTAGATAACTAAAGTTAGAATCTCGCGTGACAAAATTATTTGTAGGTATTCTCTTATGTCCGAAATTATCTGGTAATCTCCCGATAAATCTAGTTACGACATAATCAGTATTTGACTGATTTCCAATAGAATGAGTTATCCTAATGCCATTCTTTATATCAAAACGACAGATAAAACAACCTCTTCTCTCTGACGACAACTTATCTATATACTCTTTTAGTTTATTTATTAGTTCATCATATGATTCAACCACCCCATCATAGGAATTTATTTCCTTAATAAAGGTTTTTAGGGGTTTTTCATCCAGAGTAAAGGGTTTCAACTTCATTCTTTCAATAATAGGACGCCATAATGATGAATCACTAGCCACTGCCATCCATTCTTTATTTACTCCCCTACACCTTCCAAGGTCTTTTGGGCCTAGGTAAGAGAACACCCCAAATAACGTTTCTTCAGGCAAAGCTGAAATTGAATTTAAAGCCATTTTTTACGCCCTTATTAATATAAGATTAATAGTAATATTAACAAAAAACCTCATTAATATCAATTAAAAACTTAAGCCCGCTTTTTAAATGACTCAGGCTCAGTACTTAATGTTGAATTTGTTCTCAGCGAGGGTGCGGATCGCTTGAATGGCATCCCTTGCATCGCCCCCTTCAGCTTCGATCCGGATCTTAGCCCCTTTGGCTGCCGCCAACATGAGGATTCCGAGGAGGGACTTCGCATTGACGCGGAGGTCTTGATAGACCAGATTGATGTCTGATTTGTATTTGGAGGCACATTTGACAAGTTCTGTTGAAGGACGCGTGTGCAACCCTTTTTCATTGACGACGATGAACGAATCTTTTTCTTTAATAGGCATAAATTATAAGAGTTGTGAGAGCTGCCCAACGAGATGATCAAACTGTTTGATCGTGGCCTCGATTGGGTGCTTCTGCCGCATGTTTACTCCAGCTTGCTCCAATAAGTCAAGCGGATAGTTACTATTCCCTGAAGAAAGAAATTTGAGGTAGGCGCTGCATGCACTTTCCCCTTCTTGCATCACCCGTTCAAAAAGGGCATGTGCAGCACTAATTCCCGTTGCATATTGATAGACGTAGAAATTGTTGTAGAAGTGGGGAATCCGTGCCCACTCAATATCGATCTCACTGTCAATTTCTACCTCTGGGCCAAAATAATCGAGATTGAGTTTGCGGTATTGCTGCTTAATGAAGCCAGGTGTGAGAGGTATATCTTTCTCAGCAAATTGGTGCATCATCAATTCGAATTCAGCAAACATCGTTTGCCGGAAAAAGGTGGCGCGAATGTCTTCGATTTTTTGATTGATGAGGAAGGCTTTTTGCTCATTTGTAAGGTCCTGTTGCATCAGATGATGAAACATCAACTCTTCGTTGAATGTGGAGGCCACTTCTGCAAGAAAAATGGGGTAACTGCTGTATTGATAGGGTTGGTTTGTATGACTGAAGTGGGAATGCATGCTATGTCCCGCTTCATGTGCAAGGGTCATGAGATCATTAAAGGTTCCCTGAAAATTCATTAAGATGTAGGGCATGCCATCATAGCACCCCGTCGAGTAAGCTCCCGAACGCTTGCGCATGTTTTCGTAGCGATCGACCCAACGATGGGTTTTTAGCCCATTATTGAGGATTTGCTGGTACTCTATTCCGAGAGGTGCCACCGATTCGACAACCATCGATTCTGCAGTTTCATAGTCGTATTTGAAATCGACATTTTCAACAAGCGGTACGTAAACATCATAGAGATGGAGAGTATCAACACCCAGGGCTTTTTTGCGCACTCCCATGTAACGGTGGAGCACTGGCAAATTTTCCCGCACGGTTTCAATCAGATTGGAATACACTTGTGTATCGATTTGATTGGGAAAAAGAGCAGCGTCCAGGCACGATTTATGCTCGCTTACGCGTACGTTGAAGACGTGTTTTTGGATATGTCCATTGAATAATTCACAAATCGAATTTTCAAATCCCAAAAAGGTATTATGAAGCGACTGGAAAGCACTTTGTCTCAGCTCTCGGTCTTGAGTGCGCAAATAACGGGAGTATTTTCCATGGGTCACTTCCTGGGGATTCCCCTCTTTGTCAATGGCGGGAGGGAATTTCAGGTCGGCATTGTTTAATGCACTAAATGCCACGACAGGCGTTCCGAGGGCCTTGCCTGCCATCGCAAGAAGCTCTTCCTTATCAGAAGACAGAACATGGGGTTTCAAGCGGATGATTTGCTCCAAATGGAAGTGATAATCCTTGAGGAGAGGGTCTTTGAGGTAAGATTGGATCGTTTCATCTGGGAGAGCGAGGATTTCCGGTTCTGCCCATGAGAGCTCTTGCCCAAAATCGTGATAGTAAATCGAAATAAGGCTGTGGGCTTTCTTATGCTCTTCTTCGGCAAGATCTTCGTCGTGGCGCATATGGGCATATGTGAAGAGTTTGGAAAGCTTGCGCTCCAAATCAAAAGTTAAAGTAAAAAATTCGTTAAGTGTTTGAGCCCCTTCGCCAAGGTTTCCTCTAAATGCCGCCAATTCAGGCCAGTGGGGTTTTTGGTCGGGACGGCAGATACTGTGCATATCCTCTTCCCAGGCGCTGAGCGTGGGGAAAAGGGCTTCTACATTCCATTTGTCACTGTCGGGGACTTCTTCTCGTTCTTTGATCGCTTCTGCAACTTCTGTCATCATGATCTCGTAAAATTTGTGTTCATTATTCAAATTTTTGGAGCTCAGGTCAATCGATAAATTTTTTTAGCACTCTTTTCGCGTTAGTGCTAAGTGCTATTGTCAAAAAATAGCCGCTGTTGTACAATCTTAGAATTGATACCGCGTGCAGGAAGGTTTTGTGAATTTGGACTTGGAGAGACAAAGCCAAATTGATACGAACGAGGAGCACCATTCCCAATAGGGAAGGGTGACGAGGAGGGGTGATTTGGCAAAGTCGCAGCCAGTCCAAATTCACAAAAGCTGACGGAGCCTGGTATACATCAAATTTTTTCCAACTGAATGTAAGGAGTGTTTATGACACAAAAAATGGCGAAAAAAATTTCTTTAAAACCGCTCGGAAACCGCGTGGTTGCAAAACGGACTGAAGAAGAGGAAACCACTAAAGGCGGCATCATCCTTCCCGACAGCGCAAAGCAGAAGCAAGAAACAGCGACTGTTGTTGCTATCGGAACAGGCTCAAAGACAAAAGACGGAAAAGAAATCCCGGTTCCTGTTTCCGTTGGTGACACCATTCTAATGGACAAGTATGCCGCTCAGGAAGTGAGCATTGATGATGAAGAATACATCATCGTCAAAGCAGACGATATTATTGCAATTGTAGAAAATTAAGGAGAATCATCAATGGCTGCAAAAGACATTAAATTCAAAGAAGAAGCAAGACAGAAGATTAAAACAGGGGTCGCAATCCTATCTTCTGCTGTTAAAGTCACTCTCGGACCTAAAGGGCGCAATGTCGTGATCGACAAATCGTACGGCCCTCCTCAAGTCACAAAAGACGGTGTGACTGTTGCGAAAGAAATTGAGCTCGAAGACAAGCATGAGAACATGGGCGCTCAAATGGTCAAAGAAGTGGCCAACAAAACGGCTGATAAAGCCGGTGATGGAACCACGACTGCGACTGTCTTGGCCGAAGCGATCTACAATGAAGGTTTGCGCAACGTGACTGCAGGAGCTAATCCGATGGCACTTAAGCGTGGAATCGAGCAAGG
>SDBS01004711.1_pt1 | contig 13361 bp, 10 predicted proteins | sample 2277091 | NCBI WGS metagenome assembly SDBS01 (sample SAMN10404972, study PRJNA504765) | marine sediment metagenome | isolation source: marine sediment core GS10_PC15, 163 cmbsf | place: Arctic Ocean: Southern Knipovich Ridge | collected 2010 | reverse complement strand
CGCTTTTTCCTCTCCCTCCGCACCTCAGCCTTGTTTTCTCTATTTTCTGGCCAATCGACGGACAAAGAGTGCTTTGCCGTTCCCTATGCAACCGTGGTCGTGGGTTCATAGCGGGGGCGCGTTTCATACCTGCGACCTTGCTCTCAAAGTCTCTGAACAATACCGTTCTTCTTCCTCTGCATCCTCGTTGCCAAGGTCGAAACTGTGATTTTGAGTTGAAAAATGGGTCTGGATTTTGTCTATAGGGTTCAATCAGATTCTTGTGTCGGGGCCGGCACGGCCGACAATGGATAAATCCTAGGCATGTAAAGAGTTACAGAAATCCGCGACTCTTTGAGAGACTCAAATCCCGCAATGTAGATAGAAGCACTGATGAGATGCATTCGCATCCACTCTGGGTTAAAGAAGTCCTCCCAGGATTGTCGTATGTTTGGGTCCGTGACTCGCTCAAATAACGGCAAATTCATGGTCGTGAGCATTAGTCTACACTACAGCGGTGGGTCGGCGCCTACTGCTATATGACTACCCATCCACGAGACGGATCTGGCCAGAATAGGAGGTGGCTGCCATCTTTGTAGTTATCCAAGCACACAGACCGAAGGTATTCAAGAGGCTCGCCCATCAGGAAAAAGTCAGCATCACTTGCAGTAGCGCAGGTCTGCTTTTTGATCATGGCCACATACTGGCGTGACAAGCCAGATTCGCGGTCTGTTGCCTTCATGTAAAAGCCCCAGTAGTTGGCTTCGTCTGGCACAGATGCTTTTTCGATGTCGATTGTGAACGCAACTCCGTTCTTGTTCTTGTATTCTATTTGCTTCATTTTCTCTGTCGCCTCGCATGTCCAATCGTTATCTGTAATGATGATGGTATATATCAAACGCGCGTGTTCCGCGACGCTGAAACCGATTGTACCGGCGATCGTCCGTGAGAGCAAGGGAAATACCTCTGGCTCCAAGTTCGTTGGCCACAAATTTTGGGGTTGCCGGTTGTGGATACGCCGTTAATATTGACGCCCTTTGGCAAATCGTTTGATTCGAGGCAGTAGACCACCGGTCCCCGTTTGATGGCGACTTTCCCACTATTGTCTTTAATTGAAGAATTTCCTTCGAAAAATTGATGATGTGATTGAATAATTTTTGCCGATAACTCCTGAAACACACGGATGTATTATGTTCGATAAAGGAGAATCGGCTAAATAAGGTAATGCAAAATGCCCTTATAAGTCCGACCGAGCGTACGTACTGTCCCAACCGCAGGTTACTATATGACTGCCTTGGGATTGTACCTCAATAATAGGAAAAGCCATGAGCGATACGAAACAAATTATCGAGAGTATGCTGAAGGAGTACTTCGGTGATATGCAAAAGGAAATCAGCAAGAAAACTGCGGTTGTAAGCCAAGATTTTATTAGCCGAGGATTGTACAACTCTACAGCCTGCACGAACGCTCTGCTTGGTGTCTATTACGATAAATTTGAGAAACGAATTGGGAGCCTGTTCTCGTTTGTTGATGAGAAGGCATTGGCTCTCAACTGGGACTACCTTGAGATAAAGTTGCATGAACTTGCAGAACAGGTATGTGCAAAAGCAAAATCCCAAGCTTCCCAGCATTTGGTGAGTGCAAGCCTTGCCAATCTGATCGCATCATTTCATTCGAGTATAGATAAGAAGAAGAGCGAGATCTTTGGTGAAGTTGACAATAAGATTCAGCTTGTCAGCATGCTTCAAGCGTCCACGGCCAAGCAGCAGGATGGGGATGAATATGAAAACATTCTGAGCATAATTCGACATGCAGGCAAGACCTATGAGGAGACCCCAAAGACCTATTCATCGCACAACGAAGAGGAACTACGTGATATCATCTTGGCTAATCTCAACGGGCTGTACAAAGGAAAAGCAGTGGGAGAAAGGTTCCGAAAAAGAGGTAAAACCGACATAACCATTGAATTTGATGACCGTGCAGCATTTGTTGCGGAATGCAAAATATGGAGGGGAGGAGCCGAACTGAGTAAAGCCATCGATCAGCTTCTCAGTTATCTAACGTGGAGAGACTGCAAGACTGCGTTAGTAGTTTTCAATAAGGATAATGCTGGTTTCAAACAGATACAGGACCAAATCCCTGAAATACTCCAATCACATTCCAACTTTGATAGACTTGTGCAGTGCGATACAGATGGGGAGTGGAGATGCATGCTGAATTCAAAGGAAGATTCTGAACGGAAAGTCATAGTCCATGTTTTTGTTTTCAATTTATATATGAATGAATAGCGGGTGTCGCAATGGAAGAGCAAGTTCCATCATTCTTAGAAGTAAGAATCTCTCAGTAGAATATTACTTCCCCACCGCCGTGGAAGATAGATTGTCCATACTCTTTATATACCCAAGACTTATCTATTGTCGGCCTTGCCGACCCCGACATAAGAATCTGATTGAACCCCTGGAGACCAAATCCAGACCCATTTTTTAGCTCAAAATCACAGTTTCGACCTTGGCAACGAGGATGCAGAGGAAGGAGAACGCCGTATTGTCCAGAGACTTTGAGAGCAAGGTCGTATGTTCGAAACGCGCCCCCGCTATGAACCCACGACCCCAAAATCCAGACCCTTTTTTCAGCTCAAAATCGCAGTTTCTTGAGGAGGTCAGTTTCTTTTCCAGTTCTTGCAAATCAATTGCGCCCGCAGGATTGTATGACCAGAAGCTTATCATTCACTTATGGAAAAGATGAAGAAGTCGACAGAGTAATAAGGGATTTGACTGCGAGCATTGAAAACCCAAAGTATTCACTAATAGTCTTTTTTGCCCTCCATACTCTGTTTTATTCAACAAAGTCATGCGGGTTTTGGTTTGACCGAGACCGTGATTCGGGGTATGGTATAGTTTCAGATCGCTATAGGCCCAACATATCGAAAGGACAATTTTAGCCTTTATGGTGGTCCGTTCCTTCACTTGATCGATGGTGAGCTTGATGTTAGTGCTTTGGGTGTTACTGGAAATTTTGACCTTGAACAAAAGTCTGAGTTCGGTGGTTTTGTCGGTTCTCAGTTCGACCTCTCTGATAGTTCTTCTATTTTTATCGAGTATCAAATGACGCGATGCTTCGGCAATTGCTTGCGGCTTTGTTTGGCGGTTTTAGTTGATAATGGTCGTTATGAAAGGTCTGAATTGCTACGCTTCTTTTTGTGAATAATCAGTGCTAAACCGTTTTTAAACGCGAAAGAAATGGGATCAGAAGTTCTTTTACAGGGACTAGCCCTTGATGCTATCACGGTATGCGTTCAGCTAAATCCAGTTTGGTGGAAACAGCTAGTCAGCTACAGAAGGTATGGATGGCATGCAATCAACCTCTGACAGGATCAAGACAGTAGCGGATAAACACTCCAGGCAAAGCTATCTGGACGAGAGTAATATCACATCAAATATGTCTCCTAAGTCCTTCACTTGAATACAATTGTCAACTTTCAAATCTAATTGAGGACACATTAGGATAACAGACTCCTTAAGATTTTGCCGATATTGCAACGTAGTCTTGCAGATCTCTGTGTCCCCATGAGCCGCACAGATCCTGACTACGAGTGTAATCTGACAGGTTCCATCAGAAAGGAATTCCCACGAATCATAAATGGCGCAGAACTGGCCATTTACCACGCCTCTTCCGCGTTCCCGTAGCTCCCGCTCCCGCATTGATCGAGAGATATTCCTACAATCAACAATGATTTGTCCATCACCGACGACCCTGCGGAATTCCAACATAACTCGTCTCAAAGCTTCATCACCCAAACAATGTGCCAGCGAGTTGCCCATGCACAGCACAGCATTGACTCCACCGTCTGAAAGCGGCAGGTCGAACCATGATGCCCGCAGTAGCTTTACTCGCTCGCCGAGAGATTGGAAATTATTCTTAGCGACATCAAGCATTCTCTCGGAGATGTCAATTCCAATACTTCTGTTAAACAGTGCATCCAATGCCGCGAGATAGATCCCTGTTCCGCAGGCTACATCCAAAGCACAACCCCTGAAGTCAACCCAAAGAATCTCCTTTAGGAAGCTGATATAGCGGTCTACTGTCCGGTCCCACTTGCCCAAGAGAAGGTCGTACCATATTGCGATCTCGTCGTAGTCATTCATTGTCGGCATCCCCGCGCTTTTATCTTTTCCATCGCTTCAAATGCCGTCTCCTTCATATAAACGCTTGTTTCTAAGGAAAGGTTCTTAAGAATATCGATGTCAGCCGAGTCGCCATACTCGCCAAGCAAATATGCACATGTCGCTCTGTCATAATGTGTGACCTTATTCTTCACGATACTACGGCACTCTTCTATGAAAACCTCTTTTGACCCATAATATTCTAATCCGAATGCTGAGTCGATAAGGTAATCAAAATCCGGGCTTTCATATAGCTCCCGCAACTTCCTAGCGGCTTCTTCTGAGCCAAGAATACTCAAGAAGTTGAGTGAAGCCTCTAACACTTGGCGTTTATCCTTATTGTCATTAATAAAACGCCACAATGCATTTAGCAGCAGTTCGTTGTTGAACAACACTTGAGCGACACAGTTACAATGCATCTGGTTCATTTCACCTAGTATCTCCACACAATTGATTACAGCATTCTGCGAGTGAGCTAGGTCAGTGATAGTATCAAGCAAAAAGGGAACCAGTTTCTGTTTGCTTATGAGCTTCTGGGCTACAAATTCAGGGGTTAGATGTGAAAATCGTGCTTTGGTTAGCATCTTTGGCTGTCTGTGAGAAAGCTCATCAACCAAAGCCTGCGCAATCCAATAATCGAGCATGGACTTGTGAAAGAACACGAAAGTACGTTGATCCCGTTGCTCAAAAAAGGACGACATGCGACACACTTCAGAGTATTCTCCAGCACAGATAACGTCACTGCCAGTCTCAAACGCATCCGTGGCGAGTTCTTTCAATATTACTGCCATTTGGGCACCATCCTTGCCGGTCCTCCACCTATCTGTGTGGAGCAGATGTTTCACGAATGACTGGTAGAGCAGTGCAGGGCAGTTAATTTGGGTGCGCACTTCAGAAGGACGATGAACTCCAAATAGAACTGTGAGCATACGCAAAAAAAGTGGACGCTTTGCCAGTTCCCGAATGCCAGCGTGATCATTAATCAATTTTGCCACGGTACCGTGCACATCTTGCCCAGGACTCGAAAGATACTTACTAATTTGAGAGGAAGACCATGGCTCTAGGTAAATGTACTCGGTGACGTTCTGTTGGGGACCCACCAACTGTTCAATAACCCCGACATTCCTGGAACTGACTAAAATTTGAGAATGTTCTACATAATCTTGTATGAAATCCTGAAAACCAAACCAAAAAAACCGAGTCGCGTGCCGTTGGGGCAGTTCGTCAATTCCATCAAGAAGGAGAATAGCCCGTCGGGCTCTGAGAAGTGAGTCTACGGCATCGAACCCAGGAAACTGGAGGCCAAACTGAATTCTCCAGTAATCAAGCAAAGCCGACCGAATGTCCTTCTCTCTTCCAATTATGTCTCGCATGCGGACGAAGAGAGGATACGGCATGCTGCCAACTGGCACGGAGACAGACAAATAACGGATGGCGGCCTCCACTAGCAGGACCGATTTGCCAACTCCTGAACGACCGAGCACGACCATTATTCCATTCTCCCACTTACTAATCCAGTCGCGAATCAAATCAAGTGCGTCCTCTTGCCGGTCATCAGGTGTCCTGGCAAGTTGATGTACATATGGCCCTTCAAAACCAAATGGTATAGAACTCCTAGTCTTAATTTGTTGCAGTCTTTGTTTGTATTGAGGGGCAAAGATAACTCTGGACATCAATTCGTCTATGCTCGATACGAGCACACAGTGAGACGCACCATAAGAAACTGCGTTTGGCGATGGCTTCCCCTCAATGACTAGTAAGCCAAAATCGACCTTATTATCATTGCGCAGCGTAGTAACTGCGGCGCATAGTCTCTCCGCAGCTTCGATGATTCTTTGTTTCCTCCCTGGGCCCGATTTGCACTCTACCAGAAAGCGCACGTTCCCCAGAGTAACGTCTTTTGTTGCAATGACATCCACTTCTCTGCCGTCTAGCAAAAAATTCCTGTCTGTTTTGTATCCCAAAGAGCGCAAAATGTCTTCGACCAAATCTTCGAAAGCGAACCCCTGACATCGAGCGCTGCAAAATCCTCTCACTGTCCTTACTTTCCTACCGCAGGGATGTCCTCGATACCCCGGACAAACCATTGGGGAAACGTCTTTCTTGTTTTTTCTATTGTATGTATGCTTCATATTCCTCTTTCTGAGTTCATAGAGTCTTTAATGTTGCGTCATAACTCTCAAGAAAAAGTTGACTGAAATTTTCTGAGTCAAATGGTTCCCGAATTGCAAGCCTAATATGTTCAGGTGGGAGACCGACAAATTCCCGATCCCATCCACCTAGCAGGTTAATGCCGATAGCCGAGCACTTTTTCACAAGTTCTCTAGCCACAGGTTCAGTAGACAGCCGAACAGTGATAAAATTGCCGGCGCTCGCGACGACATTCACGTTTGCGCCTTGCAGTATGGTAGAGATGCAATCCCGTGTAGCAAGCACTTTGCGCCATAGATCCTTATACTGTGTCCGATTTAGAAGCGCGTGACGTACGTAATGCAGACCAACACCAGACACGCGAAAGGGCTCACGCAACTTCTGTATCTCGCGAACTATATACGGATTTGACAGTATGTAGCCACACCTAGCTCCAGAAATACCAAAGCCTTTAGAGAACGTTCTAATGACAATTAAATTAGTTGTGTCTATGACTTTTTCTGACGCGGTCCACCCGGATAATTCATAGTATGCTTCATCGATCACAATCCAGAGCTTATTGTTTCTTGTGAGCAATTCCAATGTAGGCGCATCCAGAAACTCTCCAGTTGGGTTATTTGGTGATACAAGCCAAAGCATCATATCGGCTGCTCCGTTAGACAGTGCATCTATAGCTTTATGGATACCTGCTGCTCGGACTTCTGACCAAAGAAGCATAAGAGGTGTCCTCCCGCAGGCTCTTTGTATAGCCTCTGGAATTAAGTATATCACGGGAACCAAGACGACTGAAGTCCTATGAGCGGACCACTTTGCTATAAGATCAATCGCTTCCGCAGCACCACATGTGAGCATGACATTCTCTTGGCTAAGGCCGCTGTACTTAGCAACAAGCTGGCGCACTTCAGGCAACAGGTACTCGTCAGGATATTCGGTTAAGGCTGACATAGGCACTTCTGGGAAGGATATGCTAGTCTGCAAAGAGGTGTAACGCAGATCATATATAGTCCGAGAAAATGATGGATCTTTGCTTGCCATATTTTTGCTCCTGCTAAAGCTATTCCATAGTTGACCGATCGGTTTCTACAAATAACGCATGTACGACGCTAATGACAGTTCCCAGAGAGCCCGGATTTGAAATCGCGATAGATCATCAGTTTCATACACTGGAAGCGGCCACTGGTTTGGATAAACTGACATAGCGTAATTCTCAGGATCCCAATCCAAGATGCGCACACGGCTATCTAATGGAAGTCCTTTGAAAGGTACAAAAATGCCGACGTTTGTGTGTTGCACCAGACCGTCCTCGAGGAGCTCACAGGTAGTCTCGATCGTTTTGAAAACATCCCTGACGCATTCGCCAGGTATGCCCGTCATCAGATAGATCTGCACCTCAATGTCGCACTTTCGAAGTTTACGAAGCTGCATCCGGAGAGTACGTATTCCTGTAATGCCTTTCAGTTGGCTAACAATGGATTCACCAAAGGACTCGATTCCTATCCCAACCTGTTGGCAGCCACTCTGAGCCAGAAGTTCAATAACATCTGGCGTGAGCAAGTCGGGTCTCGTTTGGCACCAATAACGTGCGCTATCAGGGATTCGCACTCTAGAAAGCCACTTGCAAACTTCCGCAGAATGGTCGTGGTTTTGAAAGAAAGTTAGGTCGCCAATGAGGTAATCAGTTATGTTGTATTCCTTTACTACTGATTGAACGTGCTTCGCAAAGTCTTTCGGGTCCCTCGTCCGGACAGTTTGGTTATAGAACCGCGTCGGCGAGCAAAATTCGCAGCCGAAACGACAGCCGAATGCTGAGTGGAGACGGAAAATTCTGGGCTTGCAATAATCGGATAATAAGTGGAAAGCAGGAAAGGGTGGAATTGACGTTGGCTTTTTGGTGACACTTACCGTTCGGGTGCAAATATCCGAGTGGTAACTTGTTCTGAGAAGAACATTCTCAGGCAGATAACCTCCTCTCGTTATTGAGCGAAGCAATTTAGGATAGCTGTCATGCCCTTCCCCCAGAACAACACTATCTACCGCAGATTCTTTGAGAAAGAAGCCTGGCGAGGCTGTTGGGAATACACCTCCCATCGTCACGTGCACTTGTGGGTTCCATTGCTTTGCTAGCCTCGCCAGATGCAATGCAAATTTCGCATTGACTGTTAACGAGGCTATGCCAACTGCAAGGGCCTTTTCTACACTGGGTTTCAACAGGTCTATTATCTTGCTAGGCAGGATATTTCCATCAAATGTACAAGGGTTGCCGACATATGCTATATTGAGATCGTGGATCTCCACGTCAAAACCAGCTCTTTCAAGCAAGCTGCCAAGAGCCAATAATCCTGTATTCGGTTCGCATTGCTGATCTCCCCATTGAAGCGATGTCAAGTCGCGCAGTCGGAAATACGCCGCCGCGATTGGCGAAAACTCCGCAGGAGAGGCCTGCCTTATGGGAGGAGGATTGATAAGCACAATTTTTTTCATTCTTGTCCACCCTTTCTTCCATCACCATGAAGTATTCATTGTCCCATTTTTGCAAACCTGGAAAACGCAGAGCTTTATGGCCTGCTTTTTAAATAATCCTCTCGAAGAAAGTCACACACATAGTCCAGGTACCTGAGTTTTGTTTCCTCATCAAGCATGTTAAAATGTCCGATGAGTTTCCGGCATTTCGGGCTTCCACAGTTACACTCCATTGTCCATTCATCATTGCTGTTCATCGCATAGTCAATAGTGATCTCCTCACCCTTTTTTATGGATCTCATTGCGACTATTTCTCTATTATTTTTTATGCCAGCATTGGGATCGCAGGAATGATCTAGATACATCCAAGGAGCTTGTGGAAGAACATACTTATTTCTATCAAATGGAAACCAATGATCTTGAACCTCCTGAGGGAAAGATGAGGGATCGTTGGTTTCGACTACCTTTCCTTCGATGAATAAGATGAATTCATCCTTCGCGAAATTTCTGCCTACAAACAGTCCTTTGCCTATGTGGGCAGTTTCCTTGACATAGTAGTCTTTAGACATATTAACCTCCATATGGTATTGTACACACAGAATAAGATTCTATAACGATAAGGTTATACGCTGATACGCGTGTAAAACTAATACCTACAAATTTTAACTCATGCTTTTTTTAGACTTCGTCCCCGTCAACAACTGATTGACGATAACTTTGGCGCAAGCGCTCACAAAATGAATCAACCTATATGATCTTGTTGAGTTAACACAGAACCATAGCATTAGACTCAGTGATCCAAGGTCCTAATGCCAATGCCTTCGACTTGCCCCAAGAAGTCAGGACCTATTATTTATTATACCACTATATTGCCGCAAACGGCAATATTTCCCTTCTTTTTGGCAGATCTTATCTTTTTTAAGCGTTTTTTTTGCTGGGGAGAATTCTGCTATCAAAAACGGCTTGATACTTCGCAAACATGGGGTCTATCACGCTATCCCTGCAGATGAGTATTTTAAGTTAATGAGAGGGCAGGAAAAAAATGAGTAAGGGTAGACGTGTACGGTGCTGTGTCCAAAAAATAAAACGGCATACAGAATATTTGTCCGGTTTTAAACAATCCTACAGTGGTATAAAAAAGCTTGATTATTGATGGGGAGGGGGTACTATTTGAATCCGAATTATTAGGCAATAAAGCGCTCCGAGAAATAACGTGGCAAAACAATACGAATAATACGTTTTTGTGTATAGCTTTGGGGGTTTGTGGATTCTTTTAAAACTCTGGCAGGAGGCCAATAATATGGCGAGTTTAGAAAATGACGGTGAAAACAAGCAAGCTACTGGTAACGATGTTCAGAAAGAAGCGAACATCTACGAAGATGAGATAAACCTGATAGATTATTTCTTAGTTCTCTGGAAACGAAAATGGTTCGTTTTCATAGCTTCTGTATTGCCGCCTTTATTCAATGATGAAATCGAGGCCGCGTTAGCTTATGACCGCAAGGCCGAGGAGCTGTTCGGGGAATTCGCTTATCTTAACTTTCCGAACCACGGATTACACAGATGACACGGATTAGTGAATTGAGAATTAAGAATGTAGAATGCAGAATGTTTGTTTGGTTAATTAGGCTTGTTCCACTTACCAATTAATTACTGACCAAAAAACTCTGAGAAAAATCAGCTTCCGAAAAACTTGGCGAGTAAAAGCAGGTGACTGTCCACATTTTCCACTCATTTTCCCATTTTTGTTGATACATTGATGGACAGCCACCAGCAAAGGCAATAGACCTTTGCTGGTGGCGTCATAACGCGCGTATAGTTGTTTAATCCATGAGTACTCGCAAATTTGTTGACATATAGCCTCGTATGTCCTCAAATAAAGCAATGTTATCTTCGCTCCTGCTTTTTAATTCGGCGCTTGCCATAGAGTAAATTAGAAAGTCAATCGCTGTCACAAAAGTTTTATCTTCTCTTTTAGAGACGAGTATTTTTTCGTAAAATGGGTGGTCAACATTCCATCTTATTATGACTTTCGATCCTTCCATAAACGGGTAGAAGAGCGGACCGACTCTATCCATTTTGGACTCCTCGAACCGGCAAATTCGTCTCAGCCTTTCGTAAGGTTCTTCTTTTCGAGACTTTTTGCTTGGCTTATGTTTGAGTCGTTTGGTCTTTTCTTTTTCTATTTTTTCGGGCGCCGGCTTGATTAGTAGTTTAGATTTCTTGGATATCAGTTTTTCAGGTTCTTCATGAGAGACTTCTTTTTCTGCTTTAGGCCTTTGTTCATCCGCCATATTACCTAAATGACGTATTTGGCTACGAGTAAGCTCTTTAATCTTATCCCTCAATCCCTGTGACATAGAAATGCTTCTTTTGGTAAAGTGTACCCCCATCAATTCATCTATGGCCCCAGTGAAGTAAATCTCGGATCTAAATCTATTAAACTGAGGGTGCTGGGTGAATACGCCTAGTCTTTGAGCAGAGAATAGTTCTCTTTCGTTCCTCATAACATAAAAACCCTGATTGCTGAGGTTGATACCCCTATCTCTGTTTCCCGGTCCACCAAAGTCAGGCAGCAAGACCATGCGTATCCTTATGCTGTCTTCTATCGTGCCATTCCCCCTTTCAAGTTTTATCGGGTAATCCTCATCGCTATATACATAGGTCCCAGGCTCGGACAGCATTAGGGGATCTACCATAGCAACTAAATCACCGTTTATATAAAACTTCTTTCCAGCTTCTATGAATCGCCTGAAAATTCGCCCGATTTCTTTCTTCAGAGTATTTGCAAAAATTGTCTGGTTCGTATTTTGGATTTTATCGCTGTTACTGAAGATAACGACTGTTCCATAAGGTGAGCCTTTAGTTAGGTCTTGGAAAAGATTGGCGGTTTCATCGTCTGCTTTGCCGATATAGCTTTTGAACTCATTTAATTCGATTACCCAATCCAAGTCATTTATCCCCAAGCGCAGGTCGGTATTCTCCTGTTTGGTTATTACTGTTGTTTTGCGGCTCATTGACAAACCGGCGGTGCATAGGCCCATGCCAAACCGACCTAAGTCAGAATAGATGTTTTTTTCTTCTTCGGAACCAAGTTTTAAGGCCTCCGTGAGGGTTTCCTCATTCATTCCCATACCATCGTCTATTACTTTTATGACAAAGTCTTTTTTTTCCTGGTGAATTTCAATCCAGATGTTTTTTGCATTTGCGTCTATGGAGTTATCAACTATGTCAGCAATGGCGTTATAATTGTCGTAGCCAGTATGTCTGAGAGAGTCCATGAGTTTGGCAGGATTGGGAAGGGTAGCTGTGTTTGGTTTAAAATATACCATTTTTAATCTCCTTGTATTCTTCTTCTCGATATCAAAAGATACCAAGAAAGATGTTATTATTTTGATTAGTCTGCTACTGTTTAAGAATTTTTATGAGGTGGTTAAGGTGGCTTGAAAACTTCCATAGCAGTCTCCTTCTTTCTCGATGTCAAATGACACCAAGACAGGAAATAAAATATTAAACTTCTTTACATCTCAATGTAACGCACACCAAGATTATTGTAATAATACCGAATATCTCCTGCTTGTCAACCTTTTTTTTGATTTTTTTAAATATTTTTTTGTCATCCTCGAAAGGTTACTCACCAATCTTTTCTGCACTGCCGAATAATTGAAGGCTTCCAGTAACATCAAGAAATGCTTCATCAAGAGAAATCGGCTCAATCTGTGGTGTAAATTGTTGGAATATGGCGTGAATCTGCTGTGAAAGTTCTGCATATCGTTTCATTCGAACGGGTAATACTATCGCATTGGGGCATATTCTGACTGCCTGCGACATTGGCATGGCGCTGTGAACACCAAACTTACGCGCTTCATAAGATGCTGCACTAACCACGCCTCGTTGTCTGGGATCACCACCGACTACTACAGCCTTTCCAATCAGATCAGGAACATCAAGCTGTTCTACTGAGGCATAGAAGGCATCCATATCAACATGAATGATTTGTCGGCTTTCAGCCATTTGCTATTATTCCTTTTAAGAGGTACAAACAGTCTGCCAAGTTCTTTGCTATGGTAATTATATCGTTCTAAGCACAATAAAACAGGGAATGAAAAACACAAATATTGTTGGTTGGTGCGTCGAAACAGAATTATACAGATTTTTATAGCTATCGCTAAGTCATGTTAAAAACCGCAACCCAAAAAAGGCTGCGGTGAAAAAAGAATAGAAATCACCCGATATTCAACTCCGAAGCCAAAAGATTCAGCTGGATAACTATATCCACGAGGATTACTGACAAATAAGAAGAGCCACTACCTTATGCCGGCAGATTTTTAAGATGAACACAATTTAACAAAACATTAAATAATCAATCATCCAAAATATCTGTCTCATTAATGAGGTCAACAGGCATAAGATGCAGATAGATGCTTTCGGTTATAGTGACGCTGGAGTGTCCAAGGATTTTTGAGAGCTTGTAGATATTCACGCACTTTGTTTGTTCTCCAGAACCTTGCGAATAGCTTGAAGTTCCTTCAACATCCGCTCCAGGATTTGCAAATCGCTTTCTTGCACGATTTTCTCTTTGGTCTCATCAGCCCCAGAAATCGTATA
>SDBS01004709.1_pt1 | contig 13364 bp, 13 predicted proteins | sample 2277091 | NCBI WGS metagenome assembly SDBS01 (sample SAMN10404972, study PRJNA504765) | marine sediment metagenome | isolation source: marine sediment core GS10_PC15, 163 cmbsf | place: Arctic Ocean: Southern Knipovich Ridge | collected 2010 | reverse complement strand
AATTTAAAGCAAAAAAAATTTTCAATTAGAAGCGAACAGATAAAATTTTTAGAGAATTATAAGAAGTGGGGTTTTTCTGACAAAAGCAGTATTGTACGTGAGGCTCTTGACCGATACATTAGGGAAATTAAAATTCAACATCAAAAACGTCTGATGGAACAAAAATCCCGGGAGCTTCTTTCTGATTATTTGGAAGATAAGGAGCTAACCATATTAACGGATTTGGACAGCGAGGATTTTCTATGAAACATGGGGAAATATGGGAAATAAATTTAAGCCCAACTGTTGGAGCAGAAATTAGGAAAAAACGCCCAGTTGTTATCATCAATGATGATGCCATTGGCATTTTGCCTTTGAGAGTGGTTGTTCCCGTAAAAGAATGGAAGGAACATTTCCAGGGTGCCATTTGGATGGTGAAGATAGAGCCGGACAATAAAAACAATCTTAAAAAAATATCTGCTCTTGATGTTTTTCAGATCAGATCTGTATCTACGGCAAGATTTCTAAATATGATCGGCTCTGTCACATTCGAGATATTAGATGAAGTGAAAACAGCTGTTAAGGCTGTAATAGATGCAGATTAATCTTAATTGGGGACAGTCCCCACTTATTCGTACGGGTATCTGTTTTAAAGCTATGCCTTGACTTTGTTACAAATATATCATTAATATTGTCTGACTATGTTACAGAATCAGGAGAACAATGCCTTGACTTTGCAACAGTTTGAGCATATATTTATTTAAGATGGAGCCATTTAACAGAAAGATTATCTCTCACTTAAAACGCTGGGCTGATTCTAAAGATAGAAAGCCTTTAATTTTGAGGGGTGCCAGGCAGGTAGGTAAAACAACGGCTGTTAACATTTTCTCAAAGCAATTTGACCAGTATGTTTATCTCGATCTTGAAAAATCAGAAGAAGCAGACCTTTTCAGAAGAGAGCTTCGAGTTAAGGAGCTTCTCCAATCGATATTCTTATTTAAAAATGTTACTCCAAAAAAAGGAAAACAGCTTCTTTTTATTGATGAAATACAGAACTCTCTCGAAGCAGTCTCAGTTCTAAGGTATTTTTACGAAGAAATACCGGATCTTTATGTTATATCGGCAGGCTCTCTATTCGAGATCATGCTAGAGAAGGAACAGGTTAGTTTCCCTGTTGGGAGAGTTCAATTTTTCTTTACTTATCCCTTGATTTTTGAAGAATATCTTGAAGCTATGGAAGAATATAATGCATTAGAGTTATTGAATTCTATTCCCTTCCCCAAATTCGCATATCAAACTCTTTTTAAGCTATTCCATAACTATACTCTTATTGGAGGGATGCCGGAAATCATTGCGAAATACCGCATTACCGAAGATATCCATGAGTTAAATTCCGTTTATCAGTCTCTTCTTACTGGTTATATAGACGATGCGAGCAAATATGCAAGAAATGAGACCATGAGGAATATCATAAAGCATTGTATAGAAAGTGCTCCATATGAGGCTGGGAAACGAATTTCTTTCGCTGGGTTTGGAAATTCGAATTTCAGGTCCCGGGAAGCAGGGGAAGCATTGAAAATCCTTGAAAGAGCCATGCTTCTCTATTTGTTCTATCCCACAACTAAGACAGAAATCCCTATAATACAGAACAAGAAAAAATCTCCACGACTTCAATTTTTCGACACAGGTATTTTGAATTTTGTAAGTGGTCTTCAACAGTATTTTTTTAATTTTGATAACCTTCATGCGTTTTATAAAGGTTTGCTAGCAGAACATATAGTAGGTCAAGAATTAATTGCTAGCGATTTATTGACATCAAGGAAACCAGCATTCTGGGTAAGGGAGAAAAAACAGTCAAGCGCAGAAGTTGATTTTATATTTCAGTTCGACAGATTCGTTATCCCGATCGAAATTAAATCCGGCAAATCAGGAACTCTTCGTTCGCTTCACCAGTTTATCAACCGATGTGATCATTCGCTGGCGATTAGATTATATTCAGGACCATTGCAGATAGAAAGTACAAAAACTCCGGAAGGGAAGTCTTATCACTTACTCAATCTTCCCTACTTTCTTGCAGGCAGGGTAAAGGATTACATAGCTTGGTTTATTGAGAATGTTAAGAATTAGTGGTGTAAGGAGTATGGTTTAGGGACGAAATGAGATCGCCACGTTACAAAGCACCTCACGATGGCATAATAAAAAAGGCTATTTTATTTGATGCTATAAACTGAAACTTGTATACTTGTTTCAGGAGACAAAATTATGGCTACCACCACTGTAAGAATCCCTGAGGAAAAAAGAGACCTCATCAAGATTGTGGCCAGCATTGAAAAAAGGGATATAAAGGAGATACTCGCTGAGCTTATTGACGAGTATTTAGAACGTCACAGAGAAACGCTTGAGATTCTTTCCAGGCCCGATTGGGTTGAGGCTATCGATGCGGGTCTAAAGGCTTCTGACAAAGGCGAGACAGTTCAGTGGGGAAAAAAGAAACCTGGGAAATAATCCTTACACGGCCTGCAGAGAAAGTGTATGACAGGTCAGGCAGGACAATGAAAATGCGGCTTAAAAGCTGTTTCGCAGACTTAGAGCAAGATCCGCTTTATGGCCACAACATAAAAGCGCTGGTGGGGAAATTAAAAGGGCTTTACAGATACAGGATTGGGGACATGCGGGTCATTTACAGGCTGATTAAAGAAAGTAAGATCGTTGAGATAATTGCCATCCTTCCAAGAGGGAACGCTTATTAATTGGGGACTGTCCCCAATTATTTAATCGGGGAATTGAAGCTTTCTCTGCCATTTATTTTCCATTTTTTTCTGACATTTTTTTTGGCCCTTTTTATCCCCTGTTTCTTTCCACAATTTATAGGCTTGCTCGAAGTCTTCCATTCTCTCGTATGTTTTCGCCATCTTTTTTTTGTTCGGAGGGGACTGTCTTTGATACATCTTCAGGGCATTCTTGTAATCATGCATCTTAGTGTAGACATCACCTGCTTTGGTGTATCTTTTCAACTGTCTGTAAAGCGAAGCGGCTTTTTCAAGCCTTCCGGTTTCCTCATAATAATCAGCGGCTTTATTGAGAATCCCACCCTTTTCGAAAACCTCGGCTGCCCTTTCCACTTCATCCACTCTTAGGAGAAGCCAGCCGGCTTCTTCGAGAAAGTTGTTCTTCGAACACCATTCCACACCCTTTGCGTAAAATTTCTTTTCTCCAACAAGATAGAACACGTAATTGTGAGCATGGATTTTTATTTTGGGGATGATTTTGTTGAGTTCATCGGTTTTATAGAGGATGAGGTATCTGAAGGCCAGTTTTTCCCAACGGCTCGATTTTATCAGCCGGGGAATTTCCCTTCTCAATCTTGACCGGGCCGTTTCAAACTCTCTCTCTTCTAACAATTTGAAATGCCTGAAATATTTGATCAGAGAACCGTAATCACCGGCTTCTTCCAGTGAGTAAAGGACCTTTTCCCAGATTTTATGATAAAAGTCGTGATATGAAAGAAAATTTCCCCAAACACGTTTCTCTTCAGACGGCCGCTCCTTCACAAAATAGATGTCCAAAAGACCGATGATTGGGCTTCTTTTCAGGTTAAAATTAAAGTTCCAGCCTAAACTGTATTCTTCCTTTTTCCAGCGGCTCAAAAAAAAACTCGCTCCCGTCTCTATAATGTCGCTTGATATGCAGATGTCGGCAAGGCGCTCATAATCTTCCCCGTATCTACATTTTTTCCATATTTTCAGGGTTTTCTCTGTGTCCCCCATTTGGGCATAACATGTGCCGATTTCCGGGAAAGTGTTGCTGAAAGCAGAAAAAAGTGCGATGGATTCGGCATACTTTTTCCTGGTGAGAAAATCCTTGCCGAGCTTGTACAGCCATTGGTCATCCCGGATTCTCCGTGACATGCTTTTGGCCTGGGGATAGCCGTTTTTCCTGTCTTTTTCCGAGTTTAAAAAGTTTTCGAGGGCGTTTTTATAATCTTTGTTTTTATCGTATATGTTGGCTGCTGAATAAAAATCTCCGGCTAGCTTGAAAAACTTTATTGCCTCTACATGTTGTTTTATCCCTAAATAGCACGCGGCTATTTTTTTAAAATCATCCAGAACGTAGTACCTAACCAGGGCCCGGAAATACTTCTTCCTGGTGAGCAGATCTTTGCCTTCTTTAACAAGACGGGATGTGTCTTTAAAGGTTTTGAGGCATTTTACGGCTTTTTCGAAGTTTTCCTGCTTTTCATAGACGGCCAGAAGTTTGTCGTTCTGTCCGGTTTTTTCGTATAATTCAAGGAGGCGTTTCTCATTCTTTGTCTTTTTCCAGAATTCCTCGGCTTTAGGGTACGTCCTGTCTTTATAATAAAGCTCGGCGGCCTTCTCGTAGGACTTGAGGCGGGCATAGAGTCCTGCGGCTTGATTAAAATCCCTGGAAATCTCAAAAAAACAGGCCGCCTGTTTGATGTTCTTGAGCTTGTTCAGATAAATTTCTGCCGTCTTCTTAAAATCCCTGGATTCTTTGAAGCAGTCAGCGGCCTTTTCATACATCTGAATTTCCAGATAGAGTGTCCCGGCCTTGTGAAATTTCCCTTCCTTTTTGAATATCTCTATTCGGCAGTTCCGCACCCTGTCTTTGTTTTTTAATGTGTTCCAGAGCGGTAGGGCCTTTTCAAATTCTCGGGCTTTCTCAAAGTTATCCGCCGCTCTTTTAAATTCTCCGATCTTCTCAAAATGGGTTGCGGCATCGAGAAATTTCCCCATCTTTTCGTAATAAAGGGCCGAGGCTGTAGATAAAAGTTTTTCATCTCCCCCATTTTTAAAACACTCCATAGCCGCTCTGTAATAGTCTCTTTCAAAGAAATAACGGCCCTGTTCAACCCATTCCTGGGGAGTCGAGAGGACGTTCCAGATGCCGTTGATATAGCTGCGGTCATTGGTGATGTAGACATTATTCTTGAGCGGCTCGTTTTCCCATATTAAAGATGGTGTCCTGCCGTCGTAAATGATCAGATCTTTCTGCGACCTTGTGATTCCGACATAGAGAAGGTTGATTTCATGTTTTATTTTTGCCTCATGAATGGATTTTTTGCTTTTGTCCAGGATGACCTTCCATACATCTTTGACATGCTCGTCATCAGAGAATTTCCAGAGGACTACGGTGTCAAACTCGAGCCCCTTGGCCTCTCCCAGGGTAAATACAAGCTCCGTCTCGAGGAGTTTTTTGAGCCTCGTTTTCTCTATGCCGGTTCGTACGAGAATGGTTCTCTTTGCGCCCGCCACCCTCAGTATCTCAAGCATATCATCCTCAACAATTCCGGTAACAACGGCCACGGGCCTTCCCTTGTACCTCCATTCTTCCCTCAATTCCTCTGCTTTTATTCCCAGGTATTTTTCCTTTAATCCAAGCAGCATATTGGATATTTCGATGATACTCCCTGAGCTTCTGAAATTCACAGTCAGATATTTAACCTCTGGAACCTCGAGCCCCCTTTCATAAAAATGTCTCTTGACCTCTTCCCATCTGAATCCGCTCGGGTTTATGGTCTGCTTTGTGTCGCCTGCAAAAAAAGTGTTGTTGGGATTTTGTACCATTTGGAGCATGAGACCGATCTGGATGTCGGTAAAATCCTGAACTTCATCGCAGGAGAGAATATCATAAGTAAAGTTGTCGACGTTTTTCTCGGAGAAAATCTTTAATACTTCTCTGGTAAGATCGAGTTCGTCCCACAGGCGGTTGTTTTCGAGCCTGTCCTGGTACCATTCAAATATGTGATAAATATCTTTTCTGCTGAATTGGAAATTGGGAGCTTTTTTTCTGCCTAAAAGCTCGTACTCAAGAAAAGAGAGATGTTTTTTCTCGAGAGTTCCTCTCTTCTTTTTTAACACATTTAGGGTTCTGTCAAGGATCGATAGGACTCTGTCCCTGTAGGCTTTTTCTTTGACGTATCTTTCGATGTGAGAGGAAAAAGAAGATATGTCTATATTCAAATATTTTGAAACAAATCCGTCAACAGCTTTTAGGGATTCCAGCTTGGAAAAAAGGATAAACTGCTGCTGGAGCTGCTTGATTAAACTTGTGTTGACCTGATCGTTTTTCAGCGCAGGGATGGCTTTTTCCAGGATGGAGCTGTTGACTTGAGGGAGAGCCCCTTTTAAAATCGAACGAATCTCTTCCCAGACAAGGGCCGAATCGAATTTGTGAAAAAGGGGATGGGTGGCAAACATTCTGCTGAAACGGGGGAGGTCGACTTCTTTTTCCGGCGGGAAGATTTTCCCGAATTGTCCTGCTATCTCATGATTTAATTCTTTAAGCACATGGAAGTTTGGATGAAGCGTTTCGCTTTCCCGGTCGGTTTCGCTCATGAGGCCTTTATAGAGACTTTCGGCGAAATTTTTAAGATGTTTGTTGTATGTGAGAAAAATTTTTGTCTTTCTTTTTAAATCGCTTCTTAACAGAAAATACACGGATAGGGTTGTCTTCCCGCTTCCTGCCGTTCCCGCAGTTAAAACCGGCAGAGGGGCCCGGAGAATCTCTTTCTGTTCGGGAGAGAGATGGAGATAGAGTTCAAAATCATCTTTGGTGTAGAGCTGGATCCTCTTCCATTCGGGAGCGTCGACCGGATACCACCTCTGACTTTCGGATTCATCCTTTGTTTTTTCTGTGATAAGCTCCTGAGTGAAATATGGGGAGCTGAGTTCTTCCATGCATATGTCCTCAAGGAGCACTTCCTCATAGTTTTGGAAGCGTAAAAATGGAACATTATCGGGGATAATCAGCCTGCTTTTTTTCGAAGGCTCCTCGAGGGCGGCGAGACCCCAGACGTAGACAAAAAGAGCTTTTTCTGTCCCCTTTTTGTCGGCTCCAAGGGTAAAGAGGACCTTGTTTTTTTTATCCACAGGGGCTTCAAAAACGCATTTCGAGGAGACGCTTTTTATCTTTCTGACTCTGAGCTTGCCTTCCCACAACCCCGTCTCGAGGAATTCGAACTTCTCCCTGAGCTTCTTTCTAATATCCTTGGGTTGTCCAAGCAGGTATTTTTTTACTGTTTCGTTTATCAGTACCGTTGCCATTTTAATTGGGGACATTAAGTGGGGACAGTCCCCACTTTTTCTTTTTGTGCGGCTTTATTTAGCTTTGAATCAGAGCAGGAAAAATAGATCGCCCCAGAAACACTCTTGTTAAGAATGGATGCACAAGCCAAGTGAAGGGCATCATATCCATGGAGCCAGTATTTTTCGCATAGGTCTCCGGCTAATTTTACGGTTTCTTCTGATACGTTTAAAACAAAGTAATTTTCCCAATCATTATCGAGTGTTCGAATAATCTTTCGGTATTCAGATTCACTCAAGCCTCTTTCTCTAAACTTTCGGGCAAATGCGGCCCTAGCTTCTGCATAAGCGATGATCGAAGTGGCGACAATCTGGCTCTCATTGACATGGGTTATTATTTTGGTGGAGTTTTTTTCGAGGACATAGAGTTTAACCAGGGTACTCGTGTCCAAATAAATTATCATCGTCTTTCTTCGACGATATATTCAGAGACGGGTTTACCGGATATTTGAACGAGGCGTTTAGCTCCCTTTGGTTTCCCTCCTTTCCATGTGCCAAGGCCGTTTAATATCATGGTTTGAATTTCATTGATTTCAGTTTGATCTAAGGCCGGAGTTATATAGGCGATGGTTCTTCCTCTTTCTGTTACAGAGAGGATTTCTCCTTCTTTAACTTTTCTCATATATAAACTCAATTTATTCTTCAGATTTCTTATCCCTACGGAACTCATGTTGACTCCTTAAGTAGCTACACAATATCATAATGTAGCCACATTGTCAACTTTAATTGGGGACAGTCCCCAATTTTCTAGGGCGCCCCATTGGCTTTTCGAAGCACTGTATCCCTAATTTTGTAGAGATTTCATTCTTCCATTTTTCATCTCCAAAAGGTAATTGCTTTTTAATGCACTTACGAAGATCTTCTAATTCTGTGGTTTTAATTGGAGAATTTACAAATTCTTCCCAGCCAATTTGAAGATTACTGGGTTGCTCATCAAGAAGACCATTTGAATTTGCACCTATGCTTTCTTTGTAGCTTGACCATGGCCAATCGCTTGGAGAATTTACATAGCCAGCCCTGACCGGATTCCTTTCTATATATTTTAAAACGGTAGAAAAATGATAATCATCCTGTATCAAGATATTTTTAAAACGACCCTGCCAAATATGCCCACTTGTTTGATAGTGGAAATGATATCTGCCTGCATGAACAGTTGTTAGCCAATGAATCCACTTGCTTAGTTGGTCAACTTGTAGAGGCATCAGTGCAAAATGGTAGTGTGTTGGCATGAGACAGTATGCAAAAATTTTTATGGGAAACTTTTCCTTGGCTTTCTTCATGAAATCAAGAAATACAATATAATCCTTCTCTTTATGGAAAACAGTTTGTTTTCTGTTTCCTCTGTTGAGGACATGGTAAATATATCCGGCGGCAACGTCTCGCGCTTGTCTAGGCATTATTTTTTAATGGGGACAGTCCCCACTTTCTAATTAGAATGACGTATGAAGGAAGGAATTATTTTCACTTGCCTCAAAAAAAAGTGGGGACTGTCCCCACTTTTTCAGAGGGCTTTGAGGAGTTCGGTGGCGGTGGCAGTGGCGGTTCCGATCTTACCGACCACAATCCCGGCGGCGGTGTTGGCCAGGTAAGCCGCCTCCAGAATGGATGCCCCCGAGAGAAGAGCTAAGGAGGCAGTGGCAATTACGGTGTCCCCTGCTCCGGATACATCATAGACTTCCCTGGCGAGGGATGGGATGTGGAGAGATTTTCGTCCCTTTTCAAACACCGTCATGCCATGCTCGCCGCGCTTAATGATGATGAATTTTGTGGCGATTTTCTGGAAAATTTTCTTTCCCGCTTTATCCACTTGAGAATCATCCAGGCAGGCGTGATCAATGATCTTTTCGGCTTCATGATGGTTTGGGGTTATTAGAGTTATGGGAGAAAAAAGAGGGAAGTTTTCAAACTTTGGATCAACAAACACGGGGATTTTATTCTTTTTTGTAATGGCCAGGAGTTTAGTCATGAGGGACCGTGTAATGACCCCCTTATTGTAATCCGAGATGAGGACCCCGTCGCAGTCTTCATTCATGATGAAATCGAGAATTTTCTCAGCCTGTTTGTAGGAAATAGGGGCTGCCTTTTCTCTGTCCACCCGGACGACTTGCTGCTGGTGGGCAACGATTCTAGTCTTGACACTCGTGGGGCGTTTTTTGTCAGTAAAGATTCCTCTGCTGTCAGGGACATGTGCCTTTATCCATTCAGCTTCAGCATCCTCTCCGGTGATTCCCACAAGAAGAGGAAAGGCTCCGAGACTCTCAAGATTCCGGCAGACGTTTCCCGCTCCTCCCAGGCAGGAAGTGTCCTTATTGACCTGGACAACAGGAATGGGAGCTTCAGGAGAAATCCGCATGACATCTCCCCAGATGTATTTATCGAGCATGATATCGCCAAGAACCAGAACTTTTTTATTCTTAAAACTCTTTATGATGCTCTTCATCTTTTTGATGTCGATATCTTTCATGGCGTTTTCTCCTTGACAAAGATGGGATTGGAGAGAATCCAGGGGATCCTTTTGTTTAAGGGCGACCTCTCCTTGAGATACACCTCTACCCTGTAAACTCCTGATTTTTCCACTTGAAACTCAATTGTATCATCCGGGGATTGAAGAATCGATTGGCCGTTAAAAATAAGGTGTGTTTCTTTGGAGATAGATAAGGGGAGTTTGATGTGGAGAGTTGTTTTTTCTCCTGCTGTTGGCCAGAAGCGGAAGCCTTCGGCACGAGCGGCGGCATCGATAGCGCTGTAAAATTCCCCCTGCTTTAAGGCATTAAAGACTTGTTTTTTTGCCGCTTCAAACTCAGCAGAGAGTGGTTCGTTGAGGAGAAGATGCAGCCGCAGAAATGACATGAGAGGTCTGTAGAGAAGATGGGCATCGGTGCTGTAGTAGCCGTAGATTTGATGGGCGTCGTTGAGGGCATCCCATTTGAAAAGGTTTTTTTTGGGGACATTGAGGATTTTGAGGAGAAAGTATTGAGGTTTTAAAATCAAGCTGGGTGTGAACGGGATCCAGCGCCAAATCCGGTTTTTCAGCATGGAGTCGGCATTGATGATCTCAATACCTGAGGAATATAGAGATTCTCCCCAAGTCCATTGGATTTTGGAATAGGGGTGGGCGATAATCGAAAAACCGTTGAGGCGTTCGACCTGGTAGGCGGCTCTATCTGCGTCCTGAAAGAAATCGTTGTTTGGAAGATCAAAATCCAAGGCCACAAGATGTCCGCGGCTTGTCGAAAGTTCTGATCCGGCAAGGACAAGGACACTCTCTTTCCACCCCTCTGCTGATAAGGATTCGAAGTTGGGATTTCCGTGATCTGTTTGGATGATAAACTTAAGGCCGGCTGTGGAGGCGATTTTTGCGATCTCCGCTGGAGTTTTAGTGCCGTCGGAGTGAGTTGTGTGGATGTGGTAAACTCCCTGGACTTCGTGGAGGGAGTCTTGGATAGGAATCGAGTCATGCTGCTTATATGAGAAAATGCCTATTCCCAGCCACATGGCATAGATCAGGAATACGACAAAAATAATCCGTAGTACTTTTTTCATCATGTCATTACGAGGAGCCTTGCGACGTGGTAATCTCTCCTTCCCTGTCATCGCGAGCGCAGCGCGGCAATCTCATCAACTGAGATTGCTTCGTCATTTTATTCCTCGCAACCGTTCCGCCACAAACGGGATTGTCAGCACATAGAGAAAAAGTGTTGTGATTTCCGAATCTCCAAAATTATATTCAAAAAATCCGGCGGCAAAAAGACCGGCCAGTGCAGCCAAGGCCCCGGCGGCCAAAGGAAAAACGAGTGGTTTTTTTGTTTTAATAAGTTTTATCAGATCGATAAAAGCCACGAGCAAAAATGTCAACCAGGCCAAAAGCGCGGGGATCCCCCTCTCGGCTCCAATCTGGAGGATATTGTTATGAAGATGAACATTATTTTTTGCCTCCACGGACAATCCGTATTTGGGGAGTTGGAATTCCATGTCCACAGTATCCGGACCGGTGCCAAAAAATGGACGGGCTTTCATGATTTTAAACCCGACTTTGGCGTACTCGATCCTCTGAACATTGGAGTATCCTGTAAGGCTAAAGATGCTCAGGGCTCTCTGTTTGACGCTTTTTGGACTGACAAGAAAAACAAGGCCGAGAATAATCGGAATGAGGACGAGTGTCTTGGGTTTATAGAGAAAAAGGATGACTGATGCGGCCACGGCTGCACCAATCCAGGCACTCCGCGTCAGCGTATATATGAGGATTAAGGTGGCAAAGAAAAGAGTGGCTCCCCAGAGAAATCGGATTTTACTGCGGGAGAAAAACAGGATACCCAGGGCGAGTGAAATAAAAAGGAGGAGCAGCCCGGCCTGTGTCATGTAGTGTCCCATAAAACCAGTAATTCTTTGAGACTGCGGGGGGGCAAAAAAATGGGAGTACAGTGAATAGAGAATGCTGATCCAGACGGAAGCTACAAGGGCCAGGTTTCCAAGATTTAAGCTTTTTTCCTCTCTCAAACCCATATAGGTTATGGGGACCACGAGAAAGAGAAGGAGATCCTTCGAGTCGATGAGGCTCACTTCAGTGTTAACCGAACGAAAAGAAGAGATAAGAGAAAGAAGAGCATAGATTACTAGCGGCCAGAAAAATCTGGGGATTTCGAATTTCAGTTTTTTTGTGACAAGGAGAATAATCCATAGGACTAGCGCACAGGTTAAAAAAATCTGACTCAGTGAAATCGACCAGAATGAAAAAAGAAGAAAAAGCGCAATCGCAAATGCCAATAAATTGGGGACAGTCCCCAATTTATTGATGTTCAAAATTCCTCCAGCCATTTTATGTATTTCAACTTTCTGTGAACCTTATTGTACAGGACTTTATCCGCAGTCACAAAAGGAGATTTTTCATTTTCGGCAAGCGCTAAGTAGCTTGCATCGTATAATGATATGTTACTGGAATTTATTATCTCAAGGGCTTTTGCGGAGAAATGGGAGGCATTGTAAAGTTTAATTTCAAGATTAAAGAATCCTTCAATACCTGATTGAAGTGATTTTTTATCGATGCGACCTCGTTTTTGAGCGATCTTTAAACCGTTCATCACTTCATATTCAAGGAGTGATGGGGCGATGATATTTATATCGCCGGACACATAATGAGTCAGGATGTTTATGGCCTTAGTTCCAAGCTCTTCATCATCCAGGTACCATTTGAGAACAACACTGGCGTCTATGACAACTTGGTTCAACTCTTTTTCTCCCTCTGCTTTTTTGATTCCTTAAAAATTTCTTCGGCATCAAGATCCGCCTTAAGGAAGGTCTCTCTGGCTTCCATAATTTTCTTGTATCCTTCCATCTGTTTTGCCTTCCGATATTTTTCGTAAGGCATGATAACCGCAACAGGCTTTCCCCGTTTTGTGACAACAATGTCTTTTTCTTTGTCCTGGGTGGATTGGATAAGGCGACTAAAGTCTTTTTTCCCCTCTGCAATGCTGACTCTTGCCTCTTTCATATGACTTTCCTTATGGTTAAATATTATGACTAATTATATGGTCATATTATGCTGATTGTCAACAATGGAAATTAGAGAAAATTTTGGCAGGCGTTGTAAACCTCTTCGGGAGTTATTGTCCGAATGCAGCGGAAATCCTCGTACAAACATTCTTTCTGCCGGCAGGTGTGGCGACAGTCGAATTCTTTTTCTATGATAGTGGCATTGGCCTTCCAGGGGGAAAAGTGGGCGGGCAGAGTTGGGCCGAAATAGACGACGAGGGGAGTGTCTGTTGAGGCCGCGATGTGCATGGGACCTGAATCCGGCCCTACAAAGAGAGAGGCTTTGGAAATGAGTTCTTTAAGTTCTCTGAGCCCGAGTTCGCCGACTAAAGATAAAACATTGGACTTGCTTTTTGTTTTTATATCTTCAGCTCTATCTTTATCTTCTCCTGCACCGATGAGGACAATTTTTACCTCAGGTTTTTTGGAGAAAATATCAGTGAGAGCAACAAGATTGTCCACTCCCCAATTGCGGAACCTGTTCCCTGCGCCAATGTGAAGGACTAAATTCTTAGAATCTTTAAGTTTGTTTTCCTGGATAAACTTACCAATTTTTTCTTTTTCCTCTTTTGCTGCATCGGGGACAAGGAGTGGAGGAATCGAATCAACCTTTGCTCCAATAGCTTTAACTAGATTGACATGATTTTCCACGCTGTGGATTTCTCCATCTTTTGAACTGCGGGGAATTTTGATGTTATAGAGAAAACCTTTGTTTTTGATTTTGTACCCGACTTTTAACTTCGCTTTGGAAAA
>SDBS01004708.1_pt1 | contig 13365 bp, 12 predicted proteins | sample 2277091 | NCBI WGS metagenome assembly SDBS01 (sample SAMN10404972, study PRJNA504765) | marine sediment metagenome | isolation source: marine sediment core GS10_PC15, 163 cmbsf | place: Arctic Ocean: Southern Knipovich Ridge | collected 2010 | reverse complement strand
ATATCATGAAGCCGGTCTTGCCCGGGTTATGGGAGAGGAGCGTTTTACACAATCCTTCACCTACGATAAAAATAAAAGAGAAGCGACAACAACTTTTGAATTCTCTGACGGAGCTGTTGAAGTTCACAAACAGCGCCCTTACAACCCGGCCCACCTGAAACCACTTTTAAAGAAAGCAGGTTTTAAAATTGTTAATTTTTTTCCCATATCAGCTAAAAGACAACATGAGATCAGCCGGGGAAGGCTGATCTGTCTCGCTCAAAAAAAAGGATAAGCACATTCGGATGATAAACCGTGTGACCACGATCTATCTGAAAAAAGATGTTCCCGGAATACCCCAGGACCGGCAACGGTCATCAGGACCTAGCAACGGTCATCAGGACCTAGCAACGGTCATCAGGACCAGCAACGGTCATCAGGACCGGTAATGGTCATCAGGACCAGCATCGGTCATCATGATGCCAGTAAAAATCCCTACTTTTTCATGGCTTTTTCAATTTTTGCCCACGTATCACGCAGCGCGACGGTCCTGTTGAACACAGGCTTACCCTCCGGCACGCTGTCAGGATCAACACAGAAATATCCATGCCTTAAAAACTGGAACATGCTCCCCGGGCCGGCGCCTTCAAAACCGGGTTCCATTTTACACCTTTCCAGGGTCACCATGGAGTCAGGGTTTATGGAATCTTTGAAGTCGGATCCATCTTTTTCATCGAGCGGGTTTTCTTTTGTAAACAAATGATCATACAGCCGCACTTCGGCTTCGAGGCAGTGGGCCGTGGAAACCCATTGTAAAGTCCCCCTGACCTTCCGCCCGTCGGAGGACCATCCTCCACGGGTTTGGGGGTCATAGGTGCAGTGGATCTCTACAACTTCTCCGGAATGTTCATCCTTTACCACACCCACGCATTTAATGTAAAAGGCATATTTCAGACGGACCTCGCGTCCCGGGGCAAGCCTGAAATACTTTTTCGGCTGGTCCGGGTCCGGACGAAAATCATCACGTTCGATGTACAGCACACGGGAAAACGGCACCTTCCTGGAGCCCATAGCGGGATCTTCCGGATTATTTTCGGCATCAAGATCTTCCGTCTTTCCCTCCGGGTAGTTGTCAATAATTACCTTGATGGGCCTCAGAACTACCATCACGCGCCGGGCAGTCAGGTTGAGCTCTTCGCGCACACAGTGCTCGAGCAGCGCGATATCCACTACGCTGTTTACTTTTGCTACACCGATACGTTCACAGAATTTTCTGATAGCTGCCGGTGGATAACCGCGCCTGGCCAAGCCCAATAAGGTGGGCATCCTGGGGTCGTCCCATCCTCTTACATGCCCGCCATCCACAAGCTCAAGCAGCCTGCGCTTGCTTAAAACCGTATAGCTTATGTTAAGACGTGCAAACTCGATCTGCTGTGGATGGCACTCCAGTTCCAGGGCATCGAGGACCCAGTCGTACAGCGGCCGGTGGTCCTCGAACTCAAGTGTGCAGATCGAGTGGGTTATTCCCTCGATAGAATCCGACAGCGGGTGGGCAAAATCATACATAGGATAGATGTACCATTTGCGCCCTGTCCTGGGATGAGCCATTCTGCGTATCCTGAAGATCGCAGGGTCCCTCATATTAAGGTTCCCGGATGCCATATCTATTTTTGCCCTGAGTACATGGGCCCCGTCCTCGAATTCCCCCGCCTTCATGCACTCGAACAGAGCCAGGTTCTCCCCCACCGGTCTCGATCTGAAGGGGCTTTCGGTGCCCGGCTCGGTCAATGTTCCCCTGTATTCTTTTATTTCCCGGGCGCTCAAGCTGCACACGTAAGCCATACCTTTTTTTATAAGCTGTACGGCATAGTCATACATCTTTTCAAAATAATCGGACGCGTAGTAAAGGTGCCTGCCCCACTCGAATCCCAGCCATTTGACATCCGACTTTATCGATTCGATATATTCGATCTCTTCTTTACCCGGATTGGTGTCATCGAAGCGCAGATGACATTCACCGTCTTTGTTTTCCGCAGCGATACCAAAATTCAGGCACATCGATTTGGCGTGACCGATATGAAGGTAGCCGTTTGGCTCCGGCGGGAACCGGGTGGCAACGTGCCCGCCGTATTTATTATTTTCTAAATCCCGGGCTATTATATTCCGTATAAAATCGGAAGGCACTGCAGGGTCCGTCTCCGGCATGTTCAGCTTCTCCTCCAATCATTCTATAAAGCAACCGATAAAACGGCTGTTATATAGATATCTCCAATTAATATATCATCTATTGTGAAAACTGTGAATCAATCTATGCTCATGGGTCCTGTCAGGAAAAGGTTTTTCGGAAAGGTTAATCTTCGATGCGGATTTCAACTCGCCGGTTCATATTCTGGGAATCGGGGTCAGCGGTCACAAACTGTGTGCCTCCAAAACCCGAAACGTCAGGTTTTGTCCGGGGCTTCCAGCCCTGGTCCCTTAAATACCAGTAAACATTACTCGCTCTCATTTCGGACAATTGAAGTCTCCCCTCTTCGGTACTGTACAGTGCGCAATGCCCTGAAATGAACACTTTTTTGTCCTCGTTTTCCTTTAAAAAACTTATTATTTTATCAAGTTCTTCAAATGCTTCGAAGGTAAGTGCAGCCCGGCCCGGCTCAAAATAAACAGTTTTTAACGGACCGTCTCCGGTAAAAGATCCAGACATTTCAGTCTTGTACTGCCCGCTTTCTGTATCAAATGCCGGCTCATAAACCACGTCCTCCTGTATATCCGTCTGCACATATTCATTTGTATAGGACGAGATCTCCTCCGCTTCGGGCTCGTAAGTTTCTATGTACTCATAATTATTTCCACTCTGCCGTGAAGTTTCATAGGAGCCATCCGCTGCATCTTTATCATTTCTTAAAACCGCAGTCTTAACCTGGCTTTCAGCCTGAGAACTTTTTTCCAGACCGCTGCTTGACGATTTTACTTCTTTTTCCTTTGAGACAGATTGTTTTTCTACTTCGGGCTGTTCCTCCCTGTATCTGCTCTTCGAGCTTTCCTCTCTTTGGGTGGTTTTGGATATTTCTGCAGATTTTTCCTTCTCGACTGTCCGGGGAGCCTCCAGCTTGGGCCCCTTTTCCTTTTCGGTTTTCACATTATCTGTCTGCTGCCTGTCCGGCCTGTCAGATCCAACGGCCAGCTCTTTTCTATCAAGATACCTTGCTGTGTCGCCTGTTTTAAAAAGCGCGGTCCTTTTAATAATAAAAAAGACCGAAACTAAAATTATTATTACGACAGGGACCAGGACCAGGCTTTTCTTCATACCTTTAGACTGCTTGCTTATTTCCACGCTTTCTCTCGAACGGCTTCTACCGTTAAGAGTGACCATCAAATTGAGTGTCTTTTTACCATCGAACTCGATGGAAAGATCGATCTCGGGAACACCCGCCTTTTCGGGAGGTATGCTGCCCACTTCGATCTCTTTCAGCGGTATCATTCTGTCATTCTCAAAGAGGTATACTTTTATGAGTGCCCGCCGCTGCTCGTCCTGTATGGTCGTGAACTTGAGCTTTCCATGTCTCTCTTTATCGATGTTGACCAGCCTGATATATCTTTCACCTTCTATTTGAACCCCGATCTGCCTGTCCATATTTAAATTTTAATCGAAAAGTAAAACTATTTCCAATAAATCCGGCTAATTAAGCAACTTTTTTCGGAGATTGACATTTTTAAATATTTCTAATCTCTGGATGGATCGATCGTAATAATCTTTGTTGATCTCAAAACCGATAAAATTTCTTTTTAATCGCATGCAGGCGGCAGCGGTCGTTCCGCTGCCCATAAATGGATCCAGTACAACCTGGTCTTCCCTGGTTGTCAGCTTGATCAGGAATTCGAGCACAGATAATGGTTTTTGCGCCTCGTGTACTCTTTTCTCATTATTCTCAAATCCAAACTCAAGCAGATTGGTCGGCGCCAGGCCATTGGTTTTACATGCCTCTATATTTACAGCGCCCACTTTGTGCTTCAACAGATTATCTGTAACAGTAAGTCTGTAAGGTTTAAAAAACCAGGCGATCGGTTCATAGATAGGAGCGAGGTTGCCAAGCCTCCAGCCCTCCCATTCTTTTGCTTCCTGATCAAGCCCTCTTTTACGAAAAACATTGCTGGCACGCTGGGCCCTGTGATGGGCGGAAACCTTTTTCCAGGCAAGGACGTCTTTCAATATAAAACCGGAATCTTCAAAAGCATTTATAACCCTGTGCAGGGTCCTTCTCGCTCCAAAGACAAAAAGGGAGGATCCGTCTTTCATTTTAGGAAAAAGTAAACCTGACCAGCTGCTGCACCACTCCTGGTACTCTTTCCCGATATTCCTGTCAGCCTGTGACCATCCGTTTATCGGTTTGCCTCTTCTTTTAAAACCGGGCTTGCCGACCTGCGCCGGGGAGCACCCCAGTAAAGCTGAATTGGTATTGTTGTGAAGGACATCCCACCGGTCCAGTGAGATTCCGTATGGAATATCCGATAAAAACAGATCTATGCTGAGGTCTTCGATGCGGGGCAGATGATTTTTACAATCATCGTTTATTACAGTGTTCAGGTAGCTTTCATTCATACCTCCCCCCCGCGTGTGTAAATAGCTGTTTATATTCAATTGATCAGATATTATAAAATATTATTTCAATAGTCAATTTCTACACGCGCAAGGTCGACATCCTCTAAAAAGTAAATTAGTTCTTGGTGAATAAAGTCGAGCAAGCTCGAAGTTGCACCAAATAAATAATTAGTTCTATTTAACTATTTATAATAAATTAGTTAGTAATCATGAAGTAACTTGAAATATAAAAAACTTGAATTGCTCACCAAGAACTAATTATACTTGATAAGTGAAAGACACAATGCTAATTTACAAAAAAGAGGAGAAGCAAACCATGGATATGCTGGTCAATTTTCCAGGCGGTAAAAAAGTATACGCGATATACAAAGGGTTTACGATCAAAACAGATCAGCCTGAGAAAAGCGGCGGTGAAGGAACAGCCCCTTCGCCTTTTGATCTTTTCCTTTCATCGATCGGGACATGCGCTGGATTTTATGTGCTCAGGTTCTGTCAGGAAAGGGACATTCCAACCGATAATATCAATGTTGTCATGAAAACAGATAGAAATCCCGAGACCGGCATGATCGGTAAGATCTCGATCGATATAAATCTTCCCGATGGGTTCCCCGAAAAATATCACAAAGCCGTTATAGCGTCGGCCGATCACTGTGCCGTAAAAAAAAATGTTTTAATCGCGCCTGCGTTTGGCATACGGATAAATATAGGATAAATGATCATCTGTTGTATTCCGATCATAAAACAGCAGTAAACGATATTTAGTTCCGCAATAAATCAGGAGGTACCCGATGCTATTTTTTACAAATGACACTAAATCCTTAAAGCTCACCTCATTCAGCCTGGATAATCTGATCCTTGTCCTGAAGCGCGTCCTGTTTTCACTTCTGTTTGCCGGCATAACAGGGGCATGCGCGAAACTGAGATTTTATCTCCCCTTCACTCCCGTTCCTGTAACTGGTCAGGTTTTTGCCGTTCTTATCAGCGGAGCGTTCCTGGGAAAGGAATATGGCGCTTTGAGCCAGATCTTTTATATTGCTTTCGGGATAATGGGGATCCCCTGGTTCGTAATAGGGCCGATAGGACCCACGGGCGGGTATTTAGTCGGCTTTATCCTTGCCCCTTATTTGATAGGTTTTATTATAGAGAAAATAAAAAGGCCCGGCTTTTTATCGACAACTCTCGCGATGATTTCGGGAGTTTTAATTATATATCTTTTCGGTCTGATCCAGTTTTCACTTTTTACGCAACGAGGAATCATAGAATCACTCCCTCTGGCTGTCATACCATTCATCCCGTTTGATATTGGAAAAGCGCTTGTTGCAGCAACTTTTGTCCTTGTGTTTTTAAAAAGAACGGGACACAGGAAATAATGTGAAGTTTATCCTCAAAACCGCATTGAAAACACTTATCCTCTCAATTATTCTGGTTATCCCTGTAGGACTCATCGTAACCTATTTATCATTAAACCAGAGGGGCATTCCCGTCGGGAATTTAGGTGTGAGAAATATTTTTCTTTACGCGCAGAACTATTCCCTTCTTATATTTTTTGTCAGCTATCTCATGTCCAGCCTACTTGTTACATCCCTGATAGATAAATTAGAAGTTAAGTCCGTTATCGCGCTTCACATACCGGCTCTGATGGTGGGGGCTGTACTTGCCGGAGGTATTTATTTTACCCGCTACAGACACTACCCACTTCCCCTGGGCGTAAACACTATAAAGCTGGATCACAAAACCTTCCTGCGGGACGGTGTTTTTAACGAAGTATCCGATAAAGCCATCATGCTGAAAAATTCCGGTGAAAACAATTTTACCCTCTATCTCTACGATAAAACCAGCAACGATCTCTCGATCACCGGAAACTTGAGCGCCGAAAAAAATGGTAATGATCTCGTTTTTATCGATGAGCCGAACCGGGTTGTATACTTTACATATAAAAAAAACCAGGTCACCGACTCACTGAAAATACCTTTCAATGAGTTCACGGTAAATAACAAATTATTCGACAACCCGCTAATATATCGATACATGGGACAGATACGGAACGTAATAAATTTAATTAAAAAGTATATGTACGCTCTTTCTCAAACTGAAAAATACATCTTTTCAGGTGTCCTTTACCTTTCGGTACTCATGATATTGATACCACTCAGCTACGCGTTAAACGACCGGGGATGGGGGTTTGCGGGGCTGATTGGTATTATAGTCTTATTGGTTGTCACACCTTTTTTTTACGGGGCTATAATCAAGTTATTCGGGAAAGTCCGTTTCAATCTGTCTTTTCTCAGGCAATATTCATACCTGTCCCTACCGCTGGTGTTGTGCCTTTTTGGAGTATTTTTAGATATTCTTGTTAAAATAACCGGGAAAAGAACAAAGCAGAATGCATGACAATGTCAGCCTTTATACGCATAGCAGGTCCTGGAAATGAATAAAGCAACCAAGAACGCAATAACGTACCTTCTGTTGAGCGTTTTCATAATCTCTTTTATTTTGTTTGTTTTTTTCCTGATCTATTATTCCAGGAATATTCATTATGAATATCTTGTTGTGAAATCATTAAAAACCACAATTGTAGTCAGGAACGCGTTTATCAGGTCTCTGACATTCCTGCCGGTTACGATCATTTTTGTTTACATTCTATCATTTTCCGTGTTATTTACCCTGCGGCCCTTTCAAACGGAAGACTTCACCTATGTCAATATCGTTATACCATCTTATTTACTTTTGATCCTGTATATCATTTTCATTGTTCTATCGGAATTTATGCTGATACCGAAACTAAACAAGGATATTGCTGTTGCTAAATACCGCTCTCAAATCGCGCACGCCTCCCTAAAATACGCGGATATGAAGCTTTATCTAAATGAAAATGAAGAAGCTGTTTCTGTCTTAAAGGTCCTGCTGAATATTGATGAGAACAATAAAGACGGCCTGAAGCTGATAGCGAAAGCTGCAACAAGGCTCTCGGAGCCGTTATCTGAGGTTGATTTTGCCACAAAAGAAAGAAAGACAAAAACAGAGGAAACATCGGTCAACTACTTTGAAACAGGAAAAGCCGAGTATGAACAGGCCAGGTATTACAGTGCGCTATTTTACCTGGAACGCGCCCTTCAGCTTCACAAAGATAACGCGGAGCTTCAAGAGCTGTACAGAAGGAGTAAAATAAAAGCTGAAAACAGTTTCGGGGAAATCACGAAGGATGAGGCGAAAAAAAAGAAATTTATTCAGCTCAAAACCCGCGCGCTTGAAAATCTTAATAAAAATGAATACTATGAAGCTTACGAAATATTCTCTTATTTAAATAATGATTATCCTGAGATGAAAGACATAAACCTGTACCTGGAAGAAGTAACCGGAGAGTTGTCGACCATGGATTTTCTACCAGAAGAGGTAAAACCTCTGTTATGGCTTCCGTCCCTGGGCAACATAATCTTTATTGATAAAGAAGGTTACATCAATACAATAGAAAGAGTAATCGCGTTTCAGAATAACTTTTATTTTATTAATATAAAGCGCTTCAGGGATAATATCCAGGTTGCTTCCGCAAAATACGGCAAATGGATCGATAACAGGATCAAGCTTAAAAACGACGAGGGGTTTGTAAAACCTTCAGAAGCTGAAAGCGAACACAACAGCATCCACCCTTTGATAAGCCCCAGCTACCTGATCTATTTCGGGGACAGCGAAACTCTCGGGGGGATGTTAGATATTTATGAAAGAATCAATCTTGCAGACGATCTGCGGGCCAGCGGGTTGGATATCGACAAAAACATGGTGTACGTTTCACGAAAATTCGGGGTCTTCTCTGCGGTTTATATCCTTACGCTTTTTTTATCCGCGTTAGCCTGGTCAAAAAGAAATATACACACAACTCCCCCGAAGCTGAAACTTTTTTTCTTCATTTTAATCGTCCCTTTCCTGGCTTATTTCCTTTACCTGTTTTATTTAAATGTTAACGATGTCTTTATTTACACTCATACATATTTTACGCGCTATTTGATAAAAGATATGAACATTGCGATATACACAGGTTTGATCAATCTGGTACTTTCCCTCGCGGCAACTTTGTTCTTTTTATCTCAAAGAAAAACCAGATAACAATTATTATTCACCAAGAAACAAAGAGCAATGCAGGCCATTGCAGGCCTTGTAGGCCTTGTAGGCCATTGCAGGCCTACTCACTATTGTAGAGTGACAGAATCAGCTCCTTCGCGTCCTGCTCAAAATCATGACTGATAATACAGCTCCCTTTGAGGATAGTACCGTTCTGAATGATCAATTCAGGTGTGTGGATATCCCCGAGAATTCTGCTGGTGGGGAGAAGAAGGACACGATTTTTAGCCTGCACATTGCCGATAAGAATCCCTTCAACGACAACACTCGATGCCTTGATGTTGGTCTTTACCTTTCCTTTCGGCCCGATAAACACTTTGTCTACTATAAGCGCTTCTCCCTCAAACTTTCCGTCTATTCTGATAGCGCCTTTGACCGCAAAACTGCCTTCAAAATGGGAATTCTCACCTATTGTGCTGTTAGCCTCTTCACCTCTCTGCAATTCCGGCATATCGTAGATCCCTCTTATTTAAGTAATATTTTATAAATGACAAACGCCGACGCACTAATTAGTTCTTGGCGCCACGCCGTGTAGACCCGGCAACTTCGGGGAACCCGACGATGCCGGGCTTGCCCGGCTTTAGTCGTGACCGAAGTTGTCACCAAGAACTAATTAAATGTCCGGTAAACTTAGAAATTTTATGATATCTTCTGAAAAGTCATACATTTCAATAATAGTATCCAGAACTGTATATCCATCAAGTTTCCTGTTCCTTTCTAATTCATCCAGGATCAAACGATCATTTGAGTTAAGAACAATAATACCGCCCTCAGCATTATCATCGATCAGGATCTTTAAAAAGTTATTCAGCTCTTTAAAATACTTATCCAGTACCAGCAGATATCTGTGCTTTATTTTGTGCACCAGCGACTTGTCACGGTAAAACGCGATGCTGTTGTATTCCTCTCTGTTGAGCACGTCCAGTTCGTAGTTGTACTCATTTATTATTTTTTTTATCTCCATAAACTTCGGATAGAACTCATCCCTTTTGCCTGAGTGGTTGAAATCAAGTTTTATATAGTATTCGCTGAGAATTGATAAATAGTTTTTTTCAAAATAATTAAGATAAGAAGTGATAGCGTCGATTTCTCTGTCTTTTGAATCTTCCCGGACCTTATTGACAGCGATCGAACCTAAAATGTCATAATCATCCCCGATACCTGTGTCTTCCTCCTCCATAATTTCATTCTCGATACCCAGTACAACCAGCTTTCCTTCCAAAGATTTTATCTCCTTTTTCATTACATTTATGTCTTTGGCCACTCTTTTTTTCTGAAGAACATCAGAGGACGTATTATAAACCCCTTCAAGCTGTTTTAAGACCTTTTTATCGCTCAAAAGCTCGTCCTGCAGACTACGGCCCTCTTCCATTCAACTCCCCGGATCAAACCTCTTGAATCACAAACAAAAATAATCTCTATTCGGTAAAACGAATAGAGATTATTTAAAATTTGTTTAAATGTATTTTGCTTCCATCATCCGATATTATCGGTTTTTCTCAGCGGTAAATATTGTCGAAAAAAAATCAAGAATATCCTGTAGGGCTGATCGATAGGATTACCAGCCGTCCTCCATATCGTCCTCATCCCTGTATTCTTCATTGTAAATATCTGTCGTCGCTCTCAACTCATCGAAATACACGTAAAACACTCCATAGCTCTCAAGAGGGTCGGTTTCAATACTCATCCCTGTAAAGCTGATGCCTCTCCATTCAGTATTGTTAAAATTGTCCTGCGCGATATTAGTGGGTATGGCGATCGCCAGTTTTTTCCACCCAACAAAATCCAGCAGTCCCATGTCAAGTACTCTTTTTTCACCCCTGTAATCCAGGATATGAATATATAATCTGTGCCGGTAGCTTCTGCCGGCTACCCACAAACTTATAGCTTTTGTTATCCCGGGTATTTTAACAGGCCTTGGCGGTGCCATAACAAAATAGTTGTATCCTCTGTGATTGAACGCAACCTTAACACCAAGAACAAACTCATTTTCAGTACCGTCGTTTTCGTCAACCTCAAGAACTTCGAGCGGTCTTCCTTTCCTTCTCATAGAAAATATCACACCCTGGTCGGAAGGCATAGTCGCCCTCCAGGTGTCGGCATCTTCAAAGTGAGCGACAGGGAGCTCTACGAGAAGTTGCGTGCCCGTTTCGATGCCAACCTGAAGATTGTCTACGTCTTGCTGGTCTTGAGCAAAGATCATTAGAGGAATAAATACCGCAATAATTAGTGTCAATAAAATAAAAACTATCTTTGTCATTTACTTAATCTCCTTTTAATTCTTGCAGTCGTTAGATTAATTCACTAAACATTCAGTCGGAACTGGCTGCTTCGGTTTCAGAATTACTACTCCAGATATCTCTTGATCTATCTGCCAGCATGTCACCGTCAAAGCGCTCCATGTAAACATCTGTCAGCACTTTTAAATGATCAAAGTAAACGATAAAATCGTCCACTCTTTCCGTTGGCTCTGTCCATATTTCAAAACGTACAAATGTCAATGGTTTTTCCATTGGAATGTACCTGATATTCTGAGGTACCGAAGTGGGGATATAGACACTCAGGTTTTTCCACCCAATGAAATGAAGACTACCCAGTGGAAGTTTGTGAAGTATACCACGATGGTCCCTGACATGGGCCTCGAGGTTGTAGTAATAATTCCCCCCCCACACCCAGATGTCCAGTTTCTTCACCCTTCCCGGGATCACTATTTCGTCCTTCGGATACAGCCACACCTTGTTGTATCCTTTTCTTGAAAACACTGACCTTACACCGAAGATGTACTTGTTCTCCTCCTCGGGAAAAGCCGCGCCTTCAAGAGCTACCGGCCTGCCTTCTATTCCAGGTTTTAACAGTGGAAAGGAGCCCGTCTTGAAACGGGAACCGGAAACTTCCCAGCCTTTGTCATTTGTCTCAAAATCCTCAATAATTACAGATACGATATGCTCCATTTTAAAACCGCTTTCCCTCATTTCATTAAAGCTCTGGGCATCAAGAAATACCGGGAATAAAAATAACAGCACGAAAATGTAGATGGTGAAGTATCTGAGCTTCATCATATTGCTCCTTTCTGAAGATATGAGCGGTTCCGTATCAGGATTTTCCAATACCGCTTCGAACTATTCCACCGAAAAAAAGAACCAATTACCCGCAAACAAACCTGAAGTCTTCGCTGAAAAATTTATATTTGCCTACTCATACTTTATCGGTCAGTTGCTTATAATTTTTTAGTACTTTTAATTTCCCACCTTTCTTATAAGTATAGGACGATATACAATACTCTGTCAATACTCAATTTAAATTTTTTTAACCATTTCATGGTAAACTTCGTGGGCCATATACGAGCTTCTGACATAAGGCCCTGAGGCGACATACAGAAAACCTATCTTTTTAGCCTCCTGCTCATAATATTTAAAAGTGCCGGGTGAAACATATTCCTGGACCGGGATATTCCAGTGTCCGGGCCTCAAATACTGGCCTACTGTCACCGCACTGCATCCGGACTCTTTTAGATCATAAAGCACTTTAAGAACCTCATCTTTTGTTTCACCCATTCCCAGCATAAAACCGGATTTAAGAAAAATTTCTGAATAATTTTTATTTACATAGGCCAAAAGGTCCAGTGATCTTTTATAGTCAGCGCCCGGCCTTATTTTTTCATACAACCGGGGGACGGTCTCAATATTGTGGTTGTACACATCAGGCCCGGCCTGGGCGACTGCAGCCACAGCAAGCTCGTTACCCTGAAAATCAGGAGTCAGCACTTCGATCTGAACATCAGGGCGTATCTCTCTCAATTTGTTAATGGTGAGCGCAAAAGCCCACGCCCCCCCATCGCTTAGATCATCCCTTGTCACCGAGGTGATAACTACATATTCGAGGCCAAGGGCTTTTACAGCCCGGAATATCCTTTCAGGTTCATCTTTACCCGGAGAAACCAACCCTCCCGGCTTTGCCTTTTCCATCGAACAAAAAGCGCACTTTCGCGTGCAGCGGTCTCCCAAGATCAAAAATGTTGCCCTCTTATGATGAAAGCAGTCAGAAAGGTTCGGGCAGCGCGCGCTTTTGCAAACTGTGTTGAGGTCGAGGTTTTTAAGTATCCGATTCACCTCGTTTTTCTCTTCAGTGTGCTCGATCCCCTTTAACAACCAGGGGGGCTTTCGGAGGTTTTTTATCTCGATATTTTTATTTTTCTCCATTAATATATTATTACCTTCCATTCCGTCTGTATGCTAAATTGAAACTAACTCTGAATCTGTTCTTTGTCAAGAATGAGGGGTACAAAAATCGGGGGCATTGGAATGTTGATACTTATCGTGAGCACAGTTTGTATGTATCAGGAATTTTTCTTAATAACAAAGGGGTCTTTTAGATTAAAACGGTTTTTCATCGTCTTCATTGTATTTGTCGCTATTTCTTCGGTGCTGAAGGGCCCAACTCTGACCCTATAAAATGTTTTTTCTTCGATCACTTTTTCCTCTATAACAACTTTGTACATCTTTTCCTTCAGGCTCTCCGCTAAATTGTCCGCGTTGGGTTTTTCCACAAATGAGGCGACCTGTATAAAATAATCTCCCTGCTCCACATAGGTGATCTTTTCCGCGCTGCCAGGATCCTCATGACCGAGCAGTCCATCGGGTTCGAGCTCTACGTAAGCTTTTTTAACTGCC
>SDBS01004706.1_pt1 | contig 13370 bp, 14 predicted proteins | sample 2277091 | NCBI WGS metagenome assembly SDBS01 (sample SAMN10404972, study PRJNA504765) | marine sediment metagenome | isolation source: marine sediment core GS10_PC15, 163 cmbsf | place: Arctic Ocean: Southern Knipovich Ridge | collected 2010 | reverse complement strand
TATTTAATCTCGTCCGTATCAAGGTCTTTGATTGGGTGTTTAGAGATTCGTTCAAGTTCCCTGATGCGGGCATTGGGCATTTGGAGAATGTCTTCTACGTCATCGCCCAGGGAATCGAAAGCCTTCGCAACTGTGCCGGCAGTTCTCTGTATGTAATCTTCCCTCGCAAATAACTTTTCGGCCTTGGCCTCAGTCATCTTGGTGGGGTCTAATTCTTGGAGAATAGACAAAACTTGGTTTCGTGTACGGTCGGGCAATCCACCGAGTTCCACTTCACCCGCCCTGAACCTTCGCCTTATGTCCTTGACAGTTGATTTGAAGGCATTGACCTGTTTGCGATGTTCCGCCTTATCCGCAAGAATCTCGACGGCTGCGATGGCGTGTGCCTGCTCTGTTGGAGTCCTGCCTCGAGCAACGAAATTGAGCAATCGCCTGCGTTCGGCATCGGTTATATCGGTGCCTTGCAGACGCTCGTTTGCATAACGGGCAAGGTCTTTGTGAACAGCAACTATGTCCCGAGCGCCTTCGAGCCAGCCTTTCGCAGAAGCGACCTCGGCCTTTTTCATCGTTGCCTGAAGAACCTGCTGAACAGTCATTCCTGAATCGAACAGGGTGCTCGGCTGAACGGCACCCCAGATACGAGCCTTGGTGTTCTTGATGATACGCATATCCTGACCTTCGGCGCGTATCACCTTGAATGGTCTTGGCCCCGGCTTCTCGCCAATAGCCTCTCGCAGTTCCCTGACGTTACCCCACTGTGCGTTTGCAAGGGCAAGTTCGTTCTCTGTGCGTATCTGATTGTTCTCAAATTGAGATACGATATCTGCCTCGAGTTCGTCGGCAGCAACTTTGGCCTGTTCCCGGGTAACTTCTATTTTCGCCCTCTTTGTCGGGAACGCGCCTTCGAGGAACGGTTTGACGTCCTGTGGTGATTTGCCGAACAGTTCACCGAACACCTTCCTCATCCTGCCGGTGACGTTACCGATATAGAGGTTCGGGGATACAATGTCGACAGGCTTCTCTGCGAAGACCGGTTCCCCCTCCGCTGCGGGTGTTATGGCCTCAGTAGGCTCCGTAGGTGTTATTTTCTCGGCAAACGCAGGAGCGGGAGGCTTAGGGGTGTCTACGAGCTTCTGAAAGAGAGGTTCAGCCCTTACAAGGGCAGTCTCACCTACAGGCGCTTCGCCCGTTATTAGCTTTGGCTTAAAGACACGTTTTACAACGTCCTTTGCCTTCAGAGATTCCCTCAAAGTCTCTCTTGCGTTGATAATCTCTTTGAACTTGTCGGCGGCACCCTTAACTTTGTCGGGATGATATGGGGCGGCTTTTTGCTGTGCGGTCTTTACTACTTCTCTAAAAGAAGCCCCTCTTTTCAGGCCAAGTAGTTTCAATGCTTTCGCCTGCTCGGAAGGTTTGAGCTTTGACCAGATTGCCTTTCCTCCTGCACTCACACCTGACGTAGCCAAGGAAAATACTACTCCAAAACCTACCGCTTCCAATACGGCTGTTCCTCCTTCATACCCAACATCTTCGCCGTGTATAAATTCTGCTGTCCCTTTCCTTGCTTGGTCTGTAATCTCTCTTGTACCAAAGGTCAATCCAACATTCAAGGCTCTATCAAGGAATGTCAACGCTTTGGGTGCGGCACCTCTTATGAGCGAGATTGCTCCGCCTGTGGCAAGGAGTTCTGTTATTCCCTCGAATATAGCACCGGCGGTTTCGCCGACTTTCCCTGCCCTTGTTGTGGGTGCGGCGGGTTCTTTGCCAAGAAGGGCGGGAATCCTTGTGGCTCGTATAATTCCAGTTCCGAATCCTTTTGTGAACCTCGCGCCCGGGCCTCTCCACAAAGCCGAATCAGCAGGCGAAGTCCAAACATCAAAAGGCCCCATAACTGACATAGGTTCAATTGGTTCGTTAAAGGCTGGTTTCTCTGCAGTCGGCGCAGACGGAAAGACGTTGGGGTCGTCTAATCCAGACAGTCTGTTGACTGTTTTTCCTTCTGTTTCGAGTAGTTCTGCTAATCTATTTGGCATTATTGTAACTGCTTAATGATATCTTGCGGCGAACCGCCACCTTCAATATATGTTCTCGCGGTTGTTTTTTCTTCATCGCTGAGTTGGCCCCAGATTGATTCAAGTCCTTCGGGCGATTCAGAGCCAGACGGAAATTCTGGTTCCTTTGTATCTTGTATTATTTTGACGGTCCTTTTGGGGCTGGAATAGAATTTTTCATTGAACTGCCTGTCGAAATCAAAGTCGAATTGGTCGGCTTTGCCTGCTCCGAAATACTGCCTGCCCGTCCTTCTGGTGGCATTATCCCTTGCCTTGTCAATAGCAGATTGCTTTATTGTATCAGTGCCTTTGCCCCACCCCAAAAAGTCGGATGTTTCAACGGGAATCAAATCGAGTTCTTCTGTGATGATACCTTGTATCGTTTGCCCTGTACCCTCAAATTGAGTCGGACTAAAAACAGGGATATTGATATTGGTCTGCGACCTGCCTGCCTCATAAGCCGCCGTTCTCCTCTCGGAAAGTGCGAGAGTTCTCTGCCGATATCGACGATTCTCCTGTAATTGCAGGTCGTATCGCTTCTCTCTTCGTCGCAAAAGATCCTCTTGAAACTGAATACCCTTGAATTGTACGAACCTGTCTGCGAAACTTCTGATAAATTCGAGTGCTTCATCGCGTGCCATTTATCTTATCTCCAATACCTATCTCAAAGTGTAGCCTGCTGCCGCCAGTTGAGCTATGCTTCCGATTGCCGCACCCCTTCTCGCGCCAGTCGCCTGATCAGACTCTTCTCTTAGAAGGTCGGCTTGGGCTTGGACTACAGCAGTACCCGATTGCAGATTTATAAAGTTCTGCAATTTGTTTAATCGTTCCAAAGAGAATGCCCGCTTGAACCGACCGACTTTTCTTTGTCCGACAGGAGCATCTTCGAAGCGCATTGAGGTTTCGGCCAAAAGACCTCTGCCAATATTGCCGGTGACTACACTTTCGGGTCCGGTAGCTCCTGCCGAAGTGATTGCTCTGGTAGATATCTTTCTTCTGGCCTGTGCCATTTTTTTAGCGTCACCAAGAAACTTCGAGGCGAGATTTTGAGGGAACATGTCTGTCTTGAGTGATTTGGCGAGAGAGGTTTCGAGGGTCTTGCCCGCAGGTGTCATCTGTATCTTTGAAGAGGGTGTAAAACCGCCTGCTCCGCCCCCGCCTGCTGTAACAGCGCCGTATACACTGGCCCCTGCACCTATAAGCGCCGCTCCTGCGGTTACAGTCGCCGTGGTTGTTGCTCCAAAAATGGCAGTACCTATAAAGGACATAATTTATGCTCCCCGAGTTTCAAGTATAATTTCAGTTGGGTCATGTTCCAGCCTGCCCTTCTCTCTGTGTTCCGGCAATTCATCGAATGATTTTGCTATGATTTCTTCCTCTATTTTTTCTGGGTCTTTTTCATTGGTAACGTGGACCGTTGTCCAAGTAACATCTTCGTGAATATAAAGAACCCGCTTTGTCCCTGCCGGAGTAATGCCGGAAAAAGGAGCCTTGATTCGAAACTCTCCCTCCTCGGTCAACACTGTCAAATCGCCTTTCAAAACAAAGTAGGGATGCGCATGCTTGTGAATTTTACTTACAATCAACATTCCCTTCGGCATGAATATCTCGCGTACATAAATGCCGTCACCGAATGTATGTTTCAGGGGACACTCATCCCAATCCCCACGATGAGAACCTGGAATATTGCACATTGCCTGTTCAAATTCCTGTACCTTGTCCCTGAAATCCGTGATTTGCAATATCTCTTTGGCTGATACTTCGATTGCCATTACTTTCTTTCCTTCTAAGACAAATTGCTAAAAGCGCTTGAGTAGGATACTGCCGGTGATGTAGAGCCGAGCCATTGACTCGATAGAAAAGATGCGCCCGCCGGACTATAGACGGAGGCGCCACCAAATTGAGGAGTCATTTGAAATGGAGTTGCCGTAATCGGTTGCCATAAATCGGGATTCATACCTGATGTAGGTGTAGACGGCCTTCTGTAACCACCAGCCAATATGCCTGCCGTCCCGCCAATACCTCCAGCCAACTCAGAACCAAAAGTGGGTGCCTGGGAGCGTCGTAGTTGCGACTGATTGAACATATCGGCGATTTGAGAGCCTACCCCTTTCTCATTTGCAACGGCACTGAAGGCAAGGTTCTGGGCTATGCCCTTTTCCTCAAATTTTCTGCCGGTAAACTCGTCCCTGATTCCTTCCTTGCTGCGGGCAAAAGCAGCATCTACAGATTCTCTTATAAAGCTGCGAACACCAACATCAGCCTTCGGGATTGTTCGAGCCAACATGCCCGTCAAATCTCTTTGCGTAGCGTGGAATTCCTTTGTTACAGCGGCAATCATATCTCGTATGCTTCTGGCCTGTAAGTCAGGGTTAAGACCCTTGCCCCGCAAACCGCTTTCTATACGAGTGAATAATTCGCTCTGAAATTCCTGTGTCCTTGTGTCAAGAAGTGCCATGTTTTTTTGTCCTATCAATCTTTGTCGAGCGTTGTAATCTGCCTGATGGTTGGCATCTAAACTTTAATTTCCCTTATTGTTATACTTGAAGCAGCTATCCCGCCAAACATTCGGCCAGAAGTATGACCGTTAAATGTGGTTGTTCCCCCCACGTCGCAACCTGCCCTTACTTTGAACGTGGTTCCGATTGCCGTTCCCGCCGTCATATAGTGTGTGAAGGATATTGTTTTCGAAGCATTTGCAACGCCCGACAAGAATTCGGATACCGCGGCAAGGGCATTAGCCGTACTGTCCTGAAAGAGAGCTACTTGAATATGTTTACTACTACCCAATGAATGCGATAGATATATAGTTACCTCAATTTTTAATTTGTTTGTCGCACTTGTAGGAGTGATGGCCAATGTCATATACTCATCGCCCTCGGTATTTTGGGGAATGGTATCGTCCCTGGGAAGAGTTGTCGCTCCAGTTGCAACAGCACCTGTTTGAGTATTGACAGTTTGAACCGTATTAGTATCTATATAAGATTTGACTGCCGACTGGCTGACCAGACGTGTGTCCGAATCGGCAGCCAAAGTATCGTCCGTGTCAACAACGTTTGTTGCGAACTGAGAAGTTGTTAAATCGGAAATTCTCGCAACGGCAATCGTACCCGTAAGATTGGCCGCATCAAAAGAGTTGAGGGCTGTCAGAACGTCCGTGAAGTTCTGATTGACTTGGCTTGCTATTGCGGTTGTATCGGCTGAAAACGAATTAGTTACTGTATAAGTTGCCATGTTATTTTCTCCGCTATGCTACCGTTGGCAGCATTTTATAATACATTTTTGCCAAGATTATATTAGTGTCTTCCGAGTCACTCGATTCGAGAGTCAGCTTTGCGTTTCTTCCCTTGCCCCCCGTACCTATTTTCTTATGGTCGCTTTCTACTGCGAATGAGGTTGAACCCCAGTTGAAGTTGCCCCACGTTCCCTGTCCCCATATAAGCCAAGTGCTGTCTACTGCAAGCGAATCCGAACCGAGAGTGAATGATTTTGTCCGCCTGTATTCATTATCATTGAAAGAGACGACAGCGTTAAGCGTAATACCAGAGGTCTGCGCGAGCAGTGACAGGGAATTGATTATCTTCTCAGACCATTCATTGCCGAAATGAAGGTCGCCTGTCGCTAATTCAGTAGCGAGGTTGTTTGAAGTGGAGGCATCGTAGTTCGTCTTGTTAGCAAAATCTGCCGCACCGGCGAAATCGTGTTCCATTATGTACTTGTTTGTATTATCGGCAGAATAAAGAGTCCCGTCAAAGGACTGCATATCGTTGGTGGCCCAACTCACAGAAGACCATGCACCTGTAAGACCCTGGTGTAATAATCGAGTTCCATGTTTGACATCCCAGACAATCGTGGCGGTGGGTACGGTCTGGTTTGGCCCTGTTATCGAAAGGTAGTATCTGTCTTGATAAAATACGCCATTGGAGTCGATTCTTTGGGCTACGGGGATACCATCAATTTTGTCGCTGATAGGATCGCCGATGGGCCAGGGCAAATCACCGGTCGTAGGATTGAAGTTATTGAAGTTGGCCCAGTATATATTACCATCATATTGCCACACAAGGCCGTTGCCGACATCAACAATCGAATCCCACGAGTCACATCCAATATCGCAAATTTTTACCGTACTATTTATAGGGTCGTCAAGATTGGTTGTTACCCATATCTGATGCTCGGTGAACCAGTAAATGAGTTTATTGAAAAGTGCGGGACCGGCAAGAGTCTCGGGAAAATAAACGAAATCAAGTGTGGTGAAAAAATCAGGCGATGCTTTTCTCGACCATACGCCTTTGTTAGTTAAAGCACCAGAAGAATTGATTCCTATTCCCCATACTCTGCCATCGTGAACAATAGGATTTTTTAGCTTGGGGGGTGTCCCTGCGTCAAGGGGTGCTTCGACGCCTTCTTCGCCATTGGGCGTATTATCTTTGTAAGTATCACCAGAGGCAAAAAACCCAACGAACTCGAATGGCCCTTCTGCCCTGTCGGGCGGAGAACGATAAATATTGCACTTAGAAACACCTGAAGGAAGCGCACTGCCAGTTAAGTCTAAATCTAAATCAACGGCAACGGGATTACTACTTGTTGCATTCGCTAAGTCAGCGGATGTAAGAACGGCAGATGGGCCAGATTCACCATATTTCGTTGAAGTACCACCATCATCATAAAAATAAGTGAACTTATATGTATAAACACCAGACTTGGTTAATCCCCTGTCGGCGGCCGCCAAAGTATTATCTTCGGCACCAGCTTTGGCACCACCTAATGTTGGAACAGCAAGCCCCAAATCCGAACTTGCCGTATCAACTGTCCCCACCCACCGCTGAGGCGTGTCCTTGCCATTACAGAACAGTAAGTCTTCTGCGTCATTGACACTGAACTTGGCGAACCTGACAGGATAGCCGTCCGTAAGATTTGCCTTGATGGATGTTCCAGCACCTTCTCCGGCCCAACGATCGTTAACCTCATCGTAAACGCTGACCTCGGTATTTGAACCATTGTCCCAACAGGCCACCCGAAAGTCAGATCCCCTAAGTTCCACGATTTTGAAAGTAAGGGGTGGCGCCGAATCCGGCAGGATGGTATCTTCTGAAGCAACGAGCCACGGCCTGAACGGGCCCCTGACCCTCAAAGACCTGTTCGGTTGAAGATAATAATTAAGCATTGCCGAAAACTGGTCTTTGCGCAAGGCCGTCGACGGATCGGCAGTGTTTAGACCGCCAGTAAAATCCTCAAGAAGATATTGCAACCATTCGTTGGCTGGTTGGCCAATAGGTTTCGGAATGGCTGGAGGAACTTTGAACATTGAAGGTCACCTAAATAAAAAAGACGCCCGACAAGGACGCCTTGTAACGAAAGGAGAAATATTATGACTAAGCTGCATTACCAAGCAACTTGCTCTTGTTGATGGCGAATGCCGACTGACGCATCTTTTCGTATTCGCCCATGTGTTCTGCTTTGAGTATCGCATCCCTTTTGGAGCCATGACATTGAGCAATTGCATAATTGACAATCGCCGATTCCCATTCGTCGGGAAAGTCGAAAGTGCTGCCTACTGCTGACATATCTGTTGGTGTGCGTAAATAGAAAACGGTCAAAGCGCTCGAATCTGTGGCTGTAGGTGCGATTAGTTCGATATACAATACCCCTCCGAATTCATACCAAGCTGTTGTATTGTCGGGCGTCCCTGAAGATGCGCCGAACTTGTAGTTTATTTCGTGCCTGAAAGTCTTGCTCAGGGGTACTCCGTTATACTCTACGGCAAAGACGAGAAAGAGCTTGGTAGCAGAGGCGGAAAGCGTGAATTTGAAGTTTGAATTATCGGTATTGATGGTTGTCGTTGCCTGATAGCATCCGGTAGTTGAACAGAACTCCTTGGCGCCACGATTGAGGTAGCGGAGAATCTCGGATGTACCGAAACTCTCGTCCGTTGTGTCCAGAAGGATGTCACGAACTTGTGCGATTAGTGTTGTTCCAGTTGCCATTATATGCTCCCGCTAATCCTCTGCTCGGGATGCCGATATCCTGTAGGTTGTTGTCTGAGCGGAATGTGCATAGGCCCACTGCGACCTCGCTGTTTTGAAGTGATATTCTTTAATCGTTCGTTATACCTCGCCTGATGATTACCCACAGGCAAACTGAGAGCTTCCAGAGCAATTGCAGTTGCAAGCGAACGAAGCATACCGTGATACCAACCGGGCAAAGAAGAGACTGAATCTTCGTCCGGCATAGATTCGACTTTGAGATTGATTGTATAAACGGCATCAGGCGTGTCCCTGAGAAGCAGTCGCATCGTACCGGAACCATCGGTGTCTATCGCATACCTTGTCGGGTATGAAGATGAAAAGTCTTCACCGGGGTCAAGAGCGTAAAAATCACTTATTGATATCGGCGAAAGTATTGTGTCCTCCGCAATTATTCGAACAGTACCATCAACCACATTGACAACCTCGTCATCCAAATCGACGTAGGCTTGATTCGCCACCGTATCAACAGTAGTATCGGACATCACGGTTTTGGGTGTATCGAGTCCGCGCTCGAGAGAAATATCAATCAGGGCCTCGTTGATTGCAGCCCATATAACACGCCTTTGCTGAACCGTGATAATAGCAATGCCTCTGGTCGCACCGCGAACAGTCTGTTCTATCTGTTCCTGTAATTCCGCTTTTGTTCTACTCCATACGGCACACATTGCTCACCTACTTCTTATCAAGAATATTGAACTTTTCGGATTGGGCTTTAACGGCCTTGAGGCGCCCGAGCATATCTTCAAACCTTGCCAGTCTGTTTTTGCGAAGTCTTAGCGTATTTGAGGCAGTGGCAATTTGGGCGGTGACAGTAACGACTAAAGCCTCCACCCGCTCTATCTCAGCGTCAATTTTTTCAGTTGCTAATGCCATATCTTGCCGTCTGTAAGAGGAAACCTAACAATTCCCACACTTTGTTTTTAATCCGGCTCAAACAAATATCCGTGCCAATTTTCTCATCGTAATTGTCCGAATCAACACAAGTGGAGGATTCGACAATAATGAATCCATTGCGTAATGTTGCCATTACTACCGTAGTCTTTTCGCCCATCTTCGAAGTTACGCAAGTGTCATTGATGAAATCGTCGACCATTTGCTGAGTGATTTTATTTATGTTATCTTGTCCCATTGATAGATATGCCTTCTCGAAGACATCTTCAGGACTCCAAGATTTGTAGCCATCTGGGTAAACTACAGCATATCCAGCCTTTGCGATGCTACCATCCATTTTGTCTTCAGGCCAAGCGGTAACTTGCTTTGTTCCTATGAACCTTGTTCCGGGTGTTGTTACTGTCATCGTTCTTTCCTTTCAAAAATCGTTGTCTTTTACACCATCGTTAATTACCCTTCCGCGAGTTGCGTGATGAAGTTCTTCGCCAAACTCTGCGGCACATTCGCCGATTAAATCGCTCTGTTCCTTTTCCGTCTGCTCGTCCTGTCCCTGTTTCATCTTATACAGAGCCTTCGGCGTTGTAGCGGCGTTGAACTTGAGGTTCTGATAGACCTTGCCAAAAGACTCCCACGGCTTAAAAGTGGCAATTGTCGTGAGCATCCCATGATGGTCGTAATAGATAGAATAATGCTTTCGGAGATAATTCCATCTCAGGTAGAGCTCAGGGTCAAGCTCCGTCAGTTTCCGTTGCCAGTATAATTCTTCCCCACCTCTCGCTTCCCGCGTTTGAAGATTATACAAGGCTCGCATACGAAGCCGGATACTCGTACTCTTGCTCAGGACTATTTCTTCAACTCTTTGCATTGCCGAGCAAATCCCTCAACTGAGCAATGGCGCCCCTCTTGACCATTATCACGCTGTTAATCTGCGCAAGTTTGTCCTGCAACTGCTGACGCTGACCTACAAGGGTATCGTGATCTTTTTCCTGCTGAGCGAGTTTCTGCTTGAGTACATCGGGCGGAACAGGACCTAAATCCTTGTGGGTTTCCGGTGTCGGCACTTTTGGTTCAGGAGGCGCCACGTTCGGCTCTGCAGGCTTCGGCCCGAACTCCTTGGTTTCCACCACATTATCATCCCCGGGCACAGCAGGTGCGATGTCAGGCACTGTCTCGGACACATCAGGGGTCGAAGCAAGGCCGGCAACGAGTATTGCCTTGTCATCCTTGGCGGCACATTTGTCGCAGAGGCTTATTCTTTTGGTGGGAAAGCCAGGGGTGCTCGGATTATAAACCTTGGTCGGAACTTCGCCGCATCTTTCACATTTCGGGTTTTCTTTGTTCTCTGTCATTTTAGAAACTCCTTTTTTGTTTTTGCTGATTTCGGTATCGCCCACGGCGGAAGTCCGCCTTCGAGCACATTATTTATCTCGTCGTGATAGGTAACGAAGTTGTCTTCGACAGAACCGCAGAAGGAACACATAAGCTGCAAGTGCCCTATCCAAACCTCTGCCAACTTTGCTATTATGCCTGCGTTTTTGCATTTAATCCAGAAATTCACATCTGCGTCTTTGTGGCCTCGATGCCAGTTGCCCTGTTCATTTGTTTTGCTTTCGAACCAAGGCTTTTTAAGTTTGCTCAATTCGGACAGCCGTATCATTGTAAGGCCGAAGTGTGCGGTATCTACCGGCTTTATGCCATCTTCAAAACCACCACTTGAAACCTTAACCTTGTGGCCCTCGGGGTCCTGAAATAATCCCGACATCGGATATTTGTTTCCGCGTCGAGGCTGTAACGGGGCAAGAATGCCTACCTCTGGATGACTTTCTATGATATTGTATAAGTCCAGAACATGATACATCGCGTAGAATGTATCGTAGTCAATTGCAAGGCCGTATTTGTAGCCTTTTTCAATGGCCTTCTCCAACATATTCTCCATTCCTTGCTCCCAAAAGGCACCGCTAAACCTCTCTCCGTAAATACCTAAGCCCTTGACTGCGTTAATGGCGCTGAACATATTGTCGGTAAAGGCAAGTCTCGGTAGCGACATGAAGAACATCACATCTTTTTGGATTTTACTTTTGGCGTCCTTTCCCACGGCGGGATTAACAAACTCGTCCAATTTCTGTTTTTGGGCAATCACGTTCAAGCTGATAAGTTCGCCGCCGACTTCTATTTCGCTGCAATCTTCGAAGAGGCCAAGTTTTTTAACAATCTTGACATTCGCAAAACCTGCTTGGCGAATCAATTCTACGATAATGTCCCTGTCAAAACTAACTCGGTGGACATCATGTTCGTCCACATGGCCACCGTGCATCATTTGGAGGAGTCGGCCTCTCTTCTGTAGATTGAACTTTTCTTTATTGAGAAAGAGCCGGCTGAGAACGTCCTGGTCAGGGACGCTCAGGTACAATTTGCCTTCAGAGCCTAAAACCCTGTACCATTCCTTCAGGGCTAATGGTATATCCGGATAGTCAAAATGCTCTAATACGTGAGAGGCATATATTACACCGAAGGTTCTGTCACTGAACCGAGATAAGTCTTTGGCATCACCAACGTGGTCGGCGCCAAGTTTAGGATTAATATTAAAAAGCTCCCAGCCTTCTGCGGCTATTTCGCCAGCGATGTGGAGTCTTCGCATGAATCTTTTTTCCTTAGCAGGGTAAACTGTATTGGGAATTCGCCGTCCCAATACCTTTTCCAGTCTTCAAATAATTCGCCCTCAACGCAAATCAAATTTACTGGCGTAATCGCTACGACTTTGTACTCCTTCAATCGGGCGAGCCTGAGCATGGGGCAAAGACCAGCCTGATTCTCGCCGCCTTTGCCATCCGTTCCCTTGATTGGGACAAAATCACTTGCAACGTAAGGACTCCATTCTACAATGACTATCCTTGCTCGATACTTGACCATGGCCTCCCATACATAACATTCCTGCCCGTCGATATCAAGGTTAAGCAGGTCAAATCTTCTGGGGAAACTCATCTGCTCCAGCAAGCCGTCGATGGTGTTATCGCCTGCGATAGCTTTCTGGACACATTTTACTTTAGGATACAGTTTTGTAAGTTGTTCGAAGGCGGCTGGATTAGGCTCTACAAAGGCACCATCCCATCCAAACTGCTCCATAAAGAATTTCGTGTTGGAATACCATTTTCCATCGGAGGCGCCGATATCGCAGAGCATCTTATTGGTAGTCCCTATCTTGCGGAACAATCCGTCGACAATGGCATCCTCGCTGAACTGTGAGTAATAACTGATTTTCTTTCCTTTCCAAATAACGGGGCAAGCCTACCACAAAGACTTGCCCCGTGTCAAGCAAAAAATGAAATTAACTCAAAGCTGCTGTCGAAACCCAAGTTGTGCCACTCTCGCAAACCCACAGAACAGAAGCGTCCTGCTCATAGTAGAGTGCTCCTGTAGTTCCAGATTTGGAACCATCGGGACTTGAGCTTGCATGTGTCGGCAGGACCAAACTTGAGAACGTCGTCGTATTCAGCGTACAGGTAATATCGCCCGTTGCGCTAATTGCAACGTAGTTGGTCTGGTCGCCGATAAAGATAGCCCCACCGTCAATCTGCAATTGGGTTTCATCCCAGAATATTTGGACATCATCAGCATCACCGAAGTTGAGAATATCGTTATCTTGGATTGTAATGTCAAATCCCGTCGTGCGAATGTCCTCTTCTGAGGTGTCAAAGGTAACAAAGTCGGTAGAGGTATCACCGTAGATTATGATATCCTGATTGTTAGTGGCACCGATGCGGATTTCCTTGTCGGCGGCTACCCCATCGACTATCAGGCGGGTCTGGTCCCACATAAGGGTTATGTCGTCACCAGTGCCGAGAGCAAGGATACAATCGTCCTGAAGCTGGACATCGTAATCAACGAACTCAAGGGTCGCGGTGTTGGCATTGAACTTGGCAATCTTTGTATTGGTATTGCCGTAAAGGGCAAGGTCGATAGCACTCGTAGAGCCAATCATTATTTCGCCGGTATCTTCGGCTGCGGACTCAATGAGCAAATTCGTCTGATTCCAAGTGATAGTGACATCGCTACTCGTACCAAATGCCAGAACCGCATCGTCCTGGAACTCAAGCATATCGGACGCCTGAACCCAGAGAAGGTCGCGGCCGGCGTTGTCACCGTAGAAACGAACTGCAAGGCCCTTGCCGGATTCGCCAAGTAGAAAGTTCTTGCCGGCAGCGGAAATCTCGCCGATAGTGAGGTCGGTGCCATCGGAAGTCATGAAGAAGGCGCCAGCGTTAGACGATCCAGTTCCAAACAGGAGGTTGACGCTATCTTGAAGAACCACGCTGGCGCCACTGTCACCTATGACAAGTTGGTCGGCACTTTCGTCCAACAGCATTTGGGCCGAAGCCGTTTCGCCGTAGAACAGAACGTCCAT
>SDBS01004703.1_pt1 | contig 13373 bp, 15 predicted proteins | sample 2277091 | NCBI WGS metagenome assembly SDBS01 (sample SAMN10404972, study PRJNA504765) | marine sediment metagenome | isolation source: marine sediment core GS10_PC15, 163 cmbsf | place: Arctic Ocean: Southern Knipovich Ridge | collected 2010 | reverse complement strand
GATAGGTAGCAACAGGGTAGCATAGCTATAAAAGAACACAAAAAAGGCTGCCTTTAAGACAGCCTTTTTTTATTCTCCAACCGGAGGTTCAATAATTGAAATATTAAAAAGTGTATTTAAAACGACATAGCGGCAATTTAAATTGCCGCTATATCTCATCGAACTTATGAAAAACTGTAGCAGTCTTTAATATCTTTCTAAATTGAGTGAACCGTCTGGATTTTCAGTTACTTTCATCTTATCACTTCTGCAAGAGATGCCAAAACCAGTTCTGCTCGGATAGAAAGTATACTTTGTACCCGTATTTGTACCACTCGTTTTTTTTACTTCAACCTTTTTAAGGCAGCAGGCACCAGTAGATATTGTTCTGGTTGTCCAGCCGACTAGGGACTTTGAATCTGGAGAGCAGACTCCCTCGCCACCATACTCAACAAGCACGTGGATCTTTTCCTTCGTATGATTCTTTACTTTGAAACTATAGGCACTCGCATTGCCCACTACAAATAAAGATACTATTAATAATAGATGCTTCTTCATGAAAACACTCCTTTTTTGACATTAGATTATACCTTTGCCTCTCTATCCTCACCGTACCCTATTTCTGCCCCTCAAAGCAAGAGTTTTGCTTTATTTTAGGCAATTTTGGGCATTTTTAGATAAAAAAGCTATAATCGAGCGAAATGGCCCTACTTGCGCTCTTCCGACTTCGTTAAAACTTCGTCTGACAGGTGGAGCTATGAAGGGTATCACCGTTATATTTGGCATATCGCCTATTTGCTACAGAAATCTCTTTTTAATAAATGCTCTTCCAGAACCAGATTTAAGATATTGTTCGAATTTTACAGCCTTGTCTTGGTTATCAAAAGAAATTGCAGAAACTAAATCCCATGGCTTATATTTTGCTGTATGCGATGAGCCACCAGTGTTATGAACATACAGTCTTTGAGCAATATCATTTGTTTGCCCTATATAAACTCGATCAGGATAAGTTTGTGATTTTAAAATATAAACGTAATACATAGGAATTAGCTAATTTGTTAAATGAAATATTTTATGGCCTGCCAACAACGTTAAAATTAAAAGTCCAGCCTACGCGTCTGGCTATGCCAGCATGCTACGGCGGACAGCTTTCGCCTTCAATTTTCTATAATTATTATTTTTATTCCATTAAAAAAATGGCCTGCCAGCTGAAGCCTTGGCGTAGGAAATATTAATGATTAATTTTATTAATAGCCCAGCCTTCGCATAAAGCTTCGGCGGGCAACCTACGATCTTTTCTATAAACATTCTATTCTGGCCATCATTAGTCACTGGCCTGCCAACCGTAGCCTTGGCGTAGGTTGGTGGAAGAAGCACGATACACTTCGAACTTTTAATTGGAGAAAACTGTTAGATTTCTTAAGAAATAAAAGAGGATAACAATCTAATTTTAATATTAAGCATTTCCTGAATTTTTTTCACATCATTGCTTAAATCACCTCTCATCATTGTTCCCCACGTGGAATCATCTAATTTAACCTGATCAAGCAAAAAATTTTGTATCTCTCCACCTGTCAATTGCACTTCATCAAGAAAAAATTGATCTAAAAACGCAAACGTATTCTTAAGATATCGCTTGACCTCTTTTTCATTAGGATTAATTTCTTTTTCAAAGTTAAAAGAAATAGGTTTTTTTGAATTGCTATTTGATTGAAAGTGAATAAGTAAACTCTTAACTTTAGGGTGAAGTAAAGAGTCTCTTTTACGGCGCACGCTATCTATGTCTTCTATTAACTGACCATCTCTAGGCAATTGCTTATTTTTCAATAATAACGCCAAATCAAACTTTTCCTTTACAGGAAGCCTATCAAGCCCATTATATAAATTTTTATGTATGGGAAAAGTGTACAGAATAGAATCAATAACTCCTTCTAATAACCGCATATTTGTAGTCATTAAACTGTTTAATAGTGTAATTTTGTATTGTTCGGAACTATTTTCAAAAAGTTCCAGCAAATTCACGAGCTCATGAAAAATATGTTGGAATGGTTTATATTCCCATGGCTTAGTCTGATCAGATTCATTTTTGATATGAGGATTAATCGGCTTATCTACTTTTGGTTTATTCATCATAAAAACCTCTTTTTTACAAACGCTCGGCCTGAGCCAGACTTAAGATATTGTTCAAACTCAATTGCTTTTTCTTTGCTTTCGAAGGAAATCGATGTGATTAACTTCCATGGCTTATATTTAGCCGTATGCGGAGAACCTCCAGTGTTGTGAACATGGAGTCGTTGGGCAATATCGTTCGTCTGCCCTATATAATTTTTATCGGAATAATTTTGTGACTTTAGAATATAGACGTAATACATAGTAAATTTGAGTAAAATATAAATGAAAGAACTAACAGCCTTCTTAACTGATTATTATTTTACCAAATATGATACAAAGCCCATAAAGCCAATTCCGATTGGCTCCAAATTCCCATGAGAACGAACGCAAAAAAAGTGAGCAATGCAAACATCGCTAATAAAAACGTAAATGTAACAATTCTTTGTATTTGAATCTGATGTGCTCCTATGAAAAAAGTCATCAAATGTCGTGGTACAAAGAAAAAATTGAAGTAAGCAATTATCGCTACTACAGCAAGCAAGAAAATCAAAGCGGTGTGCGAAGCCCTTAACATCTCTTTTGTGGGTATAAATGGATGGGATAGTGCGTCAGTAATAACGCGCGATAACTGCACACCAGCAACATAAAGTAATGCATAGTTAAAATATATAGCTGAAAATTTTCGGGTCACAATTCGCCAGGAAAGCAGATTTGAGATAAAAAGAATAATAATAAAAAAAATGCTCATGAAATTGACCTATGTGGAATTAAAATAAAAAAATAGCCCAGCCTTTTTCAATTTTTTAGACTGGCCTGCCAACCGTAGCCTTGGCGTAGGTTGGTGGAAGAAACACGATACACTTCCTCCTTCACTAAAGTTTACGCCGTCGCATGAAGCTATGGCGCACACGGTCGGCGGACAGGTCGAACTTTTGATTGGAAAAATATGCAGGAGAAATTGCCATCTATGAATGTACTAACTTAAAAACTTATAAATATTTTCTACGATATCAGGAAGGTTGTCTTTAATTTTCCTGGTAAGCCCTAAGACAGAAATCGCTGTTCCATCAAACATAATATTTACCCAGATTTTCTTTTTGATATTTATTCTTTTATCACAGCCTATTTGATCTGGTTCCGAATCAGCCGTAATTTTTTGTCCTCCAAAAATGGGTACCTCGTTCAGAAAAATAGGAGTATTAGGGGGAAGGGAGAAAGATTGCCCTTTGCCTGTTACCGTAATGCTTAGACCATTGTACTCCATTTCCAACTCAGGTGTTTCAATCCTACTTTGAGGAACTAAGCACATATGTTTGAAATCATTAATGATTTTCCAAAAATGACCAACCCATATGTAATCACTATGATAAGGCTGAATACTTTCAAGATAATTGAAAAGGGCAGGATCTTTCATTTTCAATGACCCCTTAAATTTACTCCTGAGTCTTTTTTCAAATCCTTCTAAATTCAAATCTTTTTCTCTGTATACAACTGGAAAACCTGTTGCGTACGGTCTTATTAATTCATAATGATCACCAATATCACAAGCACAATAGTCTAAAATTGATTGAGCATCACCAAGAAAATGCTTAATCTTTATCTTCAGAGCATCCGGAATATGTTTTTGAACAATCGATAATCGACACAATTCATCAATTTTAGAATATTGAGTATTCAACTCATCAATTAACAACCTAACATCATCTACTCTAGATACTTTGTTACTCATAATGTATTGCTCACAGTGTTGGACTGAATCATTCTTAGGATTGTCACAAGGGTTTGATTACATGGATTTGATTTATAATCTTGTCCGTCTACGCCTGGCGGCTTCGGTCGGACAGTCTTCGAACTTTTCTATCTATGCTTTTGTCTTTACCTCAGAAGAAAATGGCGAAGCCAAACGAAGCTCGTAAGAGCGAAAGAAATATTAATGATTAATCTTATTAAGAGCCCAGCCTTCGCATAAAGCTACGAAGGGCACCATACTTCACTTTCAATTGTTACAATTATTTTAAAGTCTTCTTTTCTAGCAAAGATGGCCGTGCCATACGAAGCTCCGTAGGAGCGAAGTATGGTGGAGGCGATGGGAGTCGAACCCATGTCCGCACAGCTACAAACCTCAAGCACTCCATGCTAAGTCTTTGAATATACTCATGCAACACCTCAAAGACACAGATTGTTGCATAAGACTACTTTGTGATACTGCACCGGGCTACAAAGTTGTTGAACCTTGCCCGGGAGTCCTATCTTGAATTATACGAGTTAATCAAACTGACAGACACGCTCAATTAACAAGGAGGCTCCTAGACTAGGCTAGAGCCACGGCACCTGTTTGGTTACCAATTATTGTTTTTGATTGTTTTATTAACGAGCTTCCAATCAAAGCTCGGCATGCACTCAAAGCTTCCAACAACACGTCGAAGCCAGTACGCCCCCGAATTTGTCAAAGAACTTAATTTATACCCTTATTCTACCACATGAGCCCTATTGCGTCAAAGGGCCAAAGCTCCTTCTGAATGCCCCATTTCATTTGCTTGGCCCCCATCAATACCCAGCTTTTCAAGCCCTTTTTTGTATCCTTCCAAGGCATTCGCCAGCTCTTCAGGGCTCGATTTTCGCGCTGACCCGGCAGGAAGATTAAAGTGGACCCCCTCAAAATCGTCTACTTTTTTTGCTCCCTCGACATTTTCAATCCTATCATCCACATGAATAAATCGCTTCGCTGAAGGATTCAGTTTTTTACCTACTTTTTTGAGAACTTCATAATACCCTTCTTGTGGTTTTACCCCCGTAGGGCTATTGACCATGTAGATCATATCTTCCACTTGCGTAAACGGCTCTTGTTCATCTATTGGCTTGCCATTAACTTCGTTTAAATGATTAACACGCGTTGTCACAATCGCATCAAAAAGATCCTGTAAGTCTTGGCCCTGATCCTTCATCTTATTGCGATATGATTTATTCTGCATATAATCCTGATTAGTTGCACCGATAAGCACATAACCTTTCTTTTTGAGATCCTTCAAGAAAGTAATAACATCAGAAAGAGGCTTTGGGTTAACTGAACGAGCAACAATTTCAGGCTCATAGTATGAAAGATCCGAATATCCATCCTCTTTCAGCTTCTGAACAAGTTGATGAATAATATTTGATGCCCCATCTACATCTCGTCCAATCTTCTCACCTTGCATTTGAATCTTATTAAAATTAAATAGAGTCGCTAAAAAGGTTGGATGCCAAAAAAGAATTCTGGGAAGGAGCGTAGCATAATCTCCTAATCCAACCTTTTGTTTGATACTCACTACATCATCTAAATCAACCGTCAGCACCTCTGGCTGCATCGCGCACAGCATAGATGAAAACAATAAACAATTGAGCAACATCACGAATAGTTTTTTCATGATCCCCCTCCCTTAAAGATTTATACTTAAGGGAAATCTAACAAGAATTGGTTGAATTATGCAAGCCCCTTTTTCCGTTCGCCCTGACCCTTCACTATGTTTCCAGTCTTCGCTAAAAGCTTCGACGGACACGGCAGGAGTAAACGCTGCGCTCAGGGCGAACGGGCGGGGAGTGCCTGTCCGGCGTCGCCAAGGCTATGACGGACACAGCGGGACGAGCGGAAAGAAAAGTTACTATATTCTAGAGGATTTTTGAAGTTAACAATTTCCTAATTCAAGCTTGAATCTAATCAATAGACAATCCATAAAACTGCAAAGATTTTTTAAGATTATCCGCAGATCCAGGAAAAAAAATGCTCTTCTTAAAACCATTCCGTACTGCCGCTGCAACACTTTTCTGAGTAGTATCTACATGAACCAATTGATGAGCATCAGGATGGTAGTGCGTAACAATTTCTCCAGCTACCTTGAAATAGTCGTCTGTTGGTTTAACTGAGTTTGAATTAACCATATAGACCTCTTTTTCTACTTCAGTCCACAATACCTCTTCTTGTCTTTCGACTTCTAAATAATTAAAACGCGTTACAACGGTACCACCAAATAGATCGTTAAGGTCTACTTGGTGATCGTCCATTTCATCTCGATACTTTCCAAAATGCTCGTAGTCCATATCGGTAACACTCATCATAACTACATCCCCTCGCTCTCTGATTTTTATGAGAAAATCTATTACGTCTTGATTAGGGGTTAGTTTGGTACTGCGCTTCACCAAATCGGAGGTATACTTAGTAAGATCTACGTTATAGTTCTCACCTATCTTCGCAGCCAACTCATAATACACATTTCCCATTCCATGGGTCTTACTCGCAATTTTATGATACTCATCTGTCAACTGAGAAGCATTCTTCAACAAACGGAGGCTATTCAAAAATCCAAGTGACGGTGCCATACTAGCAAAATCAGTAAGTCCTACCTCTTCTTGATTACTTACTACTCCATCCAACTCAACTGTTAGAACGGTCTTATCATTAGTACTGCCATCATCCATCGCTCGTAGGGCACTACTGCACATGAGCACTAATAAAAGTGATATTTTTTTCATAATATGGCCTCTAAAAAATGTGTGATAATCAAAAACAATTACCAACGCCCCTTAATCTCTCGTTCTGTTTCTCGCCTAATATCCTGTTCACGCAGATGCTGTTTTTTGCCCGCTGCTTTTTTATGTTTAGCCACACCGAGCTCCACTTTGGCGATTCCTCGTTTGGTGAAGTAGATTTTAAGCGGGACGATAGTAACGCCCTTGGTAGACATGTCGCCGATAAGCTTATTCAGCTCTTTGCGATGAACAAGTAATTTTCTATGCCGCGTCGCGTCTTCTTCTTTTTTTTCATACGCTTTGTCGTACAGCGTAATATGGCAATTATTCAGATACAGTTCACCTTTTTTAATTGTCGCAAACGCTCCTACTAAAGAAACTTTTCCGGCGCGTAATGATTTTACCTCATCACCCGTAAGCACAATGCCTGCTTCAAAGCGATCAAGAATATCATAATCATGAAATGCTTTTTTATTTTGAACGACTATTTTCATGCAGTCTTCTTTGATTTCACGCGCTCTTTAACTCGTTTGATTAATGGTTGCGCCTTGCGCGCTAAATGCTGAGCAGCCTTTTTTGATCGTGTCATGGTATGTATCATTTTCTTTTTGCCACGCTCTTTTACCAAAGCAAAAAGCCGTTTGATCATCGGATAACACATCACCCCTAATCCGATGCCCAATATGTTACCTCCAATCATGAATGCCCAAAAAGAAAATCCTTTCAGCCCAATAGCCTGATGAGCCCATTCATTCAAGGATGCCATCCAAAAAGGATTCCATTCGTAATGATCCAATCCACACAAAGAAAGTATCCAATCACCAAACATATGCCCTGCACCGTAGACTGGTACCATTGTCCATGGATTATTAACCAACATAGAAACTGAAAGCATCACTGCAAAATTAAGCGCAAACAACCAGGCAAATAAAAATACCAATGCCGTGTGAAATCCTACAAACGGGCAAAACGCAATATAAATTCCCATGCAGCAAGAAAGCGTGAGCCTATGCAGGCACCGCTCATAGCTCAAAAGACGGGTAAAGATTCCTTTTATCCATGCACTCATTTTTCTATCCAACTTCGATACCTTGAGATACTAATTCATTCTTTGGCACCATCAACTCTGCGATCAGATTTGAAATGCCCTATGCTTTATATTATTCTATCTATAATTAACATTGTTAAACGGGAGTTTAAACTCATGAAAAAACTATCAATTGGCACTCTTTTAGTATTACTTATTTTGTCTCAGGTAGCAAGTGGCCGCAGCCCTGAAAGCACCCTTTTACTTGGTACTATACAGTTTCCTCAGAACCTCAAACAAGAAATTCAGGACGTGCATATTCTCTACCGAGGAGATCCTGCACCAACGCAAATAGATCAAACGAATAAAAATATTACCTTTTCCCTCTTTCGAGAAAGCACGCAATTTAGCTTCAAACTCCTCATCGCTGAGCCGCAAAGCATAGAACAATCATTTCTTACCTCTAAATATCAAACCGAACCGACTAATCTTGTGGCATATCAACGAATCAAAAAAGGAAAACCCTATCGCTATTTTATGCTTACATTTATTCCGGAGATCAGTAAAGATGCGACTCGTCATATAACGTATACGTGGCATATTCAGGAAAGCCGTATCTCTGATAAAAACGTAAGAATTCCAGATGATGCTATCATCATGCACTTAGTCCCTGAATGGGTAGATACATTATCTGCAGGAAGCGGTTTTAATTTTCCTACCATTCAGATGCGAGAAGATCTCATTCAGCTAACGGGATCGGAAGAACGGTTCAAAAAGAAGCTCAGTGAAATCGCTCTTGCCCGTATAGATAAAGCACCGTTTGAAGGAAAAAAACAAACAGTGGCAATGAAGCAAGTTGGCAATACTATTATTTACGCTGCTCCGTTAATACACACTACCGGTTAACTATATACACTATGAAATCATACATCACTCTCGGCATCGAAACATCGTGCGATGAAACTGGGGCTGCAGTCTATGAAAGCTCCAAAGGTCTTTTATCAAATGCGCTGTTTTCTCAAATCGAAATGCACAAGCTGATTGGGGGGGTAGTACCAGAAATTGCTTCTCGTTCCCAACTGGATAAGATTGCGCCGATTATTACCGCTGCACTCGAGCAAGCAGCCATGCAGTTGTCAGACGTTGACGTGGTTGCGGTTACGAATAAACCGGGATTGCCTGGATCACTTTTAGTTGGCCTCTGCTTTGCAAAAGCAATTGCCTGGGCGCAACAAAAAAAACTAATCGGCGTAAATCATATGGAAGGACACCTCTTTTCTGTATTTTTGGAACATGATGTTCCCTTTCCTCATCTATGCCTCACCGCTTCAGGCGGCCATACCGCACTTTTTTTAGTACATGGTTTTGGTGAGTACACATTAATTGGTCACACAGAAGATGATGCAGCTGGCGAAGCATTTGATAAAATTGCAAAGCTTCTTAACCTTCCCTATCCGGGAGGCCCTGAAATTGAAAAGCGTGCGCAAGAAATTGGATTTCAAGATTTTTTTCAGTATCCGCGCCATAATCCTCAAAGCCTAGACTTTAGTTTTTCAGGACTCAAAACGGCAGTCCTTTATGATTTGGTAAAACGTAAATTCTATGACATGCACAAAAAACAGCTTTTATCAGATGATCAGGAGCTTAAAAATAAAGTAGCTAGCTCTCTGCTTGTGTGTATTGGAGATATCTTCACGCAAAAAATGTCTCTCGCTTTAAAAAAATATCCAGAAGTGAAAGCGATTACGTTTGTGGGAGGCGTTGCGTGCAATAAGTATTTGCGTGCAAGATTACATGAAGTGGCACAAACTCATAAACTGCCATTCTTTTTTCCCTCACCGCAATTTTGCACCGACAATGGCGCCATGATTGCCTTTGTAGGAAATTATAAAGCACAACAGGGAAAATTTTCTGGATGGGATTTAGATATTCTCAAATAAAAGAGCGCCTTTTTCAGGCGCTCTTTTTAAACTCTTTTTTGGATACATTACAATTATTTTTCAGTTGGCCAGCATTCTATTCTTCTATTTGGCGATATTCTCCGCTTTCGTCATCAAACCGGTATGACTCTAAGTCTTCAGAGTCTGATTCATCATAGTATGATTCATTTTGAAGCCTTAGTTCTTCCCGAATCTCTTCAATTTCCAATTCCCGAAGCGCTTCTAGATATTCACGCTCGTCCCTTTGTTGCGGGGTTTCCAACATTTGATTTATTTCGCTCACTCGCTGATTCTGTTGCTCACTTCCAATCACTAAAGTAGTACCGGTTCCGGAAGATGGAACAGTAGTTAAAGTGCCAGGCGGAAGAATGGTTAAACCTGGAAGTTGCTGTGATCCACCTCCTGGTAGAATTCGGCGCATACCAAAGCTCAGAGCAGAAATTCCAAGAAAAAGAAAACATAATAGCTTTTTCATAAGACCCCCATATGATTAAAACAGTCCTTTATTATTTCTTATTGTAATATATAAAGGTGATTTTTGTCAATAAAAGTGACCTTACTGGCTCCCAATGGCATTATTGGTCTTAACGACTCAATTTGTCGCTTTTGTTGCTCACTACTTAGATATTCTCAAGTAAAAAGAGCGCCTTTTCAGACGCTCTTTTTTATTTTTCATTCTTCAACAACCCTGCGGTCTTACTTTTTGCGCTTCTTTTTGATGTGTATCGAACTTTCATGATCATTCTCATTGGGTTGCTGTTGCACCTGCTTCTTCCAAAGGAATACTAGTTCAGGATCATCCTTTTTCATGAACTTATTGCTGCAAGAAAAATCACACAACTTGTTGGACAACGTAGGCACAGAAACATTTTGTTCAAGCTGCAGGCTATGAATTGTTTCATCATTACAAGACTGATTAGTGAGGGCTCTCAACGTCTCAATTTGTTGTAGTTGGTCCTCATTACCGCCTGGATAAGGGTCCATGCCAAGGGCATTAGAAAAAAGCATCATTAAAGAAACAAACAATATACGTTTCATATAACCTCCTACGTATAAAAACAGACACTTATATTTTCTTATTGTAATATATAAGGCCTTTTTGTCAATCGCCCCCTCGATACATCCGATTTCGTCTCACGACTACGCCGGATACTCCCAGACGCCGCCAATAGAGGGACGATCGGGATATTTATTAGCCAGAGGGCTTTTTATTAATTGAGTCGAGGAATTCTTGGTTGGTTTTATGGCGTCGCATCTTATCAATGAGAAACTCCATGCCTTCCACCGTATTCATGGTACTCAAGAATTTCTGCAATACCCACACTTTGTTGAGATCCTCTGGCGAATGTAAAAGATCTTCACGGCGTGTTCCAGAAATAAGCAGATCAAATGCTGGGTAGACACGGCGATTGGAAAGCTTACGCGTCATATGCATTTCCATATTACCGGTACCTTTAAATTCTTCGTAAATAACTTCATCCATACGAGAACCGGTATCCACTAACGCAGTTGCAATAATAGTCAGCGAACCGCCCTCTTCAGTTGATCGAGCTGCACCAAAAAATCGTTTTGGCCATTGCAACGCATTCGCATCAATACCACCGGTAAGAATTTTACCTGAAGCCGGCGCCGTTGTATTATAGGCACGAGCGAGACGCGTAATAGAATCAAGAAGAATAACTACATCTTTTCCTGATTCCACCATGCGTTTTGCTTTTTCAAGTACCAACTCAGCAACTTGTACATGCCGCTCAGCCGGTTCATCAAAGGTAGAACTAATTACTTCTGCTCCCGTACCTTTCACAGCACGACGCATATCAGCAACCTCTTCTGGGCGCTCATCAATCAATAAAATAATCAAATGAGAATCCGGGTGATTCGCAATAAAGCTTTTGGTTAATTCTTTTAAGAGTAATGTTTTACCAACTTTTGGTGGCGCTACAATAAGCCCACGCTGCCCTTTACCTATCGGCGTAAAAAGATCCATGATCCGTGTAGCAATTGAAGTTGGCTCAAACTCTAGCGTGAATTTTTCTTGTGGATGCTGTGGTGCTAACCGCTCAAAATGCAATCGATCGCTCAGCTGCATAGGATCAGAATAATTCACCGACTTAATTTTCAGTAACGCGAAATATTTTTCACCATCTTTTGGCTTACGTATAACCCCCGTTACCGTATCACCTGTTCGCAATCCAAAGCGACGTATTTGTGAAGGAGAAACATAGACATCATCCGGGCCACTCACATAATCATAATAAGCTGATCGTAAAAAACCAAAACCATCAGGAAGTTTCTCTAAAACACCCTGCACTTCCATTTCCAGCTCAGGATGTTCCTGCGCATACTTAATTTTTTCAATAAGCGCTGGTTTAGCCATCAAACCAGCACCAATTATACCATAGCGACGGGCAAACAAATTCAGTTCTGGCAATGTCAATTCTTCTATAGGCCGCCTATCTAAAGGAGTATGCTGCTGACTACCTCCGTTACGATACCTGCCATATTGTTGACGATCATTTTTCTGATAATGCGTAGGCTGTGGCTTACTGCCATGATGAGGCCCATTTGGTCCCTGCTTGACCGCTTCTCGTGAAGATTCTGTGGGAGTATGTTTTGGAATATTTTTTTCCTGCTCTCGTTTTTCTTGTTCTCGAACGGGACTTGTTTCGTTCCCTTCTACTATGGGTCCCTTTTTATCTGCATCTTTTGGCGCTGCAACCATCACCGGATCTTTTACTTTTTTACGCGGTTTTTGTAATTTTTTTTCTTTTATTTCTTTGGTAACAACTGCCTGTTGTTCCACTGAAGCTCTCGCCTCTTTTACTGATTCAGAATCTTTTTGTTGTTTCATGTAAGCCCCCCTTTGAAAGAGATATATACCATAGTATTAAAACCTTTTAGACATTTATAATTTCTTATGTATTAGACTGCCAACCATGCGCTGCACATGAGCCAAAAAATATGTTCACACCACTATGCAGCCCATTTAACTAACCGCACGTTTCTCAAGTTTTAGGATATACTTCAGTACCCTCTACAAGATTATTGGTTTTATTTTACGCCTTATTTCCACGACTTAATAACATCATTACGGGACTGGCAATATAAATGGAAGAATAGGTACCAACAATGATACCGACCAACAAGGCAAGGGAAAAATCACGTAACGCTTCACCACCCAAAACAAGCATAGCGATTACCGCAAGTCCTGTTGAAATACTGGTTAAAAGCGTACGGCGTAACGTCTGATTAAGACTAACATTTACTATAGCCTTAAGTGATTCATGTGACATTTTTTTCGCATTGGTTCTAATTTGCGAAAAGATTACGATGGTGTCGTTAATCGAATAACCCATCACCGCTAATATCGCGCCAATAACATTTACTGAAATTTCTCTATTCAAAAGAAGAAAAACTGCAAGCATTAAGATAGCATCATGAAAAAGTGCAACTACTGCACCCAATGCAAACCCAACAGACCAAAAACGCAATGCTATATAGGCAAGCATCGCAAGCAATGCAAGAAGCACGGCACGCACCGATTTACCTCGCAACGTTTCACCGACCTCAGGGCCCACACTTTCACTCTGTAAAACTTTTACCTGCAAATCGGGCATCCCCTTTTGCACCGCCGCTTGCATAAGCTCTGCAACTTGACCAAGCTCTTTGCCAACTTGATCCAGCTTTATACGAACTAAAATTTCATCTTCACTAAATTCACGAAGCGCCGCTCCATCCCAGCCTTCTTTGTCAAGAATATCTTTGACCACCAGCATACTTACTGGTTGTGAAAATTTTAAAAGAACTTGAGC
>SDBS01004702.1_pt1 | contig 13375 bp, 21 predicted proteins | sample 2277091 | NCBI WGS metagenome assembly SDBS01 (sample SAMN10404972, study PRJNA504765) | marine sediment metagenome | isolation source: marine sediment core GS10_PC15, 163 cmbsf | place: Arctic Ocean: Southern Knipovich Ridge | collected 2010 | reverse complement strand
GTAATTTATCCTGCGATTCAGGTTCTTTCTTCTCTGCTGGTTTTTCTTCTGCCGGTTTTTCAGGCGGCTCTTCGGCAACGCCCGTAAGAACAGTACCAATAAGTTTATCAAGTTCTTCATTCGTGTATTTTTCTGCGAACTCAACAATCTGTTCGTCAGACCATTTTGCTTTTTGTGCAGCCTCTACAAAGTTTGGACTGATTTCTTCGTATTTTTCATCTCCTGGTTTGGCTGGCTCTTCTGCCTCTGGCTCTTCCTCTTCGGATGGTTTTTCCGCCGGTGTCTTTTTGAGCGTCATACTCTTTTTGAGTCGTTTCAAAAAAGACGTTTTCGATTCCAGCTTTGGTTCTTCCTCTTCCGCTGGCTCTTCTTTCGGTTTCTCCTTTGGCTCTTCCTTTGGCTCTTCAGCCGGAGTTTCTTTCGGCTCTTCGGCTGGGGTCTCCACTGGCTCTTCGATTATTTCTTCTTCTTTTTTTTCTGGCTCTGCCATTATTTTGTCTCCTTTGCTTTAGTTCTGCAATCATCGCATATTTTCTGAAAGCCCACTCGCGGTGTGAATGGTTGTTCGCATCTGATACAGTTCTTGGGTTTGAAAACTCTATTCTCAAATGCTACAGTTTTTTTGCTATCTACCGTTTGCATATCAGTTTTAGGGATAGCTGTTTTGTTATAATCTGCTTTCATCATTGAATTTATTTCTTCTTTCACTATCATCCTAATCATCGTTTCAACTTGGTCTCTTGTCGGCAAATCCTGTTCCATTACGGCCTCGGTCTTGCCTTGTTTTTCCAGGTCTTCCGCTAATTGCCGAACCGCCGGATTCAGCGGTTCACCAAGAACAGGCTCGCAGCCTTCGCAGCGGAATCTTGCCATCTTGTCCGGCACGAAAAAACATCCGCACAACGGACACTTCTTTTGCTTCGCTATCTTTTCTGGTAATACTGATTGTTGCTTCGCCATTTTTTTGTCTCCTAAATATCGTGGTTGTTGAATTCTATCATCTCTTTTCCAAACGCCTTCTCGACTTCTTTCATACGTTTCAACTTCTCCACTCGGTTATGGATTACCATTCTGCCGAATTTATCAAACTCCGCTCCTGGATGTCTTTTCCTTGCGGCGGCGACCTCTTTGGCGTTAGTGGGGTTTATTCCCAGCGCCCAAGAGCGTCTGACATTCCGTCTCATAAGAGCATCAACATTACAAGTTCGTCTTTCGCTTTTCTTCATTATGCGTTTACCTTAGCCAAAACCACCCAACTTATTGCGGCAGTTACCGCCGAAGCATCAATCGACAACCCTAAATTACCAGCGGGGTTAATGGGTAAATAACCCGCTTCGCCAACATTCAAAACCAAATCGGCGGCGGCGGCAGCAAAAGTAGTCGTTCCTGCGGTATCGACAAGTATGTACACCGTCCCGACCGCAGCTTTAATATAAACTCCGTAAATATCATCCAAATCAAAATGGTCAACCAAATCAAATAACGCAAGAGCGGTGCTGGTTGCTGCTGTCAATACCGTATAACCTGATTGCCATTCGACCGGAACTGTCATTACCTTTGTGTTTGAAACCGTGTAATCCGAACCTAATCCTGCTATATCAACGCTAATTGTTACAGATGCTGAACCCGCCATTTTATTTACTCCTTTTGCGATAAAGTTTTTTCATTGGTTTACCTGTCGGCTTCCATCCGTGTTCCACACCGCGAAGCAATCTTACTTGAGCTTCGGCTTTTCTTTTCGTAGTTTTTTTTGCCTTCGTCCCGTGCGGTGAGGTTACTTTATATCCATCCACCCTTGTCAGTTTATATGGCATCATTAAGCTCCTGCTGTTGCGGGTTCTTTTTTCGTCCGAGCCTGCTGTTGTTCAAGGTTTGCTTGTTTACTTCCTTCTGTCGCACCGAAGGCATCTCCCGCCTGTCCGAATTTGCCGCCCTTGCGTTCCGTAGTCGGCATCATTCGATAATCGGCGGACTCCAGTTCGTGCGGCACGGCGCTCTTCCACCATTGGTTGAAACTCCCAAACCCGCCGTACTCAGCCAGAATCTTGGTAACAAGGTCGAAGTCAACTGTAACACCCTGCTGCGCAGCTAAAGGCATAACCGGAAGAATCCATTGGGTAAGAAACTGCGACAACTTTTGATATTGAATTTCCGGCGAAGTTCTTTGTGTCGAGTACGGCACAATATCAAAAATGAACTCGTAGAAATCCTCCACGTTTTCCGGTTTGGTAAAAACCACCGGCAAATCTATAATGCCAGGCACGCTTTTGATGCCTGGTATGTAGAGCATCGGGTCATTGTAAGCCTCCCAGCCGACCTTTCTTAAAATGGAAACCATAAACGCCTGGTATCGCGTGTTCATAGCGCCGATAATTCGGGTTGCGTTACTGTATAAAAGTTGTTCCTGTCCGAGTGTCGGGGCTTGTGCTTCTCTACCGCCAAGAATATTTGGATTAACGCCCTGCTGCGGAAATTCGGATTTTATCAGATTGAACCATTGATAATTCAGCGGATTTGCCCCACCGAAACTAAGTTGCTTGAGGGCTTCAACGTCATCGACCTGAACCGTTCCGAGGTTCGGCGTGGCGGCAACTTTCTTCATATCCTTTTCAGCCGAAGCGCTGTAGGCGATAATGTCTTTTTGGTTTTCCGCCTGCTCCTGCATTTTGTCCGCGAGAATATTTATAGTTACGTCCATATCGTGCCAATCCCAAGTCGGCGGTTTCGGAATGGGCGATTCGGGAAAGTATTTGTAACCCAGGACATCGTAAGGTGAGCCAAAAGGCGTATCGACTTCGATGGTTCTAAGTATCTTGGCCTTTCTGCCTTCCGGCATTATCGTTATAATAATATTTTCGTCAAAGAGATACAGGTCTATAAAGGTCGTATATTCCCTAAGTGAAAATCTGTTTACATCAAAATCCTGCGCGGAGACCTCGCGGGGACTGTATTCTTCGATGAGTTTGCAATCGGCTGCTATGTAATCGGCGATTTGGCCTCCGGCTTTGTCTTTGCCTGCGAACAAATCCTTCGCGTAGGTCGTCGGAAGTCTGTAAATATCGCCTTCAAAGGCAAAGTCTCTTCTTCTCTTTGCGGAAATATCACCGATATAATTCGAGTCGTCAATAATATCGACATAGGGCGTGCCGATTCGGATTACTTCATCTTCAACCGAAATAACCCTGTCGTAAACGGACGATGTTCGGGCGATACCCATTCCGAACATTGAGTTTATCGCTGCGGGAATAAAGGCGTTTTCCGCCAAATCCATCTTGTTGATTAAATGATTAAGCGCAAGCTGAGTTGTATAAGCCCAGCCGCGAAGCGAGGCCACTTTGGTCTCTACCAAGACCCTCGGATTGCCCTCGACCAGAAACGGAACAACCGTATTTACGCCTCGGTCGATTAGATTGATAAGATGTTTTCTCGAATAGCCACCGCTGTAATAACCGGAGGCGTAGGCATCCAAAAGTTTCTTCCGGTGCTTGAGCATCGGTTCGTTCAATCTCTGCCAGGCTTTCGCTAAACGCTGCAACCTGACAACGAACCTTGTCTTAACATCTTTTTCGGTTAGCGTGGTATCTACCATCTATACTTTCTCTCGTATCTTTTTTCTTTTGCCTGTTCGGTTTTCCACTTCTCGAATCGTTCCGCAAACGAGCCTCTCGGTGGAACTTTCACGATATTAACGACCGCCTTGGGTTGCTCTTTCATTCCCAGAACGCCAAGGCCATCGACAATCACTCTATCGCCGTGCGCCAATCTCGCTCCGGTAGTTTCATCTTTTCTGGTCTTCGGGCCTATATCACCTTCGGAATAAAAACTATAATCTCTTACTTCCCGAAGGGTCTCGGTGTCGTGGATAATAAGCGCCCTGTGTACTGGATTTTGTTTCAATCCTTCGGTGTAAGCTGCCCGCAGTTCGCTTAAAAGGTCGTACAAAGTGCCGTTCATTCCACCGGAATTAAACCAGCCGTTTCGTCTCTTTCGCTTGCGAACTCTCGCACGTTCATCTTTGACGATATAGACAAAGGCGTATCTGTGAAACTTCACCCTTCTTTCAAAGATACCGCCAGGGCCGTTGCCTTCCCAAATCAGGAAAGGTTGATTCGCCCCGCCGACCCATCGGCAGATTGCTATTACCTGGTCTGTGAAAAATTCAGGTGGTGTGTTCGGGCAAGCCCATATCCCAACTTTTTCATAGGTATTAACATCATAGATTCCGCAGACCGAATTGGATGCGCCCGTACCCATAGAAATATCGTTGGCTATGATATAGTTATGGTACTGGTCAGGCCTACCATAGGGAAGAGAACCCCACCATTTCAATCTGCTCTTACCGAAGTTTTGTTTGAAAGTAACGGAATTTATTCTGCCATCCGCGTAGAGCGTATAAGCAACTTCGCCTTCAAAATCCGGCGGTCTTATGGTGGTATGCTCAATTCGCTTGCAGGTAGCCTCATCGAAGACCCTATCACCAGCTTGGATGGGATTGCGGTCAAGGTTACGGGCGACATCGGAAGGGTCTCGCCTTTCACATTGGAAATCGTACCAAGGGCTTCGCGGGCCACTGTTGTTACTTTCGCCGCCGTCAGCAATAAAGACTACCCCGTCTCTTCTTTTGGATATACCCAAATATTTTTTCTGAATTTCAAGAGGATAAGTCAAAAGTTCTTTTTCGAGTGTGCTCAAAGTGAATGTCTTTTCGCTGAAAACTTCAGGGCAGATTTTACGGTAGTATTCGATGTCCCTGATTTCGATTTTGTTGTAATCGGGCGAATAGTAAAGACCCTGATTCTTTTCAGGGTTATCTTCCCATCCCAAAGTTATGACTTCGAGTTTGCCGCTGGTGATTAAGTTTGAATATGTGTGGTCGGGCCAAGGGCTTTGCGTGGAGTTGTAGATAACACAGTCGGCGACGTCGGAGATGGTTTCGCGGATGAGTTTGGCGATTCTGTTCTCGATTTGGCCGTGTTCATCAACCATAATCGAAGTGAATCTTTTGCCTGTACCGAACCCTTCGTTGGTGGCTTCGCCAGTTGTGGTAGAGCCGTTGTCAAAGTTCTCGAACAGAAGGTGGGTCTTTCTAAGAGATTTTGGCCGCATCCAAGCGGGAAGGTTGGCAATTGCATAGACAATTTTGTGGAATATGCAGGAAGAATCGCCGTAAACTTTCCAATCCAAAGTCGAATTAGCCAATATGACACTTCTATCGACCAGTTCCTCTTTACGAGAGCCGACAAGAAAATGCGAATCCGGTATCAACAGCCAGTGAAGCGCATAGAGTTTACAAATCAATTCGGTAGCGCCTTCGTCCCTGCTTTTATCGAGCGCTTTGTCCTGGCCGGTCAAGATGCCTTGCTGGAGACTATCTATAACTATTTCCTGTTTCGGTCGAAGTATGAACGGGACATCGCGGTATCCAGAGAACTTTCTCGGATTGAACGTGAAGAAACAGGCGTTGAAGGCGATTTTGGGGTCGGCCCAACACAGTTCCAAAAAGACCTTCTGCGCTCCTTTGTCGGTGGCAAGACCGCTGTGAAGTTTCTTTCTGAACTCGATGTTGGCACGAATGTCCTTCGGAATCGAGTTGAAAAAATCACTCGGCGTCTGGATTTTCGATAATTTCATTATCTATCACTTTCGCTGGGTCGGTAAGGTACTTGCCCGCCAAGTCATTGATTTGCTGGCCTACAAGGTCGCCGTCGATATGGAAATGCACCCCGCCAGCGCCGTCATCCCCTTTGATTTTCCATTTTTCAGGAAAATGAGTCGCCAGATAAGCCAAAAATAATTGCGGTCTTCCTGGGAAATATTTCTTGGTTTCTTCGATTTTTGTTTTTACCATCACTTTCGATGGTTTAATGTCTTTTTTGAATGGTTTTCTATTGTTAAATCGAGTAGCGTCTGGCTGCTTTACAAGATTTCGCGGTTCATAAGTCGTTTTGACTTCTACATATTCATAGCCTAAAGACTGCCTGAGCATACTTGCCATCAAAATAGGCTCAAGTTTTTCCATCGCCTCTTTGCAGGCTTTTTCAATTCCTTTGTCGCCGTTTTGTTTGATATTGCCAAAGGCGATTTCGCTGATTCCAAACAACCTTGCTATTTCCGCTTCGTGTGGGTAAAGGGCGAGAAGATTCTTATAGCCCGTGAGAAACGCCTTTCGATAGAATTTGATTTTTTTGCCCGTCGCGGTAGTTAAAAAACTCTCAACGTCTTTTTGGGGTGTAACTTTTGTGCTTGCTTTGTATTTTTTGCGCCCCCGCGTGCCTTGCTTGACAACCTTAACGGCGTCTTCTTTTGAGATGGGATTTTCCGCCGCGTTTTGTCGAGCTTCTTCCAATGCCTCGCTCTCGATTGCGGCGTCTATCACAGGCAACACGTCCTGATGAACGTTGGTTATTCCAAATTCTCTCGCCATACCAATTCCTATAATCCGTACAATCTCTACAGCCGTTATAATCGGTATACACGCTTTGTGTTCAGTATTGCAAGAAAATTTTTGGTTTCTGAAAAAAAAGTTAGAATTGACAAAAAAGACTGAGCAACATAGGATAATTTTTTAAGGAGAAATTCCGATGCCTGACGGTGGTGATGCAGATTGGCTTTTCAAAGAGGTTTTCAGACGGCTGGCTCTTGTGCTTGGAAATACAAAGAGCAAAAAGAACCGAGAGCAGTTACAGGTTATAATCGAGAGTGTTGGAGCGATAAAAAAACTTGTGAAGCCGAAAGAAATGAAGGCCAGTCAAACAAATATGACCGACCTTCAAGGAGGAGGGTGATGAAAAGCTAATGGAATTTTAGTATTATACCAAGCCCTCCGCCCCTGTCAAGAGAAATCCGAAAGAAAGTCATCCTCGGCCTTTTGAGCAAAAGACGTACATTCCGGTAGCCAAATCAGGTCTATGTCGCCCGTTACACCTTCTCGGTTTTTAGCCAGAATCGCCTGAGCCAAACCGTCAAGTTGCGCCTGTGGGTTTTCTTTCTGGCGGTAATAGTCGTCTCGATGTAAAAAGATGATGGCATCGGCGTCTTGTTCGATAGCTCCGCTGTCCCGCAAGTCGCTCATACACGGTCGATGGTTGTTTCTCAATTCACAAGCCCGATTCAACTGGCTCAAAACAACGACAGGTATGTCGGCTTTAATGGCCACCTTTTTTAGTTCTCTTGATATGTATGATGTTTGTTCATATTTGCTTTTTCCTATACCTTCGATAAGCTGTAGATAATCTATGAAACATATTCCTATGTTGTTTTTGCTCTTTTCGACAAGAATCTGATTGGTTATTTCACCTATCCCCCCATCAATCTTTCTTTCAATCCAAGCAGGCCATTTCATTGTCAAATTAACAGCCTCGATTATCTCCGGCGAACTTTTGTTGATTACGGAATGTCTGTATCTGGCGACGTTACGGATTATCCGCCACGCTATTCTTTGCCTTACCATCTCCAGAGAATACAGATACGGCCTTGCTCCAATTCTGGCACAATGAATATAAAAATCCAGCATTAAAGATGATTTACCCATACTTGGTCTGCCCGCGATAAGGATAAAATTGTCTTTTTTGAACCCGCCCAACATTCGGTCAAGTTGTGAAAAGCCAGTGGTTAATCCGCCATCGTCTTCAAGGTTAAGCAGGCATTTTTTCATAATGGCGGCCAACTCATTGTCTTTTTTACTGGTTTCAAGCGAAGGCAGCGACCCCATCATTCCGCTTGAAAACGCCGCCAATTTGTCCTCGACCGAGAAATTTGTGTCGGAAACCGTTTTGCCCATATCTTCGACAAGATGAATCAGCTTTCTTTCAACGCTTTTCCGATACACTAAGCGGGCATAATATACAGCATTGGCCGAAGAAGGCACGGAATCCATTGCCCCGACCATATAATCGAAATAGCCCGTACACGACTCTGGAAAGCAACTGCGAATCACTACGGCGTCTATCGGCTTTTTTTCTTTCCACAAATCACATATCAACTTGAAAAGATATTGTGCTTCCGGTGTAAAAAAGTCGTCCAGCGACAAAAATTCCACGACATTCTGTATGCAGGCCGAATCGACTATCATCGAACCAATTACAGCGCCTTCTGCGGCTTTGTCGTGGGGTATTTCCATAAATTTGGGCGTCATTTATCTATCCTTTCAGATAATCAGGGTCTTTCTGCTGTTTCAGATATTTTTGGCGGGGGGTAAGCCCGTCAGAATTTCGTTTGGGCGGTGGAGTTTGGTTTTTACCTTCATCAAAAACCCAACGATTTCGGGCTGCATCCCACATTCTCTTAATGTGAGATTGCAGGTTTTTGATTGGCTGGCCGTTAGCCCGCACCCAACCCTGGGCGTTGAAATGGTCATAATACACTTGTGCATTACTTTCAGGAATTCCGTTCATTATACAGGCATCTTCAACCTCTTTTTCTGCATATTGTTTATTTAACGGTCGCTTAACGGTTACACCACCGTTATTCAATAAGGGGATAGTTTGGGTTTGTAAGTTCTTTGTAGTGTGAGTGTTAAGTTGTTTAACCGTTATATCACCGTTACTTAACCTCGTACTTGCTTTGAGCTGCTTTTCCATCCCCATCCCCATTCCCTTTTCCATTAAGGGGGTTGTAGGGGGAATCTGACTTTCTTTTTCCGTATGATGCGGCTTTTGATGTTTATCCCAGTTAATTATTTGGATGTATCGTTGTTTATCGGTTTCATAACGGTTAATGAACGGTTGTCCAGAATTCTTTTTTGGTTTAGCAAGTTGCTGTAAACACTGTTCAATATCAATGTCATCGTAAGGGAAAATTTCAATTTTCAATCGCCCCGCCCTATCTTCTAATCTTCCAGCCTTATCCGCCAAACACCACAGGCCAGCGAAAAACAGTCTTGTCTCAAGGGGCAACATAGCCAAATCTTCATCTTTGAAAAAATCAGGTTTAAGATACCGTATCCGAGCCATTTTGTGCCTCCCTGCTCCATAACTCCTTTATTTGCTTAGGGTTACAAAAAATAGCCCCCAGTGAAAATTGAGAAAAGCTGGGGGCTTGGAGGAAAAAACGATGACTGGATGCCTCGATTTTCATAGCTCCGATTATACCGCCGAGCCGCCGAAGGCCAAAAGAAAATAAAAAAAATCTTGGACGGCCAAGCCAAATCGCTATAATACAAGCTCAACAGGTTGGCGGTGGCGTGATAACCTGACTAAGCAAGTAAGGTCTATTTTCGAGCGTATCTCGGATTTTAGATGCCAAAAGCCGACGTTGCAGCTCCAACTGCCCGCCAACCGATTTATTAACCTCAATTCAAAGGAGACTGAAATGAATGAAACAAAAGCACAAATGCCACAGTATCAATGCCACAAAAAAGTATGGGCGTTGAAAATAAAGGAAGTGATTTTGGACACTGACTTGGCTCGACAAGAAAATCGAGAAACGACTGGAGGTGCAACTATAGTTCCCGAAGATAGTGGATTTGCGCCCTTTCAAGTAAACCACGAATACGTCAACAAGCACAATCCACGAGCAGGTGGCTATTACGTTGTTTATGAGGGTGGCTATAAAAGCTGGTCGCCTGCTGATGTATTTGAAAGCGGCTATACAAAAATACAAAAATAACTTTTCTAATTAAGGAGACAAATTATGGCAAAGGCAGAAAAACCCGAAGCAAAGGAAAGCGGCGAACAACTTGATTTGATTGATGTCAAACCTGAAAACGCCAAAGTTATTATATCTGCGGCACGACTCTATAAAAAGTTTCAGGTCGCTCGCTCAACAGCTTTGGCTAAAGAAATCGAACAAAAACAGGAGGTTCTTAGGCTTGTAAGGGAGGCAAATCTTCACCCGCTTGACGGGGGCAAAATCAGGTTCGAGTATGATAATGTAACGGTTTCTGTTACGCCGCGAGACGAATTGATTAAGGTCAAAGACAAGGCAGAATCAGAATAACCCTTGCGCCGGTACAGGAGTGATTGCCCAACACATAAGGAGACTTGAAAATGGCAGAAATTAGCGTGAGATACGGACGCATACCCAAAGGATTCATATTCAGAGTGAGTAAGGACAGCGAAAAGTGAAACTTAGACAACGACTGAAATGCCTGTTCTGTGGATGCCAAATCAAGGCAATGCCCTTCAAGCGACTGAAAGAGCTTGAAGAAGAGATTGAAAAAGCGCCAAATGGAAGCCTAATTAGAGTTAATGACGGCGAATTGGAAATCGTGAATTGGGTACATAAACCCAAACAATATATCATAGGTTGTGATGACTAAAAGGTACTGTAAATCCTGCAAGCCGCGAAGGATACCAGTATTTGTTAAAACCGTTGATGGTAAGCAACTAACGAAAAAGAAGTTGAAGGAATTATGTTGCTTCGTAAACGACAACTACAAAAGCAAAGAGACGGAAAATGAGCCTATCACTATCAGAACATATTGATTTATTGAAGAAAAGGCCATTGCCTCCAAAATTATCACCCAAAGAGCATTTCTGGCAGCTTGTCGCAGATTACGGCCCTGGCGGCCTTGGTTATAGTCGTGGTAATACTTGTGATGAGTTTTGTTATTATATTGGTTTAGTTAAAGTGCCGAAACGAGAACCTGATTCCAGCACGGGTCAGTTATAATACCAAGTCGAGGATTGAAGGCGATAGCGTGAATGGAAAAGTATTATGTGAAAGTTGACGCCCTTCAAATAGACGGGTGCGGCGTTTATCTATACCCTGAAAGTGTAGACGAGGTGCAGTCTGAGACAGTAGATAAGGTGCAACAGTTAATCGAAGATGGACTGAAGGTTGAAGGCAATAGCTTGAGTTTGTTAAGATAGGTAATTATGGATGAGCGGGAAAAATACACAAAAAGTGCCTATCAAGAGATAAAAGAACGACTCCATTTACCTGCGTCATGGTCTCCAGAAGTAATTGGAGGATTTTGGCTGAGAGGGTGTAGGCCAAATGGTACAGGGTTTAAGGACTTACGGAGGCTTACGGATGAGGAGATTGATAGACAATTAAGATAGGCAGGGATTGAAGGCGATAGCGTGAGTTGTGGCTTGCACTCAGACACGGGTCAGTTATAAATATTGCGGGGTAAACGAGTGGACTCAGTTACCGGTCTCATAAGCCGGATACGCAGGTTCAAATCCTGCCCCCGCTATTATGGCAGGAAAGAGCAAACAACCGGACAAAAGACCAGCGCGGCTGCAATACTGGCTGAAGCGCCAGCTTGAAAAAAAGAAGGTCAGGCAGCTTATGCGCTGGGGCTACACCAAGGAAAAAGCTCTTGGGCATTGGCAGAAAGTGAGATACGGACGCATACCGACCGGCTTTATATTTAGAATGAAAGTGGTGAGCAAGGATGAATAAAATCTGCCCTTTGTGTGGCGAAGTAGAAGTTTGTGGACATTTACCAGTCGAATTCTGGCAAGAGATTATCAAGGCAGTTGATGAAACTTTAATAAAACTGTTCGACAGCAAGGACGCGGATGACGGAGCGGACTAATATGCCAACGGCGTGCCGGAAAGGGTACAAAAGAGCCGTCTCCGGCAAGGCAAGCCCCAGAATGGCGATTAAAGCCTTTTGCATCGAGTGTACCGGATATGACCGAGACACGGTAGCCGACTGCACCGACCAAGGCTGCCCGTTATTTCAATACAGGCCATTTAAGCGAGGGTGAGATGGATTTGCCGGTGAATCAGATAATCTGCGGAAGTTTTCCAAAGGTTGCTGTGGAATGGCCGAGTGAAAGTATAGATTTGGTGTTTACAAGTCCACCGTATGATGATTTGCGAGATTATCAAGGTTATGACTTTAACTTTGAAGTGATAGCAAAAGAGATTTATCGGCTCATAAAAAAAGGCGGTGTGCTTGTCTGGGTTGTTGGTGATATGACCATAAAGGGTAGTGAAACAGGCACAAGTTTCCGGCAGGCTTTGTATTTCAAGCAGGTCGGGTTTAATCTGCACGACACAATGATATATGAAAAAGCCGCCACTATTTATCCTGGTGGCGTGCGCTATAATCAAGTTGCCGAATTTATGTTTGTGTTGTCTAAAAACAAACCAAAAACAATCAATCTAATTGCTGATAAACCAAACAAATACGCGGGATATAACGCAAGGGGAACAACGCATAGAGACGTTGATGGTAGCATTAAAGATAATGAATCCTTTAAGGGGAAACCAACAAAAGATTTTGGGGTGAGAAATAATATCTGGCGCTATGGTACAGGATGGATGGTTTCGACTCCTGAAAAACTTGCTTTTGAACATCCTGCAATTTTCCCTGAACAATTAGCTTTAGACCATATTTTAAGCTGGAGCAACAAAGATGATATTGTGTTTGACCCGATGTGTGGTTCCGGCACTACACCTAAAATGGCAGCTAAAACAAAACGCCGCTACATCGGCATAGATATTTCGCCTGAGTATTGCAAAATCGCGAAGGTGAGATTAAAGGCCGTTGAGACCGGCGTACCTGTCGCCGAGCAAAAGGCAGGACAAAAAGGGCTGTTTGAGAGCATAGGGGCAGCCCACAGAATCCCGAAAAACCGCCGAGACAAAAGGTTTTGAACCGTAGAAACGCAGAAAATAAGGAACAAGTCCCCAAACACAGGGGCAAAACCAAAAAGGAGAAGAAAATGAGTACGGATGAGCCAATGGAGACAACGAATAAGTCAACTAAGACGCAAACAAACAGCGAACGAGCCATTGAAATCCTTGAGGAAGCGCTCGGCGGTCAGTCAAGTAAGAGCAAAAACTCACTAATCAAAGATGCAATAAAAGCCTTGCGAGGCTAATAAGACTTGACAAGAATCCCAAAATCCCGCAAAATATAAACAATGCCAAAAGGACAATATAAAAATCCGACGGAATACTATAAGACAAGAGCTAAACTCCCTCAGAGAAAGCGCATTGTTAAAAAATATCAACAAAGCAAAAAAGGGAAAACGGCAAAGAAAAAAACCAGCCGAAAGCAACTCCTGAAAAGATATGGTCTAACCGACGAGAGTTATAACAAGATGCTCGAAGAGCAGGGTGGACGTTGTTATCTGTGTAAGAATTCCCAATTAGGTAGAAACTTATCTATCGACCACTCACATAAAACAGGAAAAGTGAGAAAATTACTATGTGTTAATTGCAATATGATGGTCGGATACTACGAAAGATACTTAAATAACCCCGATTTCCTTAACAAAATCAAAGTATATGTTGAATTCTTTGAAAAAGTAAACTGACCAACCAAAAATCAGGCTACCATTTACAAGGCCTATACCTTACCCTTATCCTTTCTCTTCCCGTGCCCACCTACCCCCCGTCCGATAATCCTTACGGCCTGTCTGTTGTGCTGTGCTGGCTCTGTGTTGACGACTTGCTTCAAGGGGTTACCTGG